>Ga0315268_10002225_pt1 | contig 22103 bp, 15 predicted proteins | sample C1_top_MG_FD_204535 | JGI IMG/M metagenome (GOLD analysis project Ga0315268, IMG submission 204535) | Sediment microbial communities from Yellowstone Lake, YNP, Wyoming, USA - C1_top | ecosystem: Environmental > Aquatic > Freshwater > Lake > Sediment | place: USA: Wyoming | collected 2017-08-01 | reverse complement strand
GACGTCCCGAGCGACTGGACTCCAATGGGCTCTTCCGGCCACGACTTCGGCGATGTGGTGAGCGGTCACGAGGCATACACCTGGACATTCACCAACTTCAAGTGGATGCACATTAAAGGCCTGAAATATAATGACCTCAACGGCAATGGAAACCAGGTCGTTGGCGAGCCAGGCCTCGAATTGTGGACAATGATCCTGAAGGACTCGGAGGGAAACGTTATCGACACCCAATTAACGAAATCGGATGGCTCGTTTGAGTTCCTCGTTACAACCCCCGGAACCTATACGGTCTCCGAGGCAACCCAGACCGGATGGATTCAGACTGATCCGACGATATCACAAGGAGTCGACCAATACACTGTCCCTGCAATTTCTGGGCAGGATGTGACGGGACTGAGCTTCGGCAACTTCCAGTTGGGGACGATCAGCGGCTACAAGTTCTATGACGTGAATGGCAACGGCATCTGGAATGATGGTGAACCTGTGATATCAGGTTGGACAATGACCCTGGCTGGGCCGGTCAGCGGCACCGCGCTAACGGACGACAACGGCAAGTACGTATTCACTGATCTAACAGTTGGCTCGTACACCGTAGGCGAGGAGCTCCCGCCTGGATGGACCCAGACCGCTCCTTCGTCCGGAACCTACGAAGTCGAAATCTCCTCGGGATCGAATGTCGTTGACAGGAACTTCGGCAACTTGAACGCGCGTTCTTGGCTGTCGGATACCAGCGATCAACGCATCGAAGTGAGCACGTTTAGGATCGTGTTCACGCCATGCGTCTGCGATGGCCAGATCGAATACAAGATATCGGCAACCAACCCAGGAGGGTTCTATTACAACGTACTGTACCTGACAGGTGTAGATCCGACGACCGTGACCTACGCCCTGGACAAGGACTTTGTAACGAAGGGCTCCATGCCGGTGCACGTGTATACATGGATTGACGGGGACCACGATGGTAAGGTGGACTATTGGGGCGAACTCACCGATGTGACCGACAAGATCTCCACACAAGAGGATCCATGGCTTCATGGAGGCACGATAACGGTATCAGGAGTGTCACCAGGAAGCTATGTATTGGTCACAATACACGTCACCTTCGAGCTGAAGGACCACTGCTACGGCGTCGATGATGCCATTGCTTTTGGAAGCACGACCTATACCTTCTCCGTGGGTGGCGACTTCTCCACGAGCGCGACTCTGACTGCAATCGCTCGTGTGAATCAGGTGGAGTACGACCCGGCGATCTTGGGTGTGGCATCTGACCCGACCACTGATAACACTCCGATTGCAGGAGTCAATTTGGAGCTCTATGACCAGAACGGGATGCTGGTTGGATCTGCGACGACAGACGCGGATGGAGTGTACGCCTTCTGGTTCGCAGACCCAGGCACATACAAGCTGATCATAACACTCCCCGCGGGTTATGTCCTAACGGACGGGCAACTTACCAGGCTGTTCACCGTCCAGGAGGGCGACATAATCCAGTCCGATATCTATACCAGTATTGGCGCTGATGCTGCATCAGTCGTCGCTGGGGTCCAGGGCGGGATGAACTGGGCTCAGGTAGCGGGCGTGACGATACTGTTGGCCGCATTGCTGATCGGAGTGTTGCTGGGCTCTATCTCATCGAGGATCGAAGGGAACGGTCGACGTGCTCCTGCGAGGGCTGGCAAAAGCTTTGCACGCAAGGACAACTAGGATTCCTGCACTAAACAACAGAAAACCCTTTTCCTACTATTCTTTTGACATATCCAAAGCATTGCGGAGGCTGGAGTTCTGATACGCGAGAATCTTGTAGGCCGTAGGGCATCCCAGTGGATGGGCCTGGCCTTTGCGGAGAATTGGGTTGCTGATATCGCAGAGGATGGTAACTGCCGTTGCAGCTTGGACAGTTCTCAGCATACTGATCTCGCTCGAGGCGGGGATGGAGCTTCTCCCCACATTGATTCTGATCGGTCTGGGCACCGAGCGGGCATGAAGCATTCGCGGGCTGCTCGACCACGAAAGCCGCGAATCCTCTTAGAGGTTGATCACCGGCTAAGATCGTGAAGGGCTTCGCCTTTGGCGGGTGTCGGCAACAGCCTCCTGATCGATCTCCGTGACTGCCGGAGAGTTCATAACAGTATACACGGACCGCTTGTTCAGAATCGTGACCATTGCCCTCTGAAAGTCCTCTATTTGAGCCTGAAAGGCATCGATCTCGTCGTCTCCGGCATCGCTCGGGCGTATGCAGAATTCGAGTATGGCATTCAAGGGTGAGACTATCTCGCTCGTTGGACCCCCGAGAGGTCGTATCTTCCCATAGGCAACTGCAGGGCTGACAGATGCTTGTGCGGCCAATACAGCCTTGCCTGGAGAAATTTGCCCGGCAGAGCTACCGCGAGTCGCCGGCTTCGTGCTGCGAAGGCTTATAGATGACACGATACCGTCAGCGGTTCCGACGCTAACATGGATCGATTGGTGGTCTCTCCCGTCTCTTGGCTTCTTTCTTCGAAGTGCCAGCATAACAATAATCAAGGCGAACGAAATGGCTACGACAATCAGCAGAGCCTCTAACTGAGCGCTCGATGACAACAAGTGGAAGCCTCCGTTGCCACCGTCATCTCCGCCACTAGTCGGCGGCGAGACAGCCTCTCGAAGCGTTTGATGCTCTCCCTCAACCTCATGTCCAACGACATCAGAGGCGACAACGTAGACTGTCATGCCACTCCACAGCTGGTCAGCCGATAGAGTTGCATCAAAGCTCGCACCTTCAGCAGACATCGGAACAGACGCGACACCGCCAGTCGGCAAGGTATAGTGCAACGTCGCTCCCTCGACGCCGAAGTTGTCGGAAACGCTGGCGCTCACGATGAAGGATGAGCCATTTTGGAAATACGTCCCGGATTGCATTGACACCGTTGGGGGTATTTCATCGACGTACACTGACAACTGGACGCTTGTCATGTGCCCGGCAAGATCCGTCGCGATCCCCTCCAGCAGATGCCAGCCTGACGCCAACTGAGTCGTGTTGACTAGGCAGGGCACCGACACTGTCTGCTCATTGCTGGTATCGACTGAGAGCAAGACCTGTGCAAGGTAGGCATCTGAGGCGTTGAGAATCACAAGATCGCCTGGTGCAATCGGACTACCGCCGCTTGCCCCGGTGAACCAAATTCTGGGGCAGGAACAGTCCATATTGAACGCGAACTGTTGAGTCGCTGTATTGTTCGCGGAGTCAGTTGAGACCACTGTTATTGTGAACGGTCCATCGGAGGTCACAGAGGCTAGCTGGATGGCGATTGACGACTGCGTGCTGCTTCCCATGAACCCTGACACCGTCCAAGAAATCGAGTCGAAGTACGGATCGACCGCAGTGATGTTCACGAATGCCTCCGGCGTGACATAGGATCCGATCGAAGGGGACACCAAGGTCATCGTTGGCGGGGTGTCATCAATCGTTATGCTGTAGCCGATTTGGCCCTGCCCGCCCAGGTTGTTCGCCGCTGATATCGTGATCTGGTGGTCTCCCTCAGTCCAGCCCGTGGTCGAAATCTGGTACGGCGCGGACAACGAATGGCTCACGCCGTACTCGCTCCAGAAACAGGTCACGATTCCCAGGCTGATGATGTCGAGAACTATCGAAACCCCTGACTTCGTCACAGATGCATCAGCCGGACTCTTGACGGAAATGATCACCCGGTTGTCTACGATTGCGAAAGTCGTGGTTGCAGCAGCAACGTGACCCACGGAATCACACGCTCTCACCACGACGATGTGGCTGCCCAGAGGCCAGGAGGTCATGTTCCAGATGTACGGCGAAGGCAAGACCACGGATTGGCCACCATCCAACGAGAAGTTGACTTGTGTTAGGTGGGCGTCGTAGACATTCACGACCAAAGTCGATCCTGTCGCAACGATGGAATCGTCCAAGGGAGATACTATTGTCAGCGCGGGAGCGAGCGCGTCCAGCTCGAACGAGAATTTCGCGCTTGCATTCGCACCACAGTCATCCAATGCGAATACCGATAAATTGCGTGTTCCCTCGGACCACCCTGAAGTCCCTATCCTCCAGGGCGACGACAAAGGAACATGGGCGGAACCGTCGACCGAGTAGCCTGAGGAAGCAATGGTCCCGTCGTCAGTCACCGACAAGTCTATTGGAGTTCCAGCTGCGATCAGAGACCCGTTTGTCGGAGACAGGAGCTTAATGACCGGAGGCGCGTTCTTTGGAGCATTTGAATGCAAGGAGAAGGTTCGTACCACGGGGGAGTAGGTGCCAAGGTCGAAACTGACCGTGATGTCCACGGTCTGGTTTGCCGCGCTGAATATGTCGGTCGGTCTGAGGACCCAGTCAAACCGGATCGTCCCGTTGTGCTGATGACTAGTGCCATACACATACTCATCGAGGACCATCCCAATCTTCCTTCCGTTCGCCCACAGCTCGAGCGGGACGCCGGCTGAGGGATGCAGGGGACCTCCCGAGGAGTTTGTCAGGTATCCTGTCAGCACCACGGTTGTATTCGTGCTGCTGAACTCGAATTCGGTCACGGAAGGCTTGATATCGAACAGGACTGGCGTTTCCTTCTGCGCCACCTTGTATGCAGTGTAGTTCAGATAGTTCCCTGAGGAATCTTTCACTGTGATTTTGAGATCCACGACGGAGTCGGTTGTTGAGGTGCTAACCGTCGCTGTATAAGTACCAGGTGTGGCCGTGTTGACCTTCAACGCAACCCAAGGTGCTCCATCGCCCGCCCGAGAACTCATGCTAACAGACACACTAGAGCGCGCGTCCTCTGCCGAGAGTGAGAGTGCAAGCTTGTCACCGGGGACGAATCTCTGTGGCATGGTGAACCCTGTGATGATGGGTGGATCGGGGTCGGAGGAGGGAACAGAGAAGCTCAGGTCTATCAGGACTTGGTTGAAAAGCTCGGAGAAAGGCGAATAGTCTATCTGGGCGGAGTAACGACCTGAACCCGCCAGTGAGAATACCCGCTCTGCGTCGGGCATTGCGAGATACTCAACGAGCTGATAAGAGGCAATGGGTATTCCATTCCGGTACAGATTCATGGTAGGCTCATTCATTCCGCCGACCTTTGAGTCCCATTGATCCCGAAGCAGAGGCTGAAACAGTATCAAGGAGTTGTTCGTATTGGCAGTATGCATAGAGGGATAGAATGGCCCAGCACCGATTCGCTGCTGTTCACTGACCTGCAAGGCTGGCATGATGAAGTTTCTGTCCGGAAGATATACCTCAGCTGAGCTCGCGGCCCTCAAGATGTGCGAGTAATCAGGAACGTAGAATTCCCGTTCTAAGTAGCCAGAGAAGAGATTTTGTGGATAGTACTGTTCGCAGAACACTCCGTTGACGATAACTGTCCTGGTCATGCCCGAAAAGAATGGATTCACGGATGTGTATGTGTCTCTTCTCATCCAGAAGTCTGCCACGCCGCCAATCGGCTTCTGTGTGCCCCAGTTGCACCACGGGTCTTGAATTGTCCCTGGAATATCATATTTGGTCAGATACACGCTAGATGAGTTCATGTCATACGACAGAACCGACGGGAAGGAACTGTTCACATGGAGGAATTCCCAGGCTAGGAGGTACTGGAGGTCGGCTGTGGCTGGGATTTTGAACTTCGTCGACAAGCTCGAGATGGACTCGTACCAGTGCTGCGAATTGAGCGCCATGAAGTTCCACATTCCAAGGGAGTACGCATAGCCGCAAATGGAAAATCCAACGCTCGCGTCGGTGTCGCTCACGTAAACAGTTGCGCTATGTGGAAGCGAGAACAGGCCGGACCCCGAGATGGATGTATCGCTCCCCGTTAAGTCGAATGAGATGTTGTTGGCACCGGTGTGCCGTGCATAGAGTCTGAACTCCCTGACATATATCGGATTTCCTTGTTCGGTTTCCAAGTCTATTGTTGTCGCGTGTGCGTCGGACATGTTCAGGTCAACCTCTCTCGTCTCGACGCGGCCAACGGTGAAAACAGCAGACAGCAGGTATGGTGTCTTAGAGGCGTATATCAGTTGGTTGCCCGCTGCATGAACTGCGTATTGTCCCGAGGGAAGGAGATATGTGGCAGGGGGCGAGGGTTTGTTTCCTGCTCTTGTCGCAAATGCTATTTCGGCTCCTGGATAGGAGTATAGCCAGACCCCCCCGAAGGGGTCGGACACTTCCCTTCCAGCGGCGTTGATGACGTGGATGTCTACCCGTGACATGACAAGAAATGCAAATGGCAGACGGCAGACTGATGATCCACTCGTAAGAGTGACAAAGCCGTCGTAGTAGCCCTCCGCGCATGTGGAGGACACGGACACGCTGACGGAGATCTCACCCGACCCCTTGGAGGCTATTGTGATTGATGCGGGCGATACCGTCGAAAGGTTGTACCATTCATGATGAATGACCTTGGTATCAGCCGACAACGAATTCCAGTCCGAAGAGCTGACGGAGAGCGTGACGTCCTGCTTCGAATTGTAGACTGAGACACTATGAGCAGTACCGTTGAAGATCCCGAGGGACGTGAGCGGCTCCGGCGACATCAGCGAAACGTCCGCAGACGCGGGGATCCAAACCTCACCCGCACCCGCGTTCCAGAATGCGTTCCCCAGCTGGTTGGCCCCCGTAACGAGGGTTGACTCGACCTGCAGGGGAGTCCAACCAGAATGGGCTTGAAGCAGAAGAGCGACCGCTCCGCTGATATGAGGAGTCGCCATCGATGTGCCGCTCATTGGCAGATATCCGGTGGGTGAACTGTACGGGGTGCCGGAATAGGGGACCGTGGATAGCACATGCACTCCGGGGGCTGATATCTCGGGCTTTATCTGGAGATCGTTCGTCGGGCCGCGTGAAGAGAAGTTTGCCAGAACACCGGTGTCGTTGACGGCCCCGACTGTGATTGCGTATGGTGATACACCGGGCGACATCACAGTACCCATCGATGGGCCAGAATTGCCTGCCGCGACCACGACAACCACTCCCGCGGCAACGGCACGCTTGACAGCGAGGCATATTGGATCATTAGGGTCTCCTTGGCCGCCGAGGCTCATACTGATGACGTTGGCGTGGTCGCTAGTTGATCCATCACCATTGAGGTCAATTGCGGCGTTGATTGAAAGGATCACCGTGGTCATCGTACCGCCTCCGTCTGGCCCCAGTGCCTTGTAAGCAAGCAGCGACGAGCCAGGCGCGACACCTTTGATACCCCCATTCGCAGAGATTATGCCCGCGACATGTGTGCCATGCCCGTTGTCATCCATCGGATCAGAATCGTTGTTGTAGAAGTCGAACCCGCCGCACACCTTGTACCCGGATCCGAAGCCCCCTCCAAGGTCAGGATGCGTGTAACAGATGCCAGTATCGATGACGGCCACGGTGATGCCTCTTCCATCGATTGGTTTTCCATTGCCGTCGAGTCTGCTCCACATCACGTCAGCGCCAATCTGCTGATCAGTCTTGAGATCCATTGCCTGCACCGGCAGGTCGGGGTAGGCTTCAAGGGCCGGTTCTGATGCGAGAAGCAGGTCGAGAGCGTCAGGCGTTATCTTGACTGAAAGCCCTTCGAAACCTGTTGTGAATTTGTTCTTTATCTGTGCATGCTGTTGAAGATTCGAGTCATTGTCGTCCAAGAAGACCCCACTATCATGCTTCCCTTCAAGCCGGTCAACGACTCTCTGAATCGGCTGAAAATCGTTCTCCCAGAGAATCACGCTGACATACCCCGATTGATCCTCCATGGTTGTCCAATTCCAGGTCTGCGAGCGGCCAACTTCGGAGTGCCCGGCGTTCGACAAACTGCCATTCTGGTCGCTGCCGGACGGGCTACTTAACGGGGTGGCCTCTGATGGAGCGCCCACAAACAAGAGAGAGCTCGTGAGAAGAGCGACTGCTAGGAAAACGGTCAGGAGCTTCGTCATCCCAAGAAGGTCGGGCCCATGTGCTGAAGAGCCGGGTACATCGGCCTTAAGGTAACAGACGGGGTTGCATCGGCCATAAGAGGACATATCCAGTCAAAAACAAGTCTTCCGAACCTTATATTAAGCCTATCATTTTGTTATCAAATCGAGTCCGAAACTGGGACTGTGCCAGTCGATCGAGGCCATGAGCAAATGCCTGCTTCACTCCTCAACGAAGACCACGGAGGGGCATTACGGTGGCATCAGAGCGAAATCCGGGGCAATCTTCCCTTCTTCTAGCAATGTTTTTGACTCTTTACATGTATTAGCATTGCGGGGGGAAAAGGTGAGACAGTTCAACGTTTTCGTGGAAGACCGCATTGGTGAGCTAGCTCGCGTGACTGAGGCTCTCGCTCAGAGCGCAATTAACATCAGGGGGCTTGCGACAGACAGATACGGGGTGAGACCCGCCGTCAAAGTGGTTACCGATGATGAGATCTCCACAAGAAAAGCGCTCAAACGAGCTGGTCTTGAGTTCGAGGAATCAGAGGTTGTCGTGGTCGATCTCATAGATCGGCCTGGAGAGGTGGCGAAGGTCGCTAGGAGAGCCGCGATGGCAGGGCTGAACATAGACTCTGTGTTCTTGATCGGGAAGAAGGACACGCCAGCCGCGCTGGCATTGGTCACGAAGAACCCCGAGAAGGCCAAGGAATTCCTGAAAGCGAACTCCTGAGATCATTCTTTGTTCTGGGCTCCGAGCTCGCCCGAGCGCTTCGACGCGACTTCTACGGCATCGATGAGCAGCGCCTTCAGGCCGTTCCTCTCCAGTGAGTGCAGCGCGCTGATCGCCGTGCCGCCAGGCGAGGTCACCAGATCCTTGAGCTTGGCTGGATGCTCCTTCGTCTCCTGGATTAGCTTCGAGGATCCTATTAGCGTCTGGATTGCTAGGATATTGGCGATATCCCTCGAGAGCCCGACCTTCACCCCGGCATCGGACAGCCCTTCGAGTATCTGAAAGACATACATCGGGCCGGTGCCACTCAGGCCTGTCACGGCATCCATGAGATCCTCCTCGACGTCGACAACTATCCCGACTGATTCGAGAACGTGTCGAGCAATAGCCAGATGTTCCTCTGTCGCATACTTGCCAGGGCAGATCGCTGTTGCCGCTTGTCTCACGACAGCTGCTATGTTCGGCATTGCCCTGATGACCGGCAGGTTTCGGCCGGACTTCTTCTCGATGAAGGATGTGGTCACTCCGGCAGCGACTGAGATCACGAGCTTGCTCTCCTTCAGCGCGGGCTTGATCTCGTCGAGAACATGTCCCATAATCTGGGGCTTGATCGAGAGGATGATCACATCTCCCCATTGAGCAGCCTCTAGGTTCGAGCTAGATCCCTTGACGCCGTGGGCAATCCCCTTCGCGTTTTCGAGCTTGTCCTTCAGGGGCTCCGCGATCATGATACGCTCTGGGTTGGCCCACTTGGTCTTCAGGATGCCCTTGGCGAGGGCGAGGCCCATATTGCCTCCTCCTATGATCGCGATCTTCTTGCTGATCATCTCGTCATCCTCTAGGGCAGAAGTGCCACATAGCCCTGTCTATTTAATCTACAGCGTACAAAGATGAACGTTGGCGAAACAGCTGGCATGAGCGCAAGAAGCGGTGCTCTGGGCCACTTTCTAGGGTGAGACCCTGAGCCAGAGGTGGACCTCGCGGTACGAATTCTGAGTTAATTCCTGTCCCTGGAAGTACAACAGGAACTGCAGCTTCCACTGGCCGGGCTGAGAGACGCTGAAGTTGAAGGTCCGGTTGAAGTACTGGAGGTGCTCGAGGGAGAAGTTCTGCGCGATGCCCTCATACGGCACAAGAGCGTGTGTGCCGCTCCAGTTGATAGTCCATTGGGCGACCGAGAAATTGCGGTTTGTCTTGTTGGTTAGGACGATGACAAGAGTGTAGTTCTTCAGCTCGTGCTCGAACGATTTCACGCTCAAGAGTACCTGCTTTTCCTCCCCTACGGTCATGTTTCGCGGGTAGTCTGTCGCCATTCCGTCTGGGACAAGGATTGCCAGCTGAGTGAACCTCTCTCCCACCCTCGGAGTCGCGATCGCCCATGCGAGCACAGCGACTGATGCGACCAGCATCACAGCGATGCCGATGGTGAGGAGTTTGTCAATTAATGGCATCCCCTTGAAGTCCAATTCGAAGTTGATCTCTATCGCAAATCGTTCGTCCAACGGGAGCCTTGTCCTGCGGTACCAGGCGATTCCAGAGACGGCTAAGATGAACGCCGAGATCGAAGCCATGATAGGGTCAAGTCTGATGCCGAATGGTGTGAAGTTGAGCGCGAGCCCGATCAGTGGGACGATGGCGATGCTGAGGCCGAAACTCATTGCGATCCTCTCTATGCCGTCAATCTGATCGTTCTCTGGAAACAACGCCGCGGTTGCGACATATCCGGGGATGAACAGAATGAATATGAGCCCTATTGTCTGCCTCAGGATGCTGTGAGGCCATAACAGAACCAAAGCGACGAGTGTGAGCGCCAGAAGGATGCAGACGATGAGGTCGTCGGGCCTCTCTCTGATTTCCAGGTGGAATCTCCGAGGTCGCCCGCCACCCTCGGTCTGAGTTGCGCTCAAGGAATCGGAGACAAGAACCGGCTTCTAATATTTGAAAGCTGTCGGAGCAGGCCGTCCATCTGGCCAGTATCAGATCCCAAGTGCTTTTCTCCACCTTTGGTGAGTGTAATATATCGCAAATATGATGAGGGAGGAGCTGAGGCGGCGTGGTGCGCAATTGCTGATATCAGAAAAGGTCTTCCTCGGGATGCTCGTCTGGACCATCGTTTCGATTCTGATATCCATTTCGGCGGGCATCGAGGTACTACTGACATTGGAGGTCATCGGGCTGCTCGTAGCGCGAGAACTGACGGACAGCTTACTCACACGGGAACTCAGGGACAGAATAGATTTCTTCATCTATGCGGGCCTTATCCTATTCATGATCCTCGTGGTCAGAAGAATATGGCTGGTGCTTTCCTAGGCCTTCTTCTGGATGTGCTCAGCATGCCTGATCCTCTCCGTGACGGCGTACTTGATCAGACCTGGGCGCCAGGCAGGGTGTGCAGCGCTGACCTCCTCGATGACTTCCTCCAGGCCCCTTGCCTCGGAAGAGGGCTCCTTGCTGCGGATGGATAGGACTCTGCCTATTGAGATCGACCAGAGCCAGCTAGCCTTCTTGGCCGTCCTGGCTCCAGCATTCTCGACGATGTCTGTGGAGACCCAGAGAGCCAGAACGAACGCCGCGGCAATCATGACGACCTTCGCATTGGTCGGCACTTGTCCCGTAAATCTTGTCGTGATAGAAACCGGGTCCAGGAAATTCCTGTGACTTTCGTCGAAGTAGACTGCCAATCTGCCGGAGCACATGAGGGTCACAAGGTTGTCTGCTAAGATTGCATCATCCAAGTAGCTGCGCATCCCGTTGATTAGAACGCTCGGGTCGGAGAGAAGCAGAATGGAGCCGAGTCCGAGCCGTTCGCGTGCAATCACTGGAAACGGCCCCTGAGGCTCCCCTGGATCTTGCACCCTGTTACCGTTCGTGTCGAGCCAGCTGGCAACGCTTGTCAAGCCGATGACCTCAAGCGCAGTACCATTCTTGACGATCGTCGATGGGTAGTTCAGCAGGAGCGAGGTGACGCTCACCGTCAGCGGGTCCTTGATCAGATCGAAGCAAACAGAGAATTCTGGTTTTTTCTCGAACGAGAGGTCGATAGCAAGCTTTCCTGAGAATCTCGATCCAGCCCCCATCTTCTCGAGAAGAGTGTTCCCAGCCCCGAAGTCATCTGCCAGGACCAGCATGCCACCCCTCCTGACGAAATCCCCTACCAAGGCGCCGTCGGATGAGGAGAATATTCTCGAAGGTCCGATGATCGCAAGCGCTGTCGTGTTGGGGTCCAGGGAAAGCTCGTTCAGGTTCATCTGGGCTATGGTGATGTCCGTCCCTGTGGTTCTTGCCTGGAAGCTGGGGGTGAACTTGCCTAGCCTGTATGTGGATACAGCGAGCCCGCTTGTGCCGTTCCACCCTGAATTGAAGATCGAGAAATCGGTTGTTGTTGAGACAACGGGCGACAACATGCTCACGACGAGGAATGCGACCGCCACGACCATGACTATTGCGGCAATATACCCTCTTTTGAGGCTAGACCGCATTGGGGGCACCTCCTCTTGATTCACCCACGATGCGGGAGACATCCGTCGTCATGCGGACGGCTTCGTCTTCGGAGAGTTGGGAGCCGGAGTACATCGCCTTCTCGAACAGGTCTGTCACACGCTGGACATAGGTTTTTGAATATCCGATAGATTGAAGGAAGCTTGCGAGCTCTCTGTGCGTCATGCTGTCAGGGATTGCTACTCTTCTCTTCCTCCTGAGGAACCCGAGAAGTCTGTTGTAGTACTGCACAACCATTTCGTTGGGATCGTACGGGCCTGACGGTCTGGTGCCGGACTCGAGTGCGAAATCGTTGATGCCGAGCCCTTTGCGTGGTGCTGGTTCAGGCTCGAGCTTCTGCACTCGGTCCAGATCCGCCTTTTCTTTTTGGGCACGACTTCTCCTTGCCTGCACGGTTTTGATCGTCACGCCGACTGCCAAAAGGACGAGCAACCAGGTATAGTACGCGTACTTGCCGAAGAAGAGATCGGGAATTGTGATTCCCAGATCCGTGTCCCAGCCAGGAAAGAGTGGGTTCTTGACCTGGTTTGGAGACAGTATGATGAAGCTCTCCGTGGCCTCAGAGTACCGCCACATGATCTCCCTGTGGATGAATGCTGCTCTGAGCTCATGTGCTCCCCTTGACAGGTTCGTGGACGGAATCGAGAACGTGAACATGCCGTTCACATCCGTGGTTGCGTTATCCCTCTCCACTCCGTCGATGAAGAGCGTTATCATCTGTCCTTGCATCGGAGCGGATCTATTGGCGAAGAGCGACCCGTTGCCAACAATTCTGTATCCCTCGCTCAAACGCGCAGTGGACAGGTGGAGGTACGCTCTGGTCGGGATATTGACCGTGATTACGAGGTCTGCCGACTGGTTTGGGGCGTAGGGAAGTATGCCTGAGTACGATGCTGACACAAGATGTGCTCCAAGACCTATCTCCGGCGCCTGCCATGTGATGTTCGTCATGCCGCTAGCATTGGTTCGAAGAGCGATAGGTTCCGCATCCCGTAGAAGAATGATCTCCGTATCCGGGATCGGAGAGCCTTTTGCGTTCTTCAAGACGACAAATATTGAGGTACTTTGGTTGAGCGCCAGGAGCATTCTGGATGCTGAAATCGTGAGAGTTGTCGGAATCCTCGATACCGTAATCGTTATTTCATCCGAGTTCATGGTTTCGTATGGGGTTTGGGTCCGAGCCACGAGCAGATGGCTTCCCAGCCAACTTCCGTTCATGGGAATAGGGTGGGAGAATCCGAACATCCCGTCTGTTCCGGTCGTCAGCAATGTGAAACTAACGTTGTCCATGACTATGTTAATCTGGTGATTCGGGCTGAACGTGCCGTTGAGGAACAGGTAGCCTCCGCAAACGAGGTCTTCGTCGAGATACAGGTTGGCGTCAGCGACCCAGAGTACGAGGAACGACCGAACGTCCCCCCAGTTCACGTCATTTTGGATGATCTGATTTATCTGCTCGATTATCATATTGAGCAGGTTTCTCAACCGCTCGATGAGCGCGGTGAGGTTATTGTTCGCAAAGGGTTGCGCATGGTCTATCGTGAGTTTAGTGATTTGATCAGCTGCGACCAGCATCGAGCCTATCGTATCATTCATTGATCCTATTAGCGAGTGAACGATCCTGATCTCCTCAAGCGCGTGCACGAGATCTGCATCACTCAGGTTCTCAAGTTGGGTGAGCGACATCACATCGTTCCTGATTTCAAGGAGAGCATCCTCCAAACCGGAGAAGGATCGCTCGCAAGAATAGAGGTCCTCGAATGGAGGAAGGAGCTCAGAGAGGTTCTCGTAGCTTCCCGCAACGTTCTTGATCTCCCCGACAAGCTGCCCCGCGGGAACGAGAACCTTGCCTATCATGTCAAGGTACTGGTTTGAGTCGTTCACCTTTTGCTCGTAGAAGAGTGTGAGCGCGGCCTCAGATGCCCTCACCGAGGAATTGAACATCGCAACAGTCATTGTCATATCTGAGTTCGCAAGCTCGAAGTTCTCGTGAGGTATCTCAGCGGCTGCCCTCATGGGGAGCCCTGCCAGCAGCAAGAGCAGAGTGATTGCTGGCAACAGCACTCGTCTGATGACTGGGTTGCATCGATGGGAGAGCCCGAGCATCAACCGTTGAAGAACCATATCCTCTTATAAAACCGTTGCTCAGGGAGCCAGCTGGTATGCCGTTACCATTCGCGAAGGACGAGGGTGAAGACCACTGTATCCTGGGAGTTGTCGACGCTCTCCACCTGAATCATCCTCCCAGTTGCTTTTGTGGCAGCTGTGAGGAGGCAAGAGCAGCCAATGCACTGGGCTCGTCTGCAAGTGTCTGGCTTCTCTCTTCTGATGGTTCTGCATGCATCGAGTAGCGAGGCATATTCGACCCGCAGGATCGTCTTGTCATCTCTTTCTTTGAAGTGAAAATCCTTCACCACGTCGAAGCCGTGCTTCAGGATTTGGAGCATTCCTTCAGCAGCTTCGAGTCCTGCATCTGCGAGGGAAGTCGCCAACTCAGCCTCGATCCTGTTCATCAATTCTAGGCCTGAGGGTTCGAGCAAAAGTCCTGGAGTTGAGCCGTCCTTGCCCGGGGATAGCACTAAGTCGTCCGAGAGTGCGCTCGGAGGAACGGCGAGGTTCGCAGATGCGGGAATGAACATTTTCTCTTTGGTCAGTCCATGTTTCGCGGGAAGGTATGAAGAATTGCCTGCTATGGAGAACCCGCTTATCACTTCATTGGCAGTTCTTGCGGCTGCAATCATCTGTGTTTCTGAAATCGTTCTCGGAGTGCTCGGTTCCCGTAGAACGAAGAGTCCGAAGAATCCTACGAAAAGCATTCCGATTGAGGAGACGAGATACGTATCCCTCTGGTCTCCGAGAGTCGTTAGCCTGTTTTGTAGAACGGGATCATTCGTGGAGCCAATATCGTTGATCTTGCCTTGAGCGTCAAGTGCCATGAACAACAGGATGGCGCCAACAACAACCAACGCGATTCCGAAGATTCCTCCTGTTCCCATGCGGATGGTCCGCCCGAGGATCTTGAGTTCCATTTCGAGGCGCCTCCTTCAGACTCCGAACATCAAACTCGCATTTGTATGTATCCCACTTCTCATGCCTCACTTTCCTCGATATCCAAGGCAGCCTCTTCTTCGTCCTCTATCTTCGGCACGAGCAGGGTGCCAGATGTTAGAATGATCGCTCCGATTGCAGCAACGAACATCACGATGGCAATCTCAGTCATTGTTGATGTGCGCGCGATGAGAGCCGGGATGAACGCCCTGCCAACAGCCATCGCTATCGGGACGGAGAGCACGGAGATGACAGCATATGCGGAGGTCACAATAGAAGGTCTTCTTCCCACGCGGATTTCCTCATCCTCCGCCGTCAATGCGAGCCAGGTCAGGGCAATCACTGGCAGAAATAGGCCAAAGGTGGCTGTAACCAGTGTGCTGGTCGCTGCTAGCGTAGATATGTCAGTTGAGGCTCCCGTTGAAGCTGCCGCGACGAGCAATCCAAAGACAGCTGCTGGTGTGTACTTGTTCAGAAGCCCAGCTATGACCAGTATGTCCCCAGCGAGAACGCCGATCAGAGTTCCGAAAGTCGCCTTCGAGAACGCGAGCATGGCCACCGCAGACAGGATCGCGAGCGCGCAGCTCACGGTCAATCTCGTCCTAGGGGTCAAGCCAGCCCCCTCCTGACGCTCCTGATTATGTAGGCTGCGGTGTCAGCAGGGCCTATCCTGAGGTAGGACGAGCCGAGGCCCCTGAGCCGCCCCTCGACCTTCAGGCACTCGGCCATGTTGCCGTATAGTCTCTCGGCCTCTCCGACGTCGACGCTCTTCCTAAGAGCCGAGTACCAGTCGTCGTAGGTATGAATCACCAGCATCTGGTCGCCTGTCTTCTCCGCCAGCTTCGCAGCAGTGAGGACCGCGTCCCTGGACGAACCCAAATCGGAGACGATGATGAAAAGGATCTCCTGGCCTTTTCTCCTGGAAACAATCCCCCTCATGGCCCTCTCGAGGCCGATCCCTCTCCCCTTCCCATCAGCTCTGAGCTGCTGGACCGCGGACAGGAAGTCGCCCCCTTCTTTCGTGTGATTTGAGGTCATCTGTGCGACGCCGGGAGTTGCTGCAACCTTCGAGATTTGATTTCCTGAAGCTGCATGGTTGCTCGTCAGAAACCCGGGCGCTTCTCTGAGGATCTTCACGATCTCATCGAAATGGTGCCTCGCCAAAGTTGGCACGCACTCCCGAAGAACGGAGACTTCGTCGAACAGCGCTACTCCTACCTGATGATAGCTGCTCAGAAGGACCTTGGACATCTGCATGGTCAGGTCGACTGCGTGGTCTATCTTCGGCTTGCCATCAACATCGATTAGGCGCATGCTCCTTCCGCAGTCAACGAAGATCATGGTCTGGAGCGCGCCCTCTTTCTTGTAGGTCTTGGTCATGAGCTCGCCGGTTTTCGAGAGAGCCTTCCAATGTATGTCGCGGCCTCGGTCTCCCGCCACGTACTCCCTGATACCCTCGAATTCGAACTCTCTCAGGGCTCGCGCCGGCGCACGCGTGGCTCCTGAGTATTCGAAATGCTCCTTTCCCGCAATCCTCCTAGCGACATCGAAGCTCTCCCTTCTAGTGTGGGCCGTGACGATGAGTCTGCTCGGAATCGCGACATCCTCTGAAAGCAGTCCGAACTTGTCCTTCAACTCCAACTTCGTTCCTGTGATTTCGTGCTTTCCTCGCAGCTTCGGCACGAAGGAATAGTTGAAAGATGCCTTCGTGGATGGCGGGACGGTCAGTTCCACGCGACTATCTCCAGCGGCTATCTCTGCCTCTGGCTTGATCACATCCTCGAAAACTCCCTTTATAGCTACGGATCCTTTGTTCAGGACATCCACTCTGATGCTCGCGGGCTCGTTTGCGAAGATCATCTTGTCGAGGATTGCGTGCGTGACCTTGAGTCGCATCCTACCGATTTCCCAGCCGAACGTCACTCTTGAGTTCACGAACATGCAGGTGAGCGCCAGGGCGATGACAACCCACGATAGGTTCATGAAGAGTATGCCTGCGAACGCGAAGGAGATGCAGGAAACCATGAGGAGCTTGCCCAAAGGTGAGGTGCGCACAATAGGTCACCGCATTCCGAGCGTTAGTTCTCTCGGCTCTTGAAGTCGCTCTTTGGCACGGGCATCTTCGACAAGATCGTGTCAGTTATGCCAGCCCTCGTCATCCCTTCCAGCTCCGCCTCGGTGGCCAGAATCAGCCTGTGGTCCACGACCTTGTGCGCCATCGCCTTGACATCGTCGGGGATTACATAGCTGCGCCCTGAAAGGTACGCTTTGGCTTTCGCCGCCAGGAGTAGGTGTATGCCTCCTCGCGGGCTCAAGCCCAACTCGAGCTGTTCTACATCCCTCGTCTCCCTCATAATGTCCCGTACGTAGCTCAGCACGCTGGAATGCGCGTGGATGTTCAGCACTTCGTCAGCCATCCGCTCGACCTGCTCCCTGCTCAGCACTTTCTGGAGGCCACTGATCCTCTCGCCCCTGAGCTTCAGAACCCCGATTTCCTCCTCTGGGCTGAGGTAGTCCATCGTGCTCTTGATCATGAAACGGTCGATCTGTGCTTCGGGGAGCGGATAGACTCCCTCCGTCTCGATTGGGTTCAGGGTCGCGACCACGATGAACGGGTTCGGGAGGTCGAAGGTGTTCCCCTCGATTGTGATCTGTCTCTCCTGCATCGCCTCGAGCAGGGCGGACTGAGTCTTCGGCGGGGCTCTGTTGATCTCATCCGCCAGGACCATGTCCGCGAACAGGGGGCCTTTCCTGACCTCGAAACTCCCCGTCTTCTGGTTGTAGAAGTAGTGGCCTATGATGTCCGCGGGGAGGAGGTCCTGGGTGAACTGGATCCTGTGATATGACAGCCCGCAGACTGAGGTGAACGCCTTTGACAGCGTGGTCTTCGCTATTCCGGGCACACCCTCCATCAGTATGTGGCCATCGGTCAGAAGGCAAGTCATGAAGTCCTCGATCTGCTCCCCGTAGCCTACGACCGCCTTGTTGACCTCGGCTTTCACCCTCTTCAGCACAGCGCCTACGTCAGTGACCGTTCCCTTGTCCGCCATCGAATATCACTCTCGCGCGACCCCGTCTCCTCGAAGAGAGCCCTGGAGGTCATCGGTTCAGGCACCAGAATTTCGTGCCCCTTCTTGAATCTATGCACACCCCGGCCAGTGCGTCTAGCCGTAGATGCTGTCCAGGAGGGCGTGGTCCGCGTCCCTCAGCTTCTCGAGGAACGGTATCTCATCGACGGCGCCAGTGATGTCGGTGTTGTCATTCAGGATCATCTTCGGGACGCCCATGACCGAGTGCCTTATCGCTAGGTCGAGAAAGACAGATGAATCGATGATCTCGGCTGTCACATTGGGGGACTCTATGGCCGCCCTGTATGCGTGCCTGGCGACGATTGGGCAGAAGTGACACGTCGTCAGCACGAAGATCTTGATATTCGCCCTGCGCCTGATCTTCGACAGCAGTTCCTTCCCCCTGGGCGACAGGCCGGTCTTGTTGCTGGAGAGCTCAGCGATAGCGTCCACGAGCGGGATCAGTTCGAGCCCGCCTGGGATGCCATAGTACCTTATCCTCGCGAAATCGCCCTTCTTGAGCACCAGGGCAGGCCAGTTCTCGACCTTCATGTCCTTCATGCGCTGGTTCTTGCCCTCCACGACCTTCTCGATCTCGACCCTTATCTTCGGGCTGGCCTTGGCCATCATGTCGGCCAGGTCGACCATGTCGTGGGAGACGGCGATGCTCTCGTCAACAAACACGACGAGGGTGACCTCGTCCACCATCTCGACGGCTAATTTGTGCTCGAGACTCCGCTTGTCGTTTTCCGAAAGCGTCCTCCGATCCCTCCTCTGTTCAACGCATGGCAGCCCTAGTCAGGCTCTCTGATTATGTCCCCGTATGCCTGGATGAAGAACCGCTTCGCCTCTTCCAGGCCCACCTTGCCTGAAGGAGTGAGCCTGTAGTACTTCAACCTGTCCTGCTTCACGGCCTCAATGAGGCCCTTGCGCTCCAGCTCCTTAAGCGTCGGGTAGATTGTCCCTGGGTTCGGCTTGTCTGCCTTGCGCTTCGCTATCTCCCCAGCGATCTCCATCCCGTACATCTTCCCCTTCGAGAGCACATGCAGTATCAGGAAGCTAAGCATGCCCCTCATATCGCAGCATGCGGGTGCCCTGCAACATACGGCTTGGCTCTCCTCTTGGTTCCTCTTTGGCTGCATCGACGTACATATCTGTTCATGAGTACTTAATCTGTTGGGCAAACAATATTGTGCGTCCAATATCTATATATACTCTGTATTGTATATCCAATATTGAGAGTACAATAGGAAACCAACAAGGAGTGAAGAAAGATGTCAATAGGAATCGGAAAGAGCATACACGAGGACAAGCTGAAGAGAATGGAAAACCTGAGATGCCCAAGGTCGTACTGCGCGCACGAGTTCAGACAGGAGAGATGAGCACAACCGTTTTACCTCGGCTGTGATATCCTTTGGGCACATTGGGGGCAACGCAAATGGCAAAGCCAGGCAAAGCAGCCAAGAAGGGCAAGCCAGAGGAAGAGGAAATCCGCAAGGCTGTGAAGGAGCGATATGCTAACCTCGCATTGACAGAGGCATCATGCTGTGGTCCGAAGACCGAGAGAATGTGCAACTGCGAGCAGCTCTATCCAAAGGCGGATGTGATCTCGCTGCCCTCGGAGGCAATCGCCGTGAGCGCAGGTTGCGGGAACCCGACAGCGATCGCCAGCCTGAAACCGGGAATGACCGTCGTCGATCTTGGTAGCGGAGGAGGAATTGATGTTTTTCTATCCGCGAAGAAGGTCGGCCCGACGGGTAAGGCGGTTGGTATTGACGCGACACCAGAGATGATCTGGCGGGCCAGGAAGACCGCCAAGGAGAATGGGTACACCAACGTTGAGTTCAGGTTGGGCGAGATCGAGCACATGCCACTGGACGGTGGCGTAGCTGACGTAGTCATCAGCAATTGCGTGATCAACCTGTCCCCAGACAAGGAGCAGGTTTTCAAAGAGGCTTTCCGAGTCCTGAGGCCCGGTGGCAAGATAGCGGTTTCAGACATCGTGCTACTCAGGGACATCCCAGACGAGCTGAGGAACGATATGTCTGCATGGTCAGAATGTGTCAGCGGTGCGATCTCGGAGAAGGAGTACCTTGGCGCGATAGAGAAGGCCGGGTTCGAGAAGATCAAGGTTGAGGAGCGTGCGATATTCACTCATGAGCAGGTTGGAGAGTACCTCAAGAGCGAGGACTTGCCCATGGATTCGATGAAGGCTGTGAGAGAGGCCATGGGCCAAAAGGGGATCGACCTTTCGAAGCTGGTCGCGAGCCACAAGATTACTGCTCTGAAACCAAAAGAATGATAATTCCTTTTTTCACATTCACTATGCCTATTCAGCGCAAGCCTAGCTCATAGTCTGAGGGATTTCTCCGCATCCTTGACGATCTTAGAGAGTTTTCTCTTTGCGTCCTTCTCGAGCGGCATCGGCTGGTGCTCTTTAAGGATCCTCAGGACCTCTTCCTTTGCGGCCTGCTGGAGAGTCCTCAAACCCTCGTGCCGGACCCTCTCGCCAGTGCGCTTGTCATAGAGCTTCGACATCCTCATCTCCCCAGCCCTAAGCCATTTCATCGTGTGAGGCTGGGCCAGGAAATTGCCCATGTGGCCGACCTTGTCAATGATATCAAGGGCCAAGTGGTCAGCATCCACATCGAAACCTCTGACCGCTCTGAAAATATCGGCGTAGATCTCGTTGTCTATCACTAGCATCTCGTAACTGGCAGCATTCTCCCAAGCCCCTCCGATGCCAGACAAGTTGTCTGCGCCAGCAAGGGCGGGGATCAAGCCTGTCATCATCCTCTCGATGCCTATCTGCATGTCCCAGTTGTTCGCATCTGTCGCTACTCCGTAGACGTCTGCGAGCATGTTGTATCTGTGGGCGATTTGCACCGTGGCGGCGGAAGCTAGGCCCATCTCCGGGACTCCCCAGAGGTTGTTCCCAGTTCGCAGGTCCATCATGCTGAGCCTGCCAGAGTACTGAATCGGGAGCGTAGAGTCGACCAGCTGGATTAGCATCACTCCTGCGAGCATCTCGGCGTTCTGTTGAGCCAGACCTCCTGCTAGCGTGATCGGCGAAGTCCCTCCGCAGATGGGGCAGGGGACCAGGTCGACCGGGACTCCGTACTCCGCGCCTCTGAGCATGACATCCGCCGCGTGCTCGTCGTAGGTCAATGGGCTGCTGGGAGAGCCGTAGACCGAGAACGGGGGCCTCTTCCTGAGCTCCTCCAGACCACCTGTGACGCACGCCCACATGTTCGCGAGTATGTCAACGGTCTCCTCGGTCAAGGCGTAGCCAGACAGGCATTTGCTGGTATTCTTCATCATGGCCTCGACAGTCTTGACGACCAACAGATGGCTAGGGACATCTGTGGCCACAACCAGGTTGGATATCGAGTGGCAGTTCGGGAGCGCGTCCATGACCCTGGTCGAGAGCTGAACATCGGCCAACGTGGCTGCTCTCGGCTGTCCGGTCTCCATGTCCAGCATTGCCGGGTTTCCCCCCAGGCAATGGGCGTACTGAGTCTCTCCATCGTAGACCATGTCGTTCTTCGGGTCCCTCGCGAAGTACTTCGCATATCTCGGAATCTTCTTGATCGATTCCTCGACCATGCTCCTCTGGAACGTGAGCACGTTCTTTCGGGTCGGATGCAGCGTTCCGCCCGCCTTGATGAGTCTCTTGCGGACCTTCTCGCTGTCGAACCTGATCCCTGTCCTCTCGAGGATCTTGAGCGTCGCCTCGTGAATTTCCTCGACCTGGTCGTCCGTCAGGACTTTCAGCTTGAACCTTACCTTGACGCCTTCCATGCGTTTAGCCCCCACGGCTCCCGGGAGGGTCGTACGGGCGCTCCCTGAACCTATGAGTTTTTGAGGGT
>Ga0315268_10002224_pt1 | contig 22112 bp, 22 predicted proteins | sample C1_top_MG_FD_204535 | JGI IMG/M metagenome (GOLD analysis project Ga0315268, IMG submission 204535) | Sediment microbial communities from Yellowstone Lake, YNP, Wyoming, USA - C1_top | ecosystem: Environmental > Aquatic > Freshwater > Lake > Sediment | place: USA: Wyoming | collected 2017-08-01 | reverse complement strand
ATTAACGTGTTGACCTTGGGAGTTTCTTTCGGCCTTCTTGAATACGATCAGGACCTCGTTGAGAAGGCCATCAGAGCCATCTTCTCAGACAAACCCAAAGTTGCGGACATGAACATTGTGGCTCTCCAGGAAGCATATAGTTATACTAGACAAACCTTCAAAGACGGTTTTCGCCACAAGCTTCAAGCAATCGACACTAGCGAGGAAAGAATCTTTCTCTCAGGAAACCAGGCGGTTGCTGTGGGCAAGATTCTGGGAGGTTGCAGAGTTCAGACATATTATCCAATAACGCCCGCTGCGGATGAAAGCGAGTATTTGGAGGCCCATGAACTTCTCAAAACGAAGACAGGCGAAGGAGCTGTAATTGTTCTTCAAACTGAAGATGAAATTGCTGCGATAAACTCGGCTTTAGGAGCAGCCTTGGCGGGTGCGAGGGCGGCGACTTCAACGTCTGGGCCCGGTTTTTCTCTTATGGTTGAAGGTCTAAGCTGGGCCGGCAACGACGAAGTGCCGGTTGTAATCACTTATTATCAGAGGGGGGCGCCAGCTACAGGTTTGCCTACGAGGTTTGGACAGGCTGACCTGAGGTTTGTGGTGCATGCGGGCCACGGAGAATTCCCGCGGATAGTTCTCGCTTCAGGCGATGTCAGAGAATGCTTCTATGACGCTGCGGTCGCTTTTAATTATGCGGAAAGATATCAGCTGCCAGTTATACATCTCGTTGACAAGGCCATGGCCAACAGTTCCCAAACCTACCCGGTCTTTGATGCAGACCAATTCAAAATCGAGCGCGGCAACATCTTGGATGCGGCTCAACTGGAAGGTCAAGCGTACAGAAGATTCAAGTTCACGGAATCAGGCGTTTCGCCGAGAGTATTCCTCGGCACGAAGAACGGCGTCTGCTGGTACACGGGAGACGAGCACAATGAAGTCGGTCACATCAGCGAAGAACCGTTGAACAGAGACATGATGGTCGAGAAGAGAATGAAGAAGCTGGAGTTGGTTGACAAGGAGATACCGGTTGGAGACAAAATCAATTTCTTCGGGGACAAAGACTCGAAGAACATTGTGGTGAGCTGGGGTTCGCCGAAAGGAGCAATCCTTGAAGCGTTAGACGCGTTGAAGGCCGAGGGCTTCAGTATAGGGTTTTTGCAGGCTCGCCTGTTGCATCCGCTCCCCAAGGAGCATATTGCCAACGTTCTCAGAAATGCGGAAAAAATAATTGACGTTGAGAACAACTACTTGGGACAGTTGGCAGGCATAATAAAGGAAGAAACCGGCATAGAAGCGAGCCATTATGTACTGAAGTACAACGGGCGACCGATGACGACGACCGAAGTGTACGGTGCCTTGAAGAACATTCTGCGCGGTCAAGCGCCCGAAAGGCAGGTGTTAACCTATGGCAACTAAACCCGAAAAATGGCAAGTTAACACCTAATTACTATGATGAAGTCATAGAACACCTAAGAAAGAACGGAACCAAACCAAGCACGCTATACAGCCTCAGAAACCAACTCAAACACCTCGACAGATACAGCGACCTACACGACCCCGAAAAGGTCAAAGACTTCATGTCAAAGAAACGAAGCGACTCATACAAACAGAGACTATGCGTAGCATACAACTGCTTCTGTGAATACTACAAAATACAATGGGAAATGCCCAACTACCAACCAGAAGAACGAATTCCGAGACTACCAACCGAAGAACAAATCAAAATACTAATCGCAGGCGCAGGCAAAAGCCTAAGCCTCAGACTACGCGTCAGCCTCGAAACTGGACTTAGACCAATCGAACTATGCAACCTAAAAGCACAAGACCTAGACATAGAACACGCCGCAATCAACCCAACAACAGCAAAACATGGATGTGCAAGAATATTAAAAATATCCATACCACTAGCCCAAGACCTACAAACACGCATCATACAACACAACATCAAACCAACAGAAAACATCTTCGGCAAATCAACCCCAAAACATTACGGCACACACTACCGAGAAATGAGAAAAACACTAGCCAAGAAACTCAACAAACCCGACCTCTTGACCATCAGACTCTACGACTTCAGACACTTCTTCGGAACAATGCGATACTGGAAATACAGAGACATACCACTAACCGCACAAGACATGGGACACAAAGACTACAACACAACATCAAAATACCTACACCTGTGCAGAATCCTCGAACTAATGACCACAGACGACCAATGGATATGCAAAGCAGTAAAAACCAAAGACGAAGCCATACCACTCATAGAAACTGGATTCCAATACGTCAACACAACACCAGACGGATTCATGTTATACCACAAACACAAATAACCCCCCTTTTTATTCAAGATCATGCTTAACCATCATGTCGCACTCACGCGCGCGCTACACTTTTGATCAGATTTGATTGGTCTGTTTTTTGTGCGAAACATTCTTCCACAAGATTTATCTGTAAGTTAACACCAGTCGCTTTTTTTGAGTGGGAGGAAGGAGAGTGCGTAGAATCGTTTCACAGTCGCGCGCGGAGGGAGAAAAGTGAAAAAGGAAACTGTGTTAGTGGCTTCACTGCTATTGCTAGTGTTTGCTAGTATTGATCTCCCAATATTGGCAATCAAGCCTGTAAAGGAGCCAGTAAGAGCCAGATATGACGTGGACATCTCCGTTGCAGGTACCATAACAAACGCAACATTTGTCTACCCGGTAGTGCAAGTGTATGACGGCCAGATGAGGTTGGAGGGCAACCCAGCAGGCATAGACTACACGCTACACGTAGTTTACAAGACCGGAACCGTGGACGTATCGGCGCTCGTTGCGCTTCTGAGGACCAGCACAGATGGCAGATGGTCCTGCCCATTTAGCCGCATCATATCCCTAAGCCCCGGTGAAGACTACACGGAGACAGTCACGTGGTATGAAGACGGAGTCAGCACAGAGACAGGAGGCAAAGGCATTATCGAAGAAGACAACTGGACGATAAGCCTCTACGCAAGCCCAGTCGCATCTGGCGGAAACGACGTTGAAGACACAAACACCGCTAACAATAAAGCTGACAGCCCATACAAGGTTGAGACAATAACATGGCCAGTAGACTTGGACGGCTCTGGCGAAGTTGACATTATAGACATATTCATAGCAGCAAAGACCTTCAGCTCCGAGGAAGGCGATCCGAGATGGAACCCAGTGGCAGACATAAACAAAGATGGCAAAGTCAACATCCTCGACTTGGTCAGCATAGGCAAATGGTACTCATGGCCGTTTATCCATAAGTACACAAACGTGCCCATTCCCAAGTTTCTTTTGCGTATTTCTCGTCCGCCTATTGATGTAGCAGGAACGACTAACCCGCCGGTCGGTGACCACGGGTACATCATCGATTCTAAAGTCACTGTCACAGCCACACCAGGGGCACCGAATCTTGCTCTACTCTCGTATTGGAATTTAGACGGTGTACAGGTAGGTAAAGAAGATGCCTATAAGACGGGAAAGATAGTAATAACAATGAATAAAGACCACGCGCTACAGGCCGTTTTTAAGGAAAAGAAAAAGATAACTTTTAAGGTGGGTCCAGAGTGGGAGGAGGGTGGGGGAGGCGGAAAAGTCTATCTAACGGGTCCCCCCTCAGAAGTACGCCCGGGGTACGTCGCAAGTCCAGGAAGTTACTTTGACTTCGTCTATCCCGAGGGTTATACAGTCCAAATAAAGGCGGTACCCGATCCTGGCTTCAAATTCAAGGAATGGCTAGTTGAGAACAAGGATACAGGAACCACGTGGAAAATAGTGGGGGAGACTGCGTCCGTAGCAATAGCATCGAACCTCGAGGTAGTAGCTGTCTTCGAAAAAGAAACAAAATAGCATGGAACTAGAGAGTATCTCTACGTCGCGCGCTACCGCGCGCGTTGCGTAACGAGTAAGTATGATTGCTGACATAGAAACGTTAAAGAGTACACCTTCGCAATTCTTATAGAGTGTAACATGTGGTACTATCATATCTTAGTTCAAGCTGTCGGCGAACACGGAGAACCAGTTAATACAGCAATTTTCGGATATGACGAGCAAACAGTCAAGAAGATTATTGTAGAGCCGTACATGAAGAATGAAGACTTGATGCTGGCATCCAGAGTCGTCCCCTCCTCCAACGTGCAATTCATTGATATTTTTCGTTCTAGTAAACGGGAAGGGCGCACTATCCTTCTTCCCAATGGGACAAACGCGCGTGATTCTGGCATTAGCAATTTCTACTATATGCTAAATTGTTTTCGTAGAGGAGACGTAGAGGACGTTGGATTCTGTACTAATGAGTTCATTCCTTCAGCACCGAAGAAATACAACGCGCACTCGGACGTATCTCGTGCGGCAACAGACTTAATGACTTCCGCTTCTTTTCTGGGACTGGACACAAACTGGTCGTCGGCTGTCTGCGCCCTACAACTCCAAGAGGTCGGTGTGAAACTGGTTGCCAAGAACAAGAACATCAAACTTGACAAATCAAACGTCGAGAAAATACTCGGAAGAAAATGTGACAACTTTTCGTTCAACGAGCAGTATGAAGCCTTTGCTTTAGAAGTCAAACGCTTGTTCGACATGGATATGCCGATATTAACTATACACTTTAGAAAAATGAGAACAGCTGTCCTTCACGAAGGATACAATCCAAAACCTGAAGAGAAGGATTCTATTGCCAGTTTCACAACTGGATTGCTAAGAAAGTTGAATAACATAGATAAGGGTTCCAACACTAGCACAGACTAGAGATTCTGGGAACGCACGACTTCTTTTCGTTCCGCAAGTAGCTCGCCAACAGCAGAGCTTCTTCGTTTATGAGCGTCTAGCGCGCGCTACACAAAAACCACAGACATGACTCGTGAGCCTTCGGCTCACTCGCACGTTCCAGACGATACGCCAAAGAAACCGACATTCCTAAAACTGCGCACTAAGCAAATGGCTTCCTTTCACCTTTTTGACTCCTTATCTCTGCTTCAAACTATGCTTGTCGCGATCGTTCAACGCCCGCGCGGTCCAAGCACCATAGAACTCAAACAACAACGACGCGCTTACTATCTATGGCTTCAGAGTCCTATTCTGCTCGAGGTATTTTTCAACGGTCTCTCTTATTTTTGCCCAGTTCTCTTTGCTAGATATCATGAACTTCTGCCGTCTCTTCCATTCGTCCCCTTTCTTATTCCAAAGATAGACAGCAATTTGTTTCCTTCCAAAGGACTTCACAACGAGCACAGCAGACCACCATTTGTCAGTTTTGTAAATGGTCGTACCTTCAACAACTTCGAGTTGTTCAGCAACAGGAAACCTTTCTTCAGTCATATTTCCCCTAAATAGTTTCTCTGATTTTATTAGTTTTGCTACTTTTTGCTAAGGGGCGCGCGTTATTCAGAATACATAGAAACTCTAATAAGGAAACTTGAGCAATGAAAGCAGATGTGAACACCGCAGGGGGGCCTTTTGTGACACGAGCAGAAGAATTAGGCTATCCCCATGAACTTATTCTCTTGGCATCAAATAGGACCGCGAGTGTTGTCAAAGGTGAATATCGGGTAAGAATCAAGTTGCTCGCCAATATACTCAACGTTGTCTTAAACAGGAAACCCGACAAAATCAAGGCTGAAAGTGAATCTGACCCAGAACTGTCAATTCTCGAAAGCCTTGGTCAATCTTCCCGGTCTCTAGGTAAGCATCTCTCGGCGTACAAAGTGAAAATCGATGAAGCACTAAGAGATTTTGAGGAAACAGAAAGTGACCCATCATACGTTGTTTTGGCTGATTTGCTCAACGAAGGAATTTTCCTTCACATTTTGTGTAAGGAACTTAGAAACACACCTCTATTTTTGGAAAGAGATCTTAGTAAATACTCTGGTACATTCAACAACAAAGACAGCGGGTTACAGGCAGTTTTTTCAGCTGTGCAAATCTGGGAGAGTCGGAAATATGATAGCGTTCCCCAGAACATAATTGCCGAATTTAACTCCTTCAAGGATGACGCATTACTTAGAGCAGCGATGTATCTGTCATACATGCTTGCAGTTAGGACCCCAAAGAACAAGAGAGAGCTTTTGATTTCTCACTACATGCTCGTAAGGAAAATTGTTGGCAAACTCAAAGAAGTTGTCAATCAAGAGAACTTGGCTGACCAAGTACTTGAGAACCTTTTCAGGACGGCGATTATTCTTTCACTCTGTGGGTACTTGACTGCGCTAAGGCTTCCAAAAGACGAGAAAACAAGGTATATCGATGAAATCATCCATGTGCCTTCAATAGAGTATTCAATCAAGCAAAGCTACGACGAGGTTGCAAGCGTATCTTTGCCCCATACTCAATCAAGAGTCCCATTGTGGGCGTTTCTGCTGCTTGATTCACTTCTGATTCTTCTTCACTTTTTCGTTGAAGTGTATTTACCATGGGAAATTTCTCAAATCGGATTCAAGCTAGCAATTCCTGATGTGCCAGTATTCCTTGTACTCGCACTGATAACAACGGTTTTTGTCCTGTTTCGGCTTTACAAATTGAGAAGCAATCTTCTCAGGAATTTCAGGAGGGGAGCAATTGAATAACGAGAAATACAGAACTAGTCTTTATGTAGCCTCAGCACCCAGAAAATTCCCAACAAGAAGCGAGGTTAGAAGCGAACTCTTATCGCTCGTTAAGCAATTTGCAGTCGATAATGATGCGGATTTCTTGGAGGAAAAACAACTTATTTCATACAATGGTATCCAGATTTCTTTCCTTGTAAACGATGCTCCAAAAGAACAGTTGTATATTGCCTCTTTCCAGCCAACCGGAGAGAACAGAAACTTTTGGAGAAAACAAAAAAATATAGATGCGGCATCCAGCGTGCTAAAGTTTTGTGATTCTTTTGGTTCAGAATTCGATCTACCGAAATGCGACCTGAATTTCAAGAGAATATCGCTGTCCAGTGAAGATTGCGTTGACCTTTCAAACTGGGAAGTCATCTGTTCAGATTCTAAAAAGTCTTCACTGGACGACTTCCTGAGAGCAACGAATGGTTCACGATACGAGAACATTTTCTCCTTGATTTCAAAAGAGCATTACATCTACCACATCTTCACAAAAACTTTCTTCAAGGGAATCGAACCGTTTCCACAGTTAAGGAACTTCTTGTCAGATTTTGGAAAAGTCGAAGGACCAAAGCCAATTGACACCGTGAAGGAATTCAGTGAAAAACTCAGTCCTCAAATTAAGAAAAGATCCGTTTTTGTTTTCTTGGAAGATTCAAACTCGTTAGACCGATGGTATGAGAACCATAAGATCTTTTTTGATAGCAACAAAGTTCCTACTCAGTACATAGACGAAAAAACAGTTAGGGAAAAACTTCAAAAATGGGTCGGAGTAAGAGCAAACCTAATTCTTGAAATGCTCACGAAAATGGGCGAGCCCCCTGTTGTTTTGCAAGGTCCTGAGGAGATCTTCACAAATGATGCTTTCCTATGCCTTTCTGATGTAGTAAGTACACGACAACGACTGTTTGGTGCTCTGTTCACCTATTCCAAACAAGGTTTAGGTTTAAAGGGAGACGTTCAAATTTATGATGATATCGAGTTTGAGACTCCAACGCCTTATTCCTTAGAGCTATCTGAAGAAAACGTCGACCTCCTTACACGAAAAGTGAAATCATTGATTGCTCGACGCTTGAGGATAGATATTCTGCTAACTAGGAAATGGAAACAAGAAAATATCGATAGGCTAATTGGCTCTCTTCTCAAAAACGGAATTCAAACTGAGAAAGTATACTACATCTCCTCAAAGACCTCTCGATTTGTTGACGAGTTTCTAGAGGATCCCGTGAACCAAAGGTCTTTGCGTTATATGTACAAGATTATAGGCAATCGAATTGCTTTTTTGAAAACCTGTACTGAAGTCAGAATCTATCCAACGATTTTCAGTCAATATGTTGAGCTGATCTATCCTGAAAAAGCGAAGATAACACATGGTGACTTGGAAAAGATTTTGTGGCTTACCAAGAAAAGGATCTATCGTATTCAAGAATTCCATGTATTGAAGAATGTGGAGCCAGTTTACATCTTTAGAAACTTGAGAAAAATGTATCTTGGAAAAATCGAAGAGAGTCTGGATATCCCTTTGAGATTATTGATATGAAGTCACCTTCTCTCTGCAAAGGTTCCAAGCCCACGGACGCGTCTCCTCGGAGACATAAGCCTTTCCCCCATTTGCAATTTAAGGGGAATGGCATGAAAGCTGTATGCCCTAGCAATAGCAAGCTCACTCATCTGCCCTAAGGCTCCAAGCTCCGTGAGCTTCATGCAAACATCATTCAATAAAGGCATATTGTCTCCTCGTCGCGTCAACGACGAAACAATGAAGCATCATGAGTAGATAGGAACATGAAAAAATGACAGCCAAAAAAAGAACTGAAGAAGAAATAAGTTATGCACAGCTATGGACAGATTATGCCCACCTATGGACAGAAATAGAACTACCACAACTTCTAAAAGGAGGTGAGTAAAATGGAAAACCAAAACCCAAACATAAAAGACACCAACAACCAAAACACGATAGAAACACATAACAACACAACATTAAAGAATCCAGAATTACTAAGCTCTAAGGCAGGTGTTGACATATGGCTCTTAAGATGACCGACTTCAAAACGGACATTTTCGCAGACTGGTGTCCAGGTTGTGGAGACTTCGGCATAATGACGGCACTGCAGATGGCACTCGCAGAGTTGGGGCTGGAACCTCATCAAGTCGTTATCGTTTCGGGCATAGGCTGTTCAGGCAAGGAACCGCACAACGTCAAGGCTTATGGTGTTCACACACTTCACGGCAGAACGTTACCATTCGCGACTGGGATCAAGATCGCAAATCCTGACTTGGTGGTAATTGCAATTGGCGGAGACGGTGACGGCCTCGGAATAGGTGCTGGGCATTTTGTGAACACCGGACGCAGAAACTTGGACATTACGTACATAATTCACAACAACGGCGTTTACGGGTTGACAAAGGGTCAGGCTTCGCCAACGTTGAAGCTCGGCCTGCAAACGAAGGCTCTTCCCAAACCGAACATCAACGAAGCCGTGAATCCCATCGCGTTGGCGCTCGTGTCTGGTTACACGTTTGTTGCGCGGTCATACGCTTATGACGTTAAGCATCTGAAGGAGACAGTCAAACTGGGGATTCAGCACAAGGGCTTGGCGTTTATAGATGCCTTGCAGCCGTGTCCGACCTATAACGACATAAACACTAAGGACTGGTACGCGGGTGAAGACAGAAAGGACCCGAAAACCGGAAAACCGCAGTCTAGGCTTTACAAGCTGGAGGAGACCGGTTTTGATCCTGTCGTACACGATTGGGCCGAGGACTGCAAAAAGAAGGTGGCAGCCATGGATAAGGCTCAGGAGTGGGGTGACAGGATTCCCATTGGCCTTTTCTATAAGACTGAGCTTGAGCCGACTTTTGTTGACCGCATAACCAGTAGAATACCCTTCTACCGGAGCAATCCGCCCGCGAAACAGAAGATCAGCGACGAAAACGGATTCTCTACCGCGGATTTGAAGGAGTTTTTCGACGAGTTGCGAACAAGCTAAAGCTAAACAGTCTGTTCAACCTTTCTCCTTATTTTTCTGTTAAAGACGAAGCTGAGATAGCTATTTCACAGTGCTGTCCATCCACCGTCGACGAAAATCGTTTGCCCAGTCACGTAGTTGGAGGCCGGCGAGCAAAGGTACGTGAGTGCCGCTTTCAGGTCCGGAGGCTCCCCTGTTCTTCCCAACGGAGTCCTGGACAAGATGTGCTGCATCGCTTGCTTGTCTTGGAAAACTGACTCTGTCATTTCGCTTGGGAAAAATCCGGGTGCTATCGCGTTCACGTTTATCTTGTAAGCCGCCCACTCTATTGCCAAGGCTCTTGTCAGGTTTATGACTGCTCCTTTGGATGCGTAGTAGGGTGCTGTCGGAAAAATGTCGCCTACTGCTCCGTAGATTGAGGCTATGTTCACTATTTTCCCATATTTCTTCCTGATCATCTCACGCGCCGCGGTTCTCGCGCACAAGAAAACTCCCGTCAAGTTCACGTCTATTACTTTTCTCCATTCTTCAGCCGGCATATCCACAGACGGGCTTAAGGCAGCGATTCCGGCGTTGTTGACTATAATCTCCAATGATCCAAACCTTTCCACGGCGGTATTCACCATTGCCACTACCTGATTTTCTTGGCATACATCCGTCTGAACCGGAACTACTTCAACCTTGTATCTGTGCGAAAGGTCTTCGGCTACCTTGGCAAGTTTCTCGTATCTTCTCGCCGCAATTACGAGGTTCACTCCACGCTCGGCCAGAGTCTCGGCGAAACACACTCCTAACCCACTTGATGCTCCGGTAATAATTGCCGTTTGTCCTTTTATGCCGAAGCATAGATTCATAACGTCCTCACTCAACTCAAACCACCGTTTCTAGATGTTCTCTCAATTGGATTTAAGATTTTGTGACTCGAACAGAAGAGCAGAAAACGTAGTGGAGATGTTGGAAAAACTATTTGAAGACTCGTTCACATAGTGGCTATGTGGCTTTGAGGAGGTACTGGGAGTTGGGTCCAGGGGAAAATAAGAGCAAAGGGAGCCCTACAAAAGCGCCCGAGTCGGAAGAGCAATCTGGGAAAGGCGCGGAAAACGTCTACGTCATTCATAAACATGCTGCGACTCATCTTCACTATGATCTGCGGTTGGAAATGGACGGTGTGCTGAAGAGCTGGGCGATTCCGAAGGAGCCGCCTGTTGAGGTTGGAGCTAGGAGGTTGGCGGTGCAGGTGGAAGATCATCCGTTGTCGTATGCAGGCTTTGAAGGAACGATTCCCGAAGGCGAGTATGGTGCAGGAAAGGTTGAGATTTGGGATAAGGGCACTTACCAGTTGACTGACAGGAAAGAGGACAAGCTGATTGTGAACATCAACGGTGAAAGGCTGAAGGGTCCCTACGTTCTTGTGAGGTTCAAAGACAAGAAGAATTGGCTTTTCTTCAAGAAAAAATAGTCATATTTGCCGCTAACGCCCAACCATCAATGCAAATGCGGAAGATTCTTCCGAAACGACCCGTAGTATAGTCAAATCTTTTTTAGCAACATTCGTCGCGACAATCAGGCTTGATGGGTGCGCGACTGTTGGACCGGCATCGTTTTTGTTTGGTGCTATCGCTTATGTTTTAGAACGTGTCAAAAATCGAGGTTTTTTCTTTTCCGTTCAGTCCGGGGCTTACTCTTCTTTTTCCTCTTTCTCTTCGCTTGTGGCTTCTCCTTTTCCAACAACTTCGGCCTCTGCGAATCTTCTGCTTATCCTTGTTATCTTGATTTTGGCATGTTCTCCTTGTTTGGCGTTGGGTACGAATATCACTAGGCCCTGAATTCTGGCGATGCCTTCACCTCTGCGGCTCACTTCCTGAATCTCGACGTCGTATTCTTTTCCAACTTCAACCGGTTTCGGAACGAATCCGCTTCTTTCGTCGCGTCCTCTGAATCCTCCTCTTCTTTGGCCGAAGCCTCGTCTTTCTTCCATTCGTTTCACCTCTCACATGTCATTGATCAAAATTCAGTTTGTCATACTACGTGCGCGTTACTCAACCGTCATTGTCCCGTACCTGCCGATGTTCAGCTGTATTTCGCCTTTGAAGCTTGTGACGTAACCATTTTCCACCTTGATTTTGTCGTTGACGTTAACTTGGTTGATTTGATCGTTCCAGAGCGTGAGTTTTATCGTGCCCGTGTCGTCAGCAATCATGGCGGTTGCGACTCTATGCGTCTCGTCTTTGAATCTTGACAAGACTTCTCGCGGGTCAGACTTTTCTGTGACTGTTGCTTCAATGTTGACGCGCTTCATTCCGTCGTGCAGTTCCTTTATCTTCAAGTTCATCCCCTTTAAGATCAAGCTACTCTTTCCGCGACAGCAAACTTTTCGCTTACGGACCGAATTTTGACTCTGACGCGTTCTCCTATTTTGCTGCGGGGGACAAAAATCAGGTAACCTTCTAATTTAGCTATGCCGTCGCCTTTGCTTCCGATGTCGTCAATGAGGACTTCTATTTCCTGGTTTTCTTTTACGGGTCTTGACTGCAAGAAAGGTCTGCTCGGGCGGAACCTGCTTTGGCTCCCAAATCTTCTTGGTCTTCTTGGTGCGTTTTTTGTCTTTTCTGGTAGCCGTCTTGGCATGTCAAGTTTTCGTCCTTATCGCGGAGCCAGCCTTTTACCTTGAAAACTCTTGTGCCGAAACTTTGACACGTGAGCCTCGGTTAAGACTAGTTATCATGCAGAAAAGTCCTTCGGCAATATAAATTTTGCTAAGTGGCTACTCGTAACGCAGTGCCTCGACAGGATTGAGTTTTGAGGCTTTTCTCGCAGGATACAAACCAAATATTACGCAGACAACTACGGCAAATATGAATGCCGCTATTGTCCATTCGGGCGTGAATATGGGATGTATCGCTAGTGGCTGCCTTCCAGGCGTGGCAAAAAGCGTGTCCTGCTGTTGTTGCGGTTGCACAAAACGCGAAATCAGAGATGCCAACGCATAGGAAAGTCCATACCCAGTGAAGAGGCCGATCAGGCCGCCTACCGCTCCTATCCAGACGGCCTCCGCAAGAAACATGGAAAGAACGGTTCGGCTCTTGGCTCCGATGGCTTTCAATATTCCGACTTCGCGTGTTCGTTCCATTACTGAAACGGTCATTATGTTCATTATGCCTATTCCCGCCACGAGAAGCGATATCGAAGCCACTGCCAAGAGAAAGATCTGAAGGAGGTTGAGAATGTTGTTAACTTGCTGAATGAAGGTTGACGGAACGAGAACGCTGACGGCGAACGGTTCGAATTTTCCTTCGATGTCCCGTGCAACCTCTTCGGAAGCCTTTGGATCAGCAACCTGTACGAGGATGGTCTGGTAGTATTCGCCGTGCAGAATTTGCACGGCTGTTTCGGTTGGTATGAATGCCCAATAGTCGAAGTCGGTTATTCCCGACGTGCCGCCCTCTTGCAGTACCGCGGCGATCCTGAGCGTCCTGTTGATGACAAACTCTTGGTTGTTGTACGTAATCTTGATGTTCATGGTTACGTTTTGCCCCACTTTCGCGAATATCGTTCCGTTCCGCGTGTCGGCCTTGTAGCCGAAAACGATTGTGTCATTGTCTCCAGCCGCTGGAAAGGCTCCGTCAATTAACTGAAATCTTTCGGGAAGCATTTTCTGCATTTCAGTGAAGTTGACCGCGCCCACGGTGAAGGCGCCAATTCTTTCGCTGTCATCTTTGAAAACCCTTGCCGAAGGCAGAGTTACCATGGGAGTTACAAGGCTCACATTGCTCACGCTTCGGATGTTGCTGACGTCGCTGGGTCTGAATGGTTGTCCCAAGCCTGCCGTGAGGCTTCCGGGGAAGACTATTAGAACATTAAGCTCAAACCCACTTTCCATTCTTGTTTGAACCTCAGATCTGAGTCCATCACCCAAGGACGCCAAGGCAATTATCGTCGTTATTCCTATTACCACCCCGAGGGTTGTCAACGTGGTTCTCAGCTTTCTCTGCTTGAGGTTTTCAAATGCCATGCTCAGGATCTTCTTCGTCCTCAAGTTCATTCCTCCTCGGCAGCTCCGGCTTCCTCTGTGTTTTCAATCAAGCCGTCTCTCAGGTAGATCGTACGGTCGGCTTCTTTCGCTATGCGAGGATCATGAGTGACGACTATGAAGGTTTGTCTCTTCTCTTTGTTCAGTTTCTTCATCAGCTGGACTATTTCTCGTCCGGTTTTCGTGTCGAGGTTGCCGGTGGGTTCATCTGCCAGAATGATCTTTGGACTATTCACCAAAGCTCTGGCAATGGCTACACGTTGCTGTTCGCCGCCACTCATTTCGTAGGGTCTGTGGTTCTCGCGTGCCCCCAGATTCACAAACCTCAACATCTCTCTCGCTCTCTCCAACGCCTCTTTATCAGAAGCGCCAACGATGGCCAGTGGCAGTTCAACGTTTTTCAGGGCGGTCAGTCTTGGCAGCAGGTTGAAAAACTGGAAGATGAAGCCTATCTTGTTTAGGCGGAGCTCAGCCAGGTCGGCGTCGCTCAGCTTGAGAATGTTGGTGCCGTCGATCAGGATCTCACCCTCATCTGGGCGATCTAGACCTCCAAGCAGGTGAAGAAGGGTTGATTTTCCGCTGCCGGAGGGGCCGAAAATTGCCAGAAATTTGCCATCGTCAACGTTGAAGCTTACTCCGGAAAGAGCTGGGACGAGGACTTTTCCCATGCGATAACTTTTCTTCACGTCTCGAACTTCGATAATGGCGGTCATGGCTTGTTCCGGCTTTTGGAATCAGGAATATTGCACGTTGCTTTTTCTCATAAACTTGCTCGCGTCAGACTCTTACCCGAGTATGAAACCTTCAATTAACATGGTGCCCAGGAAGCCTATGGTTCCGACTAGGAGGCTTTTGCTCCAACTGAGTCCTGTTATCAAGCGCACGGTGAGTGTCGACAGTGCTATGGTCCATACGTACACTGCCAACTGAAGATAATAGCTGATCTGGGAGACGATCTGTGTTTGCGCCACAAGCGTGTCGTAGGCAGCTTGACCTTCTCCGCTTACTCCGCCAAGATAAGCAAACGGGTAATGGATCGTTGGCAGGCTTAGATACGCTAGAGTGTTTATCAATGACTGCACAAGCAGGGTTACGAGGACGAATCCAACCGCGATCAACATCGGTTTCCAGAGGGGTTTGCCTCCAATACCTCTGGCAATCAGGTAGAGCAGTCCGCTCAGGAGAACCCATGTGATGACAAATTGCGTTAATGAAGATAAGCCGTAATTGAGCAGGTAGCTGGTGCCAGCGGTTTCCAGTAAAGATTTGAAGACGCCGTGGAAGAACAGTCCATCGATAAGTACAGTTATGTTTGAATTGTTCGGCCACGTGAAGTTAAGGTTCAAACCTGTGATGTTGCCCCAGTCCGCGTTGGAACTGCTCTTGAGCCATTCTGCAGTTGCAAGCGGTATGGTCAGGTTGTTCCAGATGTTGTAGGTAGCATTGGAAAAGTCGTCCACTAGGCTGAGATAGAAGTAGTCTGAAGAGTTTGCTGAAAACAGTTGGATAGTCACGTTTTCGGGTTTTTCAGTCGGGCTGGTCCATTTTATTCTGAAGGACGATTCGTTGTAGCCATCCGGACCTGAACAGTTTACTGATCCTATGCCCTGAAGCTGCATCCACAGTTGCGCACTGTTCACGATTGAGAAGGCTATGCTTGCATTCCCGTAGAGGGTTCCGTTTATGTGGTCGCTGCTTTCCGTGACTTGAGCGTTTGATGTCCAAAAAGTGCTGTTTTCTGTCCATTGATCGAGAGCTGGACCGGTGGGCACGATCTGTTCGATGACCGTCTTGGACACAGCCTCGTACGTGAATGCCACGTTTGATATGATCAGAAGGATCATTATGATAAGGGGTCCCAGATACTTTGGCTTTTCAGCTATTTTTTTCAGCGCCTTGTGAGGCGCGTATATGACCTTTAACACTTCAGTCGCAGACAACGGTCTTTTTCTCCGCTCTTAAGTTGCTGAGGGCTTATATAATGGTTTTCTACATTCCCATTTTGAGTCGTCTGTAGGTCGTGTAGTCCACATATTGCAGGAATGGATTTTGCGCTTGATATTTGACTGTTAGTTTCTGGTTTTGCCGTTTGTCCAGTATCTGGCTTGTTGTAACGAGCGAGTAGGCGTCGCTTCCGGCTCCTGAACCATAACTGGCGATCAGAATGCGGTCGCCGGGTTTGGCTATGTCCAACACGGCTGCCAGACCGACTAGTGACGCACCTGAGTACGTGTTGCCAAACTTGGCAACTTGAAGCATAGGCGTGTACTGTTCTTCTTTGAACCCAAGCTCCTTTGCGATTCTAACTGGAAACTGGACGTTCGGCTGATGAGCCACGAAGTAGTTTATGTCCTCGACTTTGAGGTTAAGCCGTTCCATCAATTTCTTGGCTGACATTCTGACGTGTTTGAAGTACGCCGGGTCTCCCGTGAATCGCCCGCCGTGCATGGTGTGTGGTTCGCCATCTCTTCGCCAGAAGTCAGGAGTGTCTGAAGTGCACGAGTACCAGCCTTCAATCTCGGCGATCACGTCGCATTTTCCGAAGATGAAGCCCGCTGCGCCGTAGCCGACGAACAGGTCTAATTCTCCACCGGGGCAGTCTCGCGGCGCGGCTTGTGAATTGTCGGTGCCTATTACCATAGCGTTTTGGATGTTTGACTTTGGATAGTTCACCAGCGCGGCTGCGTCTTTAAACATGCTCGTGGCAGCCTTGCACGCGAATTCAGTGTCCACTGCATCGACTCCTTGCACGTCCTCGTCTTCCTCACCGAGCTTCAGAACCTGCGCAACCTTGGATGCTATTGGCTTGACAGCGTACGGATTCGATTCTGAACCTACGTAAATCTTGCCAATGTGCGAACTGTCAATTGCCGAGTGGATTAGAGCGAGTTTCCCAGCCTCAACCGCTGCGGTTATTGAGTCTTCGTCGATGAACGGGACGGAACGTTCGAGGTTTCCTTCCTTTATCCTGAACCTTGAGGTGTAGACTCCGTAGCCAACAATCCCCGGCAAGTCATAGTCCTTCTTTGGTTTTATAATCCTGTATTCTTGGTAGGGATAGTATTCGTCGGCAAGCGTGAACGCCAAGGAAATCGTTGGAATAACGTCGCTTTTCTCAACGGAATAGCGTCTTCGAAATCTTGGCACGACGCTTCTTTCTTCGAGATCTGCAAAATCGACTTGTTCGTCGCAAAATGCTGTGCGATCTGTAAGCCTTCCTGGGACCCGTATTTTTCCATTGTGGAAGGAGACTATTCCGTAGATGTAGCTTCCGAGTTTGGTGAACTTGTTAGTTGGTTCGTTGACAAGCGTGCAAACTTCCAGCTTGCCCATTTCATAGAAGAGGTCGGTGTCAACCATCTTCCCGAAGCTTTTCCTCCCGCAGTTTCCGCAGTAGTCTCTTATCTCAAAGTATTCTTTTCCGCAGATTAGGCAGCGGTTGCCTCTCAGCCTGTCTCCGAGATAGGAGACTCTTCTTTCTATTGGCTCACTGCTCACGTCTATTCTCTCCCTAAAATGTGAACGTAGCCTTTCGTTCCGAAGCCTTCAAGCTCAAGCACACACCCATACTTCAGCTCTTTGTCACTTTTGGCTTGTCGCTCGCCAGCCTCGCCCCTCAATTGTTTGACGATCTCAAAGACCTGCGCGCCACCAGTTGCTCCCAAGGGGTTTCCGTCTGCCTTCAATCCGCCACTCATGTTCACAAACAGCTTCTTCCCATCAAACTCATAATGGCCCTTGTAGTTCTCGCAGCTGTCGTTGATGCTTCTCCAGGCTGTTCCGCGTTTGCAGAAGCCCATGTCTTCAAGCGAGATCATCTCCATAACGGTGGACTGATCGTAGAGCTCAACCAGCTGCACGTCGTCCAAGGTTTTCCCAGCATTCTTCAAGGCGTTTTTCATTGAAATCTCGCTTACGAGAAAGTGCGTCATGTCATCCCTCGCTGGAAAAGTGAGATAGTCTGTCGCTGAATAGGCGCCTAGGACGTAGACCGGTTTCTTCGTGAATCTGTCGGCAACTTTTTCGCTGGCGAGAATGAGTATTGCTGCGCCGTCAGAGATCGGTGCGTAATCATAAAGGCCTAGAGGCCTGCCAGCTTCTTTTCTAGCGTTCAGAACCTGCTCAACAGTTATCTTTCTCTGGTACTGTGCGTACTCGTTCTTGGTTCCGTGCAGATGGTTCTTGACGGAAATCTGCGCTAGGGCAACGTTCAGTTCCTCGATGTTTTCTCCGGTCAAACCGTGTTTCTTGATGTAGGCTCGAAGCATCAGCTCATGATTTGCTTCAGGAGTGCATCCTGCATAATAGCTCCACGGGTCTTCCAGAAGCATCAAATCATCGCGGATCTTGTCCCATCTGTCGGTCATCTTCTCTATTCCGCCGACCAGAACCACGTTGTATCTTCCGGCTTGAATGGCGTTGCACGCGTTTGACAGGGCTGAGCTGAAGGAGCGTGTCACCTCCATCGGAACATGGAGTTCCGTGAGTTCGGACAGGAATCCCTCTTCTAAGCCGAGCTTGTTTGTGATCGGGAGAAAATAGTCTGAAAGATAACAGGCTTCCAAGCCTTTTCGTTCCAAGTTTGCTTCCATCGAAGCCTTAAGCCAAGCTTCTTCAATCAATTTTTCAGGCTCTTTTTCGTAGTGTTCTCCAAACCTTGTTCTTCCAACACCAACAATGACAGGGCGAACCGGCATTATGTTACACCTAATTGATCAAATCAGCAAATATCCCTTCCATTAATGACTTTTAAGTGTTTGCCATAGTGAAGTCATTGTTCGCCATCAGCCTCGCTTTACCAGCAAAATTCACGAGCCCAAAAATCCGCGTGCAGGAAAAATGTAAAATAAGTGGTTTGACAGACAAGGGTTATGTTTCGCTATACGGACGCTCTTCTAGGAACAAGACGTTTGCCAAGTTTGAACCGTTCAAAACTCCTAAAGAATTCCTCAGAAAAATCGGCATAAAACAATCATGAGCGCTTGCCAGAGATTTCCATTCGAGATCCTGCGCACTTCAATCCAAAATATGCAGGCGGCATAGAGAATGGAATAGACTTTGTTTTTTGATAGTGTTTTGTGGAGTTTATTTATAGAAGATGGATTTGAAAGTCTTATATACCGCAGGAGCCATTGTACATCTGAGTATCATGGCTGAGATTTGTCCAACATGCGGGCTTCCTAAGGACTTATGTGCTTGTGGCGAAATAGAGAAAGAGCAACAACGAATTCGCATCCGCCTTGAGACGCGCAAATTTGGCAAACCCACGACAATAGTGGACGGCATAGACGACAAGAACACGAACTTGGCGGGAATTGCCCAAAAACTGAAAGGCTACTGTGCATGCGGCGGAACGGCGAAAAACGGTCAGATAATGCTTCAAGGAGATCATCGCGAAAGAGTTCGCCAGTTTTTAGTAAAGCTCGGATACCCTGACGAAAACATAGAGCTCCAGTAATTGCCGCATGAAAGGTGCACGAGATGAAACTGCTGGGAGACATACGTGAAGTATAAAAGACACTAAAACGGCGACGACCCTCAAGAATATACTGTCCGAAATGCGGAACAGCGGGTATCCATTTGTCCAGCAGCCTAGACTATTGGCTAACGCCCAAAAAGTATGTTTGTGATAATTGCGGCTACAATGGTCCAATAGTCATGGAACTTGAAAAAGAAGATTAACCGCGTTTAATTGTTACGATTAGTCTGGGAGCTCTAGGTTCAACTGTTTCTTCAGGGTTTTGTAGCGGTTTCTCACGGTGACCTCGGTCACGCCTGCGGCTTCTGCGATGTCCTTCTGAGTTTTCTTCTCGTTGTTCTGCAAACAGGCAATGTACAACGCTGCTGCGGCCAAGCCCATAGGATCCTTTCCTGCTGCAGCTCTTTTCTTTCTGGCTTCTCGAAGAATCTGTATCGCAAGTCCTTGGGTTTTGCCTGAAATTCCTGTTCTTTCAGCAATCTTTGAGACGTAGGTTAGGGGGTCGGCGATCGGCATGTGCACTTCAAGTTCTCTGAGGAGAAGTCGGTAGCAACGGGCAACGTCTTTCTTGTCAACCAAGCTTGCCTCTGCAATTTCGCGAAGCGTTCTAGGTGTGCCGCTTCCACGACAAGCCGCATAAAGCGCTGCGGCAGCGATAGCCGCGATTGATCTGCCACGCACTAAGCCTTTGTCAAGAGCCTTACGATACATGACGGCGGCTTTCTCTTTGATTGGGGGTGGAATGTAAACCTTGTCCGACAGGCGATCAAGCTCTGCCATGGCTTGTGCAAGGTTTCTGTCGATGGAAGAGTGTACTCTTGAGCGTATCTGCCATTTTCTCAGACGCCACATCTGTAAGCGTGTCGATAACGGGAGTTTTCTTCCAAAAGCATCACGGTCAACCTGGCTTATGGCCGTTGACAGGCCTTTGTCATGAACAGAATAAGATGTTGGTACTCCAACGCGGCTTCTTGACGCCTTCTCTTCCTGAGTGAACGCGCGCCATTCTGGCCCTTTATCCATCATCTGCTCGTACAAGACCAGTCCACAGTCACCGCAAACAGTTTCACCAGTATCATAATCGTGAATGAGGTTCGAACTACCACATTCCGGACATTTATCCACTAAGCGCTGGCGAGCTCCGCTTTCTTTCTTACTCAATCCATTTCGCCTCGAGCATTTTGCGTAGAACCGTCGATGTTCCGCATCATTTTTCAGAAAACAGTGCGTTCGGTTCCGCGTAGCTATCCACGTGCATTGTTTTAATATATAAGCTTTACGGTTTGATTAAGAATATCTCATTCACAAATTTTGAATACTAACAGCTACTAATGATTTCATGGAGAGAAGTGGATCCACGTGATAACGCTTCCGGAGAAGATGCGAAAGACGTTGGAGAGAATCGTGAGGGAGCTAAGGACCAGGGAGAATGTTTATGGTGTGGGTCTCTTCGGAAGCTGGAGTCGAGGCGACGCTGCAACGTCAAGCGACGTTGACTTGTTAATACTTGACAATGCAGACTTCGCCTACGAGTTTGTTGAGAGGATTCATTCTGGCGGTTTTTTCATAGACTTAGATCATGCTCCAAGACAGTGGATTCACGGTCAAATCCCTCCGGAACTGGACCAGAAACTCTACGAGATGCAGATCCTCTACGACAGAGACTGGTCGCTGACCAACACAAAGCTTCTGATGGCCAAATCTTACGGTTCACCTGAAAGGGTTGACATTCGAACAGAAGCCCACGTGGTTGAATCAGACATATACTTGAGCCGGGCAACCTCAGCCCTTTCGAGGCAAGACTTCAGAAGCTCATGCCTTTTCGCGGCAGTTGCCTTAGAAAACATCCTAAGAGTTCTGATTGAAATAGCCTTGGAACCCTTTTCAAACAGTCGATTCGTGGAAACCCTCGAAAGGTCGACCGCAAGACTGGGAGTTCAAGATCTTTTCGAAGAATATTCTGAAATGGTGAAATCAAACAAAGTCGATGATGCGACCGTCAAAGAACAATTACGACTTTTCAGGACAATCTGGGATCAAGTGAACGCTACAACCAAACAGAACTCTCCAGTACTTGAAGCTTCTCATTTCAAGGTCAGGACGAAACTTAATTTCTATTTGAACCCGGCCTTCCTTGAAGGCGCAGTCATCCGTGCAACTTCCTTGGTTGCCGCTGGAAAATCGGCTGAAGCATCACGCTACTTAAGCAGTATCCTTCTTGAGATTGTTGAGAACTACGTCTGGTTGAAATCCTCAATTGACAATGTCAAGATAGACTACACTACACTAATACGTTCGCTGGAAAGCTTGGAAGAGAAAGACCCCCAAAACTATGACAAGATCCTCGAATTCCTAGGCTTGAAGGATGCAGACAAGACATTGGCGTCTCAAGAAGTTGAGAAAACCCGGAAAATAATAGTCAGAATACGAAAAGATAGGAAGATTCTAATCAAAAACCACTTATTGAAGAGTTGATTCAAAAGCTGAGTAGCCCGGAGGAGCCCGGTGGTGTAGTGGACAAGCATAGCGGGCTTTGGACCCGCCGACGAGAGTTCGAATCTCTCCCGGGCTACCATTCCTATACTGTAATTTCTACCGTTTTTGTGGTTGAGACTGGTTTCTCAGCCGGGTCTTCTTTGAGTCTCTGTCTGAGAGCTTTGAGCAATGTATTCATCTGGTTTTCATCAATTGCTCCGTCCGCCGATACTGTGGTTCTGTTGGGCAGTCCTAGTTTTTCTACTTTTTCGACTGCGTAGGATTATTTAATAGGAGACTAAAGAAGGCAGATTTTGAGTCTGATTGTTTCTGGTCCATGCTTGTTCGACTATAAAGTCTGTATAGTCAAATAAACATGTGTCAGAGCCAAACAAACCTATTTTCTAGCGTGCGCTCGATTAGTGAAGCTGATAGTTTTCTTTGCCATCCTGGTTTTTCTCAGGTATCACTACAGTGAAACAGACGCCGTTGTCTGGAGTGCCAGTTTCCTGAATTGTCCAGCCATAAACATCCATCATCCTCTTTATCAGATAGAGCCCATAACCTGAGCCTTTG
>Ga0315268_10002223_pt1 | contig 22112 bp, 20 predicted proteins | sample C1_top_MG_FD_204535 | JGI IMG/M metagenome (GOLD analysis project Ga0315268, IMG submission 204535) | Sediment microbial communities from Yellowstone Lake, YNP, Wyoming, USA - C1_top | ecosystem: Environmental > Aquatic > Freshwater > Lake > Sediment | place: USA: Wyoming | collected 2017-08-01 | reverse complement strand
CGACCGCCTAATGAAGAAGAAAGCATCGCTACCAAAGACCAAATTCGGCGACGCGATCGGGTGCAGTGCCAAGTAGATCCCAAGCCAGCCGTCCTAGCGAACTCGTGATGCTTGCTGGGACTCTCAAGGACCGCCCAAGGACCAAGCACCGAGGCTCAACTGTCACCGCTCGGGACCCGACGTTCGAGAATTGCATGCAAGACGGGCCCCAAGCCCTCTTCGTAGATAGCGGCCGCCATCTTTCTGTAGCCATTGGAATTCAGGTGCAGCCCGTCACTCGAATATTCCAAGGCAAGGCGACTTGTGTCTGCGTCTGCTGTTGCGCGGAAAAGGTCAACGCAACGCATTCCGATGTCTCGACAATGCTGCCGCAGCAGCCCGTTCAATAGAATCCGAGGGGCGATCCCTTCGTCGTATCCGAGGATTGACGGCACCGTGCATGCGATCGGCACTATCCCATTCTCACGCGAAAGCCTGTACATCACCATGAGGTTCTGCAGTATTGATTTTGAGGAGAGACCCCACCCCAGGTCGTTCGAACCTCCAAGGATTATCACCATTCTGGGCGAAATACGAATCACATCTGACTCGAATCGAGCCACCATATGCTCGGTAAGCTCACCGACAATTCCTTTGTTGATGATCTCAATTGAGGACGAGTCAAATGGGAAGTCTCGCACAATCCGATCTATCAGAAAGTCAGTGTACGGGGTCGAGTCCCACATTTCTTCGTCGGGTCCACCCGATTGGAAGCCAGAAGTCAGGCTGTCTCCTAAGGCCACGATTCTCACACGTGATGATGAGTCTAGCACCGATTCCCCCACAGTTTTCAGCACCGAGTCGGAATGAGGTTCTAACACCACACTCTAGGTTCTCAGAGCCAGACAATTCGACCACTGGTACCGTTTAATATGGTATTGCCTGTCTCCAAAGGCTGTGAGCTAATTGGCGAGTCTGTGGACGGGTATCCTACTCAGGATCGCGAAACATTGGATCGCCGGTGAGACTCGTGAGGACGCCTTTGCGCGTGCTCAACGATCCAACACCCGGAATGTTCGAGTAATACTCAACAGACTCGGAGAGGAGACGACTTCCCGAGAAGAAACGACGGCCGCCACTACAGAGTATCTCGAGATCCTAGACACGCTGAAGTCACGTCAAATCAAAGGCTGTATCTCTGTCAAGCCAACCCAGCTGGGCCTGTCTATCGACCCTTCGCTATTCAGGGACAACCTTGACAAGATTCAGAAGAAGGCCAAGTCGCTTGGCACTTTCGTCTGGGTCGACATGGAGGGCTCGCCTTTCACGGGACAGATAGTTGACTCCTATATCGACGCCCGCAGGAAGCACGACAACATCGGGATTGCAGTCCAAGCCTACCTGAAGAGGAGCAGCGAAGACGTAGACCGCATTCTCGATCTTGGCGGAGCGATCCGACTGTGCAAAGGAGCCTACAACGAGAGTCCAAGCATAGTCTACAAACGGAGAAAACAGATCGATGAGAGGTTCTCAGAGCTCATGCGGACAATGTTCGAAAGGGGCAGGGGATTTGCTGTTGCAACCCATGACGAGAAACTGATCGAAGAAGCAATACGCCTAAGCAACGTTCATCATGCAGATTTCGAGTTTGAGATGCTGATGGGGATCAGGGACAAGAAGAAACTCGAACTCGTTCAACGAGGGTACCGGGTAAGCGAGTACGTTCCTTTTGGGAAGAGTTGGTGGGCTTACTCAAAGAGGCGGATTCGGGAACACAAGAGCAACATCTTCCTGCTTGCACGCTCGCTCGTGAGCGGGTAGGTCCTGGCACGAAGCTGCACTGGACATGTGCGGCACACGCCATCCACAGATCACAAGAGTACGGATACCTGCTCGCCTAGGGTTTCTTGGAGAGCAGACTCCACGCGCTCTTTACCGGCCAAGACGAGCGTTCGCAGCCGTGTTTCCTGTGACTCCAATTCCACGATCCTACCTTTGCGTTCATTTACATCTGTACGAAGATCATCGAGTTGCGTTCGAACCGAGAGCCACTTGTCGTACAGACCGGACCCCTTGAGCTGTCTCAACACCTCCCGTCGGTTGGCTTCCAAGACGCCGTGATCTTCTCTGAATCGATCAAGGGCTCCTGCCTGAAGCACCTGTATGGCTTCGGAGGCTCTCCGTTTTCTTCTCTGGTCAAGGAGCAACTCATCGCTCGCGAGCAACTCGTTAACCGAAACGAGCAACTCGCGCATCTCGCTAGCCGGTATCTCTAGCACGCTCGCAAGCGGGTTCTCAACGATTCTGCTGACAATGACCTTGCCCGAACCCTTGAGCGTCTTCCCATCGGCACGGTCCACTTTCCGTAGCGGCTTCAGTAGTGGTTCAAGTAGTGCAAGGATTTCTGTTTCCTTCTGTCGAGCTTGCTGCTCAATCTGATCCAGTTCCTTTAGAGCTCGATCACGGCCAAGCTCAGAGAGACTGTCTCGCAGTACTGACTCGTGATCCTGAAGCCTACTTATCTCCTCCTTCGTTCTCTGTATCTCATCTGTCTTGAGACTCAGCTCTTGAGCGGTCCTCATGAGCTGATCGGCATCTTCTGATATGAGCTGGAGTTCTTTCAGTTTCGAGTCGTTGAGGACTTCACCGAGTTCTGTGATATTCCGACTGAGAGCTGCAATGGAATCTTCAAGGGTTGAGCACTCGGATTTTACAGCACGAATTATGCTCGGGACATATTTGTTGTAGACTTTCACGATCGCTCGGACGGTTTGGATTGATTCCTCTTGGAACTTCCTCAGCTCATCATATGAGGGTTCAGGCCTGCGCAGGGCCAGGGATTTGCAAGCCTCAAGGACTTGTTCGGAGAGTCGGACGCCATGTTGTTCCGCCGGCTTGCTTAAACTCCCCCAAGCCTGTCCAACGGCCTCTCGGATGTGCGATGCAGCCTTCTCAACCGACTCGACTGATTTGAAGATCTGTTTCAGGTTAGATGAGAACTTCCCGTGATAGGATCGCTCTGCATCGGCCATGATCCGGTGCATCCTCTCATCGAGATTCCGGACAGGGATTTCCACTATCTTCATTCCTCACAGACCAGATGTGCGTAATTGATCTTCGTGGCCAGATGAGATAGAGCCGATCGGAATTGAGATTCACATGGCGTGGGGGGGATGCGCATATGAGGGTTTCTTCCTGATGTGGCGGGATTGGTCAGTCATCGGTGTGTGTTGGGACACTGCCGAGATAGCTGAGGGGATGGATGAAGTCCTCGCTTACAGTGCGGCTTTCGGAGTCGAGTCTCCCTAGATTGAGTTTCGTCACACAAGAGTCATGCGAAATGATGGCTATTTGAGCCCGATCTTCTTGGCGTATTTGGCTATCAAGAAGATCACGACTGAGATTATTAGAAAGTCGATCATCACGCCGGCAAAGTCTCCTATCGCGAGTGATATTCCCTGCCCGAGGGGTATTGTGAGTATTGCCTTTCTCCAGTCTCCTCCTGGTATGAACGCACCGGGGATGGGCATGATTATGTCAGCGACAAGAGCTGAGACGACCTTTCCGACATAGAGACCCATGATGAAGCCGATTGCCAGGCCGAGCACGCCGCCCTTTCCTATGAAATCAACAAACTCAGCCCAGATCCCCTTCGGAGGAGGAGACGCGGGCTTTGGTGTCACAGCTTCACGTATCCTCTTCAGCTCATCCAGCATTTCTTGTTCAAGATTCAAAGCTATCGGGAGGATTTCGAATGGAAGAAGTATTACACCTTTCGGCGGATTTCGTGACTATATCTGCTGCCTGTGTGTCGCAGAACTCTTCCCGCTAGCCGGCCTGTATGCTGTCCGTTCTCGATCACAGTTTCGCCGTTTATGATCACGTACTCGACACCTTCCGGGTAGAGACTTGGATCCTCATAGGTGCTCTTGTCAATCACGCGTTCGTAACTGAAAATAACCAAGTCAGCACACATCCCTTCACTTACGACGCCTCGATCTCTGAGGTTGAGACGCTGGGCCGGAAAACGGGTCATCTTGTACACTGCCTCTTCGAGCGTCAAGATCTCCTTTTCTCTGACGTATCTTCCAAGTACTCTGGGAAAGGTTCCGTATGCACGTGGGTGGAACCTGAAGGATGCGAGATCTCCATATGGGGCAAGGGCAATCCCATCTGAGCCTACCATGTGGAAGGGAGCTCTGTACACGGCGAAGTTGTCTCTTTCGTCCATCCATTGGGCAATCACACCAACGTTGTACATCTCTGATCCTTCATCAGCGAGGATCTCAAGAATCGCTTCGATCGGGTCCATGTGCTTCAGCTCTGCAATATCGGCCAGCGGCTTTCCCTTGTACTGCTGATTCCTGTGGCAGTCGTACAGCACTATCCCTCGGAGGATCTCCTTCCGCGTCAGCCAAAATGATCCCACTTCAGACCGTCTAATCTCCTCAGCAAGCTCCTTTCGTTTCGCCGGATCCCGAGTTGCCTCCACAAGATCCTTCCATTCACGCACAAAGACGGACTGCGGAAGAAATGCTGCGAGAGGATTAGCACCGGCCAAGTATGGGTATAGGTCACATGTCACATCTAGGCCTTGACCTCTGGCGTCCTCTATCATCCGGAGAGCCTGCTGGGTTTCTGAGTTTCCGAAAAACCCGCATAGGTGCGCCATGTGAACCGGCAGCTTGGCCTCTTTCCCGATGCGGATAGCTTCTTCAACACCGGCGAGGAAGTCGCCGTCGCTCCCTCTTAGATGTGACCAATAGATACCTCCATACTCTGCCGCCACTCTGGAGAGCTCAATAACCTCCTCAGTACTCGCAAATGACCCGGGCGGATATGCAAGTCCGGTTGAAAGGCCAAAAGCACCATCCTGCATGCATTCTCCAACGAGGTCTTTCATGTCGCTGAGTTCCGCTTCTGTAGGTTCGCGAGGATCATAGCCCATGATGGCGATCCTTACCGCGTTATGTCCGACAAGCGCCCCAACATTCTGTGCCACACCGCGGCGCTCAAGCTCGCGAAGATACTCAGCGAACGAATCCCAGGTCACCGGCACCTTGGAATCGTATCCTATGATGTCCTTGAGGAGGAACTCTTTATTGTTCTCACTGACCGGAGCGCAGCTTCTTCCGCAAGCGCCTAGTAGAGACGTGGTTATGCCTTGCCTGACAGCACTCTCCGCCTTGCGGTTTCTCAGCAACGCGAAATCTGAGTGTGTATGAATGTCTATGAACCCCGGCGCGACAACGAGCCCCTGCGCGTCAATAGTTCTTGAGCCGTCGAGAGACTCGATGCGTGACACCTTCACGATTCTGCCAGCATCGATTCCCACATCCGCATGAAATCGAGATTTCCCGGTCCCGTCGACAATCGTCCCCCCGCGTATTACAATATCCAAGGCACAACGCCTCCCCACTGATGGCCCTGAATCTTAGCACTTTCGATATCGTTGTCCAAGGAAAACTGGGCGCCTCTCATCGATTCATGTGGAAGACGAGCAGAGAAGCCGCAGGCGATCATGAAGAACCGATTCTGCACTATTCCCCTGTCCCAGAGCCTCCGGTGGCACGTCATAGAACCCAAAAAAAGGGAGGGGGGAGAGGAGAGGTACCTATTCTGGTGGAATCTCTCTGAATGCTGCGCCGATGTCGATTCCCTGCGTCTTTCTGTAGGCCTTGGCGACGTAGTAGAGAACGATCCCTAGGATCAGCCAGCCGATCATGAATCCTCCGGACGTTGGGGTCACAGGGAACCCTAGCTGCGGATTTGTGAGCAGTATCACCAAGTATGATATCAGACCGAAGCCGGCTATTGCGCCGCACATTGTGATTATCGGGATTCCGGCGAGTTTTGCACGTGTGAACGAAGGAGCTGCGTCGAATATCTGTTTCCGACGCCATGGCAGGATCATTCCCGCCAGTAGAGTCGGGACGAACGCGATTGCCGAGCCGAGCGCTGCGTTCAGAAGTAGACCGACCAGACCTGTGTAGAGCAGGACCATGAGCAGGAACTCACCTGCGATCCAGACGGCTATTGCTGTGACATGTGGAGTGAAGTACTTCTTGTGGACCTCGGCGAACTTCATTGGGGCGACTCTGTCGAAAGCCCAGGCGAATATCCATCGGGTTATTACCAGAATCGATTGAGGTATGACGATGAACGCGCCAGCGATCAGTCCGATGTCTATGAGTGCTGACAGACCGGGGTTCTGGTACACGAAGCCTATGAGGCTGTTGAGAAGCGGCGGACTGACGGGCGACTGACTGCCAATGGCAAGTAGGGAATTTGCGAAATCGAATCCTACCGTACCGAAGTAGATAAGGACTCCGAGTGTGAAGAATATCCAGCTGAACATGACAGCGCCGAAAAGACCTGCGAAGATGCTCCTCCGTACGTTCTTGAGTTCCCCTGCCACGTGCACGGGCCAGATCGTAAGCAGATAGAAGCCGAGTATCGGCGCCACCATGACCGTTTGTGTCATGTCGGGCACCGGTGTCGAGTAGCCGCCCTGTTTGGCTGCCTCTATTACTGAACCATAGCTGATCGGTGAGACCGCGTTCCACATCGACACGAAAGCGTCATGTCCGATCGAGAGTGCGCCCAGCATGACGAACGGCGATATGAGCGCCAAGATTATCATTACTGTCTGAAGTTTGGCGTATGTCTTCAGCGGAATTATGATCATTAGGGTCGAGACGACCATGATCAAACTGTCGATGACGACGCGTGTCGTGAGATCTGAAAGGGCAGCAGCGGCGGGCGCGTATCCCAGATCAGTCAGGAGACTGGGAAGTAGCCAGCTCGTGATCATGTCTGAGAAGATCGGAAGGTTCAATGCAACAATGAAGACCGCGAGCCAACTCTGCATGAGCCCTATTGCAGGATGCAGGATTCTGCTGAGATAGACATAGTCCCCTCCAGACCGCGGCATCGCGAACGCAAGCTGAGTATAGACCGTTAGATACGGCACGAGCACGATTAGGAGGAATAGAAGCCCTCCGACCATGTCCGCTCTCGGCAGCGTAGCCGGCAAAGCGTAGTAGAATGATGTCATGGAGACTCCGAGAACGACCCCACCGAATCCTATTCCGAAGCTGTCCCACCAGCCCAAGCTTCTGACAAGCCCTGATGCTCTTCTTGCAAAGGTTTCACTCAACCAATTTTCCTCCATGGTTGTGGTGCTAAACCAATCATAAGCACAGCATAAAACACCTACCATGATGCCATGCTCGCGGAGCACAAGCCGGGCGTTAATGTTTTACATCAATCCCGCAGAACTTGAGGAGTTGTGCTCGTGTTGAGATTCAGAATAAGCTACGACGTTGGTCCAGTAGGCGCCTGGTTCGACCCGAGGTACTCGATCCAAGTGGCACAGAGGGCCGAGAGAGCTGGCTTCGATATCGCATGGTTCGGTGACCACTTCCTTCCGTGGTTCCACACTCATGCACATTGTCCGCAGGCTTGGGTCTGGTTAACCGCGGCAGCAGCAGAGACGCGGGCAATTCCTGTGGGAAGCGATATCACAGTCCCGATGTTCAAGTACCACCCACTAATTGTCGCCCAAGCTTTCGCGACAATGGAGAGACTCTATCCGGGAAGAGTCATTCTGGGCGTTGGGACAGGCGAAGCGATCAACGAGGCGCCCTTCATAAGTCGCTGGCCCGGATGGCGAGAGAGAGCTGAGACCTTAGCTGAAGCAGTGCAGCTGATGAGGAAATACTGGGCCGAGTCCGACTACTTCGACTTCGAAGGAAAGTACTTCAAGGTCAAAGGAGTGTTCTGTTACGACAAGCCAAGGAAAGGAATCCCAATTTACTGGTCCGCGTTCGGTCCAAAATCCGCAAAGATCGGCGGATCTTGTGCGGATCATCTCATGACATCCGGCTCCCCGGAGACCTTGCGCGACAATGTCTTTCCCGTGTTCATGGAAGCCGCAAAATCCGCGGGCAAAGACTTGGCGAAAATCGAGAAATGCGTCTATCTAGACGGAGGATATGGAAACCTCAAGAAGCTCGTGGCAAAGTATCGACTGAGCGCGGGCTCGCTCATCCCGGAGAATTTCGATGAACGCGACCCGAGGAAGATCGAAGCCTCGACATCGAGACTCACGGATGACTACATCCTTGAGAAGACCTGCCTGTTCTCATCCCCCGATCAATTCATCGAACTCATCGAGAGATACAGGAAAGTTGGGATGAACCACTTTCTGTTCGGCGATTGGGGCTATGACCCCCTTCGGACGGTCGAAATGTTCAGGACAAAGATACTGCCCCACTACGGCATAAGACCGAAGAAGCTACGATAGGATCACCAGAGCATAGCGTTGCCGGTTTCTTCTCAAACCTTTTTACCAACTATGGTTCCACGTGATGGAGCACCGCATCGGCAGGAAGAACATGAATTGAGCAAGGCTGTCATGTCCGACTTCGCAGACGAAGCTACGAGAATTGTGGAGAAGGCACAGGAGAAAGGCATTGTCATGAGAGTCATGGGCGCGACCGTGATCAGGAAGCACTGCCCGAAGTTCCTGCATCTGCACACTTCCATGAAGCGTATCCTCACAGACATTGACTTCATGACTTACAGCAAATACAACCCGAGCATCAAGCCCCTGTTCGTCGAGCTCGGCTACGCTTCCGATGAGAGATTCAACGCGTATTTCGGGATGACACGTCAGCAGTATGCTGACCTCGAGAATCACAGAACTGCTGACATATTCTTCGATCAACTGGAGATGTGCCACAAGGTGGATTTCAAGGGCAGACTGGAATTGGATTCACCTACGATCACCCTAGCAGACTTTCTATTGGAGAAAATGCAGATCGTTCAGCTGAACGACAAGGACAAGATCGACACCGTTGTCCTGCTGAGAGAACACGAGATTGGAGACTCTGACAAAGAAACGATAAACGCACAATACGTTTCCAGACTCCTCGCAAAGGACTGGGGCTTCTATTATACGGTCACCACCAATCTAGGCAAGATCAAGGGGTACGCTCAATCTTCCATGACTGAGGAGGACAGCCGCGATGTTGCAGCGAAGACCGACCAGCTCCTGCAACGAATCGAGAACGAACCCAAGACGACCGGATGGAAGATGAGAGCCCGAGTCGGCCCCAAGAAGAAATGGTACAGAGACGTCGAAGAAGTGGTCAGATAGAAGAGGGGTGGACCTGAGCCTGGGCAGACTGTTCAAGATCCTCTTTGCAACGGACGCACATGGTTCGGAACCTGTTTTCATGAAATGGGTCAATGCAGGCAAGATCCACAAGGCCGACGCGATAGTGATGGGCGGCGACATAACTGGCAAGATGATCATTCCTCTCGTCCAGCAAGCCGACGGTGGCTTCACGGCAGAATTCATGGGAACGAAATTCACCGCAAAGTCTACGGAGGAAGTGCAGAGCCTTGAGAAGAAGATCCGCACCTCCGGCTTCTACCCCCACAGGACCTCCCCCGAAGAAATGCACGAACTCAAAGAGAATAGCCGCAAGGTGGACGACCTCTTCACTAAGATCATGGTTGAGACGGTCGCACGTTGGATAGCCGTGGCCGAGGAACGCCTCAAAGGAACTGGAATAGGATGTTACGTGATGCCGGGAAATGATGACCAACTCATAATAGACGATGCGATAAACAGGTCCAGCTACGTGGTGAATCCTGAAGGAAAAGTCGTCCAGCTGGACGAGAACCACGAGATGATTAGCACAGGATACAGCAATATTACACCTTGGAATTGCCCCCGAGACATCCCAGAGGAACAACTCGAGAAGAAGATAGAGGGCATGGTGTCTCAGGTCAAGAATCTCAAGAACTGCATCTTCAACTTCCACTGCCCTCCACATGGAACCAGCCTCGATGTGGCTCCGAAATTGGATGAGAACCTCAAGCCTGTTGTCTCCGGCGGCCAAGTAGTAATGGAGAACGTTGGAAGCGTAGCTGTCAGGAAAGCGATCGACAGACACCAACCTATGCTCGGAATGCACGGACATATCCATGAATCAAAAGGCACCTACAACCTAGGTCGAACATTCTGCATAAACCCCGGCAGCGAATACACTGAAGGTATCTTGCGCTCAATCCTAGTTGTGATCGATGAGAAGGGCGTTAAGAGTTTCCTTCCGATCTCCGGCTAGTAGGCCCTTGTTGGACATCGCCAGAGGTCATTACCTCCGGAAATGCGTCTGTCCTTCCTTAACACTTGTCAGCGCATACCAAGTTCTCCGGGAAGATACGCGCCTCGATAGAACTGAATTGTTGACCGTCCATTTCTGGACAAGCCCTGATGGGTGCTGCTCTGCAGAATCATTAAATCAGCACACAAAGGATTCTGCCCAGTCAGGGATCACATTTGAGAAGACAGCTCACAGTGGCAATAACAGATAGTCCCTTTGAGAACGCAGACAAAGAACAGACGATACTCGAGAGAATTGGCGCTGAAGTTCGGCGATTCCATTGCACAAACGAGTCGAAGGTGATCGAAGCTGCAAGAAATGCGCACGTGATCATGTGTGATACCTCACCTGTCACGCGAAAGGTGATCGAGACCTTGCCGGAGCTGGTAGGCGTAGTGGAATACGGGATCGGGTACGACAATATCGATGTCAACGCTGCGACTGAGAATGGCGTGCTAGTGTGTAATGTTCCGGATTTCATGACGTCCGAGGTCGCAGACCACACTGTCGCTCTCATTCTCGCCTTAACAAGAAAGCTGAATCGGATGAGCCGATCGACTCGAAGGGGCGAATGGAACTGGAGAGAGTTCAGGCCCATCAGCGCTCTGGATGGGAAGACCATCGGGATCATAGGGTTTGGCCGAATCGGAAGACAGGTAGCGGAAAGGATGCGAAGCTTCGGAACACAGGTGATCGCCTACGATCCCTACGTAACTCGCGAAACAATGGAGAAACTTGGAGCGAGACCGTGTGAACTTGACGGCCTTCTGGAAAACTCAGACATAGTATCGATTCACACTCCGCTTACACAGCAGACGAGGCAGCTCATTGGGAAGAGAGAACTCGCAAAGTTGAAGTGCACTGCAGTACTGGTTAACACCTCTCGAGGCTCCGTCATAGATCAGGAAGCGCTAGTCGAAGCGCTCAGTAACGGCAGGATCGGAGCAGCAGGTCTGGATGTTCTGGCAAGGGAGCCGCCGACCGGTACTGAGCCGATCCTGAAGCTTGAGAACGTAATCGTTACACCCCATGCCGGCTGGTACTCCGAAGAGTCATCATCACGGCTTCAGGAGAATGCCGCACTTGAGGCTGAGAGACTGCTGACCGGGAAAATGCCGAATCATCCAGTCAACAAGGACGCCCTTCTAAGGAGAAAGCTGCCTCAACGAACCGCTTGAAAACGGCAGCAGCTCATCTCGACCTCGTAATACTACGTAGATAAGTTCTAGTATGGATGATGACAAGACCAGAAATGGGACTGCAAGAGATGCCAATAGATCCCGAATTCCAGGCGAAGTTGAAAGCTTCTGGAGATCACAACGGTCACAAGGTGTGGGGCGCAACAAGCCCTCCTACAAAGCTTGGAATCCACGGAACAATGGTCGCAGTTGATCAGGACATATGTGATGCTGATGAGATCTGCGTGAGCGTGTGTCCTGTCAATGTGTTCGACATGATTGACAGCCCAGGTCATCCGACATCAGAGAAGAAGTCGGACCCTGCCAGAGAGAAAGACTGTATCCAATGCATGGCTTGCGAAATCCAGTGCCCCGTGAAGGCAATCAAGATCACTCCCCCCTCCTGAGCACCACCAATCCCTCTTCCGAAGAGAGGACGCGCCAGCGGAGCAAAACATCTGTACACGGAACTGGCCTGGCGCCTTCTTTCTGACGGGTTTCCCGTCTGCTCTTCACCTACACGTCGAGTTCCTGGCATCTCACTTCAGGCCATAGCCCGGAAGCTTACATTTGCATGTTCCAAGGTCAAGCGGACAGCGTGACTGTAAGCTAGAAGACGTATTCGCAACGTGCACAGACACGTGATCGCAGGTGATACAATGGTCTCATTAGGCCTACTCAGGCCCAAGGGAGAATTGGTGAGTTTTGCAGTTCAGCTGACTTCTAATGGGTGCGCATGCCAGAGATGCAATTGCCCGCACCATCCTGAGCAATACCATTCGGTCAAGAGCGATGAGCTTGGCTACAATCAAGTCTTCTGCGCTGCCTGCAACGACATCTGTCTTACTCATACCCTGTAGCTCCGAGACTACGGAGAATCCAATCCAGCTGACGATGCAGCTCACTTTCGGACGGTTCAACAGTCGCCCAGGAAGTCGGTGACAGGAACCAGTCGAAAGGAATCAGATACGAAGGTCACGACACGCAAAATCGGAGCCTGCCACATTCTGCGCGAACTCACTCAGCCTAATCCAATGTCCATTCATGACAGTCTTGCGATCATGTTTCCTCCAATGAGATCGTGTCAAGGGCCTAATGTCTTAGACATCTTCCGGTCGTAGGGAACTGTCCTAGGCGGAGGCGCGTCCGCTATCTCTGACGGATGCTTCCGGAGGCCGGAACAAACTCAATGGAAATCGAATTGACACAGTGTCGGACGCCTTTCTGGGTAAGGCCCTCGCCGAGGAAGACATGACCGAGATGCGCACCGCAGCTAGCGCAGACAATCTCTGTGCGGATCCCATCACGATCAGGGATTCTCGTCACGGCACCAGGGATCTCGTCGTCAAAACTAGGCCATCCACAGCGAGAATTGAATTTAGCTTCCGAGCGATACAGCGCGACGTTGCAGCGTTTGCAGATATACGTGCCCTTCTCCCAGAAATCGTCGTATTTGCCGCTAAAGGGCGGCTCGGTTCCTTTGCGAACGATGACCTCTTTCTCTTCTCTTGTCAGAGGGTTATAGTTCACTCACGCCCACCTTGTAGATTCGTCCCATCATTCACCGTCGCAGGTACTTAATCGCAGTTCATGGGACGCTTGATTCTCGGATCGACGCAGTCCCAGGACTGCAGACACCAAGTCAGGAGACTCATGGTGCCCCGATTGGTGTGACTGACGTAATCTGCCCATCCCTGACTGCTATCATAAACATACACTCGCAACTTGGGCAAGCGACCTCACCTTCGTAGTTCCAGTGTGAGAAGTTGTCCAGATGCAGCATGCGTTGACAGTCACCATTGACGCACACCACGTGTACCATTATCCAACATCTCCTATTCATCGAAATGCAAGTACAGCGTGCCCGAGATCTCGGTGTCTATCTGCCAGATTCGACACGCCCCCCAAGTACTCTTCGCAATCCTCGCAGTAGTACGACATTCCACCGCACTCCCGAAGACTGTTACGGTCGTACAGGGCAATAAGCAACGGTGTTTTGATATGCGTAACCTTGGTGGCATGCTAGGCTAACTTATGCCTGATCAAATGCGGCTACACTTCCTTTTCTGTTAGAGCAGGCGAGTGGATTATCGTATCATTCTATTCGTTGATGCCATCGAAATTCTACGCAGGAATACGTCTCACGGCAAGACCTGCCAAGAAAAGGACTCGAACTCTCCACATATCCGCCGAAGTCCTATCCAATGAATGAACAGTGCCCGCCGGAACTTCCCGAAACAAATCAAGTCCGATCGCGCGGAATCTTGTCAGTGTCTTCCCTGGACGCGTTCGGCGTATTCTCGTTCAATCCTGTTCTTGTGTATGAGCTCCTCTTCCGCAAGTTTCGAGAAGAGTTCGCAAGCTTGCGGGAAATACCGAGCAAGTGGGCCTTCCGCTAGGGCTCTGTAGTGCCCGTAGGTCATCTTTTCTCGCTTTCCAGCGTAGATCAATGTCGTCGGATAGTCCGCGTCTTCAGAGAGCGTCATGTCCTCCATGTGGTCAACTATCTTCAAGTCCTCAATTTCGCCGGTCTCTGAGCCGAGCTCTGAAACGCTGGCCCAGTAGACGCTTGCCGACTTCTCTGTTATCGCGAGTAGCTTCTCCTTGTGGCTGAGCTCGGCATCTGCCAGTTCACTCAGCAATGCCTTCGACGAGGGCAATTCTGCGATTCCCTGCATTCTGACGTAGAGAGCGTATGACTCCTCTTCGATCCTTATCGCTCCCTCAAGGATCTTTTTCAATAGAGCCTCGGACATGACGAGCGCGCCCTGGGACTTGTCGAATTGACCGCCGGCTTAGAAAAGATTGCACCCGGGAAGTGATCGGGGCTCACGAGTCTCCTTTCAGCAGCCTCAGACTTCTCTGAGCTCTCGTGAACCGTGTGCGTCTACTGCTCTCAAGTATCGTGAACGTCTTTACAGCGCAAGATTGCTTGATGACCAGCTGTCGACAGCTCTGCGTTCCGCCTATCGGACCAACTCGAATTTCGCGCCTGGTGCGCCACAGACAGGGCACTTCTCCGGTAATATCCCGTCTGCAACGTGCCCGCACACCTTACAAACATAGTACTGTGTGCCGCGTTGAGCGATTAGGTGATTGAGTGCTTTCTTGTACAGTTCGGCGTGTCCTGCTTCGACATCACGGGCCTGCGAGAATATCAGAGCGGCTGGTTTCTCTCCGTCTTCCTCGGCTTCCTGCAACATTCTCAGATAGTGAACTCCGTTGACAATGGTCTCCGATTGGAAAGCTCTTTCGAGGTTTGTCTGCGTGTCGGCCACTGATTCGAGCATAGCAAAGTGTCGCCGAGAATGAACGCCTTCAGCAGTAGCAACGGCTCTGAAAAGGTGAGCTATCTGGGCGAAACCCTCCTCTTCGGCCTTTCTTGCAAACATGAGGAGCCTCTGGTATGCTTTTGCTTCTCCCACGAAAGCCTCATGGACATTGCTCGCGGTTCTCTCCCTCAATCCCCTTCCTCCCGCTGATCGATCTCCCTTCACCTGTACTTGATGTCCCTAGCCAGCCAGCACACTACCCCAATGAAGGCGATAGCACAGAAAAGGGTGTTCCAGCTTCCTTGAACTCGAGCCCCTCAGGCAATGAGTTCCGCAACCTGCCAACAAACAGAATCCGTATGCCGTACCACGCAACAACGGAGTGCCCAGTCTGATCCAAGGCACATTTGAGAACCTAGAGGGCTCGATGACAAGATAGATGCGGGAGCGAACTGGTGCGGGGGGAGGGATTTGAACCCTTTCGTCCGGAATTCCCGTTTGGTTTTCCGAATCTCGAACCCCTACGGGACAGGAGCCTTTGGACGAAGTCTGTGACTTCTCAGTCCTGCGCCTTTGACCTGGCTGGGCGACCCCCGCATCACGGCGCTGATGATGACTCGCGCTGATTTAATGATTACCAAACTCCGGCGGCTACCGGTCACCAATCTCAAAGAGATATAGCCAAACGGAGGCGCATCTCAGGTTCAGCTAGGTGTCGCCGTATGTTGCTAGCCAAGAAGGTGGCTCTCGTCACTGGGGCTTCCAGAGGAATTGGAAGAGGAATCGCATTGGAGATGGCCAGAGAGGGCGCGGACGTCATCGTGAACTTCACGCGATCCGACAAGAAGGCCGCTGAAGTAGCTTCCCAAATTCGAGCGTTGGGTAGACGGACTCTTGCCGTGAAGGCTGACGTATCGAATCCCAAGCAAGTGGACTCTATGCGAAAACGTGTCTTGAAGCAGTTTGACGCCGTCGATATTCTCGTCAATAATGCAGGGGTGCACCACCACCTCAAATCGTGGGAGATTGAAGACGCTGAGTGGCGACAGATTCTTGGTGTCAACATTGACGGCGTCTTTCATTGCAGCCGAGCATTCAGCCAAGAGATGAGAGCCAGAAGATGGGGGCGTATCATCAACATCTCCTCAATCGTAGCATTCACAGGAACTGATCACGAGGCCCACTACGGAGCGTCAAAGGCAGCCGTCCTAGGGCTCACAAAATCCCTTGCTCTGGAACTGGCGGGCTACAACATCACGGTAAACGCGATCGCCCCAGGTTGGATTGAGACCGACATGACATCAGGCATTACCGCTGAGGAGAAGAGGAAGGCGCTCGAACTGATTCCACTGCGAAGAATGGGCCAGCCTGAAGACATAGCCTACGCTGCGGCCTTTCTGGCGTCAGAGAAGGCGAGCTTCATCACCGGACAAACGATTCATGTCAACGGCGGCGAAGCTGTGCTCTAGTCAGAGAATCGACAAGCACTCAATCGAGACAGCGGGTACCACCTATGCCAACGCTACTGCTCCTTCTCTACCCATGAGAACTTGCGTTGCAGCGTTTTCGGATAGTAGAGTTTCCAGTCGAAGTCAACCTTCTTGCCCCAAGAGTAGTAGAGGCGGGGGTCGATGTAGCTCTTCAGTGACGTACCCAGATTGTAGTCGCGCGTCGCCTTCATCGTGCTGATCCTCATCTTAGCCGCTCTTACGGCTTCCGCGGATTTCTTCGTCTTCCTAGCCTGCAGTACCTTGAGGCGATCCATCTTCTTTGCGAGCGACTTCTCCCAGTTCTTAGGAAGCTTCCGCTTGTGATTGCAGACGATTGCAGCTTCAAGGTTCGCCATTGTCGCGACGTTCTTCTTGACATAGTCTGGGTCATCTTTGCTCACCTTGGCAGTCTTCAGATACTCTCCGACCACCACGGAGGCGTGGTATGTTCTGAATACCTTCGCCGAGAGGCCGGGAACGATTTCGCCCAGAAACTCGTTCACGCGATCTGATCGTACTCCCTCGAATATCGACGACGCTGCGTTGGCCATGAATTCCTTGAGATTCTCGACAACCTGCTCGGGCAGCTCAACTTCCTTGTGCCACCGGACGGAATCTTTTCCGAGAAAATCAAAGACGACGTGTCCATTCTCGCGGATCTTGATGTGTTCGGGCCTTAGGGTGGTGGCGCCTACTGTATCTGCCTCATCTTTGTCTTTCTCATCCCCAACCCTGAGCTTGAGGGCGTCAATCAGATAGGAAACAGTGGCCACTTTTCGGCGCTTTGGATCGTCCGCCTTCAGGCTCGCAATAATATGGGCTCTCAGATCGTTGATCTTGCGATCGAGCGTATTCGCCTTGTCATACTTTTCACGGTCACGTTCCTGCTTGACTGAGGACGAATCAGCCAGCCATACGTACTTTTCTTCTCCGCGGAGTTTGTCATCCCATTTCGCTACCCACATGGAATCAGGTTGCCAGACTATCTCCTTCCAGTTGCCCGAGGGCCTAGGTGCGTCCGGCGAGAGATTCAGGGTCACATCACGCTCAGATGGCCCCTCCTTCCACTTTCCTCTCAAGGGGTGCTTGCCGCGTCCCATGAAGATACAGGAGGGCTCGGCCATGTAGTTGCCGAGATCGACCTTCTCTCCGTCAACGATCGCCTGCCCATACTTCACTTTGTTTGCTTCCCTGATCGCCTTCCGCTCTGCAGCGAGACGCTTCTTCTCGTCCTTGCCCATCGAGAGTTTTCTGGCGCGGTCGTCCTCAACGTATTTGACGATCTCTGAGAAGTCGAAATCCTTGGGGCCGAGTTTGCTGCTCAGTCCGAGTGCCTTGCAGAAGTCTGCGAAGAAATTGTTGATGAAGACTGGATCTTCGGCGTACTCTGTTCCGAGCTTTCTAACCCACGCCACGGCCATCTCCTCTTGCTGCGGGGTCAAGACCGCGGGTTTGCCATGGACAGAGATCTTGAAGCCTCTCGGCTCGTATCTCGGGAACAAAATGCCACTGTGTATCAGTTGCCTCATTGAGCCAGAAGCACCAACCGATGGATTATCTGGAACCCGAACCTGACGAATTTCTCAACTGCACTTTTGGCCCTACGAGGACAACAGGATCATTAAAACTCATCCCTGCCGTATGGAGCATGCTCAAGATCTGCAGCGGACAGTTGACTTGGGGGTCGTTGCTCAGGCTCCAGATGAGGAGCCAAATGCGCTCATGAAGCGCGAAGACAAGGCAGCTGGCCCTGTCTTCTTTCTCATCCAGAACTCACTTTGGCGTGCTCAACGATCGAGTCGAGAGTAGCAAGATGTCGGCTCAAGTCGTACTTCCATCCAACCTTATCCTCGAAAAGCTCGGCCGATATGGTCTGCCGAGCCTGCGTCTCGGGTCTGATCCTAACAGCTGAGTAGTCGCTCAATAAGCCGGATCTTGCCAGCTTCGACAACATACCGAAGAGCTGTCCGGTCTCGTTGTGAGCCGTATAGGTTCTGATCCCGAGCTTGGTTTCGCCCAAGACTTTCACGGTGCGCAGGATTGGGAACATCTCTTCGGATGCTCCAAAGAATGAACGCATGCCCTCCTCGTCCTCGAAACTCACGAGGATTTCATACATATCCGCCAGCTCGAGAGGGTGAGGGCACAAGTTGATCACGAAGTCCTTGATGAGACCTCTAGGGATGATCCTGTTGTCATACCGATACTTTACAGCCTGAAGGGTCATTCCCATGGTCCTAGAGATGTCCGAGAATTTCGTGCGTGCGTTCAACTCAAGTTCGGTGAGAATCAGTAGGTCTGCCTTGTCAGCCTCGATGGAGTAGCGTGAGGGATCATCAATCGCCTTCGAGCGATCTTTCTTCTTGATGGAGGCGATCCATTTGTCCCATTCAAACGTCCAAGTGCAGTCGACAGGGTCATACAACTTGAAGTTGGGAAATGCATAATGATAATCCGATACCCATACTGTCTCACACTTACGCACCAATCCTCTCTCTTGAACCGCGGCCATGTATTTCTCGAATTCCTCGTCTCGCCCGTCTGGGACAGCATGGAGCGCGTAGTGGCTGAATCCGCCTTCACATCTCGTGATCGTCTTCCAGTAGTTCGGAATCGAAAGGGCTTCGGTTACGAAATCCTCTAGGCCCGGATTCGACTCGACGAGTGTGATGCACTTGCGGAGTCCTACTCTCGCGTGATCAGGATTGGCTATGGATAGTACTCCGAATTGCTCCTCCAGTTTTCGCGCGCGATCGTACACGCTCGTAGGCGGAAGCCCTGCAGCTCGCGCAATCTCCAGGAGATTCCGAGGGCCTAGTTCGTGCATCAGGCGGATGATGCGGATGTTGTTCTCGTCGAGGGCATACATGAACTTGCCCAAGAGCCGAAAACGTTTCTCGACCGAAAGTCGATCAACCGTCCCGGCGTTCCGCATCCCGAATACACTCATTTCAGTTTCCACTCCCTTCCTTATGAAACCTGCCGTAACTCGTCAAGTGGCCTCAAAAGAGGGCCGCCTACGAGTCCAGGACGGATCTAGTCCCAAGCTCCTGGTCCAGCGCCTCTACCCAACACTTTGCACCTGCCGTGTATATCCGCGACCTCTTTCGTTTTATAATTTACGGAGCTCTGTGCACATGTATGTAAATCTTTAAGAACGGTCACGCGTCACGTGAACATGGAGAGTGGCAGAGCGATCGCAACTCCTGCTAGGCCCTACCACAAGTGGAGCGGGGAGGCCTCAACATTGACGGCCGCCTCAAAAGGGGCGTATGCCGGCGCGGAATGCGTGTTTGAGACTCTGCTACACGACTCTGTGATCGAGGTATTCAATGGAACCCTCGGCAAGATTGCGGGCCAAGCTCTCCTTGATGCTGTTAGGAGGCACAACCCGTCGCAGACCGAGGATCCCGTCGGAAACCCGGTTCTTTTGCAGCAATTGCTAGTTTCCCACCTAGGCTCAGTCGCACAGGTACTAGAGCGCAAGATCCTGAAGACGTTGACCGGCAAGGCCGCCGTTGTCAGTACGCCGCAGGGGGCTGATCGTGTCGACTTCGCCATGGAAGTTGAGAAGATCAGGAAGGAGTTCTTGAGGCGCAAGCAGTCGTGCGACCGACCTCAAGCAATGGAATAGCCCGCCACCTAGGCCACGACATTCCCCACTACTGCGCTGGGAAGATGCTTTTCCGGGTCTGATCCAAATGACCGGACCGCTCGGCCGGGCACACAAGAACGGGCATGGATCGTGTCTGCGCGGAGTTGACCGTCCCTTGAGTGCCACGCCCACAGGTGGTCACGGGAAGAGAGCCCCGGGAAGGGCGAAGCGCCCCAGAGTGGGATTCTCGATTTCCCTTGTCCTGCTGGGCCTATCACTATTGGTGGTTAACTTGGGATTCGGGATGTTCACCCCGATCTTGCCGCAGTACGCAGACACGCTAGGTATCGACGCTTCCGCGTTGGGATTCGCCTATTCTCTCTACAACGTTGCCTTGCTAGTATGCCTGGTTCCTGCCGGCGCCATGGCCGATCGGTTTGGCAGAGTGAGGATGATCGTCATCGGCACAGTGCTGTTCTCCCTCTCCTCACTGATGCTTGCCTTCGTCATGGATATTGTCCAGTTCGCGATTGCGCGGATGATCGAAGGTGCTGGAACAGCTCTGACTACCCCGGCGGTGTTCGCATTGACTGCGGACTTGGCACCGACTGAGCGCAGAGGACGAGGAATGGGATTCACCGGGACACTTGAGACGGTTGGGAGTCTGGCAAGTCCGACAGTCGGCGGAGTGGTGGCGCAGACTGCGGGCCTCAGAATCCCCTTCTATGTTGCATTTGTCGCTTCATTGGTCTCAGCTGCACTTGTCGTCCCGATCAGGGATCACGGAGGCCAATCCCATGCTTCAGAATCTTCCCCTCTCGACATGTTCAGATCTTTGCACCAAAACATCATACAAAACGGAAGCCTACTCGTGCTCTGCTTCAGAGGATTCATCATAGGCATCACGCAGGGGCTGTACGTGCTCGTCTTTGTGCTCTATATGACCTTCAAACTCGGCATGGCACTCGCGGAAGTGGGATTTGCATTCACACTAATCAGCGGATCAATACTTGCGTTCTCGTTTCTCGCCGGGCATTTCTCGGACCGTTTTGGGAGAAAACCGTTCGTGATCGTGGGAGGAGTCATCATCGCCTCAAGTCTGATCGCATTCTCCCTCACAAGCTCACTGCTGCAGGTGTACTTGGTCTGTCTCATTCTCGGATTCGGAGTCGCCCTGAACAACGCGCCTATCAATGCGCTTCTGGCTGACTGTGTGATCCATGAGATACGCGCGAAGGTGATGGGCGGTTACGAGGTGGTTGTCTCGCTTGGGCGCATGCTTGGGCTCATGATCCTTGGCACGCTGTATATGATGTCGGCTTCGGCGCCATTCTATCTTTTGGGCGCACTCGTGTACGTCACGGTCATCTTAGTCGCGGTGCTCGTCAGAGAACCTGTCGCCAAACGAGGGGCACAACTGCTCGCCATGGGACGACCGCCTGAGACGATTGATGAGCTGTGAATATTGTCTCAACCTTGAGGTCAGGCAATCAGAGAGAGATTTCAGACGAAGCGGATTGTCGCGGACTCGACTAAGCACAATCCACTGACAACCTCCTGACGTGAAAACAGATCTTAAATGTGAGTCTTCTCCTAGCGAAGTCGTTCCGTACGCCTCGGTAGCTCAGCTGGTAGATGCTAGAATCAGCCAGAAGCACCCGCCTCGTAAGCGGGAGGTCGCGGGATCGAAGCCCGCCCGAGGCTCCATACTCCCGTGGCTGTAGGACGCACCGTACTACAACACAAATCAACGAAACGGCGGCTCAACTTCGGATGCTCACACGAACAGACCGCAAAGAATAGTCGCTGCTCCGATTGGGGTTGTCTGACCCCGTTTTCAATTGTGTTCCCTGGGGAACACATTCGCCTCGTGCTGTAGTCCCTTGGGATGTCCGTCGGTGATTCCGGTGCTACGGCACTGATGAGAAGACGTCTCGCCGCGCCCTCGTTGCGTCGCTTGACCGACCTGAGATCCAAAACCTAGAAGCGTGGTTGTTCTCTAGGTTGAAGGATTACGAGATTGTGGGTTGAGTTCGCCTCTATACAAGCATTCAAGATCATGAGCAGTGATCTCGTATGCGGGGACGATCTGAAGATGAGCGAGAATTCTCCGCCTGGGGAGCGCAAGATCATTGATCTGATCGTGCGGAAACTCCACAAAATGCCACATATGCCAATCCCGTTCGGTGATGACATCTCCGGAATGGACATCGGAGCTGGCAGAATCGCCGTCCTGAAATCCGACATGCTGGTCGCCCGAACCGACATTCCGAGAGGAATGGGTCTCCGGCAAGCCGCGAGGAAAGCGGTCGTGATGAATGTTAGCGACTTCGCGTCGAAGGGAGTTCAACCCCGCGCCGTAATGGTTTCCCTTGGGCTCCCAAGATCGACCACAGTCAGCGATGTCGAAGAGATTGCTG
>Ga0315268_10002222_pt1 | contig 22113 bp, 23 predicted proteins | sample C1_top_MG_FD_204535 | JGI IMG/M metagenome (GOLD analysis project Ga0315268, IMG submission 204535) | Sediment microbial communities from Yellowstone Lake, YNP, Wyoming, USA - C1_top | ecosystem: Environmental > Aquatic > Freshwater > Lake > Sediment | place: USA: Wyoming | collected 2017-08-01 | reverse complement strand
TGTTTCGTGATAAGTATAGTTTGTATCGTTGTATTCAGATCATACCTTCGATCCAGGCGCTGTTCACCAACCGCATGCGGCACCGTTCCGCAATAATGATTGACCGAAGTTCGGTAAGCGCACGGTCGAAATCGCGGTTCACGATGACGTAGTCGTACATCGGATAATCCTTGATCTCCTCCCGTGCCCTGCCCATCCGCTTGAGTATCTCCTTTTCGTGATCGGACTTCCGGTTTCGCAGGCGTTCTTCGAGGATCTCCAGCGACGGCGGCATGATGAAAACAAATACCGCTGTCTCGTATTTAGGTTTGATCTGCTTGGCTCCCTGCGTGTCGATGTCAAGGATCACATCGATCCCCTTTTCCACCATGTCATCGAGAACCCTTCGCGAGGTGCCGTAGAGATTGGAATGGACCTCCGCCCATTCCGCAAAATCACCGGCGCTGATCATATCCTGGAACCGCTGCTGACTGACAAAATAGTAGTCTCTGCCGTCGATCTCGCCGGGCCTCGGTTTTCGGGTGGCATAGGAGATCGAATGCGTAAAGTTCTCCAGTGAGTCCGTGATAGCCCTGCATAAGCTTGTTTTGCCTGCGCCCGACGGCGCGGAAACCACGAACAACAAACCTTGTTTTCTTTTCATGGCTCACTCCGACCGGAAAAACGCTGCGTCAAGGTCTCCACCTGAACCGCAGAAAGGATGACATGATCGCTGTCCGTGATGATGATAGCGCGTGTTTTTCTGCCTTGCGTAGCATCGAGGATACGCTTCTGTTCTTTTGCCTCGTCCCTCAGGCGACGCATGGGAGCCGAATCCGGCGACAGGACAGCAACGACCTTTGAGGCCATCACCATGTTACCGTATCCGATATTGACAAGATCGTTCTTCATGCGTCACTCGATATTCTGCACCTGCTCCCGGACCTTTTCGAGTTCGGCCTTGATGGTCACCACATCCAGGGAGATCCGGGCATCCATGGCCTTGGAGGCGATCGTATTCACTTCTCTCCCCATCTCCTGGATCAGAAAATCGAGTTTTCTGCCCACAGCCTCTCGTCCCGTATCCGCCAGCATGGCGCGGAATTGCTCCATATGACTGCCGAGACGCGTGATCTCTTCGGTTATGTCCGTACGTTCCGCAAGGATGGCGATCTCCTGAGCCAGTCTCACGGGATCCGGCTGTTCGTTCAGCAGCCTGCTCAGGGTATCCGACATCCGTTTGCGTGCACTCTCGACCGTTGCGGGCGAGTTAACCCGGATCGCCTGAACAAGGCGCTCAATGGACCCCAGGCGCTGTTGAATATCGAGGACCAGGGTCCGTCCTTCGTCTATGCGCATCCTGTCGAGGTCATCAAGAGCCTGCACCAACCCACCGGACAGGACTTGCCAGACCGCGTCGGGATCGTCCTTGACGTCGGTCATCGTAATAAGATCAGGCAATCCAACCACCAGTGCTAGATCGATAGCTCCGCTCAAAGAAAATCGCGTCTGCAGGCCTTTGAGGATCCCGAGATATTGCTCGGCAAGCGCCTCGTCCACGACCAGCTTGCCAACCCGTTCGCGTTCGCCGTTCCGCGAGATAAACACCTCGAACCGCCCTCGCGCGAAACGTTCCTGAATTGATTTTTTGACGCGAGACTCCATGACCGCAAGTCCCCGCGGCGTCTTTATTTGGATATCGAGATAGCGGTTATTCAGCGATCGGATCTCAATGGCAAACGATCCCGCTGCACTACCGACCTCTTTCCGGCCATATCCTGTCATGCTGCGTATCATCGGTGCACCACCCTGTCCATGGCTGTAAATACTACCCCGTCCCGCTCTTAATTGTCAATTCGGACGACTGCATGCATCACTTGATCCCTTTTGCGCTGTCTGCCTCTGCCACCAAAGCAAAATGATAGGTTCTGGTCGTATAAAGCGGATACACATCAAAGAAAAAATGCTGTTCCACATCCCACGCTGTGCTGATCTTCATTGTATGCTTGTCCTCATCTCTTATGAGAATAAAGCTCTCCGCCTTCAGCGGCAGCTCAAGTTCCCGTGCTTTCTTGATGAGTTCCGGCACTATTTCCTCGTCCTTCCAGGACTGAGAAATGCTGGCCATGAGCTCCATTTTATCTTTCATCCGATACGAGTCCATATACATGGGTACCAGCTTCAGGCCAATATGGATCACGCTGAACAGTACCAGCAGCCAGAACATCAGCGCGATCTTGCTTACTCCTTTTTGATTCAAAACATTATGCATGATAGCACCTTCCCTTTAATTAAAATGATCAGCGGATCAAGGTACCGAGCCGCTCCCACCTAACCCATCGGTCGTCTCCATCCCATGACCAGTAGATTATCAGCGCCCTTCCAAGAATCTTGTTGTACTTTACAAAACCCCACACTCGGCTGTCCTGGCTATTGTCCCGGTTGTCTCCCATAACAAATACCGACTCCTGCGGCACTAGTCGAGGTCCAAAATCCAGGGTCTTCTGATCTCGAAGAAATTGGAGCTTATGCATTATATTCCCGAGCTGTTCTTCGTACACTTTTGGCTTATCATAGTATACAGGAGAGGGGCCGCGCTGTTTGGCCGCCTCAGGAGACCCCACCTCGTTCAGCACGACCGCCTGGTCATTGATAAATAGCGTCCCCTTCACGATCTGAATCTTGTCGCCGGGCACACCCACAATGCGCTTGATAAAATTCTTGTCCTCATCCTCCGGATATTTGAACACGATGATCTCGCCGCGCTTCGGGTCCTTGCCGACGAAGATCCTGCTGTCAGTGAACGGAATACGCGGTCCGTAAATAAATTTATTGACGAGCAAGTGGTCCCCGATCGTCAGGGTTGGAATCATGGACCCGGACGGGATCTTGAATGCTTCTACTATGAACTGCCTGATGAACAGAGCGACGATCGCCGCTATCAGGAACGGTTCTATCCATTCTTTATAAAATGATTTATGCTTTGACTCGTGTTCCTGATGCTGTTCTGACATCGTGCCTCCCTGACCAGTGTTCTGCGCGTAACACAACGCACACTTCAGATTCGTTTTTGCAGTTATTCCCCGACCTTCAACACCGCGAGGAACGCCTCCTGCGGCAGTTCCACGCTGCCGACTTGCTTCATCCTCTTCTTGCCTTCCTTCTGTTTTTCCAGAAGCTTGCGCTTCCGTGTGATGTCTCCGCCGTAGCATTTTGCGGTCACATCCTTCCGGAGCGCGCGCACCGTCTCGCGCGCGATGATCTTGGCGCCGATCGCGGCCTGAATGATCACTTCATAAAGCTGTCGTGGTATCACTTCCTTCAGTTTTTCCGCCAGTTGTCTGCCGCGGATCGCTGCTTTGTCGCGATGAGTGATGAGTGACAACGCGTCCACGGGTTCACCGTTCATCAGAACATCGAGTTTCACAAGGTCAGACTCAACATACCCAGACAGCTCATAATCAAGCGAAGCATATCCCTTGGTCAGAGACTTGAGTCTGTCATAGAAGTCCATCACGATCTCGTTCAGAGGAAGGTCATAAATAATGCGAACCCGGTCCTTCGTGATATATTCGATCTCACGCTGAATACCACGCCGCTCCTGGCACAATGCGATGAGCGAGCCCACATACTGTTCCGGGGTAATGAGTGACGCTACGATCATGGGCTCCTCAATGCGCTGAATCTCCTGGATGTCCGGAAGCTTTGCGGGATTATCCACCATCAGGATGTCGCCGTCATTCTTCGTCACCCGATATACGACCGTTGGCGCCGTAGGGATAAGATCGAGCTTGAACTCGCGTTCAAGCCGCTCTTTGATAATATCCATATGCAGCAGGCCGAGGAACCCGCATCGAAAGCCGAAACCCAGGGCAAGCGATGTTTCAGGTTCATAGGTGAACGACGAATCGTTCAAGCGCAGCTTTTCGAGTGCGTCGCGCAGGTCGGCATAGTCCTCACTGACCACCGGGTAGATACCTGCGAAGACCATGGGCTTCACATCCTTGTAGCCCGGAAGAGGTGCAGAAGCGGGACGATCCGCGTCCATGACCGTATCGCCGATCTTGGCATCGGCTACGCGTTTGATCCCGGCAATGATGCACCCCACTTCGCCCGGCGTGAGTTCAGACGTTACCTGCATCTTCGGCGTAAATACTCCGACAGACTGGACCTCGTATACAGCCGAGTTGGAATAGAGCTTGATCTTTTGACGCGGACGCACGACACCGTCCACGACCCTGACCAGAATGACCACTCCCTGGTACGTGTCGTACCAGGAATCGAACAAGAGCGCCTTAAGCGGCGCTTCGGGATCGCCCGGCGGTGACGGGATGTTCTTGACGATCGATTCGAGGATCTCCCGGGTGCCGATCCCTGATTTGGCGCTTGCGGGAATCGCTCCCGACGCGTCGAGACCGATGACCTCTTCGATCTGGCTTTTCGCTTCTTCGATGTTCGCGCTCGGCAAATCGATCTTATTGATGACCGGGATCATCTCGAGATTGTGGTCGATCGCCAGGTAGGCGTTGGCAAGCGTCTGGGCTTCCACTCCTTGCGAAGCGTCTACCACGAGAAGAGCCCCTTCGCAGGCAGCCATGCTCCTGGAGACCTCGTAGGTAAAATCCACGTGCCCCGGGGTATCGATCAGATTCAGGATATAATCCTTCCCGTCCGATGCTTTGTACTTGAGACGCACGGCATGCGCTTTGATGGTGATGCCGCGCTCACGCTCGAGATCCATGTCGTCCAGGACCTGATTGCTTCCCGCTGCCGACATTTCCCGGTCTGAAAGCGCGCCTGTGTATTCAAGGATCCTGTCGGCAAGCGTTGACTTACCATGATCGATATGTGCGATGATGCAGAAGTTCCTGATATTAGTGCCAGCCATATGCTCTATCTAATTCCTAATCCGTATCGTACAGACCGCAACAATCATCCTGAAAGAACACCCATTGCATTTCCTAAAGATACCGGGCATGTGCATCACTCATTTCTATGAATCCATGAACTGTACCTTTTGAAGCGCTACGGCCGCTGCGCCGACCATGCCCGCGTCATCTCCCAGTGTTGTGGGCACGATCCTGGTCCGCTCAGCAGGAACCTGAAAAGCCCTTCTCATGATCTCCTGGTGTGTCGCGTTGATGAACAACGACCAGGCATCCTTCACACCGCCGCCGATCACGATCATCTCCGGGTTAAAAATATTAATCAGATTGGCAATGCCGATACCAAGCATACTACCCATATCCTTCATCACCCGTACTGCAATGTCATTTCCGTCCCGCGCCGCCTGATAGACCCGTTCGGACGTGATCTCCTGCTGATCGCCGGCATGCGTCAGTGCTGAGCCGCCCGATGCATCAATGAAGCTCTGTACAATGCCGCGAGCCGATGCATACATCTCAAGACATCCTTTGTTGCCGCAGCCACACTGTCTTCCGTCCGGCAGGATCGTCATATGGCCGAGTTCTCCGGCCATTCCGTCAGCACCATGCCAGATCGAATTGTTCAGAACAATACCGCCCCCTACTCCCGTACCAAGTGTTAAGAGGATCATGCTCTTGATGCCGGATCCGGCACCCCGCCATTGCTCTCCGAGCGCTGCCGCGTTCGCGTCATTTTCGATCACGACCGGCAACCGCAACGCACCTTCAAGCGCATCCTGAAGCGGAAGGTTGTTCCAGTCAGGGAAATTGGGCGACTTGACCACGATGCCTTTGTCCATCTGGATCACACCGGGAGCGCCTACGCCGACTGCAGCTACTGCGAGTCCCCGCTGCTCCGCAATAACCTTCTGCCTGACAATGTTCGCAACGAGCCGGTCAATGACCTTTTTCCAGCCGTCCGAGGCCAACGTAGCTTCTTTTCTCTTGTCCAGGATAATACCGTCCTGGCTGAGAAGAGCTGTACGCAGATTCGTTCCGCCCAGGTCAACGCCGATAACAACACGGCCCACGGTTACCCTCCATAAATACTCACAAGTGCTCAATAATTAAAAAGATAGTAATATTAACATACTGAGGGATAAATGTAAATACTATTGTTGATAACCCTACTAACAACACTGGGGAGTTGCGCACTTAGAGGGTAATGATAAGATAGGTCCAGTTCCCCAGCACAAAAGCGACTAAGGCAACATGCAACGCAGTTCGCTCCTGTTCGGACAGGGAAATGGCGATCCGTGAACCGCCATACCTCAGCGTGATAAGGCTGTATAGAAAATATACGACCGCACCAAGAAAACAGACAGAGACCAGCGGATTCATGACCAGCGATGCTCCGATATCTCCCTGTGCCAAGTGAACGACCGCACGGGTAGAACCGCAGGTGGGGCATGGAATACCTGTAATACCCCTGAACGCGCAGGCCGGTAGAATAGAACGAAGTGGAAGCAAGCGGGCGGCACACAACACCAGGGCGGCTATCCCGCCGTAGATGATGCCGAACTCTATCTTGCCGGTTTTTTTTTGTTGACGGATGATTCGCATGGGCAGGCACAGATCACTTCTGGAGATTCATCAGGCTGCCGAACGATGCCGCGATCACACCCATGAACAGGACAAGCGTGAAGATGAGCAAACCGCAGCAGAACAGGAAAGGGAAAAGAACAGCGAACGCAGACTTGCCGCCCGTGGTCTCATGGGCCTCTTTGAGCCCGATAATGGAAAGGGTCATGACCCAGAGCAACGTGATCGCGGTTCCACAGTAGGGCACTGCCAGAAAGAGGAAGGGCGTTACGCTGTAACCCGCTACCCTGAAGGTCGCTTCAAAACCGTTCCTGGCACCATGGGCCATCAGGAGAAAAACATGCAGCATGCCGGAGACGATGAACAGCCACAGGATGAACATGAACGGCATCATGATCGTTGCGAACGAGGATCCGATCCCACCGGACATGGTGCCGACCACTTCCCGCATTTCTTCGGTCATGAGGCTCTGCATTGAATTATGGAGCAGGATGTCCCACAGGTAGGAGAACATCAGCCCTATCATGCCGATGATCAACGCAAACAGAAGCGGAGCTGTCAATCCCCCGGTGACCGGCATTTTGCGAAAGAACGCAGTCGGCGAGGAGATGACCTGCCTGACGGTTAAAGAGAGCCCTCCAAAAAAACCGGTTGTTTCGCGGTCCTCCCAGGGCGTCTTTACGCGCTCCCCTGCCGCTGCAATCGGCTCAGGCGCGTTCTCCCTCGCCCTCGAACCGCAGTGATGGCAGAAATCCTGATCCTCGGTAATTTCTTTTCCGCAGTGCGGACAGAACATGCAGCCTCCTCAACCCTGACTATCGCGTCTGCATGTCAGCGGGCAGGCAACGCAAGGCGGAAACCGATGGTCGAATCGCTTCTGCGATTGGATTTCTTTTCGCGTTTCGAGGTTCGCAGGTCGCCTGCTTTATCTTTGTAGGATCCCCCACGGTAAACCCTGTCTCCGCCGCTGTCCGGTCCATAGGGACTGTTCCTCGGGCTCTTGCCGTAATAACTCTTGTCGAACCAGTCACCGACCCATTCAGCGACATTGCCGGTCATATCATACAGGCCGAAACCATTCGGCCTTTTCTGGCCAATCGTGTGGGTCTCTTTCTTCGCATTGCCTTCATACCAGGCGTAATGCTCGATCTCTGCTTCCGTGTTCGTTCCGGACCACTTTTCCTTGCGTCCGCCCTCACGCGCGGCATACTCCCACTCTGCTTCAGTTGGCAGCCGGAAATATCTGCCAGACCGCTTATTGAGCTCTTTGATGAAGTCCTGCACATCATTCCAGCTTACGTCTTCAACCGGGTTCATATCCTTGTTCTTGTTGGAAGAAGGGTTCTTTCCCCTGAGGGTTTTCCACTGCGCCTGGGTCGCCTCGTATCTGCCTAGATAGAAATCCTCGACACAGACCTCGTGAACCGGACGCTCATCGCGGTCGCCATCCTCGTCTCCCATCTGGAAGCAGCCGCCCCTGATCAGAATGAAATCCATTCCTGTCACGGGATCGCGGAATGTGACTCCCGAAGGAGCGGCAACCGGCAGGGGAGGTGCTGGCACGCTTTCGACCCGCGCTGGCGCAGCAATGATCGTAGGTGGTGGCGGTGGAGCGGCAACAACCGGGCCGCCCATCATCAGTTTATTTGCTGCACGTTTGACCGACTCTATGAGCTCATCGAGCTCGCACTTGCACGTGTCCTCTTCGACCCGCTCGGTCTCACCCGACTCAATGTTCACCAGGGAAAGCGAGATCATATAGGTCCTGCCCACGATGCCAATGGACCCGATGACGATCTTCCCTACACCAAGGAACTGTCCCGCTTCAACTGCCCGCTCCTTCAGGACGCCACCCGACATCTGGAAGGCTTGTTCCTTCAGGATCCGGTCCATGTTCGCGCGGTCCATGACCTTGAAGGCGCCCGATTTGACGATTGCGTGACGTACACTGTCCGAAAGCGGACGGGAAATATCCTTATCCACCTTGCCAACAATATCAAGATCGAAAATGGCGATATATTTAGAAAGGTCTTTGGCAGGCTTCGCGGTCCTCTCCGCGGAAAGGGCCGGTGAGGTCAATAGAAGCAGAACGCATAAAGCTGAGACAAAACTGGGCATGATACCTCCTGGAAGAACGAAAACGATAGTGTGACCGTGACAAAAAAGACCGCCCACGGCGGCTGTCTTGGAGAATTCTATACTATCTACCACTTGTTGTCAACACTACCGCGGTGGAGCAAGCATTCCTTACGATAGCATGCCATGCTTTTCGAAAGACCAACGAACGAGTGGGGCCCCTTCAGGCAAGCTGGAGGCTCCCACGAACAACGCGACGTCCCGGAACTGCTTCCTCGCGACTGCTCGTTCTTACAGGTCGCGAGAAAGCGCTCTCCACCCCCGGCAAAGCCGGGGGATGCCAAGGCGCAGGATTGGCGAGCGACTACGTACCTGCGCAGTCGCTGAGATCCCCTTTCATCTTATCGATCGCATGGGGAAGCGCAGGGAGGATGACTGCCAGGTTCTCACGAACCGCTTTGGGGCTGCCTGGAAGGTTTACGATCAGGGTCTGTTTGCGAATGCCGACAACGGAACGGGAGAGCATGGCATGCGGGGTCTTCTTGAGGCTTTCAGCGCGCATGGCCTCGGCCATGCCCGGAAGCTCGCGCTCGATCACTTCCCGTGTGGCCTCGGGTGTCACATCGCGGGGCGCAACACCGGTGCCGCCGGTCGTAACAATAAGATCGATGCTCCCCGTATCGCTTAACCGTTTCAGGAGAACAATAATGTCCTGCTTTTCATCCGGAAGTATCTCATAATGTTCTATGGTAGCCCCGATGCTGGTGATCATTTCACGGATCGTTGTTCCGCTTTCGTCCTCACGCTCCCCTTTCGCCCCTTTGTCGCTCAGCGTCACGATCGCGGCCCGGATCTTCATGCGTTGACCTCCCTGGTCCTGCTGACCATGATAGAATTCCTTCCCGAGCGTTTAGCCTGATACAGGGCCCGGTCTGCGGCATGGACCAAGGTTTCCGGCGCTCCTGCCGTATAGGATGCCACACCGCTGCTGATCGACGTACCGATCGGCCCCTCGGATCCGGGAAACTTCTTTTCTTCGGTCCGTATTCGCAGAACCTCAGCTTTGAACGCGGCTCCATCCAGCGTGGTATCCGGCATCACGATCACGAATTCCTCTCCCCGTAACGCGCTACCGAGTCGGTTTCGCGCACCCCCTCTTTCAGCAGCGTGTCGTCCGCAAGGTGTCCATACCGGTCGTTCAGCTTCTTAAAATGGTCGATATCGATCATCATGAGCGAGAGCGCCGAATATTTGCGCCGGGTATAGCGTTTGACGAACAATGCTTATATCGCCGTTGACCACCGCGGACTGGACAGTGGGCGTATCGTGTCCTCACGGATGTCCTTCACGTCGAGGTAGGTATAGACAGCGATCATTCCGGCGATCACCAGGGTCAGGACAAAAACGATCTTCAATTCAAGCCGCTTCTGTATGAAGAGGAACATATGCAGGTGCAACCTACCTATCCGCTGACCACGCCGCCCACTGTTAACTCGGGGATCCTGAGCGTAGGCTGCGCGTCGCTCACGGGCGAACCCTGTCCGTCCTTGCCGCAGGTCCCCAGGGAGAAGCCAAGGTCGGATCCGATCCTGTCGATGGAAAGCAGGACCTGCGGTCCATTTCCGGTAAGCGTGGCCCCGCGGACCGGTTCTCCGATCGTTCCGTTCTCGATAAGATATCCCTCGCTGACCTCGAACACGAAGTCTCCGTTCACCGTGTTCACCTGGCCGCCCCCCATCTTCCTGACGAAAAGACCTGTTGGTGTGGACCGCAGGATCTCCGCAGGGTCCGCATCGCCGGGAACGATCATCGTGTTCGTCATTCTCGGTATCGGCCGATATTTATAGGATTCCCGCCTTCCGTTGCCCGTGGAACGCGTGCCGTCCTTCATTGCGGTCAGCAGATCATACATGAATGTCTTCAATATCCCCTTATCAACAAGGAGCGTACGTTCCGCATCTATGCCTTCATCATCGAACCGGAATGACCCGCGTCTTCCGACCAGCGTGGCGTCGTCCACGACAGTGATCATCGGTGATGCGATGCGATCGCCGATGCGATTCGAATACACGGACAGCCCGGACTGTGCGAGATCCGCTTCGAGACCATGTCCGATGGCCTCATGGATCATGGTCCCGCCCGCTTCCGACGAAAGCACGACCGGCATCCTTCCCGCGGGCGCTTTGCGCGCCGACAGCATCATCACAGCGCGCTTCGCTGCGGTCACGGCAGCTTTCTCCAGCGGATATTCATCAAAAAGTTCCATGCCTTCGATACCGCCAACCGGTTCATATCCTGTCTGAACGACATCGCCATCCGCAGCCACCACGTGTACAACCGCGGTAAGATACATGCGTTCATCTTCTGCAAGGAACCCGTTGGAGTTCGCAATAAGGACCTGCTGCCGGTTCTCCCGATAAGCGACCATTGCCTGCCGAATGCGCGGGTCATAGGAACGCGCTGCCGCGTTCGCCTTAAGGACCATTCCAGCCTTGTGCGATGCATCAACCTGTTCAGGAGCTTTCTTTATTGGGAGGTCAAAGCGGGGCTGTTTCCTGCACAGGTTAATCGTACGCTGGTGAGCATCGCCTGATGCAGCCTGGCGCACTGCATCGGCCATCTCAAGGAGCGCACCGATGGTAATGTCGTTCGTATAGGCATATGCGGTCCGTTTCCCGAACACAAGACGCACACCCGCTCCACAGTCAATGCCGGATACGATCTTCTCGATCTTGCTGTCCTCACATGAGATCGAAAGCGGTGCGCTCCGTTCTATATAGATGTCAGCGAACTCTCCCCCGCCTTGCAGTGCGCGTTTCAATACAGCAGCGTAATCGATATCTCTGTCCAAATGCCCTCCCGCAAGCACGAACATTAGTCGCGTATAAGAACATATAGTACTGCGAAAATGTCCATAATGCAATTTTAAATCTTTTACTCACTATTTACTGTTATGGTTGACCCCTCATCTTGCCGTATGCAGACGAGAAACACGACCGCAGGTTATAAGCAGCGCTCAACAACAGAGAGGTCCGTCATGATCTTATCGATGCATATATTCGCAACTATTCAGGCCGCATTGGCAAGACAGTTTATTGCGGTTTATTTCACTTACTTCTGTTGCCAGCTCATGTCAACAGAAGATTGATTAAATACTTTTCTGGCTTGACAAAAAATGAATAAAAGGCTACTATTTTTTTAAAGCCCTACAAATTATGGGGTGCAAAGTGAGCTCACCTATGGAACAAAAAAAGATCCTCATCGCTGACGATAACGAGAACATTCGGGAAGCGCTGACGTATCTTCTCGAAGATGAAGGGTACAAGCTGTGGCTTGCAAAGGATGGCGCAGATACCCTGAGAAAAGTTAAAGAAGTGCATCCGGACATCCTCTTCCTCGATATCATGATGCCCGAGATCAACGGCTATGATGTCTGCCGCACCATCAAGAACGACGCTGACCTCAAGAACACCTATATCATCATGTTGACCGCCAAAGGACAGGTGGCCGAGCAGGAACGCGGCAAAGAAGTCGGCGCTGATGAATATATCGTCAAGCCTTTCAGCCCCATGGAGATTCTCACCAAAATCAAGAATATCCTGGATAAGTAACCCCCGTATGTCGACCTCACTCACTTGGCGGACGGCTGAAGAACTCTTCAACGCAGGACATGCCTTGTTCGAGGAGAACCGCTATGAACAGGCCATCGTCGAGCTGCGCAAGGCTGAAGAAGCGTTCCGAAAACTCGATGCGCGGGGGCAACCCTTCAACAATACGCTTTCCAACGGAATCTCAGGACTTGCAAATTCCCTGTTCCTTGCCGGCCGCTGTTACCAGGAAACCGGCGACATCGATCACGCAATCACCTGCTACGAAACCAGCCTCATCAATGAAAAATTCGAGAAAGCAAAGCCCTTTCGGGCGTTCTATGCGATCTTGCGGGGGGTCTTGATCGAATGCTATGACCTGGAAAGGGAAAAGATCGACGATCAGACGCTCCAGGCATTGCTGACGCAGGATGTTGAGATCGATCCGTCATTCCGCTTCCCCTTCTCGCTCTCCAGCCGATCGATCGTACTTGCCCGATTATACGAATTCGCCCCCGAGCGCTATCCGCACTTCAAGGATTTCTACGTCCGAGCGCAAAAAACGGATTTTACTATCCGGAAAAAAGCAGGCAAGGAACTAGATGAATCAAGAATGAAACGGGCCACCATTTCAATATGGATGATACTCGGCTTACTGTGGATCATCTACAGCATGATCGTGGTCAAGGCCTTACTTCCCAAGTAATCAGGAGATCATAATGGACGCTCAAGAGATCAAAAAGAACGCCGAAGAACTCTTAGCCACATTGACCCAGGCCAGCGCTGCACTCACCACCATCCAGGGCATCGAGGTCGGTTTTTTTGACCGGATCCCCATGGACAAATCCATCACCGCTGAAGAACTTTCCGGCCAGATGGGCTACGATATAACGCGGGTCGAGCGATGGCTCCAATTCGCGGTCAAGATGGGGCATATCCTGAGGACCGATAAGGGATACATGCTGACGGTGAAGGGCTTCCTCCTGAGGAAGGATACTCCCGTACCCGACCTTCTCGGTCTCTATCACATGGTTGGCTACTTTACCAAGGCTGTTCAGCATTCCCACGATGCGTACAAAAAAGGCACCGGCCTTGACAGCATTACCGAGCTCAAGATCGGCAGAGAGTACATCCCCCGCGTTGCTTCCCAGCTTTCCAGAACGTCCGCAGTATGCTTCAAGCGGGCAGGCGTTTCCACCGGCCATACGATCCTCGACCTGGGCTGCGGCGACGGCTCCGTGCTGCGCGAAACGGTAAAGACCTGTCCGGGTGTCAGCGCTACCGGCATCGATATCAGCCCCCAGACCCTTGACCTTGCCCGGAAAAAGAACGTGGAACTCGGACTCCAGGACCAGATCGAGCTCCGCGAGGGAGATGTGAACGATCTGTCGAGCATCAAGGACAACGCGTATGACTGGGTATATTCGGTCAATGTTCTCCCCTACCTTCCCCTGCACAAACGGGACAAGTTCCTCAAGGAAATGGTGCGCATATCACGCTACGGCGTATTTTTCAATCAGGTGATCAAGAACAATATCGCTACGCTGTCCGTTGAGGTGATGCTTTCGACCCTGTTCTCAGACTTCAGCGGCTTTTTTACCGAAGCCGAGGCAGACTCCTTCATCCAGAAAGTGAACGTGAAGCACTATACCTTCATGCCGGTCATCTTGGGCGAGTCACGCATGGTGATCATTTTCACCTCAAAGAACGACGTCCCGCTGGCCCGGTTCCCGGGTTTGAGCGATGCAAACCGGGGAAAACTATCAATGGAAAACATCCAGACCGCCAAGGACCTGTTGGTATCCGAACCCGCAAGCCTGATAAAGCTCGGACTCGACGTTGAATCGATGCGCACTTCGGCGATCAAGCTGCTGTTCCCCTGATCGGTACGGCCTTGCCGACAACGTGCTGTCACGGCTCCAGCCGAACATCCGGAACGCGTTCAGAGACGCTTCATCCTGAATGGCACAGGGCTATCTGAAGAGCACGTTTCTCACTGATCAGACGGGATATCGTTCACAACAAGGGAATGGGAGCGTTCTTGCCCTGGAGCTCTATGCTCATATATCAGTCGTTCAAACGGTCGTGCCTATGAAACTGAATGTATCACGAAAAATCGTATACAGCGAAGTGGTCATCGCTGCCCTCATTTTCACCACCCTGGTCCCCTACATCCTCGTCAGCATGGAATTCACCCCCATGCAGCTTTTGCATTATGTCTTCATCACCATGTTCATCCTTACCCCGCTCGGCTTCGGCACCCTTTTCTACTTCACGGACAAGTGGGAGTGCCGCCCGATCGAGATGCTCTCGTTCTACCTGGAGCGCCGCCTGACCCCACCCGATGATGTTATGGCCGACGCCCGGGTCAGGGCGCTGAACCTTCCGCTGGTCCATTCTGCGTCCGTTCTGGTGAGGTACGAGATCATCTGCCTCCTCGATTGCCTCTACATGGGTACGATCGGCGACCTTCCGCTGCGTGAGAACCTGCGGCTCGGGATCGTCGCCTGCGTCGGAATCGCCGTGTTCCCCATTTTTTCCTTCTTCCTGACCGAACGGTTCCTCTACCCGGTACGCCGTATCCTGGCGGAAAAGACCCGCGCGGTGCGCATCGATGAGACCCGCGTCATCAAGATCAACACCCGCACGCGCCTGGTATCGATCCTGCTCGCGTCGGTCATGGCCCCGCTCATTGCCCTCGGCGCGCTCGTGTACCGTCGCGTGGGCACCGAGTTGATTAGCAGGCTGGGAGACCTGTCGGTCGTCAACTCAGTCATGTTGCAGCTGTCGGACCTCATTTTCATCGTCACCGGCGCCGCGCTTCTCCTTGCCGCGGGTATCGGCATACTGCTTGCCACCAGCATTTCCAACCCGCTCGGCCATATGGTGGACATCATCCGTCAGCTTGAGCGGGGCAACCTCAGGGCCAGGACGAACCTCATCTCCAATGACGAGATCGGCGTTGTTTCCCAGAGTTTCGACAACATGGCACTCCAGTTAGAAAAAAGCCGCAGCGAGCTCGAAGACTTGAACCGCAATCTGGAGTTCCGGGTAGCGGAAAAGACCGAGAACCTCACCCGTGCGTACGAACGGCTCCAGTCGTCCAACCAGAACCTAGCAATCGCCAACCGCGATCTCGAGGAGGCCAACCGGAAGCTCAAGGAGATCGATAAGATCAAGTCCGACTTCATTTCGGTGGTCTCTCATGAGCTCAGGACGCCGCTCACCTCCATCAAAGCATTTGCGGAACTGATCCTGATGAAACCGAAAATGCCCGGCGAAAAAAGAAGCAGGCTGCTCAATATCATCAACAACGAAACGGACCGCCTGGCGCGTCTCATCGGCGATGTCCTCGACCTTACCAAGATCGAAGCGGGGAAACTGAGCTGGCGGATCATTCACCTTTCGATCGACGATATCATCATGACCTCGGTGACCGGCATCCAGTCGCTTGCCGACAACAAGAGCCTCACGATCGCTACGCAGATCCAGCCGTCCCTGCCGCTCCTGTACGGCGACCGGGACCGGCTCATCCAGGTGCTTACCAATATCCTTTCAAACTCGATCAAATTCACTCCTCAGGGCGGCAAAATATCGATCAACGCCAGATATGATGATAGATTGCGGCGTCAGATCATCGTCACCGTGACGGATACCGGCGTCGGCATCAGAAGCAGCGATTTGGAACTGATCTTCGAAAAGTTCCAGCGTGCCGGCGACGTCATGACCAACAACACGGAAGGGACCGGTCTCGGGCTTGCCATCACCCGCCAGATCATCGAGTACCACGGCGGAACGATCTGGGCTGAAAGTACGCTCGGCAAAGGGAGCACCTTCACGTTCACCCTCCCGCTTGATAAACGGTGGCACCGGGACGATAAGCCGGGAGCCACAGGAACTGCCTGAGCCGTTAGCGATCCACCTTCCTCAGGACCGATGTCCGAGTTTAACTGCTTGACATTTCCTCTCTATTAGCAGTAAATTACTCCATGTTTCAACGCGTTATCAGTACGCTCAGGCAAAGAGAGCTGATCACTCCCGTAGTGTTCATCCTGTCCCTTCTCTTTGTCCTGTCCATAATCATCATACTTGGCCAGGTCTTCCACTATTCACTCCAGGAAGATATGAAGGGGCAATTCAATCAGCAGCAGCTCCTGCTCGCCCGCGAAGTTGCGATGAACATCGAAGGCTATATCGACCACGTATTCAAAAACATCAAGGTCATTTCCCAACTCCCCGATATTGAACGCATCCACCTCACCCCCCGGACCCGGTCCGTGGCAGAATCGATCAATTTCAGTCTGCAGAACGAAGCGCTGGTCACGATCCGTGTGCTCGACAAGAACGGTATCATCCTGTACGACAGTTCCTATCCCGGCAGAGAGCAAGTAGATCTTTCCAAGACAGACTACTTCAAACAGCTCCGCCAGCTGCCCAAGAGCGAAAAACTCGTTACCGACCTGCTGGAGATCCATAATGATCAGCAGGATACCAAGGAGTTCATCGTCGCAACTCCTATCTATCGGTACGACGCCTCGCATACTGCTCCGGAATTCAAAGGGGCCGTGCTCGCCGTGCTTTCCATGAACGGCATCACGCAGAAATTCATCTCGCCGATCAAATCAGGGAAGCGCGGTTATGCCTGGATGATGGACAGCGAAGGCACCCTGCTCTACCATCCGATGCAGCCCACCATGGTCGGAAAGAACCTGTACCGTGCCGATGCTGCGCGCGGCTCCGCACAGTCATGCTTCCAGTGTCACAAGTCGTTCGAGGCTGAAAAAAGGATGATCGAGAACAAATCCGAGCCTTTCAGTGAATACGAAGCGCCAGGAGGCGGGACAAAGGTCGCGGCCTACTATACCCTGCCAATGGCGCGGAAGTCCTGGATCGTCGTGGTATCCGCGCCGAACGCCGAGGTGATCGAGCTGATGCAAAAAAGCAGGCGCTTCTATCTGCTCCTGATCTTTTCCATCTTCATCACCACGCTGGCCTTCTCCGGCGCAACGATCGTGAACTATAAAAAGAAGATCAAGGCCGAGGAAAAAGCCAAGCACTATGAGAACCAGCGGAGGCTGGAGCAGGAGATCGAGATCCAGAAGGACTACCTTGAGAACATCATTGAGAACACGAAAACGAACCTCATGGTCCTCGACAAGGACCTGACGGTCAGAACGCTGAATACGGCGCAAGCAAGAACGCTCGGCCGCCCCAAACAGGACTTTCTCGGCAAGCCGTTCTTTTCGCTCTTCCCTGACAGCCTTGCACCGTACGAGGGTATCCCGGTCAAAGCCATCCTCTTGAAGTCGCTCTCAGGACGCAGTTACGAGATCAGGGACTACAAACTGACCGGACTGCAGGACGCCCCGCTTTACCTGACCATGAACATAAGCCCGCTGCTCATCGAAGGGAAACATCCAGGGGTACTTATCACCAGCAACGATGTGACCAAACGCGTACAGCTCGAGGAAGCGCTCAAGCAATATACCGTCGAGCTCGAAGACAAGGTCGACCGGGGCACCGCGAACGCCAAAAAGCTCGAGCAGCAGGTGCTGCACTCGGAGAAACTTGCGTCGCTCGGCAGACTTGCGGCCGGCGTGGCCCACGAGATCGGCAACCCGCTTACCTCCATTTCCACCTTTGCGCAGCTCCTTCGTGAAATGGCCACTGATGAATTCTCTCAGAAAAGCCTCGACATCATCAACAACCACATCCAGCGGATCACCGATATTGTCCGGAGGATGTCCACCTTTTCCCGCGCTGACTCGTTGAACATCAAATTCATCCAGGTCAACGATGTCCTGAACGCAACGCTCGACCTCATGCGGCTTGATAAGCGGATGAAGAGCACGATCTCGATCGAAGTGTCGTGCGACCCCGGTCTTTCCAAGACCATGGTCGACGAAGGCCAGATGGCCCAGGTATTCATCAATATCATGCTCAATGCGCTCGATGCCATGCCGGAAGGGGGTGTGCTTCGGGTCACCACGCGTTCCGGCCATGACGACCAGGGACATGATTCGATCATGATCGAGATCGCCGACACCGGCATGGGCATCCCCTCGAACGAACTGGAAAAGATATTCGACCCTTTCTACACGACGAAGGAAGCTGGCAAAGGGACCGGCCTCGGCCTGTCGGTAAGCTATAATATTGTGAAGCAGTTCAAAGGTGACATCAAAGTTGAAAGCGAGCTCGGCAAGGGAACGGTATTCACCGTCATCCTTCCGGTCGACAAAGGAAAAGAATAAGGGAGAACGACACCGATGATGGATAAAGCGAACATCCTGATCGTAGACGATGAAAAGGACATCTGCATGGCCCTTAATTTTATCCTCACCAAGGAGGGCTACGCGGTCAAAGAGGCATACAACGGCGAGCAGGCGCTGGAGCGCATCAAACAGGAAAATTTCGACATCATCATGACCGATATCAAAATGGAAAAGATGGACGGGTTCGAGGTCCTGAAGCAGGCGCAGACCATAACCCCCGAGACCTCCGTGATCATGATGACGGCTTTCGCCTCAGTGGTGTCCGCGGTCGAAGCGATGCGGGCCGGCGCAGCCGATTATATCACCAAGCCGTTCATCAATGACGAGATCAGAATGACCATCAAACGGATCCTGCAGAGCCGGGAGCTCCAGATGGAGAACCAGATCCTTCGCCAGGAACTGAGCCAGCGGCAGACGGCCTTCACGAACATCATCGGCAGCTCGGAGCCCATGCAGAAGGTCTTTTCCGTCATGGAAAAGGTCATTCCGAACAAAAGCAATATCCTTATCACGGGCGACAGCGGCACGGGCAAAGGGCTGGTCGCACAGGCCATTCATGAAGCCGGACCGCGCAAGGACAAACCCTTCATTGCCATCAACTGCGGCGCTATTCCGGAGAACCTGCTCGAAAGCGAACTGTTCGGACACAAAAAAGGCGCGTTCACTTCTGCGAACGAGGACAAAAAAGGCCTCATCACCATGGCCCACACCGGCACCCTCTTCCTGGACGAGGTCGGCGAGCTGCCGCAGGCGCTGCAGGTAAAGCTGCTTCATGTGCTTCAGACCAGGGAGCTCACGCCGGTGGGTGACACGAGGGTCATTACTGTGGACGTCAGGATCATCGCGGCCACGAACGCCGACCTCATGCAACGGGTGAAGGAAACCAAGTTCCGCGAGGACCTATACTACCGTTTGAATGTGATCGAGATCCATATGCCATCCCTGCGTGAACGGCGCGATGACATTCCCCTCCTGATCAAACATTATCTCGGGATCGCTGCCAAAGAAGCTGAGAAGAACATCAAGGACATCGACTACGAGGCCATGCAGGCGCTGCTTGCCTACGACTGGCCGGGAAATATCCGTGAGCTCAGGAACACCATCGAGCGCGCCACCGTGCTCGCGGACGGCGAAATGATCACGATCCACGACCTTCCGGACAAGTTCAGGACCCTGGACATCGAGGGCGTTTCTACATCGTCGCTCAGGCAGGCGCTCGACGAGTTCGAGCGGGAGTATATCCGGAGGAGCATGACGGAAAGCAAAGGCAACAAGGAGACGGCGGCGACCAAGCTCGGGATCGACCTGGCAACGCTGTACCGGAAACTGAAGAAGCTCAGGATAGAGATGGCGTAGGACGGATCACCGTATCGCATAGTTCAACAGTTCTCCAATAATAAGGCCGGCCCTTGATCAAGGGCCGGCCTTTGTCGTATGACTTCTGGAACAGACGACAGACCATCATTCCTGTCCGACTTCCGGTTCATCGATCGCAGGTGCATTCCGGGACACAGTCGGCTTTAGTTTGATCTGGGACACTGAAGATGCAGGCAGCGACATCCACTGCATCGAGCCTTTAAGATGTATATCCACATCAGATACCTCGATCAAGACGCCAGTATACTTCATTCCGTTCGCAATGACCTCGACCTCTTTTCCTATCATGGATTGGATATCAGCCATACTGTTCTCCTTTACCAGTGAACTGAAGCTTGACCAGGATCTCCCGACTCGTCCTGACAGACTGATTCTAATATAATACCGACCAAACAGCAAGCATCCTTTCGGCTAGAGGTCCAATCTTCCCCAGTTCTCTTTTCTGTATCTCCGGAGCAGAAGCCACATCCGAACGAGCCAGTCCAGGATCATGACCGACCAGACGAACCGAATCTCTGTCTTGAACACCATTGCCAGGAGCGCCGCGATCGGCAGTCGTATGAACCACATCCCCGCGATCGTGGCGAACATGATGAACCCCGTGTCCCCTGCCCCGCGCAACGAACCTCCGATCACCATGGTGATGGCCAGCGGTATCTGGGCGAACGCAACGATCTTCATGTACAGGATGCCGTAGCGGACCACCTCAACATCGTTCGTGAACGCGTTCAGCAGTGCATAGGGAAAGAAGAAAAAAACAATTCCCATTGCCGCCATCAGGATGACCGCCAGCCGGTTCGCCTCGTATGCGGAGATCCGCGCGTCCGCCGGTTTTCCCGCGCCGAGGTTCTGGCCGACCATGGTAGCAGCTGCTACCGCGATCCCGTAACCGGGCATGAACGAGAACGCTTCGATTGCAAGACCCACCTGGTGCGCTGCATAGACCGCGGTCCCGTAAAGCAGAACGATCTTTGCGAACATCAGGGAGCCGGCGTTCTGCAGCAAGCGGTCGATGAATATCGGATATCCGATCTTGAATGTCATTGCCGAGTATTTCAGGTCCAGGTCCCGGCTCGGAACGATATAGCGTTTTCGCAGCGACCGGACAAGCAGAAACAGCGCACCGCAGCACTCGGATATTGCGATGGCAATGGCAGCGCCCTTGACGCCAAGACGAGGCAGACCGAGGTGTCCGTAGATCAAAGGATACGCGACAATAACATGCAGGATGTTCACGATCAGCGTGGCATACAACGGCGTTTTCGTGTCCCCGGCGCCGTGCATGATTCCTGCAAGCACGTTGATCGCGATCGTGAACGATATAAAACTAAAGATGATCCCGGTATAGTCAGACAGGATAGACTGCACATCTCCCTGTGCGCCGAGCAACGCAGCGGTCCTGTTGCCGAACAATACGCCTAAAAGTGTTATGATCGCTGCGGCGCACAATGCGAGCATCATTGCCTGGAATGCGGCGTGTGCGGCGTCCTTCTTCCGGTCAGCGCCCCACAGCTGTGCCACCTGCACGGTGATTCCGACATTGATCCCCCAGGACACGCTCATAACCGCAAAGATCAGTACCTGCGCAATGCCGACAGCTGCTATCGACGACGCACCCAATCCTCCGACCAAGAAGATGTCCACAATGCCTACAGAACGCTGAAGCAGGCTCGACAGCACGACCGGAAATGCGAGGGAGAAAACCTGTTTACGTATGGATGGTTGCATGGTTGAATGAGATTTCTCTTTATTACGTTTTACTTCAATGGGACAGGTGCGTTTTTACCTTCTTTTCATGCGATAGTGATGATAAGGTCGATTCGCAAATTGGGAACGCCGGTTGTCATATTCAACGATAACATTGGGTTTCCTGGCACGATAGGCGTATTGACATGCATGCGGTGAAGATATATGGCCAGAGCAACCTATACCACCTGGTCCAACTTCGTTCGAATCTGCATCAACAGCTCGGTAGGTGAAATAGGCTTAAAGACCACAGTAACGTTGTTGCCAAGCAGCGTCTTCTGGGTGATGAAATCAGGAGCATAACCGCTTTGGAATATGATCTTGATTCCCGGCTGGAGCGCCATGATCTCCTCATAAGCCGCATGTCCGGTCATTTTCGGCATAATAACGTCGAAGAGCAGGAGGTTGATCCGCTCCCTGTTCTTTTTGAATTGTTCCACCGCATCCTGCCCGTCATGGGCTACAATGACGCAATAACCGACGTCCTCAAGCACTGATTTGGTCATGGCCCTGACCGTTTCATCATCTTCAGCAAGCAAAATGGTCTCAGTTCCGCCCGCGGGATCCTCTTCCGCTAATTCGATCTCTTTTCCTATCTCCGCGTTGATG
>Ga0315268_10002221_pt1 | contig 22116 bp, 22 predicted proteins | sample C1_top_MG_FD_204535 | JGI IMG/M metagenome (GOLD analysis project Ga0315268, IMG submission 204535) | Sediment microbial communities from Yellowstone Lake, YNP, Wyoming, USA - C1_top | ecosystem: Environmental > Aquatic > Freshwater > Lake > Sediment | place: USA: Wyoming | collected 2017-08-01 | reverse complement strand
CCCTTCTTGTTCTTGATGGTTAAACTAGCATAATCCTCTTTACCTGCAAGAATTCTTGCAAAGATACCCAAAAGCCTTGGTATATCTTTAAGAGAAAACACACCCAGTTTTGCAAAATGCTTCCCTAAGATTTCTTCTCTTGTTCCGCCAAATATTTCAACGGCTTTTCTGTTGACATCAAGAATCTTCCCCGACTTATCTAGGTACACAAAGCCGTCGTTCGCGTTTTCGAAGATGCTCCTAAATTTCTCTTCGCTCTCTCTCAAGGCCTCCTCAGCCTTCTTGCGTTCTGTCACATCAGCATACAATACTACACAACCTATGAATTGACCCCCAGTAGTTATTGGTGCAGCAGACATCAGCACAGGAACTAGAGAGCCATCTCTTCTCTTTCTAACAGTCTCTTGATGGATGTATCCGGTCATAGTTTTTACGGTAAGCTCTTCAGCTTCTTCCCTCTTCTCCTTTGGCACTATTAATTCATCAAGCGCTTTTCCTATTGATTCTTTTGATGAATAGCCAAAAAGCTCGCTAAACCGAGGATTAATGTCCAGAACACGGTCGTTGATGTCGACAAAGACGGCTGCCTCTGGATTGCCTTTAAACAATCTCTCAAATTTCTGTTGCGACTCTCGAAGCGCTTCTTCTGCTTTTCTGCGCTCTGTTACATCCATGATAATGCCGAGAGTCCCAGCAAACCTTCCATCCTCGTTCCAGAAGGGTGATGCGGACACTTGGACGATGCGCTGTTCACCATTCTTGCGGTACAGCTTGATTTCGTATCGGCTTATGGCACCCTTCTTCCTGGCCTCAGTTTCTCTCCTGATTCTTTTGAAACCCTCTTCATCGACGAGTTTACGCAGATTTGCGCCGATAAGTTCTTCTTCCCTGTAGCCGAGCATGTTAGCAAACGCCTTGTTTACGAAAGACAGGTTACCATTCGGATCGGCAATGGTGACGCCTTCCATAGCTGTCTCCAAGAGCATCTCAAGCTTTCTGTTCGCCTCCTCCAATGCTCTTGCGATCAACACACGTTCACTGACACTCCGCACAATCCCAAAGGCTCCAACAGTCATTCCTTGGCTGATGAACGGTCTCGAGGTAACTTCAACCAGAATCGTTTTCTTCGCGGCTGTCTTGATTTCCAATTCAAATCTGACTTCTTTTCCTCTGACTACGTTCCAAAACCCTTTAATTGCCTTAGGCAGACTTCTTGAGGAAATAATTTTTCTGAACGACTTTCCAATAAAATCTTCACGCCTGAACCCCGTTAACTCTTCCGCTTTACGATTAATAGCCACGAAGTTTCCGCGCATGTCAAGAATGTAAATGGCGTCGCTAGCGTTTTCAAACAGAGAGTTGAAAGCCTCGGCAAAGGAAATTTCTTCAGAGAAAAACTCGCGCAACCTTACACTAGCATTTTTTTCCACTGAATCAGCCCCTGTTCCAAAGCACCAGTCTACGCAATGGCAATACCTCTAGGGCAAATCGCATAATGCACTCTCAAGAAATCGCTTATAAATTGCTTATGAAGATCAAATTTGAATCTCTAAACTTGCTACCTCGGAACAAAAATCCGAATCAGAGCAGCTGACTGCTGTCTCGTGTCACTAAAAAGGACTTCAGCTGTGTCACAAATGAGGTTATAAGCTAGGAGTCAGAAGGTTTGTCGAGGCTGACGCATGTTTAAGCCCAAGATTGGATTGTCCATGCTTTACTGTCTAGGCGAGTCCTTCAAGAGTATGACTCGGCGCCTCATCAAATCGGAAATCACGTACATAGAAGTTGTTGATGACGGTTTTCATGAGTTAAACAAGCAAAGGGTCTTAATGCTGAAGAATTTAGGAAAATCTTACGACCTGAAGTACTCTGTTCACGCGCCTTTCGCAGACATAAATATAGCCTCGCCCTCAAAACCAATCCTGAAAGCCACGCTGAAGAGACTGGAAAAATCCATAGCCTACGCAAGCGCTTTAGACGCTTATGTCTGGGTTTTCCATCCTGGACTAAAAACTGGCATTAGCATGTTCTATCCAAGCAAGTATTGGCTCCAAAACTGTGAAACCACGCAACAGCTTTTCAAAACTGCAGATGATTATGGCGTGAAAATAGCCATAGAAAACGTGCCTGAACCATATCCCTTCTTAATGAAAAGCGTGGACCACTTTGCCAGATTTTTCGAAGAAGTTGACGAAGACATAGGCATAGTTTTAGACATCGGACACGCAAACATAAACGGACAAACCGAACGCTTTCTGACAGCTTTCGCAGACAAGATTGTGCACATCCACGCGCACGACAACCATGGAAAAGACGATCAGCACCTGGGCATCGGTTATGGCGCAGTTGACTGGGAGAAAGTTGCAAAGTTGCTAAAAGAAATATCTTATGATAAAGCTGTAGTTGTAGAGTCTTTCGAGAACGTTGAAGAGAGCGTACGCAGGCTAAAACAGTTGCTCGCTTAGCTATCCAATAGTGGAATTTCGATTTTCATAAAATCTTCTGCCACCTGTGAGTTTTTAAAAATTTTCTTTGCCTGTTTTTGCAGTGCGTTTGCGTCGCCATACCTTGCACTAATGTGGGTTAAGACTAGCTGCTTCACCTTCGCCTTTTTAGCGTTTTCAGCCGCTTGACACGGTGTCGAGTGCCCGTCTTCCTCCGCTCTCTCAGCCAGCTCATCGTCAAAGGTCGAATCATGGATAAGCAAGTCGGCACCAGCGGCAAACTTCGCAAAATCCTTAAAGGGTCTAGTGTCGCCAGTGTAGACGATTTTTCTTCCAGGCCTAGGCTTTCCTGTAACGTCTTCAGGTTTCACAACCCGTCCTTTAGGCAGCTTCACAGCCCGTCCGTGCTGCAGTTCCGACCACAAAGGTCCTTCCGCAACGCCCAAGGCTTTGGCTCTTTCTGGATAGAATTTTCCGGGACGAGACTTTTCGACGAAAGCGTATGCCAAGCTTGGAATAACATGATTCGCCCAAACCGCTTGCACAGTGTACTCGTCCTCTTCGCATACGACGTTTGGCTTGCATATTTCATGAATTTCAACCGGAAACGTGAGAACAAACTGCACTGTTTCCTTAATTTCTTCCAAGAAACGCTTTATTCCAAGCGGCCCATAAACATCAAGTTTCTTTTCTCGGTCAAGTAAAGCCATAGTTTGCAGCAGTCCAGGCAAGCCGAGAACGTGGTCGCCATGCATGTGGGTAACGAAAATCTTCATCTTCTTGTGGAAGCCAACCTTAGCCCTTATCATCTGCCTCTGGACGCCTTCGCCACAGTCGAACATTATCTGCTCGCCCTTGCGTTGTATGAGCACAGCTGGAAGACTTCTTTTAGGCGTTGGAACGCTTCCGGCAGTGCCTAAGAAAACAACGTGCAAACTCATATGGTTACACCTTCTCGAACACGGCTATTTCTCTTGTTAGACTTCTATGAACATAAACGAAATGAGAGTCTAGATGCTTATAGCCTAAACCTGTGCCAATTTTTCCAATGTCCAGAGTTTTGGGTGCAGCAATGCAAACTCGTTGTCTCTTATTAAGCATATTGTGCGCAGCCACCAACACTTCCTCAACAATCTGTCTTGTGGACCGCTTAAGGGTTGTTGAAGATATGCCGTAAGGCGGGTCTGTTACAACGCAGTCAACCTTTGTTATTGGCGGGTTTCGTGCATCCGCAACTAGAATACCTTCAGGCTCTATGTTGAAATAGACCAAGTTCTTGGCGCTTCCTCTCACCATACGACGCTGAACATCTAAGCCCAAAACGCGGCACCCGATAAGCGCAGCCTCGATAAGCATGCTTCCTGTTCCACAAAAAGGGTCTAAGACCAATTCCGCCGCTTTCGGTCTTGCTAAGTTCACCATGCACCTTGCAAGCTTCGCCGGCATCGCTGACGGATGGAAAAACGGCTTCTTCTTGGGACGCCTTTCGACGAACGGTTTTGGCGGAATCTCAGTAAGCCTGATACCGAAAATGAACTTCTTATCGGTTAGGGCTCCGATGAACGTTTTGTCTGGACTTCTTAGGCTCACTCGCGTTCTTGCTGTCTCGTTGAGGATAATTTCGCCGAGTTTTCTTTCAAGAAACATGCTATCAACGCTTGGAGCATAATCCCTTATTCGTCTTACACGGACTACAAAGCTTTCTCCGTTTTCCAAAATATCTTTTAAACTCACGGAGCAAATTGCTTTTAACATTTCGTTTGTTTCGGCTTCACAATTAAACAGTTCCATCGCACAAAGCCTTGTTAAAGCTGCTCTACGCTTTATGACTTCTATGCAGTTCAGATCCGCTTCGATTCTTAAAACTTGGTCAAGTTTCTCTAAGACTTTGAAGGCGTAGCCTTCTGCCTCAAGTATAGCCTCTAACTCAGACTCTGGCAGAGTTTCATGCTCGCCAGAAAGCAAGAAGAAAAGTTTAGCCACTTTGGCGTTCCTTCAATTTCCCAGCTATCAAGGGTGCAAGAGAAACCTTGCTCACGCGGCTTGGAACACTGTCAGTCCCGACAATCTCCTCAACTCCAGCCTCGAGAATTCGCTTCTCCGCATCATCTATCAGTAGCGGGTGTGTACAGGCTGCGTACACTTCTCCGGCTCCAAGGTCTCTAAGAACCCTTGCGGCTGCAACTATCGTGCCTCCTGTGCTGATTATGTCATCAAAAATTATCACATTCTTCCCCTTGACATCAAATGCCTTCTTTTCAACGCTAATCTGTCCGGTGTAGCGGTCTCTGTGCTTCTCTAAGTAACCGCACTCTCCTCCAAGAACCCTTTTTACTTCTTCAACTATGTGTATTGCGCCCATGTCCGGAGCCAACGCGAAAGCCTTTTCAAAGCCTCGTTGCTTGAAGTACTGAGCCAACAGTGAAGTGGCTGAAACATTTTTTGCCGCAAAAGGAAATCTATCCAACACTTTCTCTTGATGTACATTTACAGTTATCAGACTATCAACTCCCGCCGCCTTTAGCATGCGCGCAACCGTTTCGATGCTTATGGCTTCGCCTCGAAGAAAGATTTTGTCTTGCCGTGCGTAGGCCAGATAGGGCACAACGGCTGTTACCTTTTTGGCACTGTTCTTTTTTGCTGCATCCGTAAGCAATGCCAGTTGTATAAGCCGCGTATCTTGTGGTGGACTCGTCGTCTGTACTATGACGGCTTCTTCATCCTGCACACTGCCTTCCAATCTTACATAGGATTCTCCATCGGGGAAATTCTTGAAAACCACAGGCACCGTTTCAGCGTTTAGGAGCTGAGCTATTCTTTCACCTAGCTCTCTTGACGCTGGTCCAAGTATTATCTTCATCTTACCGCCGCATTTAAGATGCAGTTGTATTAGGCTTTTAGATTTTTCCAGCAGTTCTGTACTGTTCAATTAGTTCTTTTGCTCTGTCCATGCGGATTTTTCGTTCTTCGACCATCTTTTCAGCCACTAGATCTATTAGTTCGTCTGTTGCGCCTGCTGCCACGGCTATGTTTCTCGCGTGAAGTGACATGTGACCTCGCTGTATTCCCTCATGTGATAATGCGCGCAACGCGCCGAGATTCTGTGCCAAACCAACAGCCGCCAAGACTTCGGCAAATTCGTTAGCCGTTTTCACGTCTAGTATTTTTATGGCTATTTTTGCTATTGGATGTGTCCGAACGGCTCCGCCTATAAGACCAACAGCCATCGGCAACTCGATTGAACCTACCAAGTCGCCGTTTTCGTTCTTCTCCCACGTTGAGAGTGTCGTGTAGTGCCCGTTTTTGACTGCGTAGGCGTGGGCTCCTGCTTCTATTGCGCGGTGGTCGTTGCACGTTGCAATTATGACGGCTATTATGCCATTTAAGATGCCTTTGTTGTGTGTTGCCGCACGGTAGGGGTCGGCAGCCGCAAAAGCGTAGGCGTTCACTATGCCGTCCACCACCTCTTCGCCACCTACAGAGTCTTTTGGCACGACACACCATGCTCTTGCCAGACGCTTCACCGCCAGATTGGAAATTATTCGCAAGTATACGTGTCCGCCTGTTATGCGCTCTATCATAGGTGCTACTGCCTCAGCCATTGTGTTAACGGCGTTGGCGCCCATGGCATCGCGGCAGTCAACATGCAACTCCGTGATCAGCATCGGTCCTTGTGTCGTATGAATTACTTTTGCCTCCAGATCTTTAGCACCGCCACCCACAGAAACAAGCAGAGGGTCTTGGTCATTCGCCTTCTTTAATATCTCTTCTTTAGATTGCAGGACACGTGCTTTAGCCGCATGAGGGTCTTTTATGCCGACTGCTTGGATTTGACCAATCATAATGGGCGGCATGCTACTAGTGTAGAAGCCTCCGCCGTCGCGCACCATTCTTGCAGCGTAACTGGCAGCCGCCACAACTGAGGGCTCCTCAATAGCCATAGGAATCAGATAATCACGCTTGTTTATGAGAAAGTTCACAGCAACGCCCAAAGGTATGGGAATAGCACCAACAACGTTTTCAATCATACGATCAGCCAAATCCAAAGGCAAAGAACCAGTATTCTGCAACAAAGCACATTCTTCATTGGATAAACCAGCAAACTCCTTAACAAATTCCAAACGCTTCTCTAGACTAAGCTTATAAAAACCTGCAATCAAAGACGACTTTTTCATTCGACCACTCTCCTCTAAATCCTTACTATCAAGCAATAAAGACATAAAAGCACTTCTGGAAGTTGTGATCTTTCACAAAATCTGTTTATTGACCAAAGAGAATATGTCGGTCAAAAAGTGTTAAAATGCTTTCTCTTAAGGACTTCTCACTGCACATAAAGTTACCACTATGGGTTCAGGATTCTCTTTTCAAATTGAAAGTTGGATAAGGAAGAGAAAAATGGAAGGAAGGCTATCACCAGTATTGTAGTTGAACCTTGAAGTTTCTGGAGATCGAGTCTGTGATGGCTTTTATCTCAATTGTCATTCGTGTGTAATTACCTGGAGCTAAGGAGTTGGAATAGTAACTGTTGGCATTCGTCAAGGTTACTGTATTAAGGTATGTCCAAGTTCCTGGAGTGGTGTAGTTCTCATAGATGTGCAGTTTTGCTATTTCAAACTCGCTTGCGGAAAGAATTTGCGTCACAGTTATGTTATAGTTATAAGTAGTAGTTGTGTCATTGTTCTTTAAGAAAAGGGCGTTAGTGAAGTTTATTGCTGTGTTGTTTTCCACATTTAGGCTGAAAGTTGCAGTTCCACCGATTATTGTACTTGAAACATCGGAACCTGCTAGCCACATAAGTTTAGTACCGCCAACTGTGATGGTGCCCTCCATATACATGTACCTGTATACTGATGCACTTACTGTCGCTATCAATATTGATGTCAGTAGTAATGTTGCTAATTTTAGGCTTTTCTTGTAGTTTATTTTCATTTTATTGTTTCACCTCCTTCCTTCTTTTTCTTTCTTTAAGCGTGTCCATCCATATTCTTGCGAGGATGTAGACGCTTACTCCTAGGACTAAAATGCAGGCTATCGCGAGCGCTACTGCCGAAGTTACGAAGGTTGCCTCTCCCCATGAAGGCTTAAACATGACGTATACGCTTGTGCTGGTTATCGTTGTGCCTGCACCTAGGGCTACGTACCACCACTTTGGCTTGAAGAAGATGTACGTGCCCAACCCCACGACGAAAGTGTCGAAGGCAACGACTGCCATGAAGGTTGCTTCCCATGTCATGTGCGGAAACATTACTAGTGGATGAACAGCTACGTCTGCATAGTTAGACACAAAGAATGCAGTTAAGGTCAGAGCGGGCAGTGTGACGGTGACCATGAAAACTCTCGCGTAGTTCAGTAGCTTCTTTATCACGCCCAAGTACACGTTGACCGCGACTAAGTTTGCCAAAGCTACAACCAAGTAGAGAAGACTGTACCAGAACCGCATGTACTCATCGAACGCCCCCATGAACTCTCTGCTTACCATCAGCTGCCCAAAGCCAGCCAAAGCCGCCACTTGGTAAAGGTATGGTAGATGCCATGGAAAATGCCGATCTAAGAGACATGTCAGCAAGCTTACGGCTAGAAAAAGGTCTATGCCCAACAGTGCGAAGAACTCTGGCTGTAGTGGGGAAGGCAATTTCGGTACCGTACCCGAAAGTCTGGTTTCTTTTTATTTAAGGCATATGAATTCGGAATCCAAATCCGAATTCTACAGTAGAATAGGGTAAAACAGAAGATAAAAATTGTGTAGTAATATACAATACACACAATAGAAACTGCCTCTGCGCATAGGAACGTGGAGGATTATCTTTTTGGCAGTGCTGTAGTGGATATTCCGAGGTGTTTGTGTATCTCCTTTGCTAGTGTTTCGGCGTGGCCTACGCGATAGTTGTCTGTTATTACGAGTTTCGGTTTTGAGCGTCTGACGTACTCCATAAGTCCGTCGAAGTCTGAGTGGTCGCTTAGGGCGATTATGTATTCTTTGTCAGCGATTTCTCGGCACGGAGAGTTGAACTCCCAACCGCTGACGTAGACGCGAAAACATCCCTGCCCAACCTTGCTTCTCGAACCCATGTGATAGAATGCTACGCAGGGCGAGTTCTTCTCCAGTAGCTCTTTTGCTTCTCTCTCTTCGGAAAGCAGCAGATGTCCAAGACGCATGCCGTGTCGCTCGCAGACCTTGGAGACGTGTAAGACCTTTTCAGGAACAACGAATGGAGCTTTAACGCCAGCTCCGTAGAGAATTTGCATGACTTCTTGCAGTTTGCCGTGGTAGCCGAAAACGTAAACTGAGCCTTGTCTTAATCCCTCTTCCACCAACGAAATGAGCAGGTCTTTGACGTTTCTGTTGAATGAGCGTTTGCACGATGGACTTCCGTAGGTGGCTTCCATAACAAGAACGTCGGTGTCCAAAACGGGAGTCTCGTCAACTCTAAAATCTCCGGTGTAGGCGATTCTGGTTCCTTCGGCGTCTTCCACAAAAACTTGTGCTGCGCCTAGGATGTGGTCGGCACAGAAGAAGCTTATCGATTCGTCTTCGTGTCTGAGAGGTTTGCCATACTCGAGTGTTTCCACGTAACCACTCATAAGAAAAAGTGGACCCATCATGGCGTCTATCAGATCCTTGGTGGCTTTGGTCATCAAAACTTTCTTGCATGTTCTCAGGCTTTGTTTTAAGCCTGTCATGTGGTCGGCGTGGGCGTGAGTGACGATTCTTAAGGGTTTGGAGTCGTCGAAGGCGTCGCAGGCAACGTTTTTTCCGAGTAGAATGGTGCCTTTATCTGTTATTGTGGCTTTTATGGACAAAATTAGCACACCAGTCGTGTGGTTTTTGGGGCGAGCCAGTTGATGAGTTCTCTGGGGTTTTCGCATTCTATTTTGACTTTTATGGGTCCTAGTGGTGATTCTGAGGTTTCTTGGGAGAAGGAGATGTGTCCTGCGAATGCGACTTGTTTGTTTAGGCAGAAGTTTATGGTTTTTCCGCTTAGTCCTTCGAACAGGGCTCTTCTGGCGGCGTCGCGGATGCGCTCTCTGCGGAGTAAATTGTAGAGTTTGGTTAGGGAGTCTAGTCCTTTAGTCTCTGCGGTTAGTAGACCCCCCTTATATATAGATTGAACCTTGGTTTGGACGTTGCCGAAGATGTTTTCAACAGACTTCTTCACTTTTTCTTCTGATTCTGTCGGGTTGACTTCGGCTTCTATGCAGACTGTTATTTGGTCCATTTTTGCTCAACTTTCCTGAGAACTTCGTTGGCTTTTCGTTTCACAACCTCGTATTTTTCTTCGTTGATTATTATGTGCTCTGCCATGGCTATGGCTTCGCCTAATCCAACGTCTAACTCTCGCATATCTCTTTCGCTGAAGACTTGCCAGTTTTTCGGATCGTCACTTCTCTGGCGATGGTACAGGCGCTTGAAGCGTGTCTCTGGTGACGAGTGAACGGCTACTAGAGTGAATTTAGGAAAATGGTTCTTGAATTCCTCCACTTCGTTCAGGCTTCTTACGCCGTCTACGATGATTTTGGGCTGTAATGATTTCTCTATTTTTGGAACGCACCTTTTTGCCACGACGTTTTTCCCTTCTTTTTCTCTTAAGTCAAGCATCACTTTTCCGATATTCTGCGGATTCAACTCCAGCCCTCTGCTTACAGTTTCTTCTCTAACAACATCACCCATTACCACAATGCCGTAGCCATTTTCTTTCGCTGCATTCACCACTACAGACTTTCCCGCACCCGGCATCCCAGCCAAACCGATAATAATCTTACCGTTCATTCATTAACGTCCTTTTTGTTAAGTTTAGAGGTAATGTCCTTTTTTGTGTTTTGGATTTAATGGTTTGCCTATTGTGGAAAAGGTGGAGATTTGTGACTGAATAAATGTTTCACACGCTTTATATAATCACGGGGCTAACTGTTTGTTGAATGGAGAGGCTTGTTTTCAATGTGGCTTATTGACTTCTGCGGAGAGCATCTGCGAAGCCGATTAGTTGGATTCCTAATGGTTTACAGCCTCTTCAAAAGAAAAATGGAGAAAGGAGGAAATAGTTGAAAGATGAAAACGAAAACTGTGTTTGAGATAACGATGACACTGTTTTTGATTGGTGTTTTGACGTCCGCAGTTGACATTCAACTGGTTAAGGCGAGTGGAACCATTTACATTAGGGCTGACGGCTCGATAGATCCACTGACAGCGCCCATATCAACTATTGATAATGTTACCTACATATTCACTGGTAACATTTATGACCCCATTGTTGTGCAGAGAGATAACATTGTGATCGATAGGGCGGGGTATACTGTTAAGGGAAAGGGGACGATTGGAAGTGGAATAGCGCTGTGGGGGAGAAGCAACATAACAATCAAAAACACAGAAATCAAAGAATTTGAATATGCCATCGACCTCTCAGGTTCCTCCAACAACAGCATCTCTGGAAACAAAATAACAAACAACTTGCTGGAAGGCATCTATCTCAGTTCTTCCTCTAACAACAGCGTCTCTGGAAACGACGTAACAGGCAATCGGGATGGCATCTATGTCGTGAATTCCCAAAACAACAGCATTTCCGGAAACAACGTAACAAACAGAGAATGGGGCATCTATCTTGATTATTCCTCTAATAACTGCATTTCCAGAAACAGAATAACAAACAACAAATGGGGCATTTACCTCTTTCATTCCTCTAACAACAGCATTTGCAGAAACAACGTAACAGCAAACACCGAATGGGGCATCTATCTCGAGGATTCCAGCGACAACGTTATTTACCATAACAACTTCGTTAATAACGCAATCCAGGTTCATAGCTATAATTCAATAAACGCTTGGGATGATGGTTATCCTTCTGGCGGAAACTACTGGAGCGACTATCCTGGTGTTGATGAGAAGAGTGGTCCTGATCAGGACCAACCTGGCAGCGATGGAATAGGCGACACACCATACATTATAGATGTCTACTATAACAGAGACCGTTACCCGTTAATGAATCCTTGGCTAATGCATGATGTAGCAGTTACAAACTGTATACCTTCCAAAACCGTTGTTGGCCAAGGCTACAGCCTAAACATAAATGCCACACTAGCAAACCAAGGCGACCACACCGAAACATTTGATGTAACACTCCACGGTGATGGTGAACAGTCTGCTGATGAGATTGGTTTGGTTGGTTGCTGGAAGTTTGATGAAGGAACAGGAACAGCAGCGTACGATAGTTCTGGGAATGGTAACAATGGAACCTTAGTGAATGGGCCTACATGGGTTAATGGAAAACTCGGTAAAGCCTTGAACCTCGACGGAGTTGATGATCACGTTTTGGTTCCTGATTCAACTGTTCTAAAACCCTTGCAATATACCGTTGCTGTATGGGTGAAAATTGACGCCGTGCAAGTTGGCGGAGACCCGGTTTGGGGAAATTGGATAGTCGGAAAGGAGTACCTCTTTAAAGGATACGGCCTATCCTTCATAGGTACCGAGCCTATTGCGGTTCACTCCGATGGCGCTGCTCATGCAATAGATTCTAACATAAACGTAAGTCTAAATGATTGGCATCACATAGCTAGCACCTACAATGGAACATTAGTCAAGATATACGTAGACGGGATGCTGAGAAACTCAGAAGCTCATGGTTTTCAGAATACTAATGATCCGTTGACAATCGGCGCGTGGCATTTTACTTCGCCTGAAAGATTTCTGAATGGCACAATCGACGAGGTCAAAGTCTATGACAGAGCCTTATCTGCTGACGAAGTATGGTCTGAATACACACATGCATGTCCAAACACAAACACAAACTATCACTTTGGATAGCGGTAACTCTACAACTGTAACCTTTACTTGGAATACTGCTGGCTTTGATTATGGCAACTACACTATATGGGCTTATGCAGAGCCAGTTCTAGATGAAACAGACACAGGCGATAATAATTGCACGTTCAATGGCTTCGTGTCAGTGACAATTCCCGGCGATGTCACTGGCGACTTTGCAGTCAAACTTGACGACATAACCTCTTTACTTGATGGTTTTGGCTCAACAATAGACTCTGACGGCTACCGACACATGTCACCATGCATCTACTGTCCACACAGTCCGAACTGTGACATAGACTTGGACGGCAAAATAGCCCTGAGCGACATAACCACGACACTAGACAACTTCGGAAAACACTACCCATAAACCCTCCTTTTTTTGTTAATAGTTACGCAAAAGCATCCACGTTAAAGCATTTATTAACGAACAGCTCTAAACATCTGCAGAAGGTAAAACCAATGCCTGAACCCATAAGAAGCTTCATAGCCTTCGACATAAACAGCGAATCAACCTTGGAAAAAATCGCAACCATTCAAAACCTTCTAACAAAAACTGGAGCAGACCTAAAGCTCGTCGAACCCAAAAACATCCACATAACCCTCAGATTCCTCGGAAACATAACTCCAAACACGGCGGAAAAAATCTTCGAAGAAATGAAAAAAATCCAGTTCATTCCCTTTAACGTTAAGATCTGTGGAACCGGAGCCTTCCCAAATCCGCGCTATCCACGTGTGGTGTGGGCTGGAATAACCGAAGGCGCCGACCAGCTGCGAAGCATCTTCAACCAACTAGAGCCTCGGCTACAAGGCTTAGGATTCAGTCCAGACCCTAAAGGCTTCAGCCCCCACCTGACCATCGCCCGAGTGAAATCCGGGAGAAACAAGACTGAGCTCGCCAGATTCCTCAACGAAAACGCGAGTTACGAGTTTGGAACCGTGCACGCCGACTGTTTGAGGCTCAAAAGAAGTGACTTAACACCAAAAGGACCTATCTACTCAACTCTTAAAGAGTTCTGTCCACAAAAAGGATAAGGACAGCTTATGCGGGAAAAACCGGTGGAAGTCTGCACTGCTGTTCTGGAACGGATTACGCCAAAAAAGGAAAAACGAAGCGAGATTGAGGCGCTAGCGAAAAGACTGGAGAAGAAAGTTGCGGACGCAGCGAAAGCGTTCGGCGTCGAAGCCACGGTTCGTGTTGAAGGTTCTGTTGCGAAGGACACTTGGCTCAGCGAAGAAACTGAGATAGACATTTTCATGCGAGTCCCAAAAACGATACCACGCAAATCGCTTGGAGAAGTGTGCCTCAGAGTAGCCAGAAAAGCCACGAAAGGCTCAGAACAGATTGAAAGGTTCGCCGAGCACCCGTACCTCGAGGCGATAGTTGACGGCGTTAGAGTTAACGTTGTACCGTGCTATGATACCAAACGTGGAGAATGGCTAAGCGCCACAGACCGCACGCCATACCACACAAACTACATGAAAGAGCATCTGACCGTACAGATGCGGGGCGAGATACGCTTATTAAAGAAGTTTATGAAGGGAGTAGACGTTTATGGCGCCGAAATAAAAATCGGCGGTTTCAGCGGTTACCTATGTGAACTTCTCGTCTTACACTACGGGTCCTTCGCAAAGACATTGAAAGCCTTCGCCCAGCACAGACAGAGAATAGTTGTGGACATCGAAGGCTACTACAAAGAAAGAGAGAACGAGCTTCAACTGCTGTTCAACGAACCACTGGTCATTGTTGACCCCGTTGACAAGGGGAGAAACGTGGCCTCAGCCGTCCAATCCCAAAAACTCTACACCTTCGCGGCTGCAGCACGGGCTTTCCTAAAAAACCCACAAATGAAATTCTTCTATCCACCAAAAACAACTCCCTTAAGCGTGGAAAAGCTGAGACAAGAACTGAGAAAGCGTGGTTCAAAAATCGTCTTCGTTGTCTTCGGGAAGGTGGAAGCCGTTCCAGACATCCTGTGGGGGCAACTCTACAAGACCCAGCGTTCGCTGCACAAGCTTGTTGAATTGAACGATTTCGCAATCCTAAGAGACACGGCATGGAGTGACGAAAAACGCCTCAACATGTTCATCTTTGAGCTTGAAGACTGTTGCATCCCGCAAGTCAAGAAGCACTTTGGACCTCCCCTTGAGAAAGAGAGGGAATGCGAAAACTTCCTGAGAAAACACGTGGATAATTCTGATGTGGTCTCCGGACCGTACATTGCGGATGGAAGATGGGTTGTGGAACTCCGAAGGAAATACACTGATGCTTGTGACATGCTAAGTGAACGGTTAAAGGATGGAGGAAGAAATGCGGGCGTGGCTGAAAAAATCTCGCAGGTCCTCAAAAAGGGCTTTAAGGTCTTTGTTAACGAAGAAATGGCTGAGGTCTACTCCAAAAATGATTTGTTTGCAGAGTTTTTGACCGATTTTCTCTCCGGCAAGCCTAACTGGCTAGAAACCGCTTAAACTCAACGCCATTAACGCCGCTTTTTCCTTAAGAGATTTTCGGGTTAGGCTTAAAAGATTTAATTAATTCTACTTGTAATCTCCAATGTTGGTGCAAGAGTATGAGCGAGTATCCGCCAGGAAGCCGAGAAGACCGAGAGACTCTGGCTAAGATGCCTATGGAAAAGCTGCTCGACTATTTCTTCTTGCAGATCAGAAACCTGTGGAGAGTTGACGGTCTATACTTTTTGGGCATAGAAAAGAAGTTTGGCACCGAAGCGGCAACAGAGATTGACGCTGGTGTCTGGGAAGCCATGGCTACCATCGAAGCCAAAAGCCTGCAGAAAATGTTTAACGTGCGCGAAAACCCGGACATTCCAACGATTATGGATTTGCTGCGCAGGTCGAGTTGGGCTCTAGACCAGCCCTTAAAGACAGTAAAAGTCAGTGCCGAAAGGGCTACTTTGAGCGTTGACAGGTGCAGAACACAGGAGACGCGTCTAGGCAAGGGGTTAAACGAGTTCCCATGCAAGAGAGTAAGGTTCGGCTACCTGAAAAACTTCGCAAAAACCCTAAACCCAAAAGTGGAAGTAGACTGCATAATGTGCCCGCCGGACAAGCATCCAAAAGATTTGTGGTGCAAATGGGAATTTAGACTGTAATCAGCACGCGATTCAGTAGACCAGAACAAGTGCTTGACGGCTAGAACACGCGTCCCTCTGGCTCTTTTCCAGCCTCAATGACCCTTCCGCTGAAGTTCATGACAAACACTTCTGGAAAAGCCTGCCAAAGTTTCACCATTGCCTTAAACCCTGTGCAGTGGCACGGTGAAATCAGACTCAACCCGAACTGTTTCAGCTCCTTGACCGTTTGCTGAAGGTACTCCTCAGAGCGCCCAATTAGGTGGGTGCCACCCACCAGTCCGTGCATGTTTGTGAAGCGGCCGATCTTCTTAACATGTAAGAGGGTGTTCACAAGCCCAGCATGAGCGCAGCCCGTGACCACCACGGGTCCGACTCCATCAATGTTCGTCCAGAGCGCTTGGTCATCGAGTATCCCATCATCGATCTCCTCTCCATCGACAACTATAGTCAATTTTTCTCCTTCAGAAAGAGGTAGTGCACGCTCGAATGATGTTACCCTTTCAATCTGACCCGTGGTCCAGACTCCCGGCACTACTTCTATAGGTTCTGCCGATAACACGACCTCTCCTCCAGCCCTCTCAATCTCCTCAGTCCCTTCTCCCTTTGGGACTCCGATTTGTCGCCGTTTTCCCGTTTCATCTGTATGAAACCGAGGCAAAAAAGTGTGAGAGTGAGCATAGACTTTAACGCCTCTCGTAGCTTTCACCACCTCTACTGTGGTTGCCGTGTGGTCCAAGTGTCCATGGCTGAGCACCACGCAATCCACATCGCTCAGATCGGCTTTCAGCTTTTTTATGTTGTATAGCAATGCTTGCTTGTGCATCCCAGTGTCGAAGATAACCTTTCTGTTGTCACCTCTTGCATCTACGAATTCTACAAGGAGGGAGAGACCCCACTGACCAAGACACGCTGTGGCAACTGTGTTTTCCGCGAGCGTTGTGATTTTCAAGTTTCTAATAAGGCTCATCCTTATCAACAAATAGTAATCTGTTATAAGATTAAGGTTTTTGGGCTTACTGTGTTCGATGAGACAGGCATTAAACGTGCTTTGCTTGCCGCGATGGACTTGCTTGCTGGCTAGCTACCAAGACGGCTAAGGAGATGGTTATCATTCTTGGACGGAAGGATTAATATCTTCAGAAAGTAATTCGAAAGTTGGAGGCGCATGGTTCAATGCTTCGGTTTCGTGTCATAGACATCAAAAAGGACAGAAACTTGTTGCTCGAATTTCACTGTCGCATAAACTACGCGAGCGAAACTCCCTACGCCAGAAAAGCGCCGTACGAGAAGTACCGAGAAAAGTGGCTGAGCACTCCACAACCCAAGTCCTACCTGTCACACCTAGCGAAGACGATGAAGGATGAGAGAACCATAGCCGAGATTCTGGAGGACGATGGCGCTGTGGTTGGGTACCTCTGGGTAACCCTTGAAGATGTTGAGGGTTATGGCATCACGACCGCAAGCATCATGGACATCATCGTCACGCCAGACTATCAGCGCCGCGGCATCGGACTTATGATGCTGGCACATGCTGAGAAGCTAACTAAAGAAAGAGGAGCCGCACTGCTACGCTCCGACACCGGAATCGAGAACGTTGCTTCTCAAAGGCTTCATGAAAAGTTCGGATTCAAGCCGTATCGAATTCATTACGAAAAAGTCCTACGTGATGTGAGTACATCGTTTTGAAAAGTTTACACTAAACTAAGAAAAATATGGGAAAACTAGGTTCTGAATTAAAGCTGTTAGCTTAACCTAATACCTTCGCCTTTGAGTTCTTCTTTTCGACCAGCACTCTCGGCAGTAAACCGGCCTATTGGGGTCAGGCTTGAAGGGAACTTCGCATTCCTGTCCACAATCAGCACAAACTGCCTTGTGCATCTCTTTCTCGGACATTCTACTATTTCAACTCCTTACTGTTCTATGTGCAAAAATCGCTTCTTGCACAATGCAACTATCCACGGCACAGCTACTTATAAAATTTGTCTTTAAGAATGCACAAACTCGTTGAGTTTTAAAGCGAGCCCCTAAATAGCAGATTATCAGTTTAAAAGGCAACGAGGTGGACCGCGTGAAGCTTCTGCTCGACGAAATGTACGCAGGTTTGAAAGAATATTTCGAAACTCTGGGCTGGGAAGCTCTTACCGCCCAAGATGCAGGCTTAAAGGGGGCAAAAGACAAGGAAATTGTTGAGTACGCAAAGAAAAACGACTTATTGCTCGTGACTCAGGACCAGAAGCCAGCGGATTTAGCCGAGCTCACAGGAGTCAAATACGTCCTAATCTCCAGCGCAATGATTGCCAAGATAGCGGACGCAAAAATAAGAGAAAAATACCAGACATAAATCAGGAATGAAGACCTTGGCGGCTTCAAGTTAGTGTTTTCTGTTTTTCAGCGGAAACAAAATTCGAAACCCTAACGCCAACCAGTCTCACCTTTCTATCGGGTCTAAGATAAGCTTGGATAAGTTCCCTCCCACTTTTCTTCAAGTTTTGCACACGGTTCGTAATGAACGCCAATGTTTTGCTGTGAGTGTGGGTTTCAAAATTCTCATAGCGAACCCTCACGGTGACTGTCTTGAAATAAAGCTGCTGTCTCAAAACATCCTCGTAGACTTCTTCAGAAAGCCCATCCAAAGTTCTTAGAACTAACTCAAAATTTGAAGTGTCTTCATCGAATGTTACGTCCCGGCTGATAGACTTGATTTCGCCTCTCTCTTGAACCTCGCTTCTGTCAACTCCATGCGCCATCAGATACATCTGAGTGCCAACAGCACCAAATGCTTCAGTCAACACTGTGGGGTCGTAACGGGCTAAATCGTCTATGGTTTTAATTCCCATAACCTTAAGCTTTTGCTCAGTCTTCCGTCCAACCCAGAGAAGCTTACGCACCGAGAGCGGAGCCAGAAATTTTTCAGTCTCATCATCTTTAACAACTGTTAGACCGTCTGGTTTCTGGAAGTCACTAGCTATTTTAGCCACAAGCTTATTTGAACCTACACCAATCGAACACGTTAACTTCTCCTTCTCAAGAATCTCCTTCTTTACCTGACGCGCCAAAGCTTCGGCTTCCGCATAGTCTTTCACCTTCGCGGTTACGTCGAGAAAAGCCTCGTCAATGCCCCAGCGCTCAAACCTGTCCGCGTATTTTCGCAGAATATCCATAATTTCGTCTGAAACCTTCATATAAAGCGGGTAGTTGACTGGCAAATATACAGCGTCTGGACAAAGCCTCCAAGCCCGAGAGATGGGCATGCCAGACCTAACGCCGAACTTTCGAGCCTCATAGTTGCATGTGCTCACGACACCTCTGCCTTTTCCACCTTTCGGGTCAGCCCCAACGATGACTGGTTTTCCTCTAATCTCCGGGTGTTCTCTTTCCTCAACAGCCGTGAAAAAGTGATCCATGTCTAAGTGAAAGATTATCCGTCTTTTCTCGCTCATCGTCTTCATTTTCCGCAACTGTTCCGCAAGGTAAGACTGAGATATTTGTTAACTTGAATCTATCGCAAATACGTATGTGTACAAAAATCAACCTATGTTTAGTTTCACTAACTATTTTCCGTTCATAACCCTTAATGCCATCCTCAACAAGATAACAAGGAGCAACAATCGGGGAGCAAAAATGACGGATAACAAGATTTCGACAGAATCTGCCCAACAGATAGCCGTTGACTTCCTAAAGAAGAAGAAAAGCACAGAAAAGGTAGACATTGCTTCGGTTGAACAGAAAAACGGAGAATGGACCTTTAGAGGCACATGCCCGATAGACCTAGAAGGACATCCATGGGCTGAAAAATTCGAGGTTGTTGTAGACCAGAAGGGAAAGGTTAAATCAATAGATTTTTCGCTACTCTAGAAGGTTTAAGCGCTAACACTTCAGCCTCAGCCTGCCCCTCAAATTACACGGGTTGTTACGAGAGCATCGACAGTTTTTATGGGAAAATATTAAAGAAGCCTCATCAATTATACCTAATTGAGGTTTGATGAAACTTGTTTGGAAAGATACTTGTTCCACTGGACGGGTCCGAGCATTCTCTAAAAGCCTTAGATATCGCGATTCAGATAGCCAAAAAGTTTGAAGGAAAAATAACACTAATCCACGTGTACTCAGTAACCGTCAGACCTATCATAATGCCAGAACCAACCACTTTGACGCCTCCAGGAGTGCCGGTTACTACACCCTTAGACGTTTCAAGAATAACCGAAGCCGCCCGTCGAGCTGGTTCCCGCGTTCTTGAAGATGGAGAAGAAAAAGCAAAGGCTGAAGGAGTCCAAGCAGAAAAAGTGCTCACAGAGGGACATGTGGTTGAGGAAATCGTTAGAGCAGCAAAGGCAGGAAACTTCGATTTGATAGTTCTAGGTGCCAGGGGTATAAGCCGCGTGAGAGAACTGCTCTTGGGGAGCGTGACGGACGGAGTAATACATCACGCGTCCAACCCGGTTCTGGTCGTGAAGTAACTCATCCTCTAGTCAGATGAACTTTGCTATCAGAAGGCCATCCGTGTTACCCACGATTCTGGCTTTAACTTGGCTCTTAGACAATCCAGTCTACTGTCTCATTACCACTATGCTAGTTTTGCAACTTGTGAAACAGAAAAACTTTTCTTTAATTAATAAGAGAATGAGGACTAAGTGAGAAACTTGATTCAGAGACAAGATTTTCTTCTTGAGCCAGTGAAGCACATAAAAATCAACGGAAAATTGACGGTAGATCAATTAATCCAACAATTCAAAAATTCTGGCTCCTTCGGAGCTGGAAGACTTTCAACCGCATGCGACATATACGAGCGGATGGTACGCGACGAAAAGTGCACGATATTTTTGGCTCTGGCTGGAGCTGTTGTGCCCGCTGGAATGCGCTCACTTGTTGCAGATCTGATCCGTGAGAGACTCGTTGACGTAGTCGTGAGCACCGGAGCAAACATGGTGCACGACACGATAGAAGCCGTAGGCGGACACCATTACAAGGGTCACTGGGCAGTGGATGACAGCCTGCTTTACAAGTACCACATATACCGAATCTACGATGTCTTTGTACCCGAGGAAGACTTCGTAAAGCTTGACCACAAACTCACGAAAATGTACGACGAAATAGCCGCTGAAAACAGCGGAAAAACCTTGTCTTCGAGAGAGTTTGCTTGGGAGCTGGGTAAAAGACTTAACGACCCACACTCGATTTTGCGCGCCGCGTACGAAGCAAAAGTGCCACTTTTTCTCCCAGCAGTTCGCGACTCGGAATTTGGATTTATATACTGGCTTCACGCTGGAAGAAAAGGCTACGGGAATGCGTTGGTGGTCGATGCATTCAAGGATGTGCCGGAGATTGGCAACATATGCGGAAACTCTCCGAAAAACGGCATGGTAGTAATCGGTGGCGGAGTGCCCAGAAACACTATCCAATCTGCCGCTCTTGCCTCCAAGAGGGGTATGGACTACGCCGTGGTGATAACGATGGACAGACCAGAACCGGGTGGATTGTCGGGCTCGACGTTGGAGGAGACGGTGAGCTGGGGGAAAGTCAAGGGGAAAGCGGACAAAGTTATGGTTATTGGCGACGCGATGATGGTTTTTCCGATGATGGTTGCTTCGGTTCTTGAAAGATTAGGCGAAGATTTTAAGCGCCTGCCATACTTAAAACGCAAAAGCTTACACGCAGTAGGAGGAAGTTGAGTGACGAAGGAGGCTAAGGAAAAGCGGAGGTTCTGCGGAAACTGCGGCAACCACAACGCCTACAACTACCCAGACCAAGTTTTCTGCACGAAGCGCTTTTCAAAGAACATGTACCCGGTGGTGCAGACCTTGTGGTGCTGTGAAGAGTGGAACCCGAGCAGTCAAGAGTGTTACTGCATCGAGGAAGCGATGAGAAAGAAGACATAAATTCCTATTTTTCTTTAGTTTGATGCTAGAGCCCGGTGGTGTAGCGGTCAAGCATAGTGGCCTCTGGAGCCATTGACGAGAGTTCGAATCTCTCCCGGGCTACCACTTAATTTTCGCCTTTTGTTGCTTTTTCGGGGTTATTTTGGTGAAAGGATTTTGTTTAATCTTCCTTTGATTTTCCTCCACTGTTTTATTTCACCTCAACGTTTAAATTTCTCAAACGCCCTTACTTATTATGGAGGCGTAGCTGTTGGCGAAGGGTCAGTCCAAGGCGTTGATCATGGCTTCGTTGGGTGATCATAAGCCCAAGAGCGCTCGGGAAGTCGTGGAAGCTTCGAGGCTGAGTGAGAAGGTTGTATACAACGCTTTGTACCGATGTTGGAAGGAAGGCTCGGTTTTGCGCACTAAGAAGCCGCTTTACGAATATGAGAGGATTTTCAAGGGTCGGGGAGGAATGAGCGGCACCACTCGACCTTACCATATTTACGTACTTAGACCTAAAGGCAAAGATTCCTTGAGCATGGACGGACATGAATTCGTAAAATACGGCAAGAAGTTTTTAGATGCAAGGGGCGGCGGGGCAGAGAGCAAGGCCCAGATGATTCTGGATCATCTTAGGCAAAATGGGGACAGGGCCTGGTTTTCCAGGGAAGTGGCTGAAGCATTGAAGGATAGAGGGGTCAAAGTCAGGGACATCATGTCCAATGTTCGAAGGTTTGAAAGGGCTGGAATGGTTTATGTCAGGGGATACAAATCGGATGATAGGCAGACCCCCTTCAGGAAGGGCTTTCTCCTCACGTGGCTTGACCCCGAAAAGCCTAGGGAAGAAGCCATAGAGGAGGCTGTTAAGAAAACGAACGTGGCCTTGGCTGGAAGGGCTAGCGCAAGCCCGCTCATGGAGAGGGTTC
>Ga0315268_10002220_pt1 | contig 22122 bp, 21 predicted proteins | sample C1_top_MG_FD_204535 | JGI IMG/M metagenome (GOLD analysis project Ga0315268, IMG submission 204535) | Sediment microbial communities from Yellowstone Lake, YNP, Wyoming, USA - C1_top | ecosystem: Environmental > Aquatic > Freshwater > Lake > Sediment | place: USA: Wyoming | collected 2017-08-01 | reverse complement strand
CGTTGATTGTTCTAACTCTGTATCTCTGGCCTTGACGCATGCCATTAAAAAGCGTGTCCGCCTTTGTCTTGAAAAATTTGAATTCCGTTCCAAAAGCTCTGTCTATACCCAACAGCATTTTGCAGAAGCTAGAGCCTTGGCTTTTCGGCACTATAAAATCAGTGTCCTTTATGGTTCGGGAGAGTTCTCCCTTTCCGTTTGAGCTCTCGCAATGGGCTTTTATTGCGCCTCCGCCAAAAAGAACTGCAGAGATCGGCTTGTTGCTGACTTCTTTCTCGAATGCTTGAGGATATCGTTTGTGAAGCTCAGGTGCCTTCTGCGAAGCCCAAGCAACCACTATGGCGCTACGCATAGGCAAGTACTCTAGGTCGATATAAGAAGGCAGGCCAAGTTCATTCATCATCATTTTAACATCTGCCTTTGATACTAGAGGCAGATCGACCTCGTACCTCGTTCCGTCGATTTCTTGGTACAGAGTTGCCCTCTTGGAGCCTCCAGCAGATCCTGCAACATCGGTATTCAAAGTACTATCCTCTTTCGTTCGTTTTTAGTCTATGTATTTTCTACTATATCACATTAATCTGATCCACACATGGACGACAAAAGGCCATCCTCCATTTTAGAAGGATATTACAGTAGCACATCACCAACCGAATGCTTAAACTTGATGAGCAAGCCAGCGTATCCTCAAAGAGTGAAGTATATATCTTTGTCTTTGCAAGCTAGAACTTTGTAGAGGCTATGCGGAGACGCTCTGATGACTGAAGAACAGAAAAACCAAGAGGAAAGCAAGGCACAACTTGAGACGCTAATGCGCGATTTGGACATGGAGCAGAAACGCTCAGAAGAATATCTTACAAGACTCAAGTATGTGCAAGCAGATTTTGATAACTTGAAGAAAAGAGCCGATCGACAAGTGGAAGAGGCAAAAAAATACTGTACAGAACATCTCATAATAGAGTTGTTAGAAGTTGTTGACGAGTTGGAAATGGCGATCAAATCCGGCCGCTCCTCAAATTCTGCAGAGGCCATGATTCAGGGAGTTGAAATGACTCTGAAAAAATTGCAAAAAGTTCTTAAGAATGAGGGTGTCTCTCCGATAGACTGCATTAACCATCCTTTCGATCCATCAGAACATAGTGTTGCAGACAAAATTGAGAAGGGCGATGTTGAAGATTGCACGGTTATTGAGGAAATAAGGAAGGGATATGTCATGAAAGAAAAAGTGATCAGACCGAGTATAGTGAAAATCGCAGTAAAATCTGTATCAAAACAACAAAAGGAGGCTTGTTCAGATGAGTAGCTCCAAAACAGGCGAAAAAGTACTAGGTATAGACTTGGGAACAACGAATTCTGCAGCCGCCATTTTCGAAGGAGGACGAGCCACAGTAATACCGAGCGCTGAAGGTCCAACAATGGCCGGAAAGATGTTTCCCTCCATCGTAGCTTTCACCAAAGACAGCCAACTGCTGATAGGCGAGTCAGCAAAGAGACAAGCAACCGCCAACCCAGAAGGAACGATCATAGAGATAAAAAGAAAAATGGGTACCGACTATAAAGCCACGATTTTTGGCAAAGAATACACACCGCAACAGATTTCCGCATTCATCCTACAGAAGATAAAGAAAGACGCCGAAACCTATCTGGGTGTGCCAATAAAGAAAGCTGTCATAACGGTTCCCGCCCACTTCAACGACAACCAGCGACAAGCCACAAAAGACGCAGGAGAAATTGCAGGCTTTGAAGTGCAAAGAATAATAAACGAACCCACAGCAGCCTGTCTGGCTTACGGAGTTGACAAGCTCGAAAAGGAAATGAAGATACTTGTTTTCAGTTTTGGCGGCGGCACACACGACGTAACTTTAATGGACTTCGGGAAAGGAGTCTTTCAGGTTCTGTCAACAAGTGGTGACACGCAGATCGGTGGAACAGACCTTGACAGGGCAGTGATGGAGTATATCGTAGAGGAGTTCAAGCGGCAATCAAGCGTTGATCTCAGCAATGACAGAATGGCCATGGCAAGACTGAAAGAGGCTGCTGAGAAAGCAAAGATAGAATTATCGACAATGTTGGCCACAGACATTGATCTACCCTTCATTTATTCAGATGCGTCTGGATCCAAGCATCTTCATCTGACACTGACTAGAGCCAAACTTGAGACCTTAGCCCATCCAATAGTGGCGAAGACAGAAAAGACCATGATAAAGGCTCTCGAAGACGCAAAACTGGCTCCGAAAGATATCGACAAGATCATTTTGATTGGCGGAATGACAAGAATGCCCTACGTACAGAAGTTTGTGGAGCAAATCATGGGCAAACCAGCGGAGCGAGGCGTCGATCCCATGGAGTGCGTTGCAATCGGCGCAGCTATACAAGGTGCAGTGCTAACTGGTGAAGTGAAAGACTTACTGCTACTTGACGTTACTCCTCTGTCTCTCGGTATAGAAACCCTAGGACAGGTATTCACAAGAATCATAGAAAGAAACACCACAATTCCCACCAGAAGGAGCCAAATCTTCACGACCGCAGCAGACTTCCAAACCGCTGTCACAGTTCATGTGTTACAAGGAGAACGCGCCATGTCCTCAGACAACGTGTCGCTCGGCATGTTTAACCTCGAGAACATTCCGCCAGCGCCGAGAGGCGTGCCCCAAATAGAGGTCACGTTTGACATTGACGCCAACGGAATATTGAACGTTGCTGCAAAGGATTTGGGCACTGGTAAAGAGGCCAAGATAACCATAACGGCATCCACAAAGTTGCCCAAGGAAGAAAAAGAGAAGCTGATTAAAGATGCAGAACAGTTTGCTGAACAGGATAAGAAGAAGCGCGAAGAGGCCGAGTTGAGAAACAACGCTGACGGACTCATCTACACAGCGGAGAAGACCAAAAAAGACCTCGCAGAGAAACTTACACAAGATCAGAAGAACAAAATAGACACAGCGGTCACCGCGCTAAAAGACGCGTTGGCAAGCAATGATTCAGAGAAGATGAAGACAAAATCTGATGAACTCTCAAAGGCACTGCAGGAAGTCGGAACTGCTATTTATCAACAAGCAGCAGCTGAATCCGCAAAACAAAGCCAAACTGCGGAAGGCGAGAAACAAACGACAAGCGAAGATAAAGTAGTTGACACAGATGACTACAAGGTGAAATGAGCCTCAGCGAACAGTTTTAATCTCTCCTCTCTGTTTCTGGTGTGATGGCAGAAAGAATGGCGAACAAAAGGGATTACTACGAGGCTCTCGGAGTCTCCAAAAACGCTTCTAAAGACGAGATCAAAGACGCGTACAGAAAACTAGCAATGCAGTACCACCCGGACAGGAACAAGTCACCTGATGCTGAGGAAAAGTTCAAGGAAATCTCGGAAGCTTACGCGGTTTTGTCAGACGATGGAAAGCGGCAGCAATATGATACGTTGGGGCATCCAGGGTTCGATCAAAGATACACTACGGAAGACATATTCCGAGGAGCAGATTTTGAGTCGATACTCAGGGATCTGGGATTCGGCTTTGATCTAGGAGGTATATTTAGCAATTTTTTTGGTGACCACGACTTCGGTGAGAGAATCTCTCGAGGTCGAGACTTAGGCTATGACCTTGAGATTACACTCGAAGAAGCAGCGAGAGGCACAGAGAAAGAGGTACAGGTTCCAAGAGTTGAAAAATGTGATGTTTGCAGTGGCTCTGGCGCCAGTCCAGGTACTGCCCCGAGGATTTGCCCGAAATGCAAGGGCGCGGGAAAGATTCAAAATGTTAGTAGAAGCGGCTTCGGAATGTTCGTACGGGTCACACCATGTCCAACCTGCAAAGGTCAGGGCAAAATCATAGACACGCCCTGCAGAAACTGCAGAGGCACTGGTTTGATGAAGAGAGAACGAACAATCTCGGTGAAGATACCAGCCGGCATAGACGAAGGCTACCAACTCAGACTGGAAGGGCAGGGAGAAACGCCGCCAGACGGAGGCCCAGCCGGAGACTTGTACGTTATAATTCACATGAGACCTCACAGGTACTTCAATAGAGACGGAGATGACCTTCTATACAATCTGACAGTAGGTTTTCCACAAGCTGCGCTGGGCACGGAAGTCTCAGTGCCGACTTTGGAAGGAAACACGAATCTGACAATTCGTCCCGGAACACAACTTGGAGAGATCTTGAAATTGAGAGGGAAAGGCATGCCTAAGTTTAGAGGATACGGAAAAGGCGACTTACTTGTGCGCGTTAACGTAGCGGTTCCTGAGAAGCTGACGCAGAAACAGAGAAGTCTTTTAGAGGAACTAGCAAAGGAATTCGATCAGGATATCCAGTCAAAACACCGCAGATTGAGATTCTAAGATAATTAACGCGCATACTAGATGGCTAAGAAAAAGAAAATGAGATTATACTGGTCTCAGTGTTCCTACGAACACTTGCCAGGCAAGCAGTGTCTTTGCTACTAGGCTCAGAATGATGTATGCTCTTTCGCCGTAAAGGTAGTCTTTCCACTTGCCCACCTGCCTGTATTGCAGTATCATGTTTATTGCAAAGATGTTGAAGAAGAATGCAATAGACGCATATATCCAGTATACGAAGTTTGGAATACTTCCTGTGGTTGCTAGGCTTGCTCCGCCAAGGTAGATTCCTATCACGACCCAGGGAATGATGCCGGCAAAGACTCCGAAATAGTAAGATGTCCAGTTTGTTTTTTCCGTTGTTTGGTTGTGCAGTTCCATCAAGAGCCCAAACAGGTTCATGCAAGCGTTGAGAGCGAATAGGGGAATCAGTGTTCCGATGTCATAGATTCCTGTAAGCATGGCTACCACGATTATCATTACTGAGGAGCTGAGAGCATACTCGTACCATCTTGCGTAGTTAATGTGCTTCTTCAAGTTCTTGACATACCATGGATATCCCCGTGGTGATGCTAGCGAAAAATGCGCTATTGCAGAAATGAGCAGAAACAGCGCTACAAGAGGCCCCAATCTGATGCTGACTACAGTCGTTGTAGCAAGCCCCAGCGCTTGTGTTGCAGGGTTGAATTTCAGGTAAGAAGCGGTCATCGGTAAAGTGAAGTCATTGCTTAGAATGAGCATTAAGACGAATTGCACAAGGTGAAATGCACCCATTATTGCGTTGAATCTTCTCAGCCTCTGAAACTTCTCTTCTTCTTTTTCCATTTTTATACCTAAGGAGTGAGTTGCTCTCTCATGATATAAAAGCTCTCGGTGTTTGTGGATAGCGCCAAAAACATATGCGTTTTGTAACTAGAAATCTGGAGGCTTACTCAAAATAAAAGAAAAGATTGGTTTGATTACACCATTTTTGTTTTCTTTTCGTCTCTGTAGTGAAGCCCTGTTTTTTTCGGGATCGTTACTTTGAGCACTCCGTTCTTGTATTCGGTCGACATGGCTTTCTTATCGATCTGCCTCTTAGGCAAGTCTAGCATTTTGTAGAAGTTCTTGCCTTTGATCTCGATGCTGTTTTCTGTTATGTTCAGTTTTATGTCGTGTTCCTCTTCTCCCGGCAGTTCTAGGTAGATTTTTATGTCTTTGTCCTCCTCGAACACGTCCGTCAGCGGTTCACGAGTCTCTTTTAGCGCGTTCTTCGGCACCTGAAGAAGTCTTTCAGGTAACGGTCGCCTCTTCAGAGGTTTCAGTGGTTCAATGGGTTCGAGCGGTGTGGTTGAGCCGAATCGTCCTTGAATGATGAAACCTTTTGCCTCTGGTTTATCGATTTCTCTGGCTTTTATGTCTCCTTTGATCTTGCCTGATTCGATTCCTTGGAGAATCTCGTCCAATTGCGATTGAAGCTTCTTCACGAGTTTGGTTTGGTATGCTTCTAAGTCGTTGAACATTCTTTCAAACTCATCATAAAATGACATTCGCTTTCACCTCCGCTACAGGTTTTCCATTTCCTCTAACGATTCTATCAGTCGACGTAGGGCGAGGCTCATCATCATGAAAGTAGTTTGACCGCGTTCGGAACAACTGTATTTTCCTCTTCCGTTTTTCTGTAGGAAGCCTCCTTCGCTCAACTTTCTGGAGTTTTCCCATACGAGTTTTGGGTTAAGGTCTAGGTCATGCATGAAATCGGCAAAGCTCATTGTTCGGTCTCTTTCTCCGACAAGATGACTCATCATCTGAAGCCGACTCTCGTGGGACAGAGCGTCAAATATCTTTGAAAATTTCTGGAAGTCTTCTTCGGCGGCTTCAAGCTCTCTTTCAAGCTTTTTATGCGGCCAGTCTTCTGGTGACAGCGGCATTTCAAATATTGTTTCTCCATCTCGGACTAACAGGAGTTTTAGTTGCATGCTGCCTCGCCTTTTATTACCATCTGGTAATTACCATTTGGTAATATATAAGCTTGCTGTTAGATAATAAGAATTTCCTGCAACTACCTTTCTGGCCTTGCAGCATGCAGAAACCATGATTTTAAGAAGAGATTTCAGTGCGCCTAGAAGGCTTCAGGGATACGGCTAAACTTGAGCTTCGTTCTCGCGGCCACGATGCTAGTTCAATGTTGTTTACAGGTTCTCTTTGATCATCTTTGCCAATCTTTGAATTCCTTCGTCTATTTGTTGCTCCGTTGGAAACGAGAAGTTGAGCCTTATTGTGTTCTGTCCTCGGCCGTTACAGTGGAAAGCTGAACCGACAACGTAGGCGACTTTACTTTCAATGGCTTTTGGGAAGAGATCGTTGGCACTTAATCTTTTTGGCAACTTCACCCATAAAAATAGGCCACCTTCTGGTTTAGACCATTCTACGCCTTTCGGCATGTATCTTTCTAAGGCTTTCAGCATGACTTCCAGTTTTCTGCCGTATATTTTGCGGATCTTTTCAATCTGTTCTGATAACAAGCCGCGTCTTAAGTATTCGGCGACTATGAGCTGCGTGTAAGTGGGCGAGCATAGATCCATGCTTTGTTTGGCCACTACCATTCGGTCCATCCATTCAGTTGGAGCAACTATCCAAGCCAGCCTTAAACCTGGACCCAGTATCTTGGAGAATGTGCCTAGCACCATAACTTGATTTTGAGTGTCTAGGCTATAGATTGCTGGAACATTTTCTCCTGCGTATCGGAGGTCTCGGTAAGGACTGTCCTCGAGAATTGGAATCTCGTATTGATAGGCCAATTCCAAGAGTTTCTTGCGTCTTTCCAGAGACATGGTGGCTCCAGAAGGGTTTTGGAAGTCTGGCACTACGTAGATAAACTTTGGTCTCCTGCTCTTTTTCGCCAGTTTTTCCAGAACCTTCTCCAGCAGATCCATTTTCATTCCGTCGAAGTCTTGAGGCACGCCTATCATTTTAGCTCTGTATGCCGAGAAGGCTTGGAGGCCGCCTATGTATGAGGGCAACTCTACTATTACGATGTCTTTGGGATCCAAGAATATTTTGGAAATAATATCCAAGCCTTGCTGCGAGCCAGCAGTGATTAACACATTTTCAGGCTTAATCGTGGCCTTTTCCCGATTTATCCACTTGGCAAGTTCTTCTCGAAACGTAGGCTCTCCTTCAGTTGGTCCATACTGCAGGGCCAAAGCTCCTTTCTCACGAAGTACTTGACAAGATATCTCTTCCATTTCCTTGACTGGAAACGTTTCAGGGCTAGGAAACCCGCCTGCAAAGGAGATCATGTCTGGGCGTCGGGTGACTTTTAGAAGTTCTCTAATTTCGGAACGCTTCATGTTAAGAGCATTCTTTGAAAAGAAGGCAGTTATGTCTTTGATCATAATGACGTTCTCCCTTTTCATTCAACTATAGTGAGTCCTTGTTTGTCATCAGCCGTTGCTCAGAATATAGGGTTTTCTGTCGCTGCTGTAAACAAATATCAACAATTAAGATAGTTATGTTTTCAACCTGTCCTATCAATATCTGATGGTTTCGGTGGATGAAATAATGTTATCCGGATTCTCTCATTCTGTTCTTAATCAAGTAAACAATCAGAATTGCTTCGACAAAGATATTTCCCGCTGCAAAAACAATGTCAGAACCTATCTGGATTGATACTATGTAAAAGACGAGAAGGCCTAGCAGAACCCAAACGAAAGCGAAGTTTTTCATCAAACCAATTGTGTTCTTAGTCGCTTGTTCACTCTTCTCTCGTCTTGCCCTTGTGCCCGTGTACAGGTAGATGCTAACTAACGTGTGAAATATGGTTCCAGCGCTGATGATGATGGCCCACCAAGCGAACAAGTCAGTATCTGACGCAGTCATCCACCTCCTCAGAACTTGCACACCTTATAGAAGAACACCTTGCCTGCGTCTACTAGGAAAAGGTACGTTGCGACCATAAGTACTAGGAGTAGCCAGTAGTTGGCCGGGAGACGGGTGAACCCCATGAAATCACCTAGGAGCGTGAAAGGCACTATAGTTCCAAACGCCACACAGGAGAGCGTGAGCACTGTGAGCCATTTTCCAGGGCGACTTGTCAGAAATGGAATTCGCCTAGTTCTAATAACAAACATGACCAACACTTCAGTCCAAAATGACTCCACGAACCATCCGCTTTGGAAAAGACTGGCTGCAACTTGTAGCTGCTGTGGATCCGTAAAGTTAAGGTGCATTGGGGCAATGAATATGAAAAGCATTATTCCATAAGTGAGAAAGTCGTAAAGTGAACTGAAAGGACCGAAGAAGAGAGTATATTTTCTCACGAAGCCTATATCCCACCGCTTTGGCTTCTTGATGTACTCTTCGTCAACATTATCGGTTGGCAACGTCATGTTTGCCACATCATAAAGCAGGTTCATGAATAGTATTTGCATTGGCAACATGGGCAGAAATGGGAGAAAGACGGATGCTGCGGCTGCACTGAACATGTTCCCGAAGTTGGAGCTTGTTCCCATTAGGATGTATTTTATGGTATTGCCAAAGATCTTGCGTCCTTCGATTATTCCGCTGGCTAGGACGAGCAGGTCTTTTTTCAGAAGGACTATATCTGCTGCTTCTTTTGCCACATCCACGGCTGTGTCTACTGATATGCCCACGTCTGCTTCGTAGAGAGCTGGTGCATCGTTGACGCCGTCTCCCATGAAGCCTACGACGTGTCCGTTTGCTTTTAGTGCCTTGATTATGTCGAGCTTCTGTTCTGGCGTGATTCTTGCAAAAATGGTGGCCTCTTCCACAACTGCCTTGATTTCAGTCAAGCTCATCTGCATCAGATCTGAGCCGCCGACTACTTTTTTAACGGGGATCTTGAGCTCTTCGCAAATCGTTTTTGCTACAAGCTCATTGTCTCCGGTCAGTATTTTGATGTCAACGCCCATTTCTTTCAGTTTGGCTGCGGCTTGATGAGCATCGTGTTTGGGTGGATCAGTGAATATGAGAAAGCCGAGAAGTGTGAGATCTTTTTCGTCTTCCTCCGCGTAGGAGGTTTTGGCTTCTGTGCGACGACAGGCAACTGCAAGGATTCTGTATCCAAGCTGCGAGAGGTTGAGGAACTTTGAGTCAATCGACTTTTGAACAGCGCTTATCGGCTCGGTTCTTCCTCCGATTTCGGCCTGTTCACATTTTGCGAAGATTGATTCTGGGGCGCCTTTGCTGATCAGAATGTATGTATCATCTTTTTGAACCACTGTTGACATGATTCGCCTTTGATAATCGAAGGGAATCTCATCAATCTTGGTGTATGATTTTATGGTTTCTTGTGCATTGTTCCTGATGGCATACTCCCATATTGCAGTATCCATCGGATTGCCGACGATGGTCTCTCCTACAACAGCGGAGTTGCAAAGCAATGAATAAGTCAATAGTCTACGATCTGTCTCTTCGCCAAAGGATTGACAGTCGTGGAGGATTATCTTTCCTTCTGTAAGGGTTCCTGTTTTGTCTGTGCAGAGAACATCCATGTTTCCAAAGTCTTCTATAGATACTAAGCGTTTAACGATGACCTGCACCTTTCCCATTTTGGCTGCGCCCTGAGAAAGGCTTATCGTTACTATAGCAGGCATGAGTTCAGGTACGAGTCCAACTGCTACCGCGAGAGAGAACAATAGAGAATCGATTAACGGATGGCCGACGGCTGCGTTCAGTGAGAATATTCCAATTGCAAGAGCAAGAGTTAGCGTGAGGAGCATCGTTCCGTACTTCTTGATGCCTCTTTGGAACTCTGTTTCAGGGTGCGAGCGAGCTAGGCTTTTGGATATGGCGCCTAGCTCCGTGTTTTTGCCAGTTGAGAGGACGACACCTTGTCCGCTTCCATGCACTACGACGGTGCCCATGAATAGGTGATTTGTCAATTGTTGAGGTGTCGGATGTTGAAGAGCAAGTCCGTCCGAAGTTTTTTCAACAGGAAATGATTCCCCAGTGAATGTTGCTTCATCAGCTTGAAGATCCTTGGACTTCACTATTCTCATGTCTGCTGGGATGATATCTCCAACATAGACTGAAATCAGGTCTCCTGGAACCAGCAGTTCTGAATCAATTTGTGAGGACTTGCCGTCTCTTGCGACGACGGCCTTGATTGACACGTTCTTCTTTAGATTCTCGACAGTTTTTTCTGCCTTGTACTCGTTGTAAAAGCCCAAGATAACGCTGAGAGCAATCATTGAGAGTATTATTATGGCTTGTTTGAGTTCTGAAAAGACGCCGGCGACGACGGCGCATGCGATCAGGATGGCGAAGACGGGGTTTTTGAATTGTCTAAGAAGGATCTGAACCACGCTGAACGCGTGTGTTGGCAACTCGTTGTGTCCATAGATCTTTAAGCGTTGATTGGCTTCTACACTAGATAATCCGTGTTCAGTGGTTTCAAGGGCTTTATAAACTTCCGTAGGCGAGATAGACCAGTAGTCTTGGCGTTCGTTGCCATTTCTTTGCCTTGCCGTGTTTTTGAATCCGCCTCAATAAAGATCCTCTTAACATGTACGAAAGCGCGTATATGCTGTTCCCCGTATTAGAACAAATGGATATTTAGGTATTGTGATACCTGGTTTCTATTGCTGAAAAAGAATGAGGTTAGAAATTTAGGCTGGCTCTTCATGGATGTCTATCCTGGCAACATTAGGATATGCCTTTCTTATCATGCTCTCGAGTTGGCTGGATATTTCATGAGCTTTCTTTATGCTTAGTTTCGAGTCAAAGTGGCATTGGAGAACCAAATGTAGGCTAGCGCCAAACTTGCGAACCTTAATGTCACAGACATTCTTGATTTCGGGGAAACCCTCCGCGACATGTTCAATGTACGATTCCAGCTCGTTCTCGATTCCTGCAAGTTCTTTGGATATGCGGTCTGAGGCAGATTCTATGTGAACAGTCACGTCTGAGATGTCTTGGTTGGCTGCTTTTATCTTCTTTTCAATCTGATCTGCAATGTTATGCGCTTGCATCACGGTCATGTTTGCGCTTACTTCAAGGTGAAAATCAACGCATAGTTTTCCATCGATTTTCTGAATGTGAATGTTGTGAACCCCTCTGGAGCCGGGAGCATTCTCGGCAATATCTTTCACAAGTTTCCAGATATTTTCGCGGCCATTTCCAAATGGTTCAGTGTCGATTGTCACTCTTGCGTTTGGGATAGCGTTTTTCACTTCTCTTTCAATGCCCAGCGCGATTCTGTGGGTTTCCTTAGAGGTGAGGTTTCCATCAAGCTGAACTTGCATGTTCACGTCAAACCTTTTTCCGCTTACGCGCACAGCTAGTTGACGGCAACCTCTGACGCCTGCTGTGGCTTCAACTTTTTTTCTGATGAGTTGCGTGATTTCTTCTTTTGATCGTTCAACAAGTGGAAGCGGCAAACTTGGCACCGTATTACCATTCTGAATACCAAAATATATAACTGCATATGGCAGGTGTTGCTAAACACTTGTCGAAGTTGCTTGAGACGCGCACGCCATTTTTCTCAGCTTCTAGCTGTTGGAATTTTCGGAGAGATACTCAGTTCATGTTTGCTTGTTCGTCCAAATTCGGCAAGCCTCGGAAAATGCTAAATGCGTTATGTGTTATTTTATCTTCTATCGGAAGCTAGAGAAACATGGGTCACAACGAACTTCGCAAAGACTACCTTCTCGATCGATGGGTTGTCATTGCAACTGAACGTGCTAGAAGACCAACCGACTTCGCAAAACAAAGAGAAAAGCAACCATCATCGACCGCAACCTGCCCAATGTGTCCTGGAAACGAGCACATGACTCCCGCTGCTGTCCTAGTTTACCTGAAATCTGGTAAAGGCATCCGAAAAACACATGACACCGAAAAGAGCAGACACAAAAACTGGCTCGTTCGCTGCATACCAAACCTCTACCCAGCCTTCTCTCCGCCAAAAGAAAAGCTCTCGCAAAAACAGATAATGAAAACCGACGATTTAGCCATGGCCATCGGCCACCATGAAGTAATAGTCGAAACCCCAAACCACGAAGAACACCCAGCTAACGCAAAAATCCCGCAACTAACGCTCGTAATGAACGCCTATATCGACCGACTTCGCACCTTATCCAGAAAGCCCTACGTGAAGTATGTCTCAGTATTCCGTAACCACGGTCGAGAAGCCGGAGCCTCGCTTTCGCATCCGCATAGCCAAATAATAGCTACACCTTTTCTCCCCAAAACCATCAAAGAAGAAATGGAAACGTGCAAAAAACATTGGAAACAGCACAAACAGTGCATATTCTGTGAAATCCTCCGAAAAGAATTGGATGGGCCAAGGTTGATCTATGAGAATAAGAAATTTGCGGCCTTCACGCCTTTTGCAAGCATAAATCCTATGGAATTCTGGATCATGCCCAAGCAACATCAGGGCACGTTGCTAGACATGGCAGAGAACGAAACCAAAATTTTCGCCCAAACTCTCCACACTTGCCTGAAAGCTTTGAGTGATCTTGTGAACGATCCGCCATACAACTATGGGTTCCACATAGCCATGAGTCGGGACACCTGCAAACATTATCACTGGCAGCTAGAAGTCTACCCAACGCTTGCCATATGGGCTGGATTCGAAAAAAGCACAGGAATATACATAAACACTATTCCACCTGAAACCGCAGCCGAGAGCCTCAGAAAAGCAATCTCACCCTAAAACTTCGTTCTCATGCTTCGGCCTATTTTGCACAACGTCCTCAACGTAGGCCCTCAAGGGTTCTGCTACACTCCAAGCCTGAGCAATGCTGCCTCTAGGCTTGTGCGGTGGTTCACCATCAAAAACTTCACTTATGCTACCTAGCCCAGCTTCAAAAACCTGTTTTGAGAGTAACGGCGAAATCAAATTCAACGCGCAATCACGCCTAAACTCGGTGTAGCCTTTAGCTTTCAAGAATGCGGTAATGAAGGGGCCAAATAGCCAGGGCCAAACCGTGCCATTATGATAAGCCCTGTCACGGCTATTCCTGTCCCCTGCATAGATGCCAATGTAACACGAATCGACTCTCGCAAGGGTGCGCAGGCCATAAGGCGTCAAAAGCTCCTGATGAACCATGTCCACCACGTGCTCAGCCTTAACTCCGTCGAGCATACCGAAATCCAAGGCCGCTGCAACAATCTGATTAGGTCGAAGCGAACCATCCTTTCCATGCTCGCTCACGACATCAAACAAGCAAGTTTTATCTTCATTCCAAAACTTCTCAACAAAACTCTGCCTAACCCGCTCAGCCAACTGGCCAAACCTCTCCGCTTCAATCTTCTCTCTGAATCGACCAGCCAGCAACTCTGTTGTTTTCAAAGCATTAAACCACAGAGCCTGAACTTCAACAGCTTTTCCCGTCCTAGGTGTGATCGGCTCACCATTGATCGTCACGTCCATCCATGTTAACTGCGGTCCATGTGCAAGCAAACCGTCATCATCCATGTGAATGTTGAAAAAAGTTCCCTTCACATGCGAGTTAACGATCTCCTTCAATGTTTCCCAGAGATGTTCTTTGATAAAACTGAAATCACCTGTATACTTTGCATACTGCAAAACTGAATTCACAAACCACAAGCTCGCATCAACTGTGTTATACGCTGGTTCTCCGCCTCTGTCTGGAATGTAGTTGGGAATTAATCCGCTGCGGCAGTACGGTTTGAAGCCCAGAAAAACCTGCCGAGCGTCCTCAAACTGGCCTGTTACAAGCAGCAAACCTGGTAGTGAAACAAACGTGTCTCTGCCCCAACTCTCAAACCAATGATAGCCTGCAATCACCGACTTTCGCTCATCCAATCTCCTGACAATAAAAGAGTTTGTGGCCAACGCAAGTAAACTCATCCAATCAGAAATCTGAACCTTTGAATGCAACGGATAGAATTTATCCAGAAAATCATTACGTCTCTTAATCTCATCCTCGTACAAACCATCAACGTCATACATCGTAGTTGGCATATCCGTCGTGACTTTTCGAGCATCCCGCTCGCTCTCACCGGCAACCGCAATAACCGCAAACGTCTCGCTCTTGTTCGCCTTCACGTCCACTTCAAAAAAGCCTGGTTGATAACAATCATCAAAACAGCTCTCGCCACGTAAGTTTTCCTCACGGTAGAATATTCTCTCAACCCACTTTCGATCAGCTTGGAAAACGCCGCCAGTTGCATTCAACAAAAGCGCGGACGGAGGAGTGCTAAAACTTACGCTCACTTCCTTGCCAGTCTGCTTCTGATTAACCTCCGCGGACGTTCTCCACCTGTCCGTCACAGAGTGGAAATGCCTCCAATTCACTAACGGAAAGACTCTGAGCTTGACACCGAAGGCATTCTTATTCAAAACTCTGTAAACAGTCACAACCGTGTTCTTTTCATGAGGCATGAAAATTGTCTTGCGAACTTCCACATTCTGAACTGCATAGACATACTTGGGAAAAGGAGCAAGCGAAAACTCCTTCAAAAAGTCATAACCCTGCGGAAAGATCCCGCTCTGAAACTCGTTCGACCCAAGCGGATAAGTATCGCTCCCAATGCACAGTTCTTCATCAAGCTTCGCTAAACAGACTCTGCGGTCGCCAGGCGGATGTAAAGCAGCAACAAGCAGTCCATGATATTTCCTTGTGTTAATGCCCAAGACCGTGGAAGAAGCATAACCGCCCAAACCATTAGTGATAATCCATTCTTTCTGAATGACTTCGTCAAACCTCGAAGAGACATCTTTTCCGAAGCTTATTGTCGGTGTTTCCATTTAGGGCATCAGCTTCGCAATGTTCTTTTCTCGGGGCATGCCAAAAAAGTTTGCGACTGGATTGCATTTAGTTCTGAAAAGCAGAAGATGTGACTTATTCAACTTATACTCTGTCAATGTCTCAGCATAGCCCATGCCTTTTGCAAAAACCATGTCCACGCTGTTGTAAGCTTCAAGGAACTCAGGTGAAACTTCCTTCATTGCCAAACCAACTGCGTCTGTTCCAGTCGTGATCACTTTATCCGCAATTTTGCACATGCCGGAAGCCTCAGCATCTTCCAGAATAGCATCGTTTATCACTGGTCCACCCTTAACCGCAATAATCACTGCTAAGCCCATGTTCTTTAGCTGCTCCACCAGCAACGTGTCAAAAACAATCTCGCCAGCATTATCCGTGAGATACAGAACAGTGTGCGCCTTCTTCGCCAACTCGTAAGCCGCATTAACGTCATCAATGACCAAATCCTTAGTCGCATCGCGAAAACTTTTCCGCAAAGTCAGCGACGTAAACTTATGCCCCGGAATGTCAAACTCCATAATGTTACCAACGATAGCGCACAAGCAAGCCTTCTTAAAACGATCCTGCTGATTGTAGCCCACCTCGACCAGTTTTCGCGCGTAAGGCAGAAGCTTCAAAGCTTTCTGATTACTCATCCGTTTAATTCTTTCATACGGGTCTTTGCTGCCAGTGATACGCTTTATCAAGCGGTCTCTTTTTGTGCCCAGATCAGCAGGAACTGATGTCGGCCTGAACTCTTTATTCAGTAAGCGCAAGAGTTCGCTCATCGCTCTGAAGCGCAACGCAGAGTTCACAGTGGCTTCTCTGGTCTCGGCCGCTGCTCTGTGCATTATGCACGCAATACACTCCGCTTCCACTTTCAACGGCTCTCAAACACACCTAATACTTTGAAGCTTCTGCAAACTCTCGCAAAACGGCATAAGGGTCTTTTGCCTTCACGATGCCGCTTGCCACGAGCACGCCTTGAGTGCCAAGTTTCAGCGCAGCCGCCACATCCTCGCCATGGCTAATGCCCGCGCCGCACAAAATCGTAACCTTACTATTAACTTTCCTCACGAGCCTAACGGTGTCCGTGATGACCTCAGGTTGCGCCTTCGAAACAGGAATTCCAGAGCCAATAAGCTCAGGAGGTTCAACCGCGATAATATCGGGCTTCAGTGTAGCAGCGGCAACACTTACACTCGGGTTGTTGGTGCAAACAAGAGAAACTAAACCCTTCTCACGTGATATGCTAAGTATTTCACTTATGTCCGCTAGCTTGAGCCGCCTCTCAGAATGATTAATCAATGTGCCAACCGCTCCTGCTTCCTTCACGGAATCCGCCAACACGTGGCCCGTAAAACCGCCCGGCTTAATAGGGTCTATATGTTGGGCAAAAACCGGAATCTCCACGGCTTCCGCAACGGCTCTGATATCTGCAAACTGCGGAGTCACCCCCATGCTGATTCCTGTCTCCTTGTAAACTCTTTCAGCCTGTTTTGCAAGCTCCACCGCCTTTTTCCCAGTTGCCTCTGTGTAGGTCTTGAAGTTGACAACTATCATCGGTGTCTTCAATTTCTCAGACAAGGAACCAACTCCCAATTAGCGTTAATCTAAACGGTTAATATGGCTTTACTCAACCAACCACCACATTATATTAAAGCACATACGCATTCAATAATGCAATTAATATTAAATCGGGAAAAACCGAGAAACAAAACGAACAGAGCCTAAAAATGCCTTCTGCAAGCATTCCTGCAAAAAGCGAAAAGATTTTAAATTTCGGTTGCCATAAACATTACATTGGAGGGTTCACGATCTCCCAAAAATTCTATATGTGGCTTCTCAAATGTGGATATGTTCTCATTGCTTTTTCGTTAATAATGACTTTTTTTTCAGTGTTTGCCGATTCCCAACACCTTGTTGTCTTGTTGGAGGTTGATCCGCTAAGATATATTAACTGGGTTTGGGAAACCGTGGCTTATTACGTAGCGCCACTAGCTGCTGGCTTATCCTTGCTGATTGTGGGATACGTTAAAACATGGACAAGCAGACAACTGTTGCCGAGAATACGCTTGCTGGCTTTCGGCATTGTTTTATTTGGATTGGGTTTAGTACGAACTGTATTGTTTTTAGATTCTTACTATAGCACTAGGGATGGAATCGCTTATTCTTCGATGTCAGCAACTCTTCTAGATCCAATTCTGTATGTTTATCTGACATGGATCGTGGGACACATTCTGCTGATGCTCTCGGGCATAATTACCTTAGGAGTAGAATATAACATCTATCTGAGTGAAAATGATCAAAGAAGCCTGCTATTCCACTGGATTTTTTAATTCTATGTGGACATAAAAAATTTTCTCCACATACTAGCTATTCTCTCCCCAAACATGTATCGTAAAAATCATGTTCATACGATAACATCGCATTTTCGTTGCCCTGATCATGGAAAATATTAGTGGCAGCTGCCCTAATAATATTATTTCAAAAAAAGATCTGCAATAAGTATGTTTTTGTTTTCTATTGTTTCTTTTCCATTCTCGGCGGCACGAAGACTGCTGCGGCGATGGCCGTTGTCCACAAGCCGTTTTTGTCTCCGGTTGCAGATTGCGTTATGTTGGTTGTTTTGAATATCATGCCGCTGGTCTTGAATATCTGCTCCTTCTCGTCCCAGGCGCTTTCAGTGTCAAATTGTATGCCCATGGTTGTTGCGAGCATCGTGGCTGCCAAGTCTTCAGCATAGTCTCCTGCCTTGTCATCAGGTTGTCCGTAAGAATGATGTTCCGAAAGATAGCCGTAATTGTTCTTAACTGATGGTATGGCTGCGCCGATTGATGACGCGATAAGCCTGTGCGGCTCGTTTGTCGAGTTTCTGGCTAAAACGACGAAGGTTATTTCGCCGGGTTTCAGCAACTTTACGCCGCGTTCTTTTGAAACAAGCTTGCAGCCTGGTGGGATTATGCTTGAAACGTTTACCAAGTTCAGGTGCTGGATGTGTGCGTCTCTTAAGGCTAATTCGAAGGATTGCAGTTGCTCTTTGTGTTTGCCGACGCCTTTGGTTAGGAAGAAATATTTGGGAATCATTTTGCAATACACATTACGAGATGCGTTTATTAATGTTTTGTCTCACTGAAAGAATAGCAATTTCGATTTTCGAACAGAACTCACGGGTCTGCGGATTAGGAAGAGTAATAACCGCGGTTTTAGCAAATACTAGCCTGAGGCCCTGTTGAGTGTCCAGTTACAGAAGCGTGTTCAAGGACGAAACAAAACTTGACATAAACTACGTTCCCTACAAGCTTCCTCACAGGGACAGAGAACAGCGTTTGCTGATGGGATTCTTCAACTTCGCACTGCAGAACCCTGAAAAAATGGCTCAGAGAGTCATAATAACTGGCGACATTGGCACCGGCAAAACTGCTCTTTCCCAACGTTTTGGAGCAGACATAACGCGCGAGGCAAAACTGCGCGGAACAAACCTCCGTTATGTTCATGTTAACTGCCGCGAATACCGCGGAAGCCTATTTTTAACCCTTCAGCATGCAGTTTCCACGTTTCACCCGAATTTTCCAAAACGCGGCTATTCCGCCGAAGAGCTTCTGCAGGTTCTTGTACAAGTTTTGGATGAGGAAAACGCCTTCCTGATATTGGCTTTGGACGAGTTTGAAAGTTTAGTGGAGCGGGAAGGCTCTGAAGCCGTTTACGAATTGACACGGTTGCAGGAGACAAGACAGAATAAGCCTCAAAGACTCTCTTTAATATGCATACTGCGAAACTTGGAGATAATCACCCAACTGGACGCAAGTTCAAGAAGCACACTTCAGTCCAACATAATCAGACTTGAAAAATATTCAAAGCAGCAACTTGTGGACATTCTCAACGACCGTGTTGAACTTGCTTTCAAACTCTCTGCCGTGCCAGAAGACACTGTGCGTATGGTCGCTGAAATTGCGCTTTCTGAAAGTGGAAATGCCCGTTTCGGGATTGAGCTACTCTGGCGTGCAGGAAAGTATGCAGACTCAGAAGGCATTGATCTGGTTTCGCCTGAGTGTGTTCGAAAGGCAGTCTCAAACATCATGGCAACAGTGCGAAAGAGCGATTTGGTTCTCTTGAATTCTCATGAAAAATTGCTGTTGCTTGGCATCACTAGACTTTTTAAGGAAAGCCAAAAGGCTTACGTTTCACTCGCTGAGGCGGAACAAGCCTATGCCATTGCTTGTGAAGAGTTTGGCGAACGGCCTCACAGTCATACGCAACTGTGGAAGTACTTGCGGAACCCCTGTGTCGAGAGCATTGTCAAGACGGAGGTTTCGAGTTCAGGTTCTCGCGGAAGGTCTACGCTTATTTCTATGCCTCGAGTCTCCGCGTGTGAGCTGGAGAAAGAACTGATGAATCTTGCAGAAAAGGAGAAAGCGTGAATTGAAGATGAATGTGGAAGAAGTTTTTTCCTCCAAACTGCGGATGAAGATCGTGCGAATTTTGGCGCAGGTCGGAGAGCTTAATGTTTCCGAGATCGCTAGAAGACTCTCTGTAAACTATGTGACAACGAACAATCATCTGAAAGTTTTGGAAGATGAAGGCATTCTTAGGCACAAGACTTTTGGAAGGATACATTTGTATCGGCTTAGTGAGAATTCAGCCAAGGCAAAAGCGCTGCAAAACCTGATGGACGTTTGGGAGAGTTCAAGTCGAGGTTAGATGCGTTTTGCTTCGTGCTTTTTTGCAGGATTTTCGCGAAACCTTCGACAGTGACAGCAAAGCAAATAAACAACAAGCGCCCTCTACATTTTAAAGCTTAGAAAAACTGTTGAGGCAACCTAGTATGGCAATGGTTGATATATCTGGCAAACCTGAAATTTTTCGGGAAGCAACCGCAACTGGCATAATCAAGCTGAAACCCAGCACCATTCAGTTAATCCAGAAAGGCGGAATTGCAAAAGGAGACCCAGTGTACGCGGCGAAACTTGCTGGCGTCCGAGCGGCCAAGGAAACAAGCGCGTTAATCCCGCTCTGTCACCCGTTGCCACTGACGAATATTGTGGTTGACGTAGAAATTTCGGAAAAATCTACAGTGCAGGTTACTTCCACTGTTAAGACAAAGGCGCAGACTGGTGTTGAAATGGAGGCACTGGTTTCTACTTCCGTCAGCCTTCTAACAATTTGGGACATGGTTAAGCAGTATGAGAAAGATGCGGAAGGTCAATATCCTTCTACTGCAATTGAGAATATCCATGTCGCCAAAAAGGTCAAGAAAGGCGGCAAGAAGAAGACGACAGAATGAGTGAAAGCACAAGAAAACATAAAGCAGAAGCGCCAAGGAAGCTGAAATTCGCGATATTCGTCTGTAGCACTTCTCGCTTTCAACAGATGAAAGAAGGCAAAAAAGTAGTTGATGTTTCTGGCGATTTGATCGAATCGCTTTTGAAGCGGAGGGGGCATACTGTGTTATCTCGAAAGATAATTTCAGATGACAAGGCCATGATAGAAGAAAACTTGCGCAACAGTGTGAGTTCCGCCGATCTGGATGCTATTGTTTTCTGCGGCGGCACAGGCATAACTCCTACAGACGTGACGATTGAAGCGGTTTCGCCTTTTTTGGAGAAAACCTTACCCGGCTTTGGTGAAGTTTTCAGGCGGTTGAGCTTTGACAAGATTGGTTCTGCTGTGGTTTTGTCTCGCGCGATTGCCGGAGTCTCGAAAGACAAAGCGGTTTTTTGTGTTCCCGGTTCGCCTGATGCTGTGAGTCTTTGTTTTGAAAGGCTTATATTGCCCGAAGCGTCTCACATCGTTAAGCACGCTCGGGAATAACGATGGTCTTGAGAGACACTTGCGGTCGTCCACTTCTTAACTTGCGCCTTGGAATCACGCAACGCTGTAATCTGCGCTGCGAATACTGCCACATGGAGGGCGAAGAGAAATGCGTTTCGCACCCGCGGACGGAGATGACGGTTGACGAAATTGTTCGCATTGTGACGGTTGCGGTTCGGTTAGGCCTTTGCAGAGTCAAGTTGACAGGCGGCGAACCTCTGGCACGAAGCGACGTTGTGGAAGTTGTCAGGGGAATTTCCGCGATTTCGGGATTGGCCGATCTTTCGATGACCACAAACGGGACGCTGCTTGCTCCTTTGGCGAAGAATCTTTATGCGAGTGGGCTGAAGCGTGTGAACGTGAACCTTCCCACTTTGGATGAGGCTGTTTATAGCAAGTTGACAGACGGACGAGTGAAGGATGCTTTGGAAGGCATCGAAACTGCCATTAAGGTTGGTTTTCGTCCAGTTAAGATTAACATGCTTGTTTTGCGAGGCGTGAATGACGATGCCGTTGACGAAATGGTTGATTTTGCTCGCAAGGCAGGCGCGATCTTGCAGTTGATCGAGCTTGAGCCGATAAACATCACAGGCGCTTACTATTCATTGAGACATAAGCCGCTGGACGAGTACGAGGAGAAGCTGAAGCAAGAGGCGGTTAAAGTGGAAACCAGAGAGTACATGCAGAACCGCCGTATTTACCACTTGCAGGACGTGAAGGTTGAGACTATACGTCCAACGGAGAACGCTGATTTTTGCATGCATTGCACTCGCTTGCGCGTGACGAGCAGCGGAAAACTCAAAACATGTTTGATGAAAAATGACAACCTTGTAGACGTTTTGGCATCTCTCAGAAAAGGCGCCAGCGATCGAGAAATAAAAGAGCTTTTTGTGCTGAGTAATCAGGAAAGGCAGCCTTACAACAAGAATTAACTCGATGGTATTGGAAAAGATTATATTTGTTGTTGTATTTTGGTTGAACTGGCACGTTTGACCTGTAAAATGGAAAATAAGCACATAATTGGTTTATTACATCAAACGGGACACTATTTTTGGCTTTTAGCCCGTGGGAGAACGTTACTGCGCGCAGAAATCCAGCCAGTGGCGAGCGGATATGCACACTTCAAAATTCAGCTGTGTTGTTCTACTTTTTCGCTTAATTGATCTAACTTTGGAGTTTGGATAATTGTTCGTTGTTATGGAATGATTACCCATAAGTATTATTAGTCTGTTGCAAGAATTTAGGTACGGAGGGGAGAAG
>Ga0315268_10002219_pt1 | contig 22122 bp, 24 predicted proteins | sample C1_top_MG_FD_204535 | JGI IMG/M metagenome (GOLD analysis project Ga0315268, IMG submission 204535) | Sediment microbial communities from Yellowstone Lake, YNP, Wyoming, USA - C1_top | ecosystem: Environmental > Aquatic > Freshwater > Lake > Sediment | place: USA: Wyoming | collected 2017-08-01 | reverse complement strand
CCGTTGTACTCCGCAATTCTCTCCACCGCGTAACTGAAATTTTTTTTCAGCAGAGGTACTCTTTCACACACTTCCTCTACTGAATCAACTTCGGTTGGCACTTGAATGGAGATGAAAAAAGTGGACCTCTTATCCACGCCCCAGCCCAGAAACACATATCTTACCTTAAGCTCGCGGGCAAGTTCCTGGAATAGACTTTCGGCCCGCGCCTGCCCGTACCCCAAAAAGCTCAAAAGAGCCAAAATTGAGAAAACAATTCTCAACATGATCTCCCTCCCTTGACCACGAATTTGTTTTTTACTCCGGCTTAACGCCTTTCCTTCTCGGGTTTTTCTAATTCCAGCTTAGCGGATTACAAAAACTTTTTCAAGCTTTTAAAAATCTATTTTGATTTTGGGATTCAGAAGCCCAAATGGCAGAAAAACCCCCTCACCAATTCCGACTTGATAATCCGCAGAACGACAAAAGTGAGCGAAGCGGCTTCGCCCAGCACTAAATCTACGAGCCCAAGCTAATTAAAATGCCATTGACATTTTAGTGCTGGGCTTCGTCTTTCAATGTTCTATTATTCGACATTTTCAGCTATAATTGGTGAAGGGATAAAGTAAGAATTTCCCGTTTTGTGCTGTAATGCAGATATATGAGAATAATCAATCGAAATAGGATAATTCTGGTTCTGGCCCTGGCGTTTCTGGTCTTTTTGGTTTGGTCCACGGTGGAGTTTCAGCGTTTTTTCGCAAAAATTGTGCCCGTGTTCGAAAAGCTGACGCGGGAGAACAATCTTTTGAGCATTTTGGTCTTCATCGGACTCGGAGCGCTCTCCACTATGCTTTCCTCTTTTACCAGCGTGCCGCTGGTTCCCATTGCGGTGATCGTCTGGGGAAATATTCCCACTGCTATCTTTCTTCTGGTGGGCTGGCTCGCCGGCGACGTTTTGAGCTATTTCATAGGATACTTCGCCGGAAACCCCATTTTCCAGAGGCTCGCTCCGGTCAAAAAAATCAATTTTTACCGGAGCAAAATTCCGCCCAACGCCGAATTCAAGCTGGTCTTTCTTTTCATAATGTCAATGCCCTCCGAAGTGCCCAATTATGTGCTGGGAACGCTCCGCTACAATTTTTTCAAATATTTTGCGGTTATGTTTCTGGGCGAGCTCATTTTTGCTTTTCTCACGGCTTATGCGGGGCTGGCTCTGGTCGAGAAAAAATTCGTGCTTTTCATTGGCGCGATTTTGCTTCTGACTTTCTTCTTCAGTTATTCTTTCTATCTTTTCAACAAGTATCTGCGGGTGAAGGATTGAGCTTTCTTTACCCGACCCGATGGCTTTTTTTCTTTTGGCGGGAATAAAAAAAGGCGGTACGCGTTCTAGCGCACCGCCACTTACTGACAGATACCAGAACCTACTGCATGTTCTGGTAGCGGGTCATTTTCTGCACCGCCTTCGTAGTCGTGACCACGTCCAGTTTTCCCGCGGACTTCCAGTATTGAACACGGTTGACCACCTGCTGGAACTTAGCGGTGGCCACTTGGTCGGGATCCGTAGGAGTGGCGACGACGCCGTGAACAACAAATTCTACCCAGGCCTTGGCCGCTACTGCCTGGTCAATTAGGGCAATAATGGAATTTACGTTGGTGTCCCTTTTGATAGGAACGACGTTAATCGCCCAGCGGTTGAAGTCGGCCGGCTGGTTGAAAGGGCTGGTTTCAGTCCAGGCCCGCCGGTTCGACTCAAAACCCAGATCGGAGAGCAAAGCGTTGAGCGAGGGATCATTCACCCTCTCGCCATAGGGAGAGACGTAGGCTTTTACCACGATAAGCCCCTGATCCCAGAATTTCTGGAGGGCCATCTCGGTATCCGCTTTGATTTGGTCCAGAGTCAGGACATCGAGGTGCGAATGCTGATCTCCGTGGCAGGCGATTTCCCAGTCCTTCCAGAAGAGAAAAAAGTTTTGGGGCCAAGTTACGTGGGTTCCATCGCCAACCCATCCTGTAACGATACCGCAGGTGGCTTTGAACCCGTACTTGTCGAGGATTGGATATACTGTGGTCCAGAGACTTTTCTCCCCGTCGTCGATGGTGAATGTCACCATCGCTTTGTCCAAGCTTGCGGCTTGGGCGAAGGTGAGAAACGAACAGCAGAGAACCATGACCATTATTACTGGAATTGCCAACACTTTTTTAAACAGCATGGCCTAAAACCCTCCTTTGCTTGTTGTTTTTTATTTGACCTAATATCCAAGCATAACGTGTCAAAAATGTCAAGTTTTATTTTGAAAACCCGGTTTCCAAAATAAATTAGGGGCGGTTTCCACTGAAACCGCCCCTGGTGGGAACTTAGAGGTCTATTTTTTGCTCTTCTCGCTTTTTCCTGCGCCCCGAGCCCAGAGGTTTCTGGTGGGGAGGTTTTATCATGTTGATTAGCTGGTTCAATTCATACCTCCTGCTGTGAGACTTTCTGCAAAGTTCTCTTCTGCAGGGCCCGCAAATTGGAAGCCTTTTTTTGTTTCGCACCTTGCGAGCATTGGACGAATTGAGGGGAGCGCCACAGCCCCGAAAGTTATAATCCGGAAGTTCGGCCGTGCATCTGATTTTCTGCTCCACCTCCGCCTGCTCTGCTTGTCTCGTGACTCCCAGAGCAGCCGCGTCCTCGGCGGAAAAACCAGTAAAACAACTTTTGTTCCTGCGGTTAACGTCCCATCTTGGCATAAAAACAGACCTCCTGTTTTATTTTTCCCAACCGCAGTCGGGAAAGAGCTTCTTTATATTTTAGCATTAAACGGACATAAGGTCAACCACTGCCCGTCAAAATTTTTGATTGAACCAAGAAATTGTGATACCTCAATAAAAACCGCTTAATATATTACGAAAGCGATAGCATGCTAAATACATATTTTCTTTCAATCATTATTTGAGGCTGAAATGACTTTTCAGGTGAAGTTCATTATCTATCGACTCCGCAACAATAAAGCGAACATATCTCCGCAATTGATAATATTCAACAATGTAGTCTATTTCATTGCGGCAATCAAACGGATGCACAAAAACTGATTTTTGAAACTCAAAAAAGTTCAAATTCCGAAGATGAAACCTGAAAATTTCCCTTTTCCTCTTCTGTGTCTCCGGAATATCAAACACGACCATTCGCCATTTCTGATCCCACACTTTGGGCTCCCTTATCTCCATTTCAAATATCTGATAACTAAGAGCCTTTTCCTTGCCTTTTTCCGTGAGAACCAGTTTTATCTTTCCATCATCATCCTTTTCTTCTCTTACAAGCTTAGAACGATAAAGGCCTCTAACTGATTGGTAAAGATCCTGCCTGTTTATCCAATGCCATTCCCGATTTATTTCTTTTATTATTCTCCACGATCTTCTTGGCGAGCGAGAAAGACCAAGAGCAATCCCGCCAAGGAGCAGCAATAAAATTTTCTTTTGTCTGGGCCCACAACCTCTTATCACAACAATAACAATCTAAATTAAATATTATATATTATGGATGCGATAGCATTCTAAATACATATTTCCCGAGATAGTCGATCTCAGAAAATATTGGGGAATATAAGCGGAATCACTAGAATTAGAGTTCACTAATTCTATATTTGTCAAACTCCACATCCATAAAATCCGTGCGGATTCCGCCGTAGCCCGGGTCGGTGATTTTATTGCCTTTCTGACCTTTATCAGTGCAACGAACAGCCAGTTTCCATTTTTTGGAACTCCTTTTCTTTTTCCAGAAAAGGCTGATTTCAACATCCCCGTTCTTTTTTGTCTGGACCACCGTGCGAATCCCCATCCATTTCCCGACCGGGAGCAGATTCGGATTGCTGTCATGGTCATAGCCACCGCTGAAGACTCTTTTAGAGGACAGGGTATGGTAGTCGCCGCTAATTTTCTTTTTTATCACCGCATAGCCGTCCACCCGAAGGCCGGCATAATAAAGATCGTCCCCATCCTGATAGCGGTTGAAAAGCAAAACCCCGTTCGATTCATTCCGATTGTCGCTTGCGCTCAAGTTGACATTTTTTATCTTGAAAAAAACCTGCTGGCGAAAATTCTGCCACTTCCTGCGGGTCACCAGACGAAAAATATTCTGGGGGTGCAGTCCGTTGTCGGTATCCTCCGGATTATTTTTTTTGTATCGAGTAAACCATTTGTCGCTGGAAGACAGATTCCCTTCGATGGTTTTTCCCGTTCCTCGCGAAATTTCCATCCAGCCGCCTGAATTCACCCACCAATTTTTGTCCGAACTTTCCGACTTTTTTCCGGCTTCTTCAATTTTTCGAATCTTTTTGCCAAATTCCTCCGCAAATGTTTCTTTCTGATTTTTCAATAATGAATTCACAAAAGAAAAGCCCGTCGGCCAATTGCGATTTTTCGATATGTAAACAAAAACCAGAAGGAGAAAAAAAACCAGCCCAAATGTAATAAGCCAGTACGCAAAAAGCTTGGGTTTTTTTATCAAGTTCATAATTTCGTTTCGGATGCCAATTTTGCCCGAAATTTTAATGCTTTCACCGTGCATAACCTTCGAAAATAACGAGCTAATTCGCCCCCATTACTACCTTATTCCAAAACTGCCTTAATTCTTCTTACGCCAGCGGAACTAGCTTCTTCTTTTTTTATCCAAAAATGTCCAAGTTCTCCCGTCGAGAGCGCGTGGGGGCCGCCGCAGATTTCTTTTGAGAAGTCGTAAATGCTGTAAACTTTTACTTTATCTCCGTATTTTTCGCCAAAAACTCCGAGGGCGCCTGCCTTTTGCGCTTCGTCGAGCGTCATTTCCTCGCATTTTACCTCAATATTTTTTGAAATCGCATCATTAACCAGTTTTTCAACTTCCTGAATTTCCTCCAGAGTCATTTTTTTGCTATGCGAAAAATCAAGCCGCAAGCGCTCGCCGGTTATGTTTGAACCTTTCTGAACAACATGCCCGCCCAAAACTTGCCGCAAAGCGGCCAGAAGAAGATGGGTGGCGGTGTGAAGACGCGCCACCTTTTCCCCCGCGTCGGCCAGTCCCCCTTTGAACATTCCAGTGCTGACTGTGCGCGAAAGCTCCTGATGTTTTTTGAATTCTTCGTGATATTCATCTTCGTCAACCGCTATATTATGCTCTTTCGCAATTTCTTTCGTGAGCTCCAGTGGAAATCCGTAAGTTGAAAAAAGATAAAACGCTTTTTCGCCCGAAATTTTTTCCTCTTTTCTGCTTTCGGCAATGATCTCCTTTATTTTTTTGAGGCCCTTCTCGAGAGTTTGCCGGAATTTCATTTCTTCTTTATTCAATTCTTCAATAATTTTGTCTTTTTCGCGCTCAAGCTCCGGATAAATTTCTTTGTATTCGGAAATTATGACTTCCGCGATTTTGGAAGCGAAATTTTCTTCAATCCCCAGAATTTTTCCCTGCCGCACAGCGCGGCGAATCAAGCGCCGCAAAACATATCCCCGCTCGACGTTTGAAGGCTCCGCTCCGTCAGCAATTATGAAGGTAGCTGCTTTCAGATGGTCAGCCACGATTCTCATGGGAACTTTTGAAGCTTCGCCTCCATATTTTTTGCCGGATAATTCTTCAACCTGCCTGATAATCGGCTGAAAAATTTCCGTGTCGAAAACATTGTCTTTTCCGGTCACAACGACCAAAGTCCTCTCCAGCCCCATTCCCGTGTCCACGTTCTGCTGCGCCATTCTGGAAAACGTGCCGTCAGACTTTTTATTAAATTCCATAAAGACGTCGTTCCAGATTTCCATCAGGCGGAAATTTTTGACGAGACTCTCAAATGTGCCGTTGATTTCACCCAGCTCCGGCGACACGTCATAAAACATCTCCGTGCAGGGCCCGCAAGGGCCAGTTTCGCCCGCCGGCCCCCACCAGTTGTCATCTTTTCCAAGCGGAATGATTCTTTTTTCATAAGTGACGATACCGTCTTCGCTAACCGGTTCTGCTTTGATATCCGCTTTTTTGAATTGCTCCTGCCAGATTCGGATGGATTCTTCGTCGCGCACCGCGTCTTCGTCGCCGGAAAATATACTGACATAGAGCCGCCGCGGGTCAAGCCCGAGCCACTTGGGGGACGTGATGAATTCAAAGCTCCATTCGATGGCTTCGCGCTTGAAATAATCCCCGAGCGACCAGTTCCCGAGCATTTCAAAAAAAGTGAGATGGCGGTTGTCGCCCACTTCGTCAATGTCAACCGTCCGGACGCATTTTTGAACATTGGCGAGCCTTTTACCCTCCGGGTGTTTCTCCCCCATAAGGAACGAAACCAGAGGATGCATCCCGGCCGTCGTGAAAAGCACCGTCGGGTCATTTTCCGGCACCACCGGCGCCGAGGGAATAATGGCGTGTTCTTTACTTTCGAAAAAATCGAGGTATTTTTGACGGAGTTCTTTGGCAGTCATGGGTTAGTATTTGGTATTTTTGAAATTCCAGTGATTATTAAAATAGCGAATTTATAAACAATTGTAAAGCCTAGAAAAAAGAAAATTCCCAAGGTCGGTCCTTGGGAATTAAGGTATTCAGCTTAGATCTTGGATTATTTAGAAAGTATGACCTGCTTAAGAAAAGTAATTAATGCGTCCCAGTCGCACGGCTTTTTAAAAAGGGTAAAATCATGCTTTTCGGCATAACCCTCTAATATATCAGCTGATGCTGTGATTATGGCGACCGGAATGTCGGGATGTATTTTTTTAAGTTCCCCGACAAATTGCAGGCCATTCATTCTACCGTACCCTAGATCAAAATCGGTTAATACGACATTAGGAACCGAATTCTTGATTGCCTCCATAGCTCTTTCACAGGAAGAAAATGCTTCCACAAAAAAGCCACGATTTTCTAGCAGCCTACGCATAACATCTCTAACCTCATCGTTATCATCAACTAAAAGAACTTTAGCCATTACTTCCTCCCTCTTTAGACGTTATCGTAATACTTTCAGTTTTTTCTTGAGGCCGTGGATTTCCTCCTCCAAAAGCCTCACGTCATCCTGAAGCTTTTTCAACTTTTTGTCAAGCACATCCCGATCCACTCGGATTCTTTCTTCCTCTTTTCTAAGTTTCCTCTGTTCTATCTCAAGACTTTGCTTCTCGCGAAGAAGCCTTTTGAGATCCGATTCAGCAATGACGATGTTGCGCTCAAGTTCAGCTCGCCTGCGCCGCCGGGCATTCGGGTCAGAAACATCCTCGGCTTCACCGGTTTCTTCGTCAAAGTGTGAATAATCGTCGAGCAAGCCCATAAAAAATCATTATATTATTATCCCGCCGCCCAAAACTTCTTTATTTTTATAAAACACCGCTGACTGCCCCGCCGTCACTGCCCGCAGAAATTTCTCACATCTCACTTCCCACTTCCCACTTCTCGCTCTTTTTATTGTAGCAGAAAATTTCTCGGCGCGGTAGCGGATTTGAAGTTGAGCTCGAAGGGGAAACTTTATTCCTCGTTTAATCCAATTTACCTGACTGACCTGAAATTTTTTCGTGAGTAGTTTTCCCGGATCTTTTGCAACGAATAGTTCATTTTTTTGGATGTTTTTTTCGATTACAAAGTACGGTCCCGTTCCCCCAATTTCAATCCCTTTCCGCTGGCCGATGGTATAAAGCGGAAGCCCCCGATGCTTGCCCAGAACATTTCCGCCCATATCAACAATTTTCCCAGGTTTCATTTTTATGCATTGGCGCAGAAATCGATTAACGTCATTATCTCGAACAAAACAAATATCCTGCGACTCATTTGGGGCAACCGGCAGCTTCAACTTTTTCGCTATTTTCTTTACTTCCGTTTTTTTATAATCACCAAGAGGAAAAATAATTTTTGATAATTCTTTTTGCGTCAGGCGATAGAGGAAATAGGATTGGTTTTTTGTTTTATCTTTTGCTTCCCATAACTCGTAACTTGCCCGCCCGTCGGCGAGGCAGGTAACTCGTAACCCTTTTTTCGTTACGTGTTCCATGTTACGCGTTACGCGATTAATACGGGCATAATGACCAGTTGCCACAAAATCTGCTTTCTCTTTTTTCATCAAATCAAATAACAACCCGAACTTCATTTCCTTGTTGCAAACCACGCATGGATTCGGCGTGAGTCCTTTCTTATAAAAATCAATAAAACAATCAATTATTTTCTTCCTGAATTCTTTTCTCGCGTCGATTTTTTTGATCGGTATATTCAGTTTTTTAGCAATATTTTTCGCCTTTACCCAGCCTTCTTGACTGGTTTTGCCGCCAAAAAAATTCAAAAAAACACCAATGACTTCGTGCCCCTGTTTCTTGAGAAGCGCCGCCGCCACCGCCGAATCCACCCCGCCGGAAAGGGCAACTATTATTTTATTTTTTTTATGAAAAGATATATTTTTCAAGATTTATACTTCCCAACGAAAGAAAAATTGCAGAGGCAGGGCAATTTATGGCAGACATGACAATTTTTCCAGTACATTTTCTCAAGTTCCCGGCTTACATTAATCGAGGCTGAATTTGCGACGCCGAACAGGCAAGAGATATAATCTGCAATTTCAACCCCCACTCCCCTGAATAATTTTTCCTTATGCTCTCCCAGAAAACGATGAACAGTTTCGCTCAACTCTCCCATTTCCTCTGCTAAATGCACGCCCGCTTCTGACAAATTTCTTCTGCCGGAGGGATAGATAGTCTCGAACATCACCTGCATCTCTCCTAAATTCCTGGGCTTTTTAAATTTATCTTTACTGAGCTTAGACATTATCTGGGACTTATTCTTACCGCATGCGCAAGGAGCTTTCCCACAATATCTGCAATGATATGGAAATCTTCGCCAGACCTCTTTTTCACTGTTGATATGAAATCTGTTGGCAACCGCCATCAGCCAAGAGAAAGCAATTAGTAGGTTTATTTTTAACTTTTGCTTATCACCTTTTCGGATGCCCTTCAGGGCTCTCATAGTAAAGCGCTCCTGATTTGAAATCAGGTCCCAAATAGAAAAAAGGCGATCGTCCGGTAAGCTATATATTTTTTCTATTAATTCCTGGAATCCAGTCAGAGAATCTTTTTTGGAAAACTTATGCACTTAAAAGCGACAAAAATTAGCTTCTTGACTCCAAACTTTCCCTGATCAAGCTCCGCACCTCTGCAAGGTTCACTTTTTTTCTCGGTCTCTCTTCTCTTTCCCGCCGAAAGGGCTTGGGAGGAATTCTGGCCGCGTCGCGAAGAGAGATTGTTCTCGGCGGACGATTATTTTCCCTCGGACTTGAAGCCGTCCCTTGAGGCATTTCTCTTTTTTTGGCTTGTGTTTGCTGAATTCTCGCCTGCTGGCGCTGAAAGTCTTTCAGGCAATCCTTGCAAAAAGTGGGCCGCGAGCCGTCAGGCTTGAAGGGAACTTCGATATCTATCTCGCAATTGTGGCATTTCGCCGCGTACATTTGGCGGCCGCCACCCGCAACAGCTAGTTCCTGATTATCACCGGAACTTTTGATTCGTATGGTATCTTCTGGCCTTACGGGCCTTCTTTTCCTTCCGGTATCTTCTTTCTTAACGCTTTTTCTTCCTAAATTTCTCCGATCAATTCTCGTTCTCGATTCTCCCCGTCCTTCTTGATCAGCTAAATCCCTTTCCGGCACCATGCCGCTCCAGCGGGCGATTTTATCCTCAACTATTTCCCGACTTGTTCCATAGCGCTCCCGTGTGACCTTCACCAATTTTTCCGCGTTTTCGGCTGTTTTCGACAAATCAAACATCGGAAGAGTAGCCGCGGAAAAAGCGCTCCCGGCAATCCCGTCAATCATCAGCTTCACATAAATGTTGTAATTGGGAAGATTGACCAGATCCTGCGCCATAAAAACCGGCTCGAATTCCTTTTCCAGAAATTCCGCGTCGCCCGCCCCCACTCTAAAAAGGATTATTGTCCCGACGTTTCCGAAAACAGCCGCCCGCACTTTTTCATCCAGTTGCTCGATATACTGATGCGCCAGTATCAAATTCAAGCGGTACTTGCGGGCTTCGGACAAAATATTGGCGAACGATTCCGTGGCAAAGTTCTGGAATTCGTCGACATAGAGATAAAAATCCTCTCTTTTCTCCTCCGGCATATCAATTCTCGCCATGGCCGCCAGCTGAATTTTGGTAATCATCATTGCCCCAAGAAGCGCGCTGTTATCTTCGCCGATGCGCCCTTTCGACAAATTCATAATGAGAATCTTTTTGTTGTCCATAATTTCGCGGACATTAAAAGCCGACTTTGTCTGCCCGACAATGTTTCGAATTAAGGAACTTGAAAGAAACTGGCCGACCTTGTTTTGAATCGGCGCGATGGCTTCAACCATCAGGCGGTCGTGATATTTCGTGAATTCATCCACCCAAAAAGAGCGTACTACCGGATCGGTCAATTTTTCGATCACTCTGGCCCGGTACTGTTTGTCAACCAGAATTCTTGTTACTCCAAGAAGTGTGCTTCCCGGATACTCAAGAAGAGCCAGAATCGCATTTCGGAGAAGGTATTCCAGCCGTGGTCCCCAGGAATCCGCCCAGATCTTCTTGAAAACGCCCACTAGCCCCGAGGCGATAAGGTGCCGGTATTCCGGCTCAACCTTTTCCATTACGTTCAAGGCGATCGGGTTGTCCTGGTCGGCTGGGTTGAAATAAACCACATCATTGATGCGGTGCGATGGAATCGCCTTGAGAGCCGTTTCCGCAAATTCGCCGTGCGGATCAACAATTGCCACTCCGCGCCCGGCCTGAATGTCCTGAACCGCCATGTTCTGGATCATGGTTGTTTTTCCCGAGCCCGTTTTTCCAATTACATAAAAATGGCGACGGCGATCGTCGTGCTTGATTCCAAATACCCGTTCCTGGCCGCGGAAATTAGTTTTAGCAAAGGTGGTAATTTCGTTGTTCATTATTTTTCCTAACACTAAGTGTTAGGATGCTGTTACCGGCAAATTAAGCGGCGCTCCGCCCTTTTTAGCTTCGATTCTGGCAATGGCCGGCGACATGGCTGACATGTCCGGCATGTGATAGATAGTGGCCAGTTCTTCCGAATTGAGAATTATTTTCGGGCCGTCATTGTCGCGCGTAATGTAGCGAATGAAAATTTTTCTTTTTGCCCAGCGCTTCCTCATTGCCACAAAAAAATAATTGGCGTACGTCTTGGTATCATTATTCGTCTTGAGAGTGTTGAGATTCGCGTCGCCAAACTGATCAAAAAAGCCCAGAGGTCCCTTGCGCAAATCTTCATAAAACACTTTTCGTGGACCCAGAACAAGAAACCTGACTTTTGTATTGAAAGCTTTTTTGCCAAAACTTTCTTCAACCGCCTGGAGCACGTCCTTTTCAACCGGAGTCAGCCTGAACTGCAAGGGCGGCTCTTCTTTTTTGTCTTCTTCTTTCTCGGGAACCGGGCCAAAGATATACTGGACTGAAGAAACGAGAATATCAACTATTTCCTTGAAAAAACTGACGATCGCCCCGAATTCTTTCTTTTCTTCCCTTTTGGTCAGCTTGTTGACCACTTTCTTGATGTGAGGCTCCCACTCGCTGTTTTTCACGGGAATCACCAGAAGCTGGCACCAGGCTTCCACTCCGGGCGGTAGCCCGGTAATGAGGTCCGCAAATGAACCGAGAGGCTCAATCATTCCTTTGGTCACCTCTTCCTGAAATCTGGTATAGGTGCGAATGGGATAAGCGTTGTCCCGAATGAGATCAAAATCCGACCCCCACAAATCCCAATCGGCGTTGGGAAGGTTGGCCGGAACACCCATGGCATAATCCTCGACATCCTCGACTTCTGCTTCCGGATACTGGGCATACACAAGGGATTCCACCATATTCCTGAATCTTTTCTCAGTCCGCACGTAAAAATGCATTTCTCCATTAATCCCTCTGATTTCAAAAACAAACATCGGCTGGAAAAGTTTTCCTTTGAGATAATAGTCAAACCAGTTAAGCGTGGAAAAAGATCCGTGGAGCGCAGTGAAAACCTGCTCCATTACCCGGGGACTGCGCTCAATGTTGCGGGGCGGCTTGATTTCCATCATGGCCCACTTGAGCTTGCCCTTGTATTCGCGCCACAGCCATCTTATGTAAAGCCAGTGAAAAACATAATAAAGGAAAATAGGAAAAACAAACCACCAAGTCGTCGCAAAGGCGAACCTGATAGTTCTTACATATTCAGCCAGTATTTGGAGTATGCTCATATTAAGAAACTGGTTATTCTTGCCCCGTATTATGCCAGAAGAGCAAGCCATTAGGCTATAGAAAAACTCTTCATGGGCATAATACGGGGTTTGTTTTTTATTTTTAACGAAAAGTTGAATTATTTTATTCAGAGCACCAGAGTTTAAAAAAGATTTTTTTCAGGGGTCTGTGATTTTAGCTCGTTTTCAGCTGATATCCATCATCTCTTTTCTCGAAGATTTTCCTATCAGAAAGATTCACCGCGATGGTTGCCCTCTTTACTTTCCTTTTTTTGAAAACTCCTTGGTACAGCTTGTCCCTGCTTAAAAATCCTCCAGCCGATTTCAAGAGATTGACAATGACTTCCTTGACCGTCCCTTCTTCATATCCCCACTCGCGAAGGGCATAAGTTCCTCTTCCAACCAAAACAAATCTTTTGTCGCGGATAAGCTCATTATGAACCGTTTGGGGATGAACCCCGTACCACAATTTTTTGGAGCTGCCTTGAGAGCTTATTTTTTCACCCCTTTGTGGTACGGGGTGAACTTTTTTCTGGCTCAAACCAAATTGCCCTATTAGCTGCGCAATTTCCCGAAAGTGAAGGGGTTTGCCTTTTTTCATAAGAACAAGCGTTGATTTTTCCCGGACGCCCCGGGGGCGGATAAGGGGCCATTTCGCCCTTCCCCAGTCGCCGAAAACATTTTGATCAAATTTTTTGGAAATCTCCAGAAAACTCACGATATGCTCCGGCTTCACCTGGGGAAACTTTTGAGAAAAATCACTATGGTCCAGCTTTTTGAGGACTTTCTCAATATCAAGAATGTTTTTGCCTGCGTCAAAAATTGCCTCAAGCTCCGAGACTGCCGCCCGGAAATATTTTTTATCAAAATCGGGATTGATCCAAGAATCTCTGGTCTCCCGATTGCTCTTCACTTTTTTGAGGCCAGCTAAAAGGAAAATAACTTCAACAGCCCTTTGCTCTTCAGGAGAATATTCGCTCTTTCCCGAATGGCGCGAAAAAATTTCCTTCGTCAATCTCCCATTCGAAACAACTCCGCCATATTCCTTGACTGCGTCATTCGCAAGAAACGCAAGATCTTGAGCGATCTTGTCCTTTTTTATTTTCCTCAAGGCTTTCACCGCGTCTCCTTCAATCTGTCTTATCCTCTCGCGGGTAACATTCAAACTTTTCCCAATTGCTTCGAGAGTCTTTGGTTCCCCGTTTCCGATTCCGAAACGACTGGAGAGAACCAGTTTCTGTTTGGCACTAAGAATGTTCAAAATACCTTCAACAATAGACTTCAAATCTGCCTCTTTCACGGGGATTTTTTGGGAAATATCCGTATTTTCCCTTAAATTTACCATATTTTTGACTGATTGCATTTTGGCTCTCTTGCCTGCCTGACAGCAGACAGGTTGGTTAAAAATTAGCATAAATCAGCTTAATGTACAACCATAACATATGGTTGTCAGGTTGTCAAGAACTTAGGGTAAACCCCGTACCACAAATCGTAAATATGTGGTTTTGGGGCGATATATTTCCAAGGAAAATAAATACTTTGTGGTGCGGGGTAAATTTAAGGATTTTTAAAAGAGCTTTGTATATAGATTATCCCGCTTTGGCGGAACTCCAATGTTTTTAATTTTTGACTTTCTCGTATTTCCACCAATCCACCATCAAGGCCGATGCGACGAAAATCGAGGAATAAGTTCCAAAAGTTATACCAAAAAGAAGAGCCAGGGTGAAATTTTTTATCGTTTCGCCGCCAAAAATGAAAATGGCCAGAAGAGTGATTATGACCGTGAAAGAAGTATTGATTGAACGAGCCATTGTTTCGTTGAGGCTTTGGTTGACTGTTTCGCCGAAATCAACTTTTCCGCCCGAGCGCAGAAGATTTTCCCGCGTCCGGTCATAGACAACAATTGTGTCGTGAACTGAAAAACCAAGGATGGTGAGAAGCGCCGCAATAAAAGGAGTGCCAATCTCGATACTCGAGAAATGACCGAGGACAGAAAAAATACCGACGGTTATCAAAACATCATGAACCAGCGCCACGACCGCGCCGATTCCGTATTTCCAGGACTGAATTGGCCGGGAAACTTTCCGGAAAGCATAAGCGATATAAAGGGCAATGCCAACGACCGCAATGGTGAGCGCCCAAATGGCTTTTTTTTTGATTTCTGAAGAAATCGAAGGGCCAATGTAATCGAGGCGGGTATTTTGACTTTCCGGAAATTTCTCGCGAAGCTTCGCGAGAACGGCTTTGTTTTTTTCATCGTCAGAGTTTCCGTAGCGAATGAGATAAGAATTGTTTTGTGTTTGGGTGACGACCGCGTCTTCAATCCCAACTTTTTTTAATGCATCTTTTATTTCATCATTTTTTATATCTAATTTCTCATTTCTTATCTCCATTAATGTTCCTCCGGTGAAGTCCAGTCCGTATTTCAGTCCCCATGTCGAAAGACTGATGATTGACAGAATCATGAGAGTTCCTGAGAAAACATAGAAATATTTTCGCTGACCGAGGATGTTATACATAAATAAAACTAAAAACTAAAATCGAAAAACTAAAAATAACAACTTAAATGTAAAAGCTTTTAGTTTTTAGCTGTTGCTTTTACATTTTAGATTTTTACTTTTAGTTATAACTTAGGACTCCGATGTCAAATTTTCTTCTTCTGAATTCTTCGCTTTTACTATTATTAATCCTCTGTGTTTCTCCGCCCAGTTGCTTATAATCGCAGTCAAAATCGTCCGCACCAAAATAATCGCCGTGAACATCGAAACCAGCACACCCAAGAGAAGCGTGACGGCAAAACCCTTCACGAATCCGGTACCGAACCAAATTAGAATGAGCGAAGTAATCATCGTTGAGATATTGCTGTCCCGAATGCTCGGCCAAGCCCGGCGAAAGCCTTCGTCAATCGCCCCTTTGAGCGAGCGGCCCTTCCGAATTTCTTCCTTCGTTCGTTCAAAAATCAAAATGTTCGCGTCCACTGCCATGCCGACCGAAAGAATAAACCCGGCTATTCCCGCCAGTGTCAAAGTAATTGACCAGGGAGTTTGGGACGAGAGCTTGAATATCGCCACCATAATTGAAGTATAAATCACCAGGGCAATGGCCGCTATGAAACCCAGAAAACGATAGTATGAAATCATGAAAATCATAACGAGGATTATGCCAATCAATCCCGCTTTGAGGCTTTTGTCGAGTGAAATTTTCCCGAGGGACGCTTCGACGCTTTGTTGGCCGATGAGCGTAATCGGAACCGGAAGGGCTCCTTCATTGAGCCTCTGGGCCAGTTTTTTGGCTTCGTCCAGCGAAAAATTTCCGGTAATGACCGCTTTCCCGTCAGTTATTTCGGCTTGGACCGTTGGCGCGCTGATGACCCGGCCGTCCAAAAATATCGCGATTTGCTTTCCGATGTTTTCTTTGGTGAGCTGGGCAAATATTTTCGCCCCTTCGCCGTCAAATTCAATGCCAACTTCCGGTTTTCCGCTCTGGGACATAAACTGCACATCGGCCCGCTTCAGATTTTTCCCCGTGAGACCGGTTTCAATAAAATTCGGCACCGCTTGCTCGGCGGGGGACGAAGTTTTTTTGGCAATTAGTATATGCTGGCTATGGACTTCTTTGTTGTCTCCATCCCCGCGCTCTTCCAGCTTTTTTATTATATGATATCCAAACTGCGATTCCACAATTTGCAGATAAACCTCTCCAGGCTTCAAATCTCTGTCAAACAGAATTTTGTCAAATTCTGGGACAAAAGTACCTTTTTTAACCCAGCCCAAATCGCCCCCCTGATCCTTTGATCCCGGGTCTTCAGAATTTTGTTTTGCAAGTTCCGAAAAATCAGCTCTGTTTTGAATTTGTTTCAAGAGATCTTCTGCTTTTTTCTTTTGCTCTTCGTTATACTTCTTGTCCTCCTCGGAGAGCTGCGGCTCTTCCTTAGGCAGTTCTTGTCCAGCGATCTTTTTGAATTCCAGAAACGGCGTTTCTTTGATCATTTCTTTGGCGCCTTCAATGTCTTTTATTCCGGCCAGTTCCACAATCAGGCGATATTCACCCCCGGATTTTGAATTTTCAATCAGGGGCTCGGCCACTCCAAAGGCGTTCACCCGCCTCTCGATGACATCGTGAAGCCCGTCCAGCGCGTCCTGCACTTTCCCCGATTCAACTCCGGAAACATCGGCTTTGTATATCAAATGAATCCCGCCTTGAAGGTCAAGGCCAAGATTAATTTTGAATTTGCTTACGACCTTGTGAAGCCAGCTGGGTTTTATAATCTGCCCAGGATAGGCAACACAGGCCGCGACCACAAATAAAATCACGACTAACAGAAACTTTATCCAAATCTTCTGACGAATGGACATAATAAAAAAGCGTTTTTACACTTTTATTTTACCATAAAATAAAAATAATCTCAACGCATTAAATTACGGCTGCTCGGTTTCGCCCTCCCTTACATATTCTTCAATCTCCGGCCAGCGGGCAATCAAATCTTCTCTTAATGTTTGAGTATCATCATCTTCGTTTATTTCGCCCCATTCTGTTTTTTCGGCCAGCAGATCATCCACCAGCTCCTCGTAAGCGTCCGGGGTTGTCACCAATTCCTGTTTGGCTCTTCTCTTGAGCTCCAGCAAAAGATTTTCAATTGACGGTTCGATTACGTTGTCCATAGAAATACAATCTAATGATAAATATAGTTCTGTTACAATGCTCTAGAGCATTGTAACAGGAGCAAATATAGTCATTAATAAATAATCAAAATTCCCACTTCTCGTTTCTCACCTCCAATCTCTTATTTCCTAATTCCCGTTAAAAATTCATGCGCTTTTTTCAATACTTTTTTCGTCTGCTTGAAAGTAATACGTTCGTAAGCCTTTTTGAATTCCAGCCACTGATAATCAATATGTTCATGAGATAGTTTTATTCTTTTCATTTTCGTTTCTACGAGATAATAGGTGACGATTTTGAAAATATTTATACCCTTTTCGCTTTTCCTGCGCTCCCTTTTTTCACGGCCTTTAGCCCGATAAAAATATTTTGTCCAAGTATAAAAATCGGGAATTATTTTGAGTTTCGTAATCCCCGTTTCCTCCTTTACTTCACGTTTGAGAGTTTCTTGCCAGTTTTCCCCTTTTTCAATATGGCCCTTGGGAAAATCCCAATGACCCCGATAAATTCCACTCTTCGGATGCTGGATAAGAAGGTATAATATTTTCTTTTTCTCTTTATCCCGCACTTTTGAGCTCCTCTTTATCTTTTGCGAAATAGTGCGGGGCCGCCGGAACACCACCGCCCCGACGGATTTTTCAAATGGCATAGAGTTGTCCTAAGACCGAGTCTTAGGAAAATTCCTAAGACTCGGTCTTAGATACGGTCTTAGATATCGAAACCCAATGAAATTTTCTCGAAGTTGTTATACTGGGCATGATTTAAGTATACCACATTAATTTTTTCGAATAAAAAAAAGGGCCTGCCGAGAACCCTCGTATGAGAGTAAAACTCGGCAAGCCCTGACCAGGATGTCCTGGTCTACTTAAGGGGTTCCCTTCCGCTCCACCACTTGTGGGCAGAGTAATACTTCTGGAAAGGCTTTGCTCCTTGGACGGCCTGGGAAGCAGTCCCCGACACCACATTCCAGCTGCCGCCGATCATCGCCATGTAGACAAAGGCATTCTGGACCGGTTCGGTAGCAGGCCGGAGAATCGGCAGACCGACTTTATCGGCATAGGCCCCCATGACTCCACCTGCCGCCTTGGCGCCGATAACAGTGGCATCCAGCCAGTAAAGACGACCATACGCCGTCCATACAGAGTAGGGGTCGAGCTGGTCGTAGTCCAGCAGACACAGAGTTCTTCCCACTCCATAGAAGGCGATTCCCTCCGCCGTTGACGGAGCCTTAAAGAAAAGATAAGCGAGTCCCCGGGACGTTTCGTTACCGGCCGGTTTGGGCTGGTTGTTGCGGACCGCACGGAGATATTCTTCCGTGTAGCTCATTTCCCCGGCCTTGTACCAGGAATAGAAAAAGCCGGCAATCTATCCCGGGCCAGGAACGGCAAAGGCAACCCGCAGAAGGGTTTTCTGGGTCGCCTCGTCCATCGCCTTGGCCGGCGTCGCGAAGGCCATGATCAGAACCACGCACATCAATACAACCAATTTTCTTGCCATATACCTTTCCTCCTTAAATTTCCTCCCCCGATGAGAGAGGTTTTGTCAATGAAACTTGTCTAACAAGAAAATTAGCACTTGCAAAAAACTTGTCAATAGGAAAAGCTTATTAGGAAACAAAATTGACTTTAAGTAAAAATTGCTCTCTTATAAAAATATTCTTATTTATCCTTAAAGAAATAGCACCGGCGGTGGTTCCGGCGCCGAGGCGCGCTTCATTTTATTGGTTCCAATAATATGTTCCTCGTCTCGAGGATTGCGCGAAGGATTGCCATTTGTATTGAGAAATTAAGCAGGAGCCTCCTTTCGCTTCTTAAGGCTTCTTCTTTTTCTTTTTATTTATTTTTAAACAAGTCACCCCTTGACTATTATATGATTACGTGCATTAATAAGCATAAATCAGTCAGTAATGTCTGACTCAAATAACAAGGAGGACCCGCAACTTGAAAAAATTATTGGTACTGGCAATGGCAGCAGTGTGCGTTTTCCTGCTATTTTTTCCAATTACTACGAAGGCCCAGGTAGTCGCGCTCGATGAGTGCTACGGAGGGGTCGAATTCACCAGATTCGGAGTTTACGATCCAGAGATTGGCGATTGGGTCGAACTCCGGGTCAGATGTCTCCCCTGGTGGTGGGATCCTCTCTATCTCCCGCCGGCATGGGTTATTCTTACCCCGGCAATTGTACCCGTGTTATGGTACGATGTCGGCTACGTGGGCGGGTTCTTCACCTTTGGGGATTTTTACTACTATCCTGGATATTATCATCACTTTCACAGGTTTCATTCTCACTTTTGGCACTTCCGGCACCATCTACACGGAACGTTTGACCGCCATTTTCGCCGGGGGATGGTACAAGCCAGAGAAAGATACCCCGGACTCAAAAAGCCCTCCGGATTCCAGCACGCGAAACAGGGTACAAGAGGAGACCACCGCGGCGAGGTCAAACAGGGTTTCCAGAAGGACGGCAAACATCCGCAAGTCGGTGGTCCGGCGCATACTGGAAAGGCTTCTGAAGTAAGACCCCCCGGTGCTCACGGCAAGGGAACTGGTCCTGCGCCCGGCGAGAAAATCAGGGCGCCTAAGGGATTCAGTCCGTCCGGCAAGTCGCCCAGCGGGACGACTGTAAGGCCACCAGGATCAATGAGTGGTCCCGGTCGTGCCGCAGGAACAGGTAAAGCTCCAGCAGTACGCAGTCCTTCAGGTTCACTCCCGGGCGGCAAGGGAGCTTCACAAACGCCGCGGATGTCAACTCCTCATTCCGCTCCCTCCCCATCCAGAAGTGGTGGAGGAGGCGGAAGCAAGCCGAAGTAGCAAAAAAACTAACCTTAGGCAAGGAGGGAATGATCTATACTAAGAGGTAAAATCGCTGTCCTTTTGGTAATCTCGGTAATAGCCTTAGCGGTGGGTGGTTGTGCAACCAATCCCAAGACTCCAACGGAAGGAGCAGCGGCCGGTGGCCTGACAGGCGCCGGAGTTGGAGCCGCACTCGGTGCCCTCATCGGCGCTGTCACCGGAGATCCCGGCACGGGAGCCTGGATAGGAGCGGCAGCAGGCGGCCTCGTTGGAATGGCTGCGGGTGCCTCGGCTGGTGCGGAAAACCAACGCCGTCTGCAGGCACAGTACCAGAGAGAGCTGTCTAAAGTTCCTGCAGCCTGGAGAGGTCCTCAAGGTGAGATCATCGGCACCCTGCGGGTTGAGAATAACCGGCTATTCTACTGCCTAGGCGAGGATCACCTCGTCTGGGACGCCGCCAATGAATGCTGGTACGCCGAAGATTGACATCCTTTCTTCGGCCACCGGCAAAATTCCTCACGGGGGAGCCTATACGCTCCCCTTTTTTATTTTTTCAAAAATTATTTCCATTAGTCTATTGTCTTTCCTAAAAAGAAAAGCCGGTGCGGTTGCACCGGCGGCGAGGCGTGCCTATTCTGGCATCGGTATTATTATGGTTCGTGTTTCCCAGATTGCACGAATGACAGCGGCTGGCATGGAAAAATTGAGAAGCAGCCTCCTTTCTCTTTTCAAGGCTTCTTCTTTTTCTTTCTCATAATACTGCCGGTCTTGCTTCCGCATTTCCTGACAGCACCCTTCTTGGTCAACCGTGCCATCTTTTGACACAAACTGACCAAGGTTTTTGTAGGGTACATCGCCAGCCGCACACGGCGCATACACGAACAACGAAGCAAGCAATGCTAGCGCCAGCATGATCCCTAAGAAAATTTTCATGATTTCCTCCCTTTGATGACCAAAAGATTTTTTCCTAGGAACATTGTCCCGAGGATTTGTTGCGATAGGTGCAAAAAACTACTGTTACATAATTATCACTACTTATTTATTTTTAAGCAAGTCAGCCCTTGACTATTTTATGATTATGTGCATTAATTAGTTCAAATCAGTCAGCAATGTCTGACTTTAAAAAGGGAGGACGCGGAAATGAACAAAAAAATCTTGTTCTTCGCGGCAATGATTTCTGCTCTTTTTTTTATTCTTCCCGGGTGCGCAGTGGATCTGGTCGGCTACCCTCCGCCCGGCTCCGTACCGGAAGTATATCCCGAGGAGGCTGTTTTCTACCCCGTTGGTATCTATCCCTATTTTTGGAGCGGCTGGTATTACTACCCATACTGGAATGGAACCGTATGGGTCTACAACAGGTATCCTCGACCCCTGGCGCACTGGCACGGACCTGCTCTTCGCCACCATGGCCCCCCGCCAAGATTCTGGCATAAGGACGGCCATCCTCGCCATGGACCGCCAACCGCAGCCCCTGGATTTCGAAAACCAGCTCCCACACCGAGAGCTGGGACTCCGGGACCGGGGATACGAAATGCTGGTCCGCCAAGACCTCAAAGCGGAATGGCTCCGCGGTCGCCAAGCGCTCCGCCTCGCGTGGCAACGCCATCAAGGCAAGCTGCGCCTCGCCAATCTGTTCCAGTTAAAAAGCAGCATAATTAAAAATAACCGCCACAGCAGAGGTAATTCGTATTTCGTTGACAAGGGGATAGACAGAAGTCTGTCCCCTTTTTTCGTGGTTATTTTTGCTCCAGAAATTTTATCAATTTCTCCACCTCCATACAATTCACAACATCACTTTTTTTCGCCCAACCCCGCCTAGCCTGGGCGATGCCGAGTTCCAAAAAATGAAGCTGGTTTTTGCTGTGCGAATCCGTGCCGATGGAAATTTTCACGCCGTGTTCAATCGCCTTTTTTATATTTAGGTCATTCAAGTCCAGCCGGTCCGGATAAGAATTTATCTCAAGAATGGTTTTTGTCCGCACCGCCGCTCGAAAAATCTCTTCCATGTCTAGCTCGTAGCCGGATCTCTTGTGAATCACCCGTCCCGTTGGATGAGAAATGATGTCAATATGCGGATTTTCCATCGCCCGAATGAGTCGTTTCGTCATCTCGGTTTTCTTCATCTTGAAATTGGAATGAATTGAGCCAAGAACAATATCAAATTTTGCTAGATGCCTATCTTCAAGCGCGATTGTCCCGTCGGGATTGATATCCACTTCGCAACCTTTCAAGATTTTTATTCCCTTCATTTTCTTGTCAACTTTTTTAATCTCTCTCCACTGCCGTTCAATTGTCCTCACATCCATCGCCCCGGCGATCTTGAGATGTCCGACGTGATCAGTGATGGCAATATATTTCCGCCCCAGCCGCATAGCTTCCCGCGCCATTTCTTCAACTGAATGCGCTCCATCGGAAAAAGTTGTGTGCATTTGGAGATCGCCCAAAACTTCCTCATATTCGACGATTTTCGGCAATTTATGCGACGCCGCCAGTTCAATTTCTCCTCGATTTTCTCGCATTTCCGG
>Ga0315268_10002218_pt1 | contig 22124 bp, 23 predicted proteins | sample C1_top_MG_FD_204535 | JGI IMG/M metagenome (GOLD analysis project Ga0315268, IMG submission 204535) | Sediment microbial communities from Yellowstone Lake, YNP, Wyoming, USA - C1_top | ecosystem: Environmental > Aquatic > Freshwater > Lake > Sediment | place: USA: Wyoming | collected 2017-08-01 | reverse complement strand
CTCTGGCGGCGGGATATATTGCTATGGATCATCTTCGCCAGGCATCGCTGACTGCACTATCAGTGGCAATATGGCTGTTGGCATATCCGGTAGCCAGGGCGGAGGGATATATTGCGAATTCTCCTCACCGAGTATCACTAACTGCACCATCAGCCGGAATTCGGCTGCGGGTTCCGCCATAAGGTCTCTTGGCGGAGGGATTTTCATTACCTCCTCCTCAGCGAGTATCACTAACTGTATTATCTGCCAGAATTCGGCCAGTAGCAATTATAAAAGCCTGGGCGGAGGGATTTATTGCCGGGCATCCTCCTTGGCAAGTATCGTTAACTGCACTATCAGCCAGAATTCTTCTCAAAACATTGGCGGGGGAATTTATGGTTATGACTCTGCCTCTTCGCCGGGTATCATCAATTGCATTCTCTGGGAAGACTCACCGCAGGAAATCTCACTCGGTAACGGCACCATAGGCAGTGGCACTCTTACTGTCACCTACTCTGACATTCAGGGCGGCTACCCTGGAGAAGGTAACATCGACGCTGAGCCTCAATTTAAAGACCCCTCTGGAGGAAATTTTCACCTTTTGTCCATCTCGGCCTGTATAGATGCCGGAACCAGCAATGGTGCCCCGCTTACCGATAAAGATGGCAAGCCCAGACCCAGTGGCAGAGGGTATGATATGGGAGCCTATGAGTTTGAGATGGCAAATTTAATTAAATTGAACCGATTCAACACACTTTCAAATGGCGGCTATATCGTCGCCGCCTGGTCTACAGCCAGTGAAATCGACAATGCAGGGTTTAATCTCTTGCGCAGTGAATCAGAAAACAGTGAATCAGAAAATGGTACCTATATCAAGATCAACCCCAGGATTATAGAAGCAGAAGGCAACGCTATATCGAGTGCAGAGTATTCCTTCATCGATATTACAGCAATACCGGGAATTACGTATTATTATAAGCTGGAGGACATAGATACCCGTGGTGTCAGTACTTTTTACGGCCCTGTTTCGGCTATTATCCCAGCGCCGGATCAAAACGGTGAATCTTCCCTGCCCGATAGGTATTCACAGCCGCTATGGCCCTATAACAGCTACTTGAGTTATCCCCTCTTGTGGGGGATGTATTAAGATGTATTAATATGGTGATTATTATAATAGTGAGTTAGCGACATCTTGCACTTACTTACATTCCCGGCTGATGTTCTGACATTGGCCGGGTTTTTGTTTTTAGGCAAAGGCGACAGTAATATTTAGCTTCCTTATCAAGGCCCGTTATTTGCTTTTTGCCTCTGTGTTTGCATTTTTTGCCTGCCTTTAACGCAATTCTCATAAAAATCTCATATTATACTAATTACCATTTAGTAATATTTTTTTAGTTAACTGAAATGTGGAATGAGATCTCTCCATAATTATATGCGAGTTGTATCCGCATTATATACAGAGCCTTAACAGAGTATAGGAGGCCTTAACAGAACCCTTATTATATTCTAACAAAATACTAACAATCGAAGGGTAAGATAAAAGGAGAGAAGGTGTGAAGCAAAAAAGGAGATGTGTGGAATGAATCGATTTAAAAAACACCGCATGATGGCTTTCTTTTGGGGCTTTTTGGCAGTAGCAATTCTTTCGGTGATCGGGTGGGCACCACGGGTTGATGCGTTGGCAGTAACCGGCGCCGGTGCATCGTTTCCTTATCCTGTTTATGGACAGTGGGCCCATAAGTATGGGCAACTAAGCGGCCTGCAACTGAACTATCAATCCATCGGTTCAGGGGGCGGGATAGCCCAGATCAAAGCCAAGACTGTCGATTTCGGAGCTTCGGATGCACCTTTGAAGAAAGAAGAGCTGGACGCAAGCGGCCTGATCCAATTTCCCATGATTATGGGAGGAGTGGTGCCGATCGTTAATATAAAAGGGGTAAAAGCAGGGGAACTGCGGCTCACTCCACAACTTTTGAGTGACATCTTTCTGGGAAAAGTAACCAGATGGGATGATCAGGCTGTCAAGCAGGTCAATCCCGGTCTTAAACTCCCTGGTAAGGCCATTACCGTAGTACACAGGGCGGATGGATCGGGGACCACCTGGATTTTTACCAATTATCTGGACAAAGTCTCTGCACAATGGCACGGGAAAGTAGGCACGGACAAGGCTGTCTCATGGCCTGTTGGTGTGGGCGGTAAAGGGAACGAAGGTGTTGCGGCCTATGTACAGCGCATAGATGGGTCTATCGGGTATGTCGAGTTTGCCTATGCTCTGGAGAACAAGATGGTCCATGCGCTGCTTAAAAACAAGGCGGGCAAGTTCGTTGCTCCCACCATCGAAACATTCCAGGCCGCTGCTGCCAATGCAGATTGGAAGAGCGCTCCCGGATTCTACCTGGTGTTAACCGATCAGTCCGGCGATACCAGTTGGCCTGTTACCGGAGCATCTTTTATTCTCGTCTATCGAGAGCAGCCGGAGGCGGAGAAAGCCAGGGCATTGCTCAAGTTCTTTAACTGGTGCTATAAGAATGGGACAAAAGATGCCACGGACCTTGCGTATGTGCCGATGCCGCAGAATGTAGTTAATCTTGTGGAAGATATATGGAGCAGGGAGATAAAGGCTGGCGGCAAGGCAGTCTGGCCTTGAGGAATGAGCTGCCAGCCAGTCTGGCAGCAGGGGACGAGTAGAGATTAATAAAGTAGCAATCAAGGTAATCAGAATCGGGCAAGGGGGTCCCTTTATTCTCTTGCCCGATAGTATTTTTGATCCGCAAATTATCCTGTTATGCCTGAGAAGCCTATGGAATTGAAACTTCAGAAGGATCATTGGTATAGGTGAGTTATTCTGTAATGTCTGAGAAACTGGATGAGAAGGTGAAGTCGATTTATCTGCAGAATGTCCAGAAGAAAGGGGACATTTTTTTTCATTGGCTGACAGCACTGTGTGCTCTCCTGATGCTGGTCCTGGTGGTGGGTATATTCTGGCAATTAATGAGCCATTCTCTGCTCGCCATCCATAAATTCGGGTTCAGGTTCCTGATCTCTCAAGCCTGGGACCCGGTCTCTCAGGAATTCGGGGCAGCAAGCAGCATCTATGGTACGCTGGTTTCTACTTGCCTGGCGATGATTCTGGCGGTTCCAGCAGGGCTGGTGATCGCCCTGTTTCTCGTGGAACTGGCTCCCCCATCTATAAGCCGGATAGTAGGGTACGCTATTGAGCTTCTGGCCGCGATTCCCAGCATCATTTACGGCATGTGGGGATTGTTTGTCTTTGCGCCATTTATGGCTGATCATGTTCAACCCGCTTTAGGCAAGACTCTGGGATTTTTACCTCTTTTTCAAGGGCCGCCGATGGGGATAGGAATGCTCACGGCCGGAATTATTCTGGCCCTGATGATCTTACCCTTCATCACTGCCGTGAGCCGGGATATCTTCAGGATGGTGCCTGCGGTGTTAAAGGAATCCGCTTATGGTTTAGGCTCCACGACCTGGGAAGTTACTCAGAAGGTAACCATCAGCTATGGGCTGCAGGGTCTTTTGGGTGCCGCATTTCTGGGGTTAGGCCGTGCCATTGGCGAGACCATGGCCGTTACCTTCGTTATCGGCAATGATCATGCCATTTCGGCATCTCTCTTTTCGGCAGGCAACAGTATTGCCTCAACTCTGGCCAATGAGTTTGCCGAAGCATCCGAGCCTCTCTACTTAAGCGCGCTTATGAAACTGGGCCTGGTATTGTTTGTCATTACCATATTGATCCAGATCCTGGCACAATTGTGGCTGAAGAGAATCGGCAAGAGAATGGGAGGGCGCTTGTGATCATCCGCTCGGCTGTGCCCCGTAAGTTTGCGGATTTTAGCGTAAAGGTCATATCGAGCCTGTCAGCGCTTTTAGGCATTGCCATCCTGGTCTGGATACTTTTTGAAGTTATCAAAAGAGGCTCTGCCGCCTTAAACTGGTCCTTTTTTATTCACCTGCCAACTCCACCGAACATAGAGGGCGGGGGACTGGCCAATGCTATCCTGGGGACATCCATGATAACCCTTTTGGCCACGCTGGCAGGAGTCCCCATTGGCCTTTTGGCCGGGGTGTACCTGGCCGAGTTCGGGCAAAACACCCGCCTCGGCTCTATGGTGCGCTTTACCAGCAACGTCATGATGGGGGTACCATCCATTATTGTAGGGCTTTTCGTTTACACCCTGCTGGTGCTTCCGTGGCACCACTTTTCAGGGTATGCCGGAGCGGCCTCATTGGCCATCATCATGCTGCCTATTGTGGCCAGAACCACTGAAGACATGCTCAGGATGGTTCCCAATTCCCTGCGGGAATCGGCGCTTGCACTTGGTGCTCCGTGTTGGAAAGCGACATTGGAAGTGGTATTCAGGGCAGCCAAGGCAGGGCTGATTACGGGGGTACTCCTGGCTATAGCGCGGGTGAGCGGGGAAACCGCTCCTCTTTTGTTTACGTCCCTGAACAGTCCTTTTTGGCCCCAATCCTTAAGCCAACCTACTGCTAACCTTACCGTAACCATTTTTAACTATGCCATGTCTCCATACAGCAACTGGCAGGAGATAGCCTGGGGGGCCTCCCTTTTGATTATGGTTGCCGTTTTGGCTTTGACCGTGGTTGCCCGTTTTATCCTCAAGGAGGCAAAGAAATGAACGCAAGCTCAGAAGAAATTCCGGATCATTCATCAGGCAGGCAGGGGTACTTCAGGCCCCCTGTCATGGGCAACCGGTCTTCGGGCAATGCCAGCATTAATGCATCTTCCCTTGTCATTCAGCCTAAGATATCGACCCGCAGGCTCAATTTTTTTTACGGTAATCATCAGGCACTGACCAACAATAGCCTGGATATCGCTCCAAGCAATGTTACGGCCATTATCGGCCCGTCAGGATGTGGAAAGTCTACCCATATCAGGGTTTACAACCGGATATTCGAACTTTACCGGGAACAGCGGGCTACGGGCGAGGTTCTCCTGGATGGGGAGAATATCCTCTCACCATCGGTGGATGTCATAGAGTTGCGCAGAAAGGTTGGTATGATCTTTCAAAAACCGACACCGTTTCCGATGAGTATTTTTGAAAATGTGGCTTATGGTCTCAGGCTGCACTATAAGCTCACCAGGAGTGAACTGGCTGAGCATGTGGAAACGGCCATGAGACGTGCAGCTCTGTGGGATGAGGTCAAGGATAATCTGCACCGGCCCGGTACCGCCCTTTCGGGCGGCCAGCAACAACGCTTATGCATTGCGCGGGCCATTGCCATCGAACCGGAGGTACTCCTCATGGATGAACCTACCTCTGCGGTAGATCCTGTGGCTACGGCTAAAATCGAAGAACTGATCGAATCCCTCAAGTCGATGTATACGATCGTTATCGTCACCCACAATATGCAGCAGGCAGCCCGCGTCTCTGATTTCACGGCTTTTTTTTATGAAGGAAATGTCGTGGAATTCGGACCTACCACGCAAATTTTTACCAACCCGTCCAATAAACAGACCGAAGATTACATAACCGGGCGTTTTGGCTGATGGCAATCGATGCCATTGCTCTCATCGCCCGGTTGTCGCGGGAATCCATAGGATTGCAAGAGTCCATAAAATTATGGACGTAAGCCTTTCTGGCAGTCGAGCATGATTCCCAGAATTATTGGCAGAGGAACGGTGATAATCAGCCATCCGAACAAAAGCCCCAGCAATATTGTTTCTATTATAGCGTTCATGGTCTTATCTCCTTAGAAATGGCCTGTCATTAACTCGTTTCATCATAGTAGACGATCAATCAAACGCATTGATTACTTTTTTTCCATCCTGTAAGAGAATAATGGCTGTTTTGCTCTATCGACCCTCGATCTTTTTAAAGGAACACTTCTTGACATATTTACGATTTGTCAATACAATTATTCTGTGAACTTCGAGTGGGATGAGGAGAAGAATGGCCTTAATATTCAAAAACACGGCCTTGATTTTAGTATAGCTCCCGAAATTTTTAACGGTCCGATGCTGGTTAATCTGGATAACCGGCAAAATTATAGGGAAGATCGCTGGATCGGGATCGGGACCGCCAGGGGACGGGTTCTGGTAGTCGTTCGTATTCACTGAGAGAGACAAGGCAGAGACTATCAGGATCATTTCACTAAGAAAGGCATTAAAACATGAGCGTCAAAAGTTTGAAGAAAAAATCGGACAATAGTGCAAAATGGGGAAAAAAGCCAGATACATCCGGTTATTGGGACCGGATTGATGCGATGTCTGATGAGGATATCGATACATCTGATATTCCGCCACTGGATGAAGAGTTCTTCGCCAATGCACAAATACGGATGCCGAAGACAAAGGAGACGGTGACTATTCGCCTTGACTCGGATGTAGTAAGCTGGTTTAAAGGGCAAGGGAAGGGATATCAGACAAGGATTAATGCTGTCCTCAAAACTTACATGTACGCTCAAAAGAATTTAACCTCCCGCGAAGATCCGCGTAAATAGGCTGGTCTTGCCTCACAATCTCTTTATTCGTCAGGTAAGGGAGATCGCAAAATAGATCAATATACTGATGGAGGGAAAAAGAATGCGAATTATTACCCTTGGACCAGAGGGTACATTCAGCCATGAGGCAGTGATTGGCTATCATAAACAGGCTGAAATCATCTTCAAACCTACGGTATGGGACATCTTTGAGGGAACAGCCGCCGGAGAAGGGGAAATGGGGATGGCCCCTATTGAAAACTCAATTGCCGGTTCCGTAGGTTTTACCCTGGATGCCTTTCTTCACTTTAACCTGCGTATCAAGGCAGAGACAGTGCTTCCCATCAAACACAACCTGGCAGGCAGGGGAAAGCTTAATCAAATCAAGGTAATCTATGCCCATCCTCAAACCTATGCTCAATGCAAGACTTTTTTGCGAACGAGGGTCTCGACTGCGGAAATTATCGAGACCAGCAGCAATGCCAAGTCTGCGGAAATGCTCTCACAGCAGACCGGTCCTGAATATGCTGCCATTGTTCCGGCTATTGCCGCTCAGATATATCAATTGGGCATCCTGGAAAGAAATATTCAGGACAGCAAGTTTAATGTGACCCGATTTGTCGTTCTTGCCGAAGAAGATTCCAGAGAGCGGACCGGAAGAGACAAGACCAGCCTGGTGGTCTATCCGGTAGCAGACCGTCCGGGTATTCTGTGCGAGATGCTTGAGGAGTTTAAGCTTCGAAATATCAACCTGAACAAAATTGAATCCCGTCCATCCGGAAAGCTTGGAGATTACATTTTTTACATTGATTTCGAAGGACATCGAGAAGACCCCGCAGTAGCCGAAGTCTTGCAAAAGATCGAAGGTAAGACAGCCTTTCTGAAAATCCTCGGCTCCTATCCCAAGATGTGCTAGAAAAAATCCCGCGAGAGGGCAAAATGCAGAAAGAAATTATTCCTCAAGGTACTCAAGGTACTGCCCCTCTGGTTGTGGTGACCAGAGGAGACGATCCCTATGAAAATGTCTGGAACGCCCTGCAAGGGCTACACTTGCCCCCGTTGCAGGGCAAAAGGATTTTGCTTAAGCCAAATGCCGGACGCCTGGTGCCAGCCAGATCGGGAGTGACCACTCATCCCCTGGCTGTGGCAGCGGCCATTGATTTCTTCCGGCAGTTTGATCCTGCGGAGATTCTTCTGGGTGAAAGTCCCATTCTGGGAGTGAGGGCACTGGAGGCTCTGGAAAAAGCGGAAATGGCCGAAATTGCCCGAAAAAAAGGGGTCTCCCTGATCGATCTTGATGAGCGCCCCCCGATTAAAATACCTGTTCCGCAGGGGAAAGTGCTGCGCAGCCTTCGCGTTTGCGCACACGTCCGTGAAGTGGATTACCTCGTTTCCATGCCTGTTATGAAAACCCACATGCATACCGGCGTCACCTTAAGCATCAAAAACATGAAAGGAACGCTCTGGAGGCGCGAAAAAGTCCGGCTGCATCAGTTGGAATACCCCGTGCTGCCGGAAGGGCAGGGCAGGGCACTGGACGTGGCTATTGCCGATATGGCCGAAGTATTACGGCCTGATTTAGCCCTGATCGATGGAGCTATCGGCCTTGAAGGGCTGGGGCCCAGTGAAGGAGACCCAAAAAAGGTGGGCCTTGCGGTAGCCAGTCAGGATTGCCTGGCTGCCGATAGCGTGGCCACCTTTCTCATGGGCTTTGAGCCTGCTTCGATTCCACACCTTCGAATGGCTGCCGAGCGGGGGATAGGTGAGATCGACCTTGAAAAAATGCACATCGTGCCGAAAGAATATCTTGATTTTCGGCAGTCTTTTGCTCCCCCGCCTAAAAAAATTTCCATTCAATACCCCAACGTCGTAGTCCACGATTGCAACTCATGCAGCGCCTGTCTGTCCACAACTTTGCTCTTCCTGCGAAGATTCCTGCCCCAGGTGCCGGCATCCCTGTTTCAGGATGGACAATTGATTCTGGGGATCGGCAAAGACTTGCAGGACCCTGTCGTTCCGGGCATAATCCTTATTGGCAATTGCACGGCCAGGCATAAGGAAAAGGGGATTCATATTCCCGGCTGCCCTCCAGTTGCTTCAAGTATCCTCCGCCGATTGCAGGAGGAGGAGAAAAGCAAGTGATCGGTGATCAGGCAGATGTTCCCCATCTCCATCACTACAAGGGGAAAAGATTTGAAGGTGAAAAGATTTGACAGGGTAACAGGATAAGACTGGATTTATATCATGGTTATCCTGTTATCCTGTCTAAGATTGCCATTGTACAGGTCAAAAAATATTTTCAACCTGGGAGGCATCTGTTATCAGTTATCAGTTAAAAACTGACAACTAATAACTTTAAAAAGAGAAGCCCAGCAGACCACCAAAGCCGATATCTTCGCTGATGTTGAATTCCGCACCCAGAGTAATCCGCTGGGCCAGAAGGAATCGAACTCCTCCTATGAAGAGAGCCGAGGTGTGATCTTCATCTTTATCGGGAGAATCCAGTGTCGCATGGAGTGCACCGACCCTGATATAGGGTGTGGCCGGGTGAAAATCCCATTCCAGGTTGGCTGTGCCTATGATCCGCTGATGAGTCAGCCTGTCATCATCGCCTATATCGTGTCGTGCCCGGCTGTACTCCGCGCCTATGGAAAAATCGGCCGGAATGCCAAATTCCAGGTTCGGGGCCAGATAATAGGCTCCTGCCACATTGAAGCACAGGGCATCGTCAATATCCTGCCCGCTGTACTTTTCCTTATAGGCTGGGGCATCCATTTCTTCCTGGCCAAGGCCAAAAGAAAGCCAGAAGACTTGCGGGTCCCTGTAGGTGATTTGAGCAATCTGCTGGGAAACCTTCACATCGCTCTGGTCTTTGGAAATTTCGGTATACTGAGACCCACTTACATGCAGCCCGAATCCCGCGTAATCGTCCTGGGCTGCCGCCAGTTTTGAGCTGATCAGAACGATACTGATCAAAACGATACCTAAAGCCAGGGATACTATCAAGTTCACGCTAACCCCGCCCCCGCTTGGGCCTTTTTCTCTCTGAACCATGTTTTTCTCCTTTTTCTCTGTAAAAGGGCAGGCACAAGGGCCTGCCTCTACGATACTGGCTGCGTATTTACCGCTTCCTCAATAGGAACATGCCTATGTTCTTCAACTTGCCTGTCCACGCTTTCATCGACCAAAAAATTCACGCCTTTACCTCATCAATAATAGGGTAAAGTACATCCGCTCGGAGTGCCTCAGCGGCAAAGGCAATTGCTGCCCGAATGGCCTCTTTAGTTAATCGAGGGTGCTCGGCAAGAATTTGTTCAATCGTTTCCCCAGCAGCCAGTTTTTCCAGGATACATTCTACAGTAATTCTTGTTCCAGCTATTACAGGTTTTCCCATCATAATTGATGGATTTGAATGTATAAGTTCTTTTGGCATAATAGATTACCCCCTCCAGATTTATAATATCACCTTTTGTCCCTGTTGAAAAGTGAATCTTTTGGCTGCAAGGCAGCATTATCTTAAGTGCGATTTGTGGTGAAGGGAGCACTCATCTGGACCATATCTCTTTAGATAATACCACCATTCGCTCAATGCTTATGGGCGAGAGATTCACCATTGAGCAAAGTCACCCTTAATCCACTCGTTAGGTTAATGACATTGCCCTTATGGGAGAGGACTCTGGGACAAGGAGGCTGAATGATTACCTTGATCGAGCTGTCAGCCCTTGTATCTCTGTGTGATATATTCTTGCGTCTGCCTTACGCTAAGTTCTGTCGTAGAAGGGCCGGTGCGGATATAAAAGCGCTCGATGTTGTCATCTCTTACAAATACAGGTGCCCTCGCCTTGGAACATTCAACGACCATAACTCTGCAACCATCATAATCTTCAAATGCGGACGTCTCGCAGTCGCCGTACTCCAAAGAGGCTTCCGCGCAGCAGGGAGTGATAACTGGCCACGTATTTAATGCGACCTGTGCTTAGTTGAATGTAATTCCTCACGAATTATGCGGCGTAGGACAGTTTCCAGATCCCGGTCACGGATACTTGCTTTTAACGCTTCGTTGATAAGCGTTTGGTAACCCCGGCGACCAGCCTGGCTCTTAAAATAGGTAACGACCTCGGAATCAAGAAACATATTGACGCGAATCTTGCCTTTAGGAACAGGCTTACCACCAACGCGCAAAGTGGCCCTCGCCATCTGGTCTTGCGTAATTTCGGGAATGTCGGAAAGATCGATATCTTCATCCCCCATCTTGTTAACGCGTTCCCAGTCAGTTTGTGAGTCTTTGGAAGTAGATTTTTTGCTCATTTCTGGTTGCCTTTCGCATTGAAATAATTCGAATCACCTTATTCCGCTCAGTATGGACGATCACTACAACCGTTCCTTTCAACATACCAAGCGTGATGAATCGCTGTTCCTCATAGGTGAATCGGTCATCCTCAAACGTGAATGTTGCACCTGCAAACACCCTCCCTGCATCGGCAAAGCCTATGCCGTGTTTGACAAGGTTGGCTTTACGTTTCTCTTCATCCCACGCAAACTCCATATTTCAACCTAATCATAGTATACACATATTTATACATATATCAAGGTGGTTCATCAGATTTTTTCCATCTACAGGAAAAAAGATTTGACAGGGATAACAGGATAACCATGATATATACTTTAAACGGCTTAAAACAAAACTTTTTAGACTCTTAGAGCGGGGAATCTTTTCCGAGTAATAATCTCCCGCACAGACGCAGAGGCGCAGAGAATGACTGAAATTGACATCCTCCGCGTCTCTGCGGGAGAAATACAAAACTCTCAGGATGTCCCGCCTTATGGTGATAGCCAAAAAAGTTCAGAATTCAGCCGTTCGAAGTATAGATCCCGTTTTTTGTGGGTTTAAGGTGTAAGGAACACAATAGAGTATCACCCATTAAAGGGTGTCTCCCCTACATTCCCAGCAAACTTTTTTGGGACCCTTTCCGGATTTCCTTCTCATCAGCCCATTCAATGATGCCGCTTTCGATATCAGCTAATTTAAGGGTAATTTTGTAGTAGACATCCTTTGTTCTGCCTGCTGACTTATTGATGGAAGTGATCTCTCCATACAGCATGTAATCCGCACCGATCTGTTTCCCGAACTGCTTTTGAGTTTGGGGATTTACCATACCGGCATTTTCCTGGTATTCCAGTTGTTCCTTGAGGTCACTGTTGATTTCACTGGCAGCGGTAAACCGTACCTTGCCGGATTTCAAAAGGGCCGTGCTGATCGTGTCTGTAATCGATTTGGTATCGATATGCTCGGCAGTCTTATTCTTGACCTGGCTGACAAACACCACAGGGCGCTTATCGCCGAGCACAGGACTGACCAAAAGAGATTGAACCATCTTTTCGGCAATGGTCTGAAGGTCAGTGGAACCAAATTCAGTAGTCAGGGTCTCCACCTCTCCGGGGTTACCGTACTGAACAGTAGTGGCGCACCCCAAAAGAGCAACACCAAGTAATGCGGTAAGGACAAAGCCATGAAAGAATCGCTTGTTTAGAATCATTTTCTTCTCCTCCTCATCTGTTACATCTTCCCAGATCTGGTGTATCTTCCCATAGTCTGGGATCTCCTCAAAAGATCTGGTTAATCTTACCAGGAAGTTATCTCGATTTTCGAATTTGAACCTTGAATTGAGTAGCCTCTGGAGTCGGGGCCACCCCATTGAGGCTTTTGACCTCATTCCCATTGATCACTACCGGCGACCAGTGCTCGCCCACGCCGGTAACCTGAAACCCAGAGGCATCAAACCAACTGAAAGAGTAATCAAAAGAAAAAGTCCTGCTGGTTTTATTCAAAACCTGCACCTGCGCTTGCACCAAGTCATTGACCATTTTGGATTTGATATCAGTAATCTGCAAATCCCGCAGCAGGGCTTTGTTGTTAATCAACACAAAGTTGCTGAAGGCATAATCCCCTCCACCCTGGGGCAGTGCCTGTCCTCCACCGACATTACTGCTGGTAACAGGAGCACAGGATGAAACAAGAATACAGCAGGCGGTAAAAAGTAATAATTTTTTAAACATAAGGTGTCCTCCTTTTTATGTATGTTCTTTCTCCATGTTCTTTCTCACGGATATTTCAGTCATTATTATAAGCTATAGTTGCATTATAAGCTATAGATGCTCCAATATCCTCCTTAGAAAAGGGGAAAACCTTTTTGGAAAAGGGTTTTCCCCTTAAACCCCTTTCCCAAAACTTTTAAAAGTTTTGGGAAAATCAGTGCCCGGATGCTTAACTTAATGACATTGCCCTTTGGGTGAGGGGGCTATCTGGCCGCGTATTTATGGCGACCTGTACTTAGTTTCGGTCAAGCAACAGTTACGTTTGATGAAGTATGGCAACACTGCAAAAGAGCCTTCCCTCTATCGATCGAAGATTCACCAGGCAGGTATCCCCACTTTTCAGGGTCACTGAGGTTTTCTGCGTGTTCTGCACCTGCCCCAAGCGGGTTTGCAGGTGCCAGGTAAATTCGTGGTTTCCTGCGGCCACGCGCTTTCGAAGTATCTGGATGTTGTGAGGCAAAAGCAGCCAGTTTCGCAGGTCTGCATTTTCGCTGATAACATTATACAGGCTCGCGGCAATAAAGCCTAAGTTACCGGCGTCTCTTTGCGCCTGATTACTGACGATGGTTTTGCTGATGACCCGTGCAATCTGGCGGGTGAGGATAATCGGATATTGCTCCTGCAGTGCTTTGATGGCCAGAGTGTCCAGATTCACCACCTGGCTGGTAGTTCCAAGAGGGGTTTCAGAATCAAGTACCTGAATCAGAAGGTCACCATCCTCCGTGTGAACGCTTTGCCTGGTATAGGCAGGCAGAGCAATACTGACCAGCGACTTATGAATCGGAATGGTGAGCTTGATCTGCTGCTTCTGGGAGATGAATCCGGCTCCATAAAAGAGAATTACCTCGGCCCCGCTGTCAGAGGAGCCGGGTTTGCCAGCGGTGCCCGTGCCCGATGCTTCCTTTTCATAATCGGCAGTGGGCAGGTCTTTAAAACGGCTGGCCCATTCGGCGTATTCCTCTTGAAATCCTAATTTTCTGGAAAGGCGCAAAAGATCTGCCTGAATATAGGTGCAACCGGTGCTCAATGTATATGCCTTCTTGTAATCGATATAGGCATCGTTAGCCTCTCCATTCAGCTCATAGATTATCCCCGAAAGGTAGTAGGTGAAAGCATTTTGAAAGGAGTTGAGGCTCGATCCGCTCAAATCCTGCATCTCTTCCCGGACCTTTTGTACCTGCGGATAACTGTCAAGGTCGATCCCCTTGCCATCTCCCCATTTCTGATACTCGCTGACTTCCTTGTTGTGCCGCTCCAGCTCTTTGGTTTGCCGCTGATCAGCCTGCCGGACCTCCACCCTGGCTTCCTGGGGGTTTTCCAGGAAAAGATAGTTCATGGCCTGATAGGTATTGACCAGGACCCGTTCAAAAGGATACCCGTAATAGGGGATAGCGTTATCATTCAGGGGAAGGGTGAGCATTTGACTGGACACACTTCTGGCGCTGACGACTGCGCGGTCCTCATAGCCCTGAATCAGAGAAAGTGCCTGCTTGAAAGACAAAAGGCTGTCTTTGTAATCTCCCTGAATATTCCGGACCATGGACTGCTCCATAAGGTTAAGGACCTGGCTGTTGCCGGAATGGGCACCCTTTTCGAGAGATTGAACGGCCTTGTTAAAATTCCCGCTGGCGAGTAACTGCTTTTTCTCCTGAACGCGGGCGGGATAGGAAACCAGACCGAGGTAAGAGCATCCACTTACCAGTAAGATACTTACCAGTAAGGCACTAAATATAAAAAGGAAAATACCCGAAGGTACTAAGTACACGGCGCGGTAAATACGCGGCCAGATAGCCCCCTCACCCTGACCTGCCACAGAGGGCTTCTCTGTGCCACAGAGGGCTTTCTCTGCTTTCCCCCCATGGGGCAATGTCATTACGTTAAGCAGCCGGGCACTGATTTTGGAAGAAACCCTTTTGAAAAAGGGTTTCTTCCAAGCCATCTTCCCAAAACTTTTAAAAGTTTTGGGAAACAGGGATCCCCTGTGGTGGGGGTTCAAGGGGAAGACCCTTTTCCAAAAGGGTCTTCCCCTTAAGGTTTTCCGTGGTCGTGTATTCATCTTTGTGCCCTCACCGTCACCGTAACTCCTTATACCAGACACGAGTCAGTTTGGATGACCGGCTCCACGGCACAAAATCGGGTGGCTGCTGATACGATTCCGGCTACATCCAATCCTAATTCCTGAATAAGGATATCTTTTGGCCCGCAGGATGCAAATTTATCGGGTATGCCAAGCCGTCGCACTTGAATTGACCATAAATCCTCCTGCTCCAACGCTTCCAGGACTGCGCCGCCGAATCCTCCGTGCAATACATTTTCCTCGATGGTCATGATCCGCCCTGTCCGCCGGGCCGCCTGAGCAATCAGTTCCCGATCCAATGGCTTTACAAAGCGGGCGTTGATAACCTGAGCTGAAATTCCCTGACCGAGCAGTCGCTCTGAAGCCGCACAGGCAACGCTCACCATGCTTCCAATAGCCAGAAGGGTTATGTCCTCTCCATGGTGCAACACTTCTCCCCTGCCTATGGTAAGTGCCTGGAGCGGGCCATCCAGCCCGCTACCCAGCCCATTCCCACGGGGATACCGAATGGCTACGGGGCCTTTCTGTAAGGTGGCGGTATAGAGCATATGCCGCAACTCATCTTCATCCCTTGGTGCCATCAGGATTAAATTGGGCATGGGCCGCAAGTAAGAAAGATCGAAATTTCCCTGATGTGTCGGGCCATCCTCTCCAACCAGGCCGGCCCGGTCTATGGCAAAGATGACCGGCAGGTTTTGCAGACAGACATCGTGAAGTATCTGGTCATAGGCCCTCTGCAGAAAGGTGGAGTAGATCGCTACGACCGGTCTCAAGCCCTGGCAGGCCATTCCTGCGGCCAGGGTCACAGCATGCTGCTCAGCGATGCCCACATCGAAAAACCGGGCGGGGAAGACCTGGGCGAAGCGGTCCAGCCCTGTCCCTTCAGGCATGGCAGCAGTAATGCCCACAATTTTGGGATTATCCCGGGCGATCTGAATAAGGGTTTGGGAGAAAATTGCGGTGTAACTGGGAAGATCAGGGTTTTTCTTCAGCTTGAAATTCCCTGATTCAATCACGAAGGGAGGCGCGCTGTGGTAAGCGGAAGGCCTTTGTTCCGCAGGAGCATATCCTTTGCCCTTTTTGGTCACAACATGGAGCAGGATGGGTTTTCGGAATTTTTTGACAGCCAGCAGGGTCTCGATCAAGGTGTTCAGGTTGTGGCCGGGGATAGGGCCAATATACTTAAACCCCAGTTCCTCAAACATAACACCAGGTACCACCAGGGATTTAACGGCCTCGTCCAGGCGTCCGGCCATTTTGAGCATATGTAATCCAACCTGTGGAATGGACCGAAGCATCGTTTCGATGTCCCGCTTCATCTTGTTGTAGAATTGCCCGGTGATAATGCGGTTCAGATAGGTGGAAAAGGCCCCCACATTGGGCGAAATGGACATCTCGTTATCATTCAGAATGACCAGAAGATCTTTCTTCAGGTCACCTGCATGGTTAAGCGCCTCAAAAGCCATTCCGCCGGTCAGTGAGCCGTCGCCGATGACAGCGATGACCTTATAGTCTTTCCCGGCCAGGTCCCTGGCTACGCACATCCCTAAAGCCGCAGATATGGAAGTGCTGCTGTGGCCGGTATCGAAGGCATCGTGGCTGCTTTCGGTCCGTTTGGGAAATCCGCTTATCCCGCCATACTGGCGAAGCATCTGGAAGCGATCCCTGCGTCCGGTCAGGATCTTATGGGCATAGCACTGATGCCCCACATCCCAGATGATTTTATCATCAGGGGAGTGAAAAACGCGGTGCAGGGCAATGCATAACTCCACCACGCCCAGACTGGCGGCCAGATGCCCGCCGTTCAGGGAGACGGTTTCAATGATTAATTGGCGGATCTCACCGGCTAATGGGTAAAGATCGCTTCTATCGAGTGCCCGCAGATCATCGAGTCCATTGATTTTTGACAGCAATTGCTTCATAAGAGTACAAATTCCTATTCAAAGATGAGAATCCAAAGGCTGGAATCTCACCTTAAAATTCACGGCAAATAATAAATTTGGCCAGAGCGCGTAAGATTTGTGCCCGCTCGCCAAATAGTTCCAAAGCCTGAACAGCCTGCTCGTAGTGCGACCGGGCGCAGGCTTTGGACTCTTGAAGTCCCAAAACTGACGGGAATGTGGATTTTTTAGCCGTCCGGTCACTTCCCACCGACTTTCCCAGCTTTTCCGGGTTTCCCTCAACATTTAATATATCATCCACAATCTGAAAGGCCAGTCCGATATGCCTGCCGAAGATGGTAAGGCTTTCCATCTGCTTCCCCGAGACATTGGCCACAAGGCCCCCGATCCGGATAGCCGCCAGAATCATGGCACCTGTTTTGCCGTGATGCATGGCCTCCACCTGAGAGATAGTGGCAGACTGGCCCTCAAGTCGAATATCCATAACCTGTCCGCCGATCATCCCTTCAGTTCCGGCAGCCCTGGCTATTTCCGTAATAATCTCAACGGCAAGCCGAGGCGATACGGTAGATTCGACGGTAGATTCAGATGAAACGGTAGACTCAAATGAATGGGGAATACTCATCAGGTAAAAGGCGTGGGTGAGGAGCGCATCACCGGCCAGAATAGCCATAGCCTCTCCGAATACCTTATGATTGCTTGGCCTTCCGCGCCGGAAATCGTCATTATCCATGGCCGGAAGATCGTCGTGGATGAGAGAATAGGTATGGATCAACTCCAGGGCGCAGGCAAAGGGAATGGCCTCTTCAACCTTTCCTCCCAGCGACTCTGTCGTGGCCAGGGTCAAAACAGGGCGTATCCTTTTGCTTCTGGCCATGAGACTGTAGCGCATCGCCTGATGAATGGGTGAAGGAGGAGCATTTTCTGAAGGAATGGCCTTCGCCAGCCAATCTTCAATGAGCGCTCTTTTTTCTTCAAGGTATGCGTTAATATCCAAGGGAATACTCATAGACCGGGAACCAGAAGCCTAAAAGGCTGCCACAGATGCTCCCTGTCAGGCAGGGGTTTTTTTATCCGTTTTTTCATGTGCGGCTATTTCCTCATCTTTCAGCAACTTGTACTCGATACTGTCCACCAGAGCCTGCCAACTGGCTTCAATGATATTCTCTGACACCCCAACAGTTCCCCATTTTCCGTGTTCATCCTGTGACTCGATCAGTACCCTGGTCTTAGAGGCTGTCCCTTGCTGATTGTTGAGAATCCGAACCTTGTAATCAATCAACTTTACTTCCTTCAGGCTCGGGTAAAAACCTGCCAGCGCTTCCCGAAAAGCCGTATCAAGGGCATTGACCGGGCCATCTCCCATGGCTGCCGTATATTTGATATCACCATTGACCTTGACCCTGATGGTGGCCTCGGTAATGGGAATCCTGTCCCCCTCCCGCTTTTCCACAATGACCCTGAAACCCACCAGATCAAAAAAGGTCCTGTGCTTTCCAAGTGCCCTTTTCATGAGCAGTTCCAGCGAGCCTTCGGCAGCCTCAAACTGAAAACCGAGGTTTTCCAGCTCCTTGAGTTTCTTCAGGATAGTAGAGGTTTGCGGCGTATCCTTGGAAAGGTCTATATTGAATTCACGGGCCTTGTAAAGCACGTTGCTCCTGCCGGAAAGCTCGGACACCAGGACCCTTTGTTGATTACCCACCAGGGTTGGATCAATGTGCTCATAAGTCAAGGCATTTTTACGGATGGCACTGACGTGAATACCCCCTTTATGCGCAAAAGCGGAATCCCCTACATACGGCTGGTTCCACCAGGGGTTGAGGTTGGCGATTTCATTGACAAAGCGGGACACTTCGTAAATATTTCTCAATTGCTCGTCGGAAATGCATCTTTTGCCAAGCTTCAATTGAAGGCCCGGAATGATCGAGCACAGGTTGGCGTTCCCGCACCGCTCACCAATGCCATTGATGGTTCCCTGGACATGGTTTATTCCAAGCCTGACAGCCATGAGGCTGTTGGCTACGGCTGTTTCCGAGTCATTGTGGGTATGAATCCCCAGAGGAGTGGTAACAGCTTTCCTGACCGCTTCCAGAATCGGCTGAATCTCGAAAGGAAGCATGCCGCCATTAGTATCGCACAGGACAATACAATCCGCACCTGCCTCCTGGGCCGTCTGAATGGCTTTTAAGGCATATTCCGGATTGTTCTTGTATCCGTCAAAAAAATGCTCGGCATCGAAAAGGACCTCATCCGTATACTTTTTGGCATAGGCTATCGACTCGCTAATGAGATCCAGGTTGTGCTCCAGGGAGATATTGAGCGCATCGGTGACGTGAAGGTCCCAGCTCTTTCCGAAAAGGGTAATAACCGCAGTCTCTGCTTTAACCAGGGCAGATAGATTGGGATCTTTTTCCACGGTAAATCTGGGGCTGCGGGTGCTGCCAAAAGCGGCAATCTTGGCCATGCGAATGGGGACTTTTTTGATTTCTTCAAAGAAGAGGATATCTTTCGGGTTTGAGCCTGGCCACCCGCCTTCTATGTAGTGGATTCCAAGCTCGTCCAGTTTCCGGGCAATCCGCAGCTTATCCTCTACCTGCAAGGATACCCCTTCGGCCTGGGCACCGTCCCGCAAAGTAGTATCATAGACTTGGACAAATTCTTCTTCCATCATAATTGGGCCTGTTCTTTCGTTAATGGATGGTCTCCTCAGCCAGCCGGGCAACGTATTTGAGCGATTGATGAATATCGTCCGGTTCCAGATAAGGATAAGCTTCCAAAATATCCTCAATGCTCATATCATTGGCTATCAGGTTGACGATCAGGGAAACCGTAACGCGCATTCCGCGAATGCATGCTCGACCACCCATCACATTTGGGTCAAAAGTAATTCGATCAAAACCTGACATGGGAAAAATACCTCTATGCTTTTATGATAGTTAAATCGTTTTTACTTCCTGATTGCTCAATCCGAACGCCTCATGAAGAACCCTGACGCTTAACTCGCTGAACTTAGTATCAATAACACAAGAGATAGCAATTTCGGAAGTGGAAATCATCAGTATATTAACGCCTACATCTGCCAAGGTGCTGAACATGGTCGAGGCAATGCCGGTATGGCTTCGCATTCCCAGTCCCACTACGGAAATTTTGGCAATCTGGGGATCGTCTTTGATGCCCTCGATCCCCAGGGCAGGAGAGATTTTTCTAATTGTTTCGACAGCTTTGCAGCTTTCCACCTTAGGGACCGTAAAGGAGATATTGGTTTTCCCCTGCTCGCTGATGTTTTGAATAATCATGTCAACCATGACGTTGGCCTTGGAGATTTCCGAAAAAATCTTAGCCGCAATTCCCGGTTTATCCGGCACTCCGGTAATCGTGATCTTAGCTTCATTTTTGCTGCAGGTTACACCCCTGACTAAAACGCTTTCCATTTCCACATCCTCCCCAGTGACCAGGGTTCCTTCCACATTGTTAAAACTTGATCTTACATGTATGGGTACCCCATACTTTTTTGCGAATTCCACCGATCTTGTTTGCAGAACCTTGGCACCAAGGCCGGCCAGTTCCAGCATTTCATCATAAGAAATTCTGGGAATTTTGGTAGCTTCAGGGACAATGTTGGGATCGGCCGTAAATACGCCGTCCACATCAGTATAGATTTCGCACAGATCCGCCTTCAAGCTGGCAGCCAGGGCAACTGCTGAAAGATCAGAGCCTCCCCTGCCCAGGGTAGTAATTTCCCCCTGATCATCGCACCCTTGAAATCCGGCCACAATAACGATCTTTCCATCTTCCAGCTCTTTCATGATCTTCTCAGTCTCAATGGAAAGAATTTTTGCCTTGGTATGGTCACGGTTGGTCAGAATCCTGGCCTGATGACCAGTCAGGGATTTGGCCTCATATCCCATTTCGTGAATCGCTATGGCCAGTAAGGCCATAGAAACCTGCTCGCCGGTGGACATGAGCATATCCAGCTCTCTTTCCCGTGGATATTGAGCGATCTTAAGAGCCAGATTAATTAAACGATCCGTTTCTCCGCTCATGGCCGATACTACTGCAACCACCAGATTCCCCTGCTTGCGGGCTTCCACTACCCGTTTGGCTACCGCCTGAATCCTCTCAATACTTCCAACTGATGTGCCGCCGTACTTCTGGACTACCAGCGTCATTTATGGTTCTCTCCTCTGCAAGAAAAAATCCATCAACGTATGTCCTTCAGGGATGAATATCCCCGACCGGGCATCATGTTCGTTAAATTTTCTTTTTTGCTTAGCTGTCTTATCGGCCTCTTCCTTTCCATTCAACAGGTGAGTATCCTGTGCCTGGCCAGGAAAGATCGCAAAAGGGACAGGTTCGCACGTATGCGTTCGAACAGAAACGGGTGTCAGGTGATCCGGCAGGATCATGATCTGAAATGAGGAGAATTGAGAAATTTTATTGAGAACAGTCCCGACGACCAACCGGTCGAAATCCTCTATGGCCTGGATTTTGGCTTTCAAATCTCCATTATGCCCTGCCTCGTCAGGTGCCTCTACGTGCACGTAGACAAAGTCATGCTCCAGTAAGGCGTCCAGGGCATAATCGGCCTTGCCCGCATAATTGGTGTCCAGGTAGCCTGTTGCTCCCGGAACCTCGATAATCTCAAGCCCAAGATATCGGCCAATTCCTTTAAGAAGATCGACTGCGGAGATAATGGCCCCGCTCTTTTGATATTTTTCCTGAAACGAGGGCAATTGAGGCGCTCTGCCCTGCCCCCACAGCCAGATGGAATTGGCCGCAGGCAATCCTTTGGCTGTTCTTTCCTGATTGACCGGATGGTCCCGAAGCACATCCTGCGAGCGGTTCATCAAATCAAGCAGCCGATCGGCCCCCTCTCCCCTGGGAAGATGGGAATCGATGGCCTGGCCGGAAATATCGTGAGGAGGAGTGCAGAGCATTTGCTCCTTGCCCCCCCGCCAGACAAGAAGGTGTCTATAGCTGGTACCACAGAAGAATTGAAATTCTGCCGATCCCAACTGACTATCCAGTGCCTGAATGAGAGAGCGGCCTTCAACAGTAGATATATGGCCTGCACTGAAGTCCTTCATTTTTCCCTCGAAGAGGGTAACGAAATTGGAGCGGAAGGCCACATCTGGAGGGTTAAGACTCACTCCGATGCTGGCTGCCTCAAGCGGGGCACGGCCAGTATAGTAAAGCCGGGGATCATAGCCCAGGATGGAAAGGTTGGCCACATCACTTCCCGGAGTAAAAGAGGCCGGGATAGTCTGCACCTGGCCTAAGATTCCACGCTGAGCGATAAAATCCATGTTCGGAGTGTGAGCGGATTCCAGGACGGTCCGGTTTTTGAGCCTGGGGATAGGATAATCACCCATCCCGTCTCCAAGCAGAATAAGATATTTGGTCTGGTCTATTTTCTTGGCTGTTTTCACCATTTTTGACTCTATGCGTTTTTCAACGCTATTCGTTATGGTTCTATCTGTAAGTGCTTAAGTGTTAAGGTTCTATAGATCTCCAGGTAAATAGTTGCAGGACAAAAGAAGGCTTCTTGGAAGAAACCCTTTTGAAAAAGGGTTTCTTCCAAACCATCTTCCCAAAACTTTTAATATCTT
>Ga0315268_10002216_pt1 | contig 22128 bp, 36 predicted proteins | sample C1_top_MG_FD_204535 | JGI IMG/M metagenome (GOLD analysis project Ga0315268, IMG submission 204535) | Sediment microbial communities from Yellowstone Lake, YNP, Wyoming, USA - C1_top | ecosystem: Environmental > Aquatic > Freshwater > Lake > Sediment | place: USA: Wyoming | collected 2017-08-01 | reverse complement strand
TTGAGATGGTGGTGCCTGGGGACAACATCCAGATGGAGATAGACCTGATCGTGCCGGTGGCCTTGAACGAAGGGTTGCGCTTCGCCGTGCGTGAGGGTGGCCGGACGGTGGGTGCCGGCGTGATTACTAAGATCATCGAATAAGGGGACGGGGGAATCAGGGAATCAGGGACTAGGGAATCAGGAAATCAGGGAATCAGGAAATCAGGGCTTAGCGCCCTGCTCCTTGGAGCCCCGCTTCCCTGATTCCCTGATCACTGATTCCCTGATCCCTAACTTACATGCCAAAACAGCGCATGCGCATTCGCCTCAAGGCATACGACCATCGCATCTTGGATCAATCGGCGGTCCAGATCGTAGAGGCTGCAGAGCGGACAGGGGCTAAGGTCGCCGGTCCAGTACCCTTGCCCACCCGCATTGAGAAGTTCTGCGTCAATCGCTCGCCGTTCATTGATAAGGACTCGCGCGAGCAGTTCGAGATCCGGACGCACAAGCGGCTGATTGACGTTCTGGAGCCCAGTACTAAGACCATTGATGCCTTGATGCGGCTCAATCTGCCCGCAGGCGTAGACATCGAGATCAAGCTTTAGAAACCTTGAACCCTGGCGAAGGTTTCAGAACCTTCGCCAGGGTGAACAGAGGGAGGCGAGCACTCGCTAAGGCCAGGGCCAGCCAGGCTCAGTGCCGGACGCAGAGTGCCTACACCATGATTGACGGGATTTTAGGTCAGAAGCGGGGCATGACCCAGGTCTTCGACAAGTCGGGCGAGGTCATCCCGGTGACGGTGATCGAGGCTGGCCCATGCCTGATCACGCAAGTAAAGAGTGCCGAGAAAGATGGCTATGTGGCTGTGCAGTTGGGTTTTGGTACGGCCAAGCGTCTGACTAAGCCCATGGCCGGGCACCTGAGCAAGCTCCCCAAGGAGCAGCGTAACCTGCGCTACCTGCGTGAGGTACGCGTAGAAAAGGCCGCGGGCTATCAGGTAGGCCAGAAGGTAGATGTGAGCATCTTCAAGCCCGGCGAGTTGGTAGACGTCACTGGCATTTCCAAAGGCAAAGGGTTTGCGGGGGTCGTGAAGCGGCATCACTTTGCGGGTGGGCCGCGCACCCATGGCCAGTCCGACCGTCTGCGGGCCCCTGGGGCCATCAGCTCCGGCACCACGCCGGGCCGCATCTACAAAGGCAAGCGCATGGCTGGTCGCCTGGGCGGCGACCGGGTAACAGCCCAGAACCTCACCGTGATCGAGGCCGACCCGGCGCGTAACCTGCTTTTGGTCAAGGGCACCGTCCCCGGCGCGGTCAATGGGTTGTTGCTGATCAAGAAGGCGATCAAGAGCAAGAAGAAGTAGCACGTAGGGGCTAGGCATTCGCCAGCCTTAGCCTGGGGCTTGAGCTTCCGGCTAGGCCTCAGTTGAACGGCGTGAGCTCTAATCAATAAGCGAATGCCTCGCCCTTACTCAGGGAGAGCAACGTGCCACAAGCATCCGTGTACAACATGGCTGGCGAAATCGTGGACAAGGTAGAGCTGGCCGAAGACATATTTGGGGTGGAGATCAACCCAGCGGTGATGCATCAGGCCCTGACGCGACAACAGGCCAACGCTCGCCAGGGCACAGCCGATACCAAGAAGCGTGGCGAAGTGTCCGGTGGTGGCTCTAAGCCCTGGCGTCAGAAAGGCACCGGCCGCGCCCGGCAGGGCTCTACCAGGTCGCCGCTCTGGAAGGGTGGCGGCGTCGTCTTTGGGCCGCATCCCCGCCAGTACACGCAGGCCATGCCGCGCCAGGCGCGCCGCCTGGCCCTCAAATCGGCCCTGACGGCCAAGGCTGTGGAGCAGCGGCTGATCGTGGTGGATGAGCTGCGGGTGTCTGCCCCCAAGACCAAAGAGATGGTGGCTATCCTGGAGCAACTCGCCATTCCTTCCTCGGCGCTCATCCTGCTGGCCGAGCGTGACGAGGATCTGGAGAAGGCGGCACGCAACCTGCCTTTGGTCAAGACCCTGCCCGTCCAGGCCCTGAACCTAGCCGATCTGCTGAGGTACGATTACCTGGTCGTGCCCAAGGCGGCCCTGGCCGCCATTGAGGAAACCTTCGGCGATTAGCTCTATGCTCTATGCTCTTTATCCTATGCTCTATCCTCACGTGGGAGTTTAGCCATGCATCCATATGAGATTTTGCGGCGTCCCCTGGTCACGGAGAAGGTGACGCGACAAGGCGAGCAAAACCAATATGCCTTTGAGGTAGCCCTGAGCGCCAATAAGGTGCAAATCAAAGAGGCCGTGGAAATGGCCTTCAAGGTGAATGTAGTGGCCGTGAACACCAGCCGCGTCCACGGCAAGGAGCGTCGCTTAGGGCGCACCAAAGGATTCACCCCGGACTGGAAGAAGGCCGTGGTAACCCTACAAGAAGGCCAGAAGATCGAAGTCTTTGAAGGAGTTTAGTCTAAGGGTGGATCACCTTTCTGCGCTGCACCAGGTGTCCACATCCAGGAGTTTGCCATGCCGTTAAAGACATACAAACCAACCTCGCCAGGGCGACGCTGGCTAACAGGGCCAACCTTTGAGGAGATTACCAAGACCAAGCCGGAGAAGGCCCTCCTACAGCCCCTACGCAAGCAGGCCGGGCGGAATGCCCAGGGGCGCATTACTGTGCGTCATCAGGGTGGCGGAGCCAAGCAGCATTACCGCCTCATTGATTTTAAGCGCGACAAGATCGGCGTCCCGGCCAAGGTGACGGCCATTGAGTACGACCCTAACCGCTCGGCCCGTATCGCCTTGCTGACCTACATCGACGGCGATAAGCGCTACATCCTGGCCCCCATTGGTCTCAAAGTAGGGGACAAGGTCTTGGCTGGTCCGCAAGCTGATCTGCGTCCGGGCAACGCCCTGCCTATTCAGAACATCCCGATAGGCACGATGATCCACAACATTGAATTGCAGCGTGGCCGGGGCGGGCAACTGGTACGCTCGGCGGGGGCAGCGGCGCAGCTCATGGCCAAGGAGGGCGAATACGCTCAGGTGCGCCTGCCCTCCGGCGAGGTGCGCAAGATCCACCAGCTTTGCATGGCCACCATCGGTCAGGTGGGCAACGTAGAACACGAGAACCGCAGCCTGGGCAAGGCAGGCAAGAGTCGCTGGCTGGGCAAACGCCCTTCCGTGCGCGGCTCGGCGATGACGCCGCGGGATCACCCCCACGGTGGTGGCGAGGGCAAGGCCCCCATCGGCGCGCCGGGGCCCCAGACCCCCTGGGGCAAGCCGACCCTGGGTTACAAGACGCGCAAGAACAAGCGGACGAGCAACATGATCGTGAAGAGGCGGAAGTAGAACAAATCAGCAAATCAGCAATTGGCGATTCGTTGCTTGGCTGGTTTGTTCAGAGGAGGGACGATGTCCAGATCACTGAAGAAGGGCCCTTACATTGACCCTAGTTTGCAAAAGAAGATCCAGACAATGAATAAGTCTGGGGAGAAGAAAGTGCTCAAAGTCTGGGCCCGCGCCTCGGTGATTTTCCCGGAGATGGTGGGGCACACCATTGGCGTGCACGATGGCCGGCGGCATGTCCCCATCTACATCACGGAGAACATGGTGGGGCACAGGCTGGGGGAGTTCGCCCTGACGCGCACTTTCCGCGGCCACAGCACCAAGAGCAGCGAACGCACCACCCAGCCGAGTGGCCCCAGCAAGGGTGGCCGGGGCCGGGGCGGCAAGAAGTAGGAGCATGGCGCATGGAAGTGAAGGCAGTAGCTAAATATATTCGTATGTCCCCACGCAAGGTGCGCCTGGTGGTGGATGCCGTGCGCGGCAAGCCGGTAAACGAGGCTCTGGCTGTCCTGCAGTTCATGCCCCAGGCCGCGGCACGCGAGGTGGCCAAGGTGCTGAAGAGCGCGGTGGCCAACGCTGAGAACAACAACCAACTGGCCGCTGAGGATCTCTACATCGCCCGCATCACCGCCGATGAAGGACCACGCTTGAAGCGTTACCGCCCGCGGTCTCGTGGGCAGGCTCATCCTATCAACAAGCCTTCCACCCACATCACGGTGGTCGTGGATGAGTTTAGGAGGTAGCGTAAAAATTGGGACGGAAGGTTAACCCCCTGGGGTTCCGCCTGGGAATCGTCACCGACTGGCAAGCCCACTGGTATGCGGAAAAAGGCTACAGTGATCTGCTGCAAGAGGACTTGCGCCTGCGCAACCTGGTCATGCAGCAACTATCGGACGCTGCTGTATCCAGAGTGGAGATCGAACGTTCCGCCAACCAGGTGGCTGTAACCCTGCACACCGCCAAGCCCGGTATCGTCATTGGGCGAGGTGGGCAAAAGGTGGAAGAGCTACGCCGGCGTTTGGAGCAGGAGGCGGGCAAGAAGGTGCGCCTCAACATCCAGGAGATTCGTCAGCCCGAGCTGGACGCTTACCTGGTAGCGCGCAGCATCGCCGAGCAGATTGAGAAGCGCGTGGCCTACAAGCGAGCTATGAAACAAGCCGTGAGCCGGGCAATTAAGGCGGGGGCCATGGGGGTCAAGGTACTCTGCAAGGGACGCCTGGCCGGCGCAGAGATGAAGCGCCGTGAGTGGGAGCGCGAGGGACGTGTACCCTTGCAGACCCTGCGGGCCAATATTGACTATGGCCAGACCGAGGCGCACACCACTTATGGGCGCATCGGGATCAAGGTATGGATTTATCGCGGGGACATTTTATTCCCCACTAAAGGCGGGCCCACGGCCAGTGCACCAGCACAAGAGATGACCAAGGCCTATACCACACCTGATTAAGAGGAGAAAGAGCGAAGTCCAGCCGTCAGGCAGCACTGTTGCCGGGGATGCGTAGTGACGACTTCAGTCGTCATCCCCGTCACCAAAGCGACTAAAGTCGCTACGACATGTTGCTTGCGGCGTGGCCATCGCTGGATGTGCTATGTTGCAGCCCAAAAGGGTGATATATCGCAAGGCCCAGCGCGGGAAAATGCGCGGTAAGGCCAGCCGGGGTACGGACATCGCCTTTGGCGATTATGGCCTGCAGGCGCTGGAAGCGTACTGGCTGGATAGCCGCCAAATAGAGGCCGCACGGCGGGCCATCACGCACCATTTGAAGCGTGGTGGTAAGGTATGGATTCGTGTCTTCCCAGACAAACCCGTTACCGCCAAGCCAGCGGAGACACGTATGGGCTCCGGCAAAGGGGCACCGGATCATTGGGTGGCCGTGGTTAAGCCTGGGCGGATTCTCTTCGAGGTCGGTGGAGTCAAAGAAGATGTAGCGCGTGAGGCCATGCGTCTGGCCGCGCACAAGCTGCCCTTCGAGACCCATTTCGTGACGCGGGCAGATGAAGCGCCATCACACCCTGACTCGCCATCACACCCTGACTCGCCATCACGCCCACCGTTTCGGGGAGTAAGGCGTGATGGCGAGTCACCCCCGTTTCGGGAAGTAAGGCGTGATGGCGCTTCAGAGGAAGCAGCGCCTAGCGGGGAGGAGCCGGCCGATGAAGGTTAAAGAAATAAGGGAAATGACCACCGCGGAGCTGGAGAATAGGCTGCAGGAAGCGCACCAGGAGTTGTTTAACCTGCGTTTCCAACTCGCCACCAAGCAGTTGGCTAATTACCAACGCATCGGCCAGGTGAAGAAGACCATCGCCCGGATGAAGACCATCCTGCGGGAGCGAGAGCTAATCGCTGGGCAGGAATTCCTGGCTCAACAGGAGGAGTAACATGCAAGCACAGCGTAAAACAAAGATCGGGCGAGTGGTTAGCGATAAGATGCAGAAGACGGTCGTGGTGGCCGTGGAGTCTATGCGCCAGCATCCCTTGTATCACAAACCGGTCAAGCGTACCAAACACTTCAAGGCCCACGATGAGGAGAACGCCTGTCACGTGGGCGATCTGGTGCGCATCGTCGAAACTCGCCCGCTCAGCAAAGACAAGAGCTGGCGCGTAGCGGCGATCCTGGAGAAGAGCACTGGCATCGGCGAAGTCCAGGCCTAGCATTGAGGAGTACAAGGCATGATTCAGCCATTGAGCAGGCTCAAAGTAGCAGACAATACCGGGGCGCGCCAGATCATGTGCATCCGGGTAATGGGCGGCTCAGCCAAACAATACGCTGAGGTGGGCGATGTGATCATCGCCGCCGTGAAGCAGGCCAACCCTGGGGGCATGGTGAAAAAAGGGGAGGTTGTGCGCGCCGTGATTGTGCGCACCGCCAAGGAGTACGGTCGCTCCGACGGATCCTATATTCGCTTCGATGAGAACGCGGCCGTGATCCTCACCGACCGGAATGATCCCAAAGGCACGCGTATCTTTGGCCCTGTGGCCCGGGAACTGCGGGAGAAAAAATTCATGAAGATCGTCTCCCTGGCGCCTGAGGTGTTGTAGGATTAGGGGGTTGACGTGAGAGTCAAAAAAGACGACGAGGTACAGGTCATCGCCGGCAAAGACAAGGGCAAGCGCGGCAAGGTACACGACGTGCTGCCCAAAGACAACCGGGTCATTGTCTCTGGTGTGCACATGATCAAGCGCCACACCAGGCCCGGCCGCGTGCGCACCCAGACCGGTATTATAGAGCGAGAGGCACCTATTCATCTCTCCAACGTCATGCCGATCTGCAACAAGTGTAACCGCCCCACACGAATAGGTTACAAGTTTCTGGAGGACGGGAGCAAGGTGCGGGTCTGCAAGAGTTGCGGCGAGATCATGGAGAAGTAGGAATTGCGCTATGCCAAGACTTAAGGACAGATATAAGCAAGAGGTCGTACCGGCGCTGATCCGGGAGTTTGGCTACCACAACGTCATGCAGGTGCCGACGATTCACAAAGTGGTGGTCAACATTGGCGTGGGGGAGACCACCCAGAATCCCAAAGCCCTGGACGCGGCGGTCAAAGACCTGACCGCCATCACGGGGCAGAAACCGGTGGTGACCAAGGCCAAGAAGTCCGTGGCGGCGTTCAAGGTGCGCACCGGTAACCCCATTGGGGTGACGGTGACCCTGCGCGGGGCGCGCATGTACGATTTTCTGGATCGGCTCATGAACGTAGCCCTGCCTCGCCTGCGTGACTTCCAGGGGGTCTCGACGAAGTCTTTTGATGGTCGGGGCAACTATACCCTGGGGATCAAGGAACAATTGGTCTTCCCGGAGATTGAATACGACAAGATTGACAAAGTACGGGGCATGGAGATCAGCATCATCACCACGGCCAAGAGCGATGAGGAAGGCCGGCGGCTGCTCCAGCTCCTGGGCATGCCCTTCGGCAAGTAGGGGCGACCCTCGTGGTCACCCAGGGGCAACCACAAGGGTTGCCTCTACATTGAACATTGAACGTAACCGTTCAGATGGGTGTCAATTTTACCGCCGAGAACGCTGAGAACGCAGAGGAATTGAAGAAAAACCAGCGCCAAGCCCCTTTCGCGGGTTTGTAAAATGTTCAACATGTTAGCGAACACCACAAAAATCCGAAAATTTGCTCATCTCGGCGGCCTCAGCGACCTCTGCGGTGAAAAATCCATGACCAACTGAACGGTTACCATTGAACGGACCCACAATTGGGAGGAGCACTCAGTGGCGAAGAAATCCATGATCGAGAAGGCCAAGCGCCCACCCAGGTATCGGGTGCAGCAGCACAACCGCTGCCGCCGCTGCGGCCGGCCGCGCGCTTACATGCGCAAGTTTGGTTTGTGCCGCATCTGCTTCCGCGAGCTGGCCTTGCGCGGTGAGCTACCCGGCGTGGCCAAATCAAGCTGGTAGTGGAGGGAGACCTTGGCGGTGGGGAAGACCGCAAGGTCCGGCGTGGTGGAGGAGAACTGAGTCATGAACATGACAGACCCCATTGCGGATATGCTGACTCGTATCCGCAACGGGTTGATCGCCCAGCACCAGTACGTCCTGGTGCCCGGTTCCAAGATGAAGATCGCTATCGCCCGCATCCTGAAGGAAGAGGGATTCATCAAGGATGTGGAGATTCTCCGGGACAACCCGCAGCGAACGCTCAAGATCTGGCTGAAGTATGCCAATGGCAAAGAGCCAGTGCTCACCGGCCTGCGCCGGGTGAGCAAGCCTGGTCTGCGCGTCTACACGGGGAAGCGGGAACTGCCACGAGTCCTTGGGGGCCTGGGCCTGGCTATTCTTTCTACCCCCAAAGGGATCATGACCGAGCGCAAGGCGCGGCGCCTGGGCGTGGGCGGCGAAATCCTGTGCTACGTCTGGTAGTGGTTAGGCGGTCATTGCAAGCGCAGAAGCCACAGCCCTGAGCCGCAGCGAAGATCGCCCGGCCCTAGAAGGAGCCGGGTTGAGTCTACGAAGCCCCCTTCGGGGCTCCTCAGCCCGCAGGGCTTCGTTGCATAAGCCCGGCGGCTTCAGCCCCGGGCGGGCCGGCAAGGGCTGGCAAGTTTCTGCCCTCAGGAATGACGCCGCGTCATTGGCGACTCGCAATGACGGTCTAGTGTAGGAGGTCATCATGTCGCGCATCGGTCGCCTGCCCATAACCATACCCGCAGGCGTCACCGTGAATATTAAAGGTAACCAAGTCACCGTGAAGGGCCCCAAGGGTACCCTGACCCGGTCACTGCACCCGGACATGGCCATTGCCCTGAAGGATGGCAGCATCGTGGTCAGCCGCCCTTCAGATGGAGAGCTACACCGCTCGCTGCATGGCCTGACGCGCACCCTGTTGGCCAACATGATTACAGGCGTCACCAAGGGCTTTCAGAAAAACCTGGAGATCAGTGGCGTGGGCTACCGGGCGCAGATGGCGGGGAAGAAGCTGGTCATCCAGGTGGGCTATTCGCACCCGGTGGAGATCGAGCCGCCTGCCGGCATCCAATTCGCCGTAGACGGCCCAACCAAGATCGCCGTGCAGGGGATAGACAAGGAACTGGTAGGCGAGATAGCCGCGCAGGTGCGCAGTGTAAGAGAACCGGAGCCTTACAAGGGTAAGGGTATCACCTATGCCGGCGAGCAGATGCGGCGTAAGGCCGGCAAAGCTGGCAAGACGGCAGCTAAGAAATAACTTTGCCCACTAATGAGGAACCAGATGATCAAACAGGTCACTTCCCGGGAGGCACGTCAGAGGCGACATCGCCGGGGGCGGGTCAAGGTACACGGCACAAGCACGCGGCCCCGGCTGAGTGTCTTCCGCAGTTTACAGCACATCCACGCCCAACTCGTTGACGATGACCAGGGGCGAACCCTGGCCGCCGCCTCTAGCCTGGATGCTGGCGTACGCAATAAGATCGAAGCGGCCAAGAAGGCGGCACCGCCTGCCGCGCCCGTCGCGCCCGTCGCCGAGGCCCCAGCCAAGGGAGGCAAAGAGAAGAAGGGTAAGGGCGAGGAGGCGAAGGCTGCCGTTCCCAAGAAGGTGGGGATCAAGGTGGAGAGCGCCAAGTTCGTGGGCGAGTTGCTGGCCCAGCGCGCCCTCAGTGCTGGTATCAAGCAGGTGGTCTTCGATCGCAGCGGCTACAAGTACCACGGGCGGGTAAAAGCCCTGGCCGACGCCGCCAGAGCCGCCGGTCTAGAGTTTTAAACAAACAAGGCTAACTACAGAGACACAGAGAACACTGAGTTTTTGATTTTTTTCTCTGTGCTCTCGGTGCCTCTGTGGTGGAGAAAAATCAGCCCTCAAGCAGTAAGGAGCGGGCATGCCAAGGATTGATCCAAGCACGTTGACCCTGGAAGAGAAGGTCGTCAGTATCAACCGTGTGGCCAAAGTGATCAAAGGCGGCCGCCGCTTTGGCTTCAGTGCCGTGGTGGTTGTCGGCGATGGTGCCGGACACGTGGGTGCGGCTATGGGCAAAGCGCGTGAGGTGCCGGAGGCCATCCGTAAGGGCACGGAGGCCGCCAAGAAACACCTGATCAGGGTGCCCCTGGTGGGCACCACCATCCCCCACGCCGTGTTCACCAAGTTTGGCGCCGCCCAGGTACTCATCAAGCCGGCTTTGCCCGGCACGGGGGTCATCGCCGGTGGAGGCGTGCGGGCTGTGTTGGAGGCCGCAGGGGTACGTGACGTCCTGACCAAGTCCCTGGGCAGCGCTAACGCCGTGAACGTAGTGCAAGCCACTATCGCTGCGCTGCGCCAGTTGAAAGATGCCCAGGTAGAGGCTGAGAAGCGCGGTAAGCCCCTGGCTCAGGTGGCTCCCAAGCGCACCCTGGAGGCCATCGCCCTGGCCGAGAAGCAGGCCGAGCTGGCCGCAGCCGCCCCACCCGAAGCAGCCATGGTGCCAGCGGAGCAGGAGCGAGGATTTGAGCGGGGCCGGCAGCCTGGCGAGCCAGGCCGAGGCGGCCGGCGGCGTGGCGGACCTGGCGGCCCTGGCGGGCCCGGTGGCCGGCCGGGGCCGCGTCGGCCGGAGCGACGGGAGCGCCGCGGTGGCCCGTCACAGGGCAATCGGCCGGCACGTCCGGGGAACATGCCCCAGGGAGGCAAGCCAAATGCGGGGTAAGCTACGCGTTACTCTGGTAAAAAGCAGCATCGGCTACAGGGAACAGCAAAAACGCACACTACGGGCTCTGCGGCTGCATCGTCTCCATCAAACCGTAGAGCATGAGGATAGCCCTGCCGTGCGGGGCATGATCGGCAAAGTGGAGCATCTGGTCAAGGTCGAGGAGATCAAGGAATGAAGCAGCACGATTTGCAACCTGCGCCGGGTTCTACGCGGGCGCGCAAGCGCGTGGGGCGGGGCACTGGTTCTGGTCACGGCACGTTCTCCGGTCGAGGCACCAAGGGGCAGAAGGCCCGCGCTGGTGGCAGAGTCCGCCCCCGGTTCGAGGGTGGGCAGTTGCCTTTGTTCCGCCGTCTGCCCATCAAGCGGGGCTTTACAAACATCTTCAAGACTGAGTATGCGGTGGTCAACCTGGAACGGTTGCAGGACTTTCCCGCTGGCGCCGAGGTAACCCCGGAGAGTCTGGTCGCGGCCGGGATCGTCAAGAAGGTGGAGCAGCCGGTGAAGGTTCTGGGGCAGGGCGAAGTGCACGTACCCCTGACGGTGAAAGCCCACAAGTTCTCGGCCAGCGCTAAGGCCAAGATCGAGGCTGCTGGTGGCACGGCTGAGGAGCTCGGCGTCCCCGCGGCGTCAAGCGCCCAGCCTGCTGCGGAGTGAGGTGACTTATGGTTGAGGCGGCGATCAACATCTTCAAGCTGCCGGACCTGCGCCGGCGTCTCGCCTTCACAGCGTTCATCCTGGTGATTTTCCGGTTGGTGGCCCACATCCCCGTGCCTGGGGTGGACAGGGCTGCCCTGCAAGCTGCCTTCGCCAACAACCAGCTTCTGGGGCTTTTGGATCTCTTCTCCGGCGGGGCCATGTCGCTCTTCTCTGTGGCCGCTATGGGGGTGTATCCATACATCACGGCTTCCATCATCATACAGCTTTTGCTGCCCCTCATCCCCAGTCTGCAGGCGCTGTCTAAGGAGGGGGAGGCGGGGCGGAACAAGATCAACCAGTACACGCACTGGCTCACCATCCCGTTGGCGGCGTTGCAGGCCTTCAGCCAGGTCTCCATCATGCAGAGCCAGTACAAGGTGGTGAGCAACTTTGGGCTATTCAACGCCGAAACGTGGCTGCCCAGCCTGGCCATGATCGTTACCCTGACGGCGGGCACAGTGTTCTGCGTCTGGCTAGGCGAGTTGATCTCCGAGAGCGGCATCGGCAACGGGGTTTCTATCATCATCCTGGGGGGCATTGTGGCCAGGTTGCCACAGGGCCTGGGCCGCACCTTCTTGGCCAGCACAGACCTGGCCTCTAACCTCTGGAGTATTGTCGTTTTCCTGGTCATCGAGCTGCTCACCATTGCCCTCATCGTCGTCATGGAGCAGGGGCAGCGGCGCATCCCGGTGCAGTATGCCAAGCGCATTCGCGGAACCCGCATGTATGGTGGGCAAAGCACGCACATCCCACTGCGGGTGAACTCGGCGGGGATGATCCCCTTGATCTTTGCCAACTCCTTCTTGATCTTTCCGGGTATCATCGCCAGCTACTTCCAGATTTCGACGAACCCGCTGATTAAGTCTGTAGCCACGGCTGTCTACGACACGTTCTACAAGGGCAGCACCGTCTACTGGGTGCTCTACTTTTTGATGGTCATCGGCTTCACCTACTTCTACGCCACGGTGACCTTCCAGGAGCAAAACCTGCCCGATAACCTGCAGAAATTCGGTGGGTTTGTGCCAGGCATCCGTCCCGGTAAACCTACGTCCGACTACCTGAACAGGGTGCTGAGTCGCATCACCCTGGCCGGGGCCCTATACCTGGGGGTAGTGGCTGTGCTGCCCTACTTCGCCCAGAGGTTCACCGGCGTACAGATGATGGCCCTGTCCAGCACAGCCTTGCTCATCTTGGTAGGCGTGGTACTGGACACCATCCGGCAGCTTGAGGCCCAGCTTCTGATGCGTCACTACGAGGGGTTCATCAAAACGTAGCCCAGATGCGCAGAAACAGGACTCGCCAGGACCATGAGGGACACTTGTATCTGATTCTCCTTGGTGCGCCGGGCGCGGGTAAGGGCACACAGGCGGAACATCTGGTGGCCCGCTTTGGCCTGGTGCACGTGGCTTCCGGCGATCTCTTCCGTCAGAACATCGCCCAGGGCACGCCGTTGGGGCAGCAGGCTAAGACCTACGTGGAGCAGGGCCTGCTGGTCCCCGACGATCTGACGGTGGCCATGGTCATGGAGCGCCTGACCCAGCCCGATTGCCAGGCCGGTGTGCTGTTGGATGGCTTTCCGCGCACGGTGGCTCAGGCCGAGGCCCTGCAAGCGGCGCTGGCCCGGCAGGGCAAACGCCTTGACGCTGTGCTGTACATCAAGGTGCCCACGGAGGTGCTACTGAACCGCCTCTCCGGGCGCCTGCTCTGCCGCAACTGCCAGGCAGTGTATCATACCATCTTCAATCCGCCCAAAGTGCCGGGGGTATGTGACGCCTGTGGCGGGGAACTTTACCAGCGGGTTGATGACTCCCGGGAGACAGCGCAGCGTCGTCTGGAGGTATACTTCGCCCAGACCACGCCGCTCATTGAGCACTACCGCAAGCTGGGCCTGCTCAGAGAAATCAACGGCGATCAGGACATCCCCGCCGTGGGGGCGGAGTTAGTCAAGGCTATCGAAGCGCTGGGGCAGGTTCGTGGCGTTTGACGGTCATGGCGAGGAGCTGCTACTCAGAAACGTGGCTCGTAGTTGCCGTAGGGCAGTGCCCCTGGCCTGCCGCCCAGGTATTGCAGAACAGGACGGCGGGCGCCGCGCCCTACGGCTGTAAACCGCGCACGAGTTTCTGCTCTCAAGAATGACGCCGCGGCGCCCTTGGGGGTTCGCAATGAAGGCAGCGGGCCCAGCCCTACGGTCTAGTCGGGTTTTATGGCTATCGTTATCAAGTCAGCGCAGGAGATCGCCACCATGCGCCAGGCTGGGCGCATTGTGGCCCTGACCCTGGCCACCTTGGCCGAGCGCATTCGCCCCGGTATGGCGACGCGGGAGCTGGATCGCCTCGCTGAGCAGATTATCACCCAAGAGGGGGCCATCCCCTCGTTCAAAGGTTATCGGGGGTTTCCGGCCTCGCTGTGCGTTTCTATCAACGATGAAGTGGTGCACGGCATCCCCGGCAAGCGTCGCCTGCAGGAAGGCGACATCGTCAGTCTGGACGTGGGCGCCATTTACCAGGGGTATCAGGGCGATGCGGCCATCACCGTGGGCGTGGGTCGCATCAGCAAGCGAGCGGCGGCCCTGATCGAGGCGGCGAAGGGAGCGTTGGCCGCCGGCATCGCCGCCGCCCGGGCGGGCAATCGCCTGGGCGACATCTCCTGGGCCATCCAATCGTACGCTGAGGAGCGAGGCTTCTCCGTGGTGCGGGAGTACGTGGGCCACGGTATCGGCCGGGACATGCACGAGGATCCGCAAATCCCCAACTTTGGGCCACCCGGCCAGGGTGTGCTCCTTAAGCCGGGCATGACCTTTGCTTTGGAGCCCATGCTGAACACTGGCGGCCACGCCGTGCGGATCAAGGGCGATAACTGGACAGTGGTGACCATGGACGGCGGCTTGTCTGCCCACTACGAGCACACGATTGCCGTCACCGAAGGAGAGCCAGAGATTCTGACCAGGCTGTAGCCTGAACCCCCGCCCCTGACGAGTGGGGGTCTTCTGGCAACCAAGAGGGTATCATGCCGAAGAGTGATGTCATTGAGGTCGAGGGGAAGGTGAAGGAAGCCCTGCCCAACGCCATGTTTCTGGTGGAATTGCCCAACGGGCACACCGTTCTGGCGCACATTTCGGGCAAGATCCGGCTGAACTTCATCCGCATCTTGCCAGGCGATCTGGTCAAGATGGAGTTGTCACCCTACGATCTCAGGCGTGGACGAATTGTACATCGTTACAAGTAAGCAGCCCGTCGGTCGGTAGTAGAGGGCCTGCGTGCCTGCGGGGTATATCGCGGGCACAGAGATTTGCTTTCTCGGTGGGGATGGCGCCTCACCGCATTCCGGTCTGGAGGCAAGTACAGTGAAAGTCCGAGCATCGGTCAAAGTGCGTTGTGAAAAATGCAAAATCGTCCGCCGCAAGGGCGTGGTGATGGTAATCTGCCCAAACCCCAAGCACAAGCAGCGGCAGGGGTAGTCCTTGGTCCGTAGTCCGTAGTCCTTGGTCCGTAGTCTGTGGTTCTCAGTTGTAGGTAGGACTTGTGACCCGGGATCTGTGACCTGGGACTTGCTTCGTAAGGAGATTAAGATGGCGAGAATTGCCGGCGTAGACATCCCCCGGGACAAGCGAGTAGAGATCTCGCTGCGTTACATCTACGGCATTGGTGCAACCAACAGCCGTCAGATCTTGAGCCGGGCGCGCGTCAGCCCGGACACCCGGGTGAAAGACCTCACCGAGGACGAGGTCAACCGCATCCGCGAAGTCATTGATAAGAATTATAAGGTTGAGGGCGACCTGCGGCGTGAGGTACAGCTCAACATCAAGCGTTTGGTGGAGATTGGTTGCTACCGCGGCGTGCGCCATCGCCGCAACCTGCCCGTACACGGGCAACGCACCCGCACCAACGCCCGCACCAAGCGCGGGCCGCGCAAGACGGTAGCCGGTCGGCGGCGGGCCACGGCCAAGAAATAACGACCTGTGTTGGACGCAGACGAACGCTGATTGCCGCGGAAAAATAAAAAGAAATCTGTGTTTATCCGCGTTAATCTGCGTCCAATCTCACCGGGTAGCAGGAGAGCTAAATGCCAGAAGCAAAAACCAAGGGCGCGGCCGCGGCGCCGCAGCCCACGGCGAAGAAAAAGGGAGCCAAGCCCAGACGGCGGGAGCGTAAGCTGGTGCCCAAGGGCCAGGCCCACATCCAGTCTACCTTCAACAACACGATCATCACCTTCACCGACCCGCAGGGCGGGGTGATCGCCTGGGGCAGCGCTGGGGGCGCCGGGTTCAAGGGCTCGCGCAAGAGCACGCCCTATGCCGCGCAGATCGCCGCCGAAGCGGCGGCCCGCAAGGCGATGGAGCAGGGGCTGCGACAGATCGAGGTCTACGTCAAGGGTCCGGGCGGCGGGCGCGAGGCCGCTATCCGCGCCTTGCAGGCCGCCGGGCTGACCATCACCGCCATCACGGACGTGACGCCCATCCCGCACAACGGGTGTCGTCCGCCCAAGAGGCGTAGAGTTTAAATTCTCAGGCTTGCAACAAAGAGCCAGCCTATGCTCTATGCTCTTTGTTCTATGCTCTATTCATTGGGGGAGGAATCATGGCCCGATATCTTGGCCCGGCGTGTAAACTGTGCCGGCGCGAGGGTGAGAAGCTATTATTAAAAGGCGATCGTTGCCTGACGGCCAAGTGCGCCATGGAGCGGCGCGCCTATGCCCCCGGCATGCACGCCGGCGGACGGCGGCGCAAACCCACCGACTACGGCATCCAGTTGCGGGAGAAGCAAAAAGCCAAGCGTATCTACGGTGTCCTGGAGCGACAGTTCCGCCGCCACTTCGCCGAGGCAGCCCGCAAGGCCGGAGCCACCGGCGAGACCCTGCTGCAAATCCTGGAAACACGCCTGGACAACGTCGTCTACCGCCTGGGGTTCACTGACTCCCGTAGCCAGGCCCGGCAACTCATCCGCCACGGCCACTTCGCCGTCAACGGCCACAAGGTGGACATTCCCTCCTACGCCGTCAAGGCCGGGGACGAGATCGCTGTACGGGAATCCAGCAAGAGTCTGGATTACTTCAAGGCGCTGACCAAGGACATCAGCCGCAAGGCCGTGCCCTCCTGGCTGAGCCTGGATGCTCAGAGCCTGTCCGGCCGGGTAGTCAACATACCGGCCCGGAATGAGATTGACACGACGCTGCGCGAACAGTTGATCGTCGAGTTCTACAGCCGGTAGGTCCACTGCCCGAGCCCCGGATATAGGGCCTGGCAACGACCTTTGGACTTTTCGAGGAGGACTCTGCATGTTAGCCAGCATCACGCCGGCCGAGATCAAGATCGAGCGCGTCGAAGGTGAAAATGACCACTATGGCCGTTACGTCATCGAGCCTTTGGAGAGTGGTTACGGTATAACCCTGGGCAACGCCCTGCGGCGCGTCCTGTTATCCTCGCTGCCTGGGGCCGCAGTAACGGCCATCAGAATTGACGGCGTTTATCACGAGTTCTCGACCATCAAGCACGTCAAAGAAGATATAACCCAAATCATCCTGAACGTCAAACAGATTCGCCTGCGCTGCGACTCCGATTTACCAGTGCATATCTCCGTGGAAGCAGCCGGCGAGGGCCTGCTGACCGCGGGAGACATCAACCCACCACCAGAGGTGACGATTGTCAATCCTGACCAGCCGCTACTGACTCTGGATTCCCCAGAGGCCAGGGTGAGCATGGAGCTGACGGTACAGAAGGGCAAGGGGTACCAGACCGCAGAGTCGCAGGAAGGGTTGCCTATTGGGACTATTCCCATAGACGCCACCTTCAGCCCTGTGCGCCGCGTAAACTTCTTCTCCGAACCCACGCGCCGCGGCCACCTCACCAACCTGGACCGCCTGACCATGGAGATCTGGACCGATGGCACCATCAACCCGGACAAGGCCCTATCCGATAGCGCGCGTATCCTGGCTGAGCGCTTTGAGTTGATCGCTAATTGGGGACCGGTCCAGCTTCCAGAGCTACCGCCTGGGCAACTACCCCTTGGTGGTCTGGTGCCCATCCCTTCCGCCGTCCGTGAGATGTCCATTGATGACCTGGGCCTCTCCTCGACGCGCACCTACAACGCCCTGCGGCGCTTTGGCATCACCAAGGTGGGCCAGATTCTGATGAAGACGGAAAGTGAATTGCTGGACATTCCCAAGTTCGGCAAGAAGTCTTTGCAGGAGTTGCTAGACAAGCTGGCAGCTAAAGGGATCATCGCCGCGCCACCGGGGAAGAAAGAAGCCGCCGAGGAAGCCGAAGAGTCAGCAGAGCAGGGTGAGCCCGAAGAAGAAGAGGAAGCCGAGGAGTCGGCAGAGCAGGGTGAGCCTGCAGAAGAAGCCGGGGAGTCGGCGGAGCAGGATAAGCCGGAAGAAGAGGAAACCACAGAGGTAGCCGGGGAGGCTGCCGTAGAACTGCCCGACAGGAAAGCGTCGGGCGCGAAGGGCAAAAAGCGCCAAACCGCCAGGCTTGCGCCAGCGACAAATGCTCTATAGGAGACCAGTTCGTGAGACATCGCATCGCCGGACGGCAACTGGGACGCCCTACGGACCAGCGGCTGTCCCTTTATCGCAACTTAATCACTGATCTCTTCCGCTACGAGAAGATCCAGACGACAGAAGCTAAAGCCAAGGCCATCCAGGGCCAGGCAGAACGGCTGATCACCCTAGCCAAAAAGGACAACGTGGCGGCGCGGCGCCTGGCCATCGCCCGCCTGGGCAACGTGGAGATTGTGGAGAAGCTCTTCACCCTCATCGCCCCCAAGTATGCTGATCGTCAGGGCGGCTACACGCGTATTATCAAGCTAGGGCCACGCCTGGGTGACGCCGCGCCCATGGCTATCATCCAGCTCGTAGAGTAAAGCCGGGGGCGGCTCCCATACCGCCCGGCTCTTGGATAACTCTGATCGTGCCGTTGGTCGCCTGGCGCGGCCGCGGCGACCCGCGAGGCACAGCAGGGTGCGCAACGTACGCCTGACGGTGGCCTACGATGGCACCGCCTACTATGGTTTTCAGTTCCAGGTCGGGCAGCCGACCATCCAGGCCGCCCTGGAGCAAGCTATCCGTCAGGTGACGCAGGAGAGCAGTCGCGTCATTGGGGCCGGGCGTACGGACACGGGCGTGCACGCCGTGGGGCAGGTAGTGAACTTCCGCACTACCTCGGCGCTGCCCCTGGACGAACTGCAGCGGGCGCTGAACGCCGTGCTGCCAGAAGACATCGCCGTCAGCAACATCAGCGAAGTGCCGGAAGACTTCCACGCCCGCTTCAGCGCCCGCAGCCGGGAATACCGCTATACGATCCTGAATCGCCCGGTCGCCGACCCGCTGATGCGGCACATCGTCTACCACTTTGCCCGGCCGCTGGACGTCACGCTCATGGACACTGCCTGCCAGCACCTGGTAGGCCGCCACGATTTTGCCTCCTTTGGCAGTCAGACGTCGGCACGAGGCACCACCCGGCGCACGGTGTACCGGGCGGGCTGCCGGCGGGAGGGCGATTACATCTTGGTGGACATCACGGCGGACGCCTTCCTGGCCGGCATGGTGCGCAGCATCGTGGGTACGTTGCTGGAGGTAGGCACAGGCAAGCTAACCCTGGACGATTTTCAGGCCATCCTGCTGGCCGCCGACCGGCGGCGAGCTGGCCCCGCCGCACCCGCCCGAGGTCTATGCCTCATGCGGGTGAATTACTAAAGCAGTAGGGCAGGTTTCCATACCTGCCGCCTAGCTTAGACCCAGGGTTACAGGGGGTAACAAGAGGTAATGAAGACTTACACCGCCAAGGCGGCGGAGATCGAGCATCAGTGGCATCTCATTGACGCCTCGGGCAAAAATCTGGGCCGTCTGGCTTCAGAAATAGCGCAGCTTCTGAAGGGCAAGCACAAGCCCATGTACACACCGCACCTGGACACGGGGGATTACGTGGTCGTCATTAACGCCGCCAAGATCCAGGTGACGGGCCGGAAGCTGGATCAGAAGTTTTACTATCGTCACAGCGGTTATCCAGGTGGCTTCCGCAAGGTCAGCCTGCGTGAGCGCCTGGCCGCCGATCCGGCGGCTGTGGTCGAGCACGCTGTGCGCGGTATGTTGCCGCGCAATCGTCTGGGCGAGGCCATGTTCCGCAAGCTCAAGGTCTATGCGGGCGATAGCCACCCACACCAGGCCCAAGTAGGCCAGGCAGAGAGGAAGATATGACCCTGAAAGAGAGTGTAGTTCCGACGCCAGAGTCCAAGGACCCCGTTCCTGAGCCGACTCCTACCGTTGAGCCCGCCCCAAAGCCGGCTCCCGCTGTGCCGCGGGATTATTACTACGGCACCGGTCGTCGCAAGACGGCCATCGCCCGCGTGCGCCTGTATCCCGGCACCGGCAACTTCACAGTGAACGACAAATCTTTGCTGGACTATTTTGGGCACGCGGTCAGTGAGGGCCTCATCCTGCAGCCTTTGCGCACCACGAATCTGCTGCACAAGTTTAACGTGGTGGCTAAAGTGGAAGGCGGTGGGCTATCCGGCCAGGCTGGGGCGCTCAGCCACGGTATCGCCCGTGCCCTGCTGGCCGCCGACGAGAACCTGCGCCCCCTGTTGCGCAAGGGCGGCTTCCTGACCCGCGACCCACGGGTTAAGGAGCGCAAGAAGCCCGGTCTCCGGCGAGCCCGCAAGGCCAAGCAGTACACCAAGCGTTAAGCGGCCGGGGTGATGTGCACATCGCCCCTACCTGCTTTCTAGCCTTACACATCAGCCGCTCACAGTTCGGGTTCGTAGTGCGCACTTGTAGTGCGCTTGCAGAGCCCGCTACATCCCCTTCGCCTCTACCCAGATACAGCGCACCTGGAACTCAAAAGGCCCCTCACCCGAGAAATCGGGCAGAGGGGCCTTTGTTTCATGCTCTGTGTTCTCTGTGCCTCTGTGGTGAAGCAGCAGCCGTAGGGCGGGCGCGGCGCCCGCCGCCCGGTTCTGCGCATCTGGGCGTCAGGCGCGGAAGACAAAGAGAATGAGCAGCACGCTGACAATCCAGATGGCAATGTCCACCAGCAAGGGCACGTCTTTGAGCAGAATCTCCTCCGGACTGCCGCCTTCGTTACGCAGGTGCACCAGGTAGAGGTAGCGGAAAGCGCCGTAGAGCACGCAGGGGATGGTCAGCATCATGGCGTGATTCTTGGGCAGCTTCTCGGCAGTAAAGGTGTACAGGCTATAAGCCATGATGGTGGTGGCCACGGTGATGATGATGATCTGATCCAGCAGGGCCGGGCTGTACTCGCTGAGGATCTGGCGATGGTTCGTGGCCTGATCGTTGAGCAGGATGAGTTCATGGCGGCGTTTAGCGAAGCCCAGGAAAAGAGCGCCTAGCAGGGTGCACACCACCAGCCAGGGCGAAATGGCTACGCTGATGGCCTCCGCACCCGCCGCCGCCCGTAGGACGAACCCCACAGCGATGGTCAGCACGTCCACCAGAACCAGATTCTTCAGGACGAAAGAGTAGAGTAGCATCAGCAGGAAATAGCCCAGAGCTACCAGGCCGAAGGGCAGGTTGATGTAGAAGGCGGCCGGCAGGGCCACCGCTAGTAGCACAATAGCGGTGCCAGCGGCCAACCGCGGCGACAGCCGCCCCGAGGCCAGGGGGCGATAACGCTTGGTGGGATGGTTGCGGTCTTGCTCAATGTCCACCAGATCGTTGATCAGGTAGACGGCGCTGGAGAGCATACAGAACAAGACGAAGGCCGCCAGCGTGGTCGCCAGCATGCGGTACATGGTGGCGCTGAACGGCGTCCAGTACTCGTTGAGGGTGAAGATGAAGCCCAAGAACACCAGGCCATTCTTCGTCCACTGCTTGGGCCGCATGGTGAATAGCAGGTCTTTGAGCAACGAAGCCTCCTTGCTCTCAGACCTGACAGGTCTCCCAGACCTGTCAGGTTTGTGGCCTCCATCATACCGTATTTTCGCCGATTCGTCAACGGCGCTTGACAGCGCACCGCAAGAGCAGTATGATTGTAGGGGCGAGGCATTCCGTGCCAGCCCATTCGGCATTATATGCCCCTGTACAGGCGGATGCCTGGGGCTAACGCTCGATAGCCAGATAAATGCCTCGCCCGTAAGATGGATGGAATGATGGCCAAACGTCGTTTGGACGTGTTATTAGTGGAACGAGGGCTGGTGGAAAGCCGGGAGCAGGCGCGGCGGCTGATCCTGGCCGGCGCGGTGACGGTGGCTGGCCAGGTGGCAGACAAGGCGGGGATGCTCGTGCCCGTAGAGGTGGAGGTGACCGTGCAGGCCACGCTGCCTTACGTCAGTCGCGGCGGCCTGAAGCTGGCCCACGCCCTGAACGTTTTCGGCATTGACGTGGCTGGCCGGGTGGCCCTGGACGTGGGGGCCTCCACCGGCGGCTTCACCGATTGCCTTTTGCAGCGCGGGGCAGCGCGAGTTTACGCCGTAGACGTGGGCCACGGCGAGCTCCACCCGCGCCTGCGCCAGAACCCGCGGGTGATTGTCCTGGAACGCACCAACATCCGCTACCTGCCCAGCCTGCCTGAAATGGCCGCTATAGCCACGGTGGACGTCTCCTTCATCTCCCTGGAGCTGGTGCTACCCGTCGTCTGGCGCTTGACGACGCCGACGGCCCAGGTGGTGGCCCTGGTGAAGCCGCAGTTTGAGGCCGGGCGGGGACAGGTCGGGCGGGACGGGGTGGTGCGCGACCCGGCTGTGCACCGGGTGGTGCTGGAGAGGATCAGCGCCTGGGCCATGGCGCAGGGCTGGCGGGTGCGCGGCCTCACCCCCTCGCCCATGCGCGGGCCGGCGGGCAACGTGGAGTTCCTGCTCCACCTGGGCAAAGAGGGGGAGAGTGCCGACGTCGCCGCGGCCATCGCCGCCTGCCTGGTGGAGGCGGCCAGGATTTGAGCCGAGGTTAACCACTGTTGTTGCATCTGCATCATACTCCTAGTATAATGGCTATAGACATTATCTTTAAGGAGGGAGATGCAGATGAAGCCACGTCAAGTCCAAGAGCGCTTGGCAGACAAGAATCTCCAGA
>Ga0315268_10002215_pt1 | contig 22131 bp, 23 predicted proteins | sample C1_top_MG_FD_204535 | JGI IMG/M metagenome (GOLD analysis project Ga0315268, IMG submission 204535) | Sediment microbial communities from Yellowstone Lake, YNP, Wyoming, USA - C1_top | ecosystem: Environmental > Aquatic > Freshwater > Lake > Sediment | place: USA: Wyoming | collected 2017-08-01 | reverse complement strand
AAAGCGCTGTACCAATAATTAATCACATCGTGCCTGTCTCAGATTGATGATCAGAATGGCCGCCAGATGAGAATATTTTCCACGCGTACGGTCGCTGCGCGCCACGGAAGGTGCGAAGCACCCAGGCGCGTAGTACGAGGTAGGCACGTGGCGACGGGCGCAGCAGGAGCCACATCGTGCCGTAGCGCCATGGTGGCGTCTCCCAGCCCCGGGCCGCCGAGGGCGGACGGCCGAATGGCCGAGCCGCGAACCTTGCGCCGAGATCCGAGTACGCGAGAGAGACTGGGACGTCCTGTCGCGGTAGATCGAGGGCCGGCGCACGCTGGCTTGATGCTCCCGGGCCGAGCTGTTTGACTAGGGTAGTCAGGAAATGAATGAAGAGAAACAGGAGCGACCGCATGGTGCCGATGCTACCGGGCGCAGGCGACGATCAGGCCTAGCTCCTGGAGAGTACACGGTACAGGGTTTGGGAAAGCAGGCCTACCACACCCCACCCGCCCGGGCGGAATTCGAGATGATCATCGGTTTTCCGTTGTGCCAGTGGTCGGAGACGATCCCTTTGTGGCGGTAGATGAGAAAGGTAGGTATCGAGACCGCCATGCCTGGTTGAGACCAGGAATGGATCGGGGCCTTGCGTGATGCGCGTATCATGGTTGGATTCCTTGTTTCTTGGGTTGAATGGGGCGCCAAAACGGATCTCCGAGATCCGTGGCGTTTCGGAAGTGAGGGCAAACGATATCGTTGGCATACAGCAGCCGGTTGCTTCTGGTCATGGTTCCCATGTTGCCGTCGTACTCGAGGTAAACCGATTCCTCATGACCGTCGTGCCAAGGCGTCATCAATTGAACGAACACGCCGATGGCGGAAGACGCCAGTGCCCCGTTTGGCCATATGACCTGAGGCTTGCCTCCTGCAGCACCGTAGCCCGCGGCTTCTCGGGCGAGCAATTCATCCGTCAGGAAACCCATGCATCTCATGCACGGTCGACCGGGCATGGACAAAATCACCTGTCCGGTCATGCGAAAGCGTTCGCCTTCCTGATGTACGTCCATGCCAATATCGATGTAAGGGATCAAATAGCGCCGCGCAATGGCCTCAAGATCTCTGCGAGCCGCGAATGTATCCACGCAGCCGAAGATCACGTCCCTATCGCGCAAGAGTTCGGCCACCTCTCTCCAGTCTTGGGCGATGGGTGTCACCTTGGCATCAGGATTGATGCCCCTGATCAGTCTTTCCGAGATGAATGTTTTTGGGCGTTCATTGACCACGTCATCTAGCGTCGCGCCCACGAGCCGGTGGAGATTTGATTCTTCCGAATTATCGGGATCGATGATAAGAATATCGCCCACGCCGACGTGAGCTTGTTGTTGAACAACATGCGATCCGCCACCGCATAATCCCACGACGGCCGTGCGGGCTTTTCGATGAATCCGTTCACTGTCGGGCCCAAGGAAACCTTGTCGCGCGAACCTCGTGTCCATTTCAATGGTCCCCGAAGATTAGCAACGGCGCACCGACAACCGATATTTTCGATATCTTCTCGGCCTGTCGGGTCGCGGGAAGCCAGCACAAGCCGGCGAGGGAATCCATGCTGAGAACCAAAGCGCCATGTGGCATTTCGGGTCTTACGTTCCAGAAATCGGGTATGAATTTATTGGCCTCGCGCAAATCAACATGGCTAAACCATGGTGCCCCAAAGTGGTCATGCATATGCACGTGGAACACGCTTACGTTTTCATTGTAGGCACGTTGCATTGCTTTACGGATGGCTCCAGGCCCCATCATGGCTCCGACCGTAGGGTCGTTCAGATAGTCGTCGTCCTCAACCGGGTGGTAAGCGTGTGCAAGTATCACAATACCGGCATCCACCAACGCGCCCACCTTGCACGAGATGAATCCGACCCGCTCGGCAGCGAAGGCGTGTCTTCTGTCGAGATCTTGCCGGGTCGCATCGAGAAGCTTGCGCGTGATCTTGAAATGAATCGTCATCGTAGTGCCACCAGATGCTGCGCCAGGATGACGATGGGTCTATCTGCAGGAACGTTGTTCCACGACCATGTAGACCAATTTCTGTCGAGGATTAGATGGTTGGACCAATTGTTCCCCCGTCCTGCGACAGGTTCGGACAAGTACAACCTGTTCGTGTAGTTATCCCGTCCTTGGGGGCAAAGTAACGCGTCGCGCACAAGAATCCCGTTTCCATGCGCGATCTTGAGCTGAGGGAGGAATATGTAAGTATAGTTTCCCTCCGTCATGACCACCGCCCCCGGACAAACAGCTTGGAGCTCCCTGAGGTCGCACTCCGGTATCGTCACGATGAGCCACCACCACGTTTATGGCTGACGAAAATCTCATGGCCCTTGATGACGATATGCCCGTCATCGGCCAAAGGTTTGAACTGGCCATCCACGACTTGATCGAGTTCCTCCGAGGCGTCTATGCCCAACTTTTCCTTGAGCTTTGCGACGGTATAGCTGCCGCGGTGAATCTGTCTGGGTACGCCGTTCACCGTGATCGTCACCTCTGGCCCTGTTTCGGGGTGTTCCCCGGGAGGGCTGGATTCCACGGTGGTTTCAGTGATGTCATCATTAATTTGCATCGTTTTCTCCTCTAAATTCCTGTTAATTCCTAACAAAGAGCAGTATGCATTGTATAAAGCGCACTGCTTGATATTATTAATAGCAGGCAGTGCCTGATATGTCAAGCAATGATCAAACGGTGCTTGATTTGGCACGCAACTGCGACTAGGCTTACGGTCCAGTACCCACTTTACCAATGCCCTTAATAAACATTTCATGGCCAACCGGTTAGCCTCGAAACTTAAGCAGATCCGAGAAATTAGGGGTTGTTCACTGCGGCAGGTTGAAAAAGCGACTGGAGTTTCAAATGCCTACCTATCTCAATTAGAACGTGGAGATGCGGCTCGACCTTCGCCGAATAAACTGGCTCGCTTAGCTGAATTTTATGATGTCCCGTACGAGCAGCTGATGGAGCTTGCTGGTTACTTAGGTCCCTCCATTGCTATGACTGGGGAACAAGTGTCGCGTCCAAGACTCATAAGCACTTCCAAGGCCAAACCAGTAAAGGTAGGCGTACTTAGAGAAGCTTTGATGAGTGCTGACTTAAGCGAGGACGAACTAGGAATGGTGGCTGACTACGTCGCTTTCATAAGGGCCAAACGCAAAAAAAGTAGTCGGCAGTGATATACGCTTGTTGCTAGTTGTGGGGTGACTTTTTGATGTTGGTTTTTTCTAAAGCTGGGGAAACGGGCATTCCTTAAAAGTTAATTGTCGGAGACTCACATGCAAAAGAAAGAAAAGTACACTGTTTGGACGAATCCGATGCACAACTGGAATCGTGCGTTTGACAACGTGACGATCACGCCTGACGTTGAAAAAGCAGTGGAGAAACAGCTTCAAAAAGTTGACAGCAAAAAGATTGCTGAGCGGGCGAAGGCTTTTACTACCCCAGTAACGAGTGAAACTCTAAGCAAAACGATTGGCTAGAGTCATCCATTTCCTTTCAAGAAATCACCATCGGCGAGGGATAGTCGGTGCCGTCAAAATCGAATCACTCGCCGAAACCGCTTCGCTTTTTCGACTTCGGTTCAAGCGATCCGCTTTCAGGCCTTCGAGATTCTACTCAAGTACGGTACTTGCAGAGATATTTCGCCGAGCTGAATGCCGCAGTTGTCCTTGAGGAGCCGAACTATTTCGATAGAGATTACCTCGCAGAGTTTTCCGCATTCTATAGCGTAAGCGCCGCTGGGTATCCCAACATCTGTAGACGTCTGCACTTTTTCTCAGACTCCCGCGTCAATCGAACCTTGGTTGAAGAAGCCGCAAGCGGTAACGAGGAAGCGGCCAAGACCCTTAACTCATCCTACCTTGGTTTCATCGTAGTACGACCGATACCTGCAGCGCCTCTTGGCCGCACCATTGTGCGGTGGTATGAGGATCGGCAGCCATCAATTCCAAGGAATACTCAGCCTTCACGGGAATACCGTGTCAACATTGCTGGGTTCCAGTTGACTGTCAGAGGTCTTGCTTGGCAAGAGCAAGATACTGGTGTAGGGGCCTGTGCCACCATAGCTCTGTGGACGATGCTTCACTCATCGGCTTTTGATGACCATCATGCAATACCTACCACTGCAGACATCACTCGCGCAGCTCACAAAAACGCATCAATGGGTGCTCGGATGTTTCCCTCGGGCGGTCTTCGGCATGATCAAATTTGCGAGGCTATCAAGGAACAGAATCTGTCACCTGTGATTTTTGAAGGGGACATCAAGAACAAATCGGGCGTTACGGTAGGCTTTAGCCGCGAAAGGTTTGCTAGCACATGTGCAGCCTTGATCCGATCGGGTTATCCCGTTCTGTTCAGTGGTGTATTTCTCGACGACGACCCAACGCTAAGTGGTCATGCAATGTGTGCAGTTGGCTTTCGGTCATGTTCACCAGGTGTAGTAAAGGCGGGGGACATCGAACTCCAAGAATCCTCGATCGAGCACCTATACATTCACGACGACAATATCGGGCCAAGTGTCAGGTTTGGGATCGCGGAGATCAAGGTCAATGGCCTCATGCGCGGTGACAAGATAATGGTCATCTCACCGAGCGCGCCTCCACCTGCAGTTCCAGCAAGCGCGTTGCCCGACTCGACAGATGGTTACCCAGCATTTCGCCCTACAACCTTGACGGTCGCTGTTCATAACGATTTACGCATTTCGCCTGACAAGCTCCACGAAAGCGGTATGTTTACGGCTAAGTTTCTTAGCACGGTAATTTTGGTATTGGCCAAGGAGGCCAGGACTGACGCGTTTGGGGTGACAGTTTCAACGCGGTTTACGAAACTCGCGGACTACGTAAATCGGGAGCTCAAAGAGACCATTGGTACAAACCCGAGTCTATTGGGGAGGGTGCGTCTACAGTTGTGGGAGACCGTACCACCAATGAGCTTACATCTCGGTCTTGTTAGGTTAGGTTTGGGCGATGGCGACGGTACACCACTACTCGACATTCTCTACGATACGACTGATACAGATCGCAATAATCCAGTCTTTGCGCACATACCCTACCACTCATGGGTTAAGTCATTTGTGCCGCAGATTGCAAAAGCCAGCGACCGAGATTTCGGCTTTTGCGTCGATGGTTTCTGAACTAAGCCAAATCTGATATCTAGCTGATCGCTTAAAGCAGTCTGTTGGGTTGACTACCTAAAACGCCTTCACTACGGCTTTGGAGCTGGCAGAAAGCCATGAATCCGTGAATTGCGTGTCCGTTAGGTTCATCCTTATCGGAAAGGCTGTGTCCGATATTTCATGGCTTATTGGACATCTGAAAGGTGTTCGCTTTTCCAAAAACGGACCGTCATGTTGACCTTCCAAAGATACCTTGGGTCGTGTCTATGGAGACTTTCTCACGCGCTTCGCCAGCGCCACATCAGTACTGTTACTGTTTTATAAGATCAGCTAACTTATTGATCTCACTCACTCACTCATTCAACAGTAGTAATTTTATACGTTATATCAGCCGAATACAGACCGGGACAAAAAACGATTATAACAGCTTTGCCTCTAGGCTCTCGGACTGGGCGCGACCACGGTCTTGGGCTTCGCCGTGCTGACGAGCACCACGCCCAGCAGTATCACGACCATCCCCGCGAGCTGTGTGCCGTTCAACGTTTCTCCCAGCATGAACCAGCCCAGTGCCACGGCAATCGCGGGATTGATGTAGGCATAGGTACCGAGCAGCGCGGGGCTCACCTCATGCAGTAACCATATGTAAGCCGCGTACGCAAAGCACGAGCCGAAGACGATGAGATAGGCCAGCGCCATCCACGCCGCGGGCGAACCGTGCCAGCGCGCGGTTTCGTTGTCGGCAAGCCCGATGAGGCAAAAAACAATACCGGCCACGAGCGATTGCATGGCCGCGATCATGAGCGGTGGTGTCGTGAGCTTGCTACGCTTGGCGTAGATAGAACCCGCGGCCCAGGCGGGCGAGGCCATGAACACGGCAAACTGCGCCCAGAAGTTTTCGAGCGTAAATCCGTTCTGCGGCAACAGAAGCAAGGCCGCGCCGAAGAAGCCGAGGGCCAGCCCGAGCACGGTGTGGCGCGAGAGGTGTTGTCCCTGCGACCCGAGCACGCCGAAACCCGCCAGCCACAGCGCCGTGGTCGCGACGATCAGCGCCGCCTGGTTAGACGGCACCCACTGTTCGCCCCAGACCACCAGCCCGTTTGCGCAGACCAGCATGAACATGGCCGTGACGGTGATGGTGCGCCATTCACGAAAATGCACAGGGAATTTCTGACCGCTCAGGCGCGCGTACAGCGCCAGTAGCACACCGGCCATGGCAAAGCGAACACCGGCGAACAGCGCTGGCGGCAACGCCTGCACGCCCACACGGATGGCGAGGTAGGTTGATCCCCAGATGATATAAACCGCAGCGAAGGAAAGGATGACTTTCCAGCGCCAGGCGGGGTCGTGTTTCATCGATTTATTTTACTTCTTTGTCGAGTCGACTGCGGCGATATTCACTTCCTGGATTCCCGCTTTCGCGGGGATGATGAGGTATTACAAAGGGCAGCGCACGCTACAGATGTGCATGTCCCAACGCAGTGACCAACGCCCTCAATGCCTGCCCACGATGACTTAGCTTGTTTTTCACTTCCGGTGGCAGTTCCGCGGAGGAACAATTATGTATCGGTACAAAGAAAATCGGGTCGTAGCCGAAACCATTATTGCCGCGCGGCTCGAATAAAATGCGCCCCTCCCAGGTTCCCTGACAGATGACCGGTGTGGGGTCGAACTCGTGACGCAGGTATACCATCAGACACTGGAAGCGCGCGGTGCGCTCCTCCTCCGCGATGGCCGCGAGCTCGGTGAGCAGCTTGCGCAGGTTTTGTTCATCGCTCGCACCTTTACCGGCGAAGCGCGCCGAATAGATGCCGGGTGCGCCGTTCAAGACGTCAACCTCGATGCCGGAGTCGTCGGCGATGGCAGGTAGACCGGTAAGGCGCGAGGCATTACGCGCTTTGAGCAGCGCGTTTTCTACGAACGTCAGGCCGGTTTCTTCCGCTTCCGGGACACCGAATTCCGATTGCAGCTTCACCGTCAGGTGCAACCCGGAGAGGATCTGGTTGATCTCGCGTACCTTGCCGGGATTGTTGCTGGCGAGGACAACTGTTTTATTCACGTCTGTCCAAGCGCTTTTTTCTGATGTTCGATGAGGTTGCGGATGCCGGCCTGCGCGAGTTTTGTCATCGCGAGCATTTCATCGAGACTGAAGGTCTTGCCCTCGGCGGTGCCCTGGATTTCGATGAAGCCACCGGCGTCGTCCATGACGAAATTCATGTCGGTCTCGGCATTGGAGTCCTCGGCGTAATCGAGGTCGAGTACGGCTTCGCCGCCGAAAATACCTGCAGACACGGAGGCCACCAAATGCCGCAATGGGTCGTCGGTGATCAGTTTGCGTTTGCGCACGTGGTTGATGGCATCGACCAGTGCCACGCAGCCGCCGGTGATGGAGGCGGTGCGCGTGCCGCCGTCGGCCTGGATCACATCGCAATCCACGGTGAAGGTCCGTTCACCGACCTTTTTCATGTCCACCGCCGATCGCAGCGCGCGTCCGATCAGCCGCTGGATTTCCATGGTGCGACCGCCCTGTTTGCCGGAGGCGGCTTCCCGGTGCATGCGGCTGCCGGTGGAACGCGGCAACATGCCGTATTCCGCGGTGACCCAGCCCTGGCCCTTGCCTTTGAGAAACGAGGGCACCTTTTCATCCACACTGACGTTGCACACCACGCGCGTTTCGCCGAATTCGATCAGCACCGAGCCTTCGGCATGCTTGGTGTAATTCCGGGTGATCCGTATCTCACGCAGATGGTCGGGTTGGCGTCCGCTGGGTCTCATGGGCATTCCTTGTAAATCGATAAATCGGTATGGAGGCGCAAGATACAAGATACAACAGGGCAGATAAAGCGGCGTTCCCCGCCGGAATTATTTGGACTCGAGCTTTCGCAGGTATTCCTCGATCTCCTTGATGCGTTCCTTGATGGATTTGTGCGGGTCGTCATCCGCAACGTAGGAAATCTCCGCAGGTTTTTTCGGCGCCACTCTGACCGGCGGAGCGCGATGTTTGGCTTCCTTGCGCAGGGTTTGTTCGTCAATCTTTACCGCCGCGTTGCCCTGAATAGGCGCACCCGTTGTTTTTGCCTCTTGCCACCGCAGACACATGGCGCTGATGTTGTCGCAGGCATGACGCATCTTGCGCACGGCGGCGAACAGCATTTCTTCCACCTTGGCGTCCAGCGCCGGTGACTTGAGGTAACTCATCATCTCTTCCGGCGCAAAGGCCTCCCACAGCCCGTCGCTACACAGCAGCAATAGGTCGCCGCTTTGCAAGGCCGTTTCCCCGCTCAGGCTGATGGTGGGTTTGGATGAACTGCCGAGGCAGTTCAGCAGGTGTCCTTTGTGCGGATGTTCCAGCATTTCCTGTTCGCTCAGGAGCCCTTCCTGACGCATTTCCTCCACGGCGGTGTGGTCCTGGGTACGGAGTACCAATTTGTCGCCGCGAAAATGGTACAGTCGGCTGTCGCCGACATGTGCCCAGTAGGCGTAGCCGTCCTGCACCAGACAGGCCACGCAGGTGGTGCGCGGTTCGAGCGATACGCCGTCACCTTCCTTGACTTTGCCGCGCGCAACGATGGCCGCGTGGGCTTGCAGGATGCTGAGGGCGAGAAAAGCCGACGGCCGTTCGATACGCGGCTGACGCACGGTCTGGAATGCGCGCAACATCGTCTGTACCAGTATTTCGGCCGCAACCTCGCCGCCGCGGTGGCCGCCGAGCCCGTCGGCCACGATCAGGAGCACGGCGTTGTCACGCTCGGCAAAGCCGAGGCGATCCTGGTTCGTCAGGCGCGCGCCGCGCAGGCTGTATTGGGCAATCTGGTATTTCATGCAGTCACTTTTTGGCCCATGGGAGTTTGAGACCAAAGCGCTCGATCAGGGATCCGGACTCTGGCACCGGCATCTCCGGGGAGGTCTGGTTCAGCGCGGCGAGCAGGTCATCCACCTTTTGCGGGCGGTCGAGCTGATCCATTTGCAGACACCAGTCTACGGCCTCCAGCAACGGTCGCGAGTAGCGGCGCGCAAAGCTGCGCACGGCGGGTTTGTACGTGTCTTTCTCGGCGCGTTCGGTGGCGCACGGCGGGGCCTTTCCGCACATGCATGCCCACATGGTAGCACCGATGGCATACATGTCCGTCCACGGTCCGACATGCCCGCGCAAATGTTGTTCGAGGGGGGCAAAGCCGCGCGTGAGCGTGTGTGGCCCAAGGCGCCGTTCACCGACCAGCGCCGATTGCGCGGCGCCGAAATCGAGTAGCAGCGGCGAGCCGCCCGGGCGTAGGTAGACATTGGCCGGCTTGATGTCGAGGTGCAGCAGGCGACGGTTGTGTAGTTCGCGCAGCCCTTCCAGCAGCTTCGGAAAAACGGTGCGGATGAATTTTTCGCTCAGCTGGCCATCGTGGCGCTTGATGTACCAGCGCAGATCTTTGCCTTCCTCGTACTTCATCACCATGTAGACGGTGTTGTTCTCGCGGAAGAAATCGGTAACGCGGACGATGTTGGGGTGGCTGATCTTGGACAGCGCCGTGACCTCGTCGAAAAAGCGCTTGATCCCGGTGTTGAAGGAACTGGCGGTATCGGTCGACAGGCTCTCGACAGTCTCACCATCGCGCCGCGTGGCCCGGTTGCTCGGCAGGTACTCCTTGATGACCACCGGACGGTTCTTTTTGGTGTCGTCGGCCAGATAGACGATACTGAAGCCACCACCACCCAGTGTCTTGGTGATGCGGTAATGGTGCAGCAGGTAGCCGGCGGCCAGGGCGTTTGAGACTTTCATAGTATCAGGTTAGCATTTATCGGTAACCGGACCCATTTTTCCGGGTAATTTTTAGATTCTAGCCTCAAATTTTCCCCTGGCGACGGTCGGTGGTATGGCCTCCGTGGCAGCTTGGGCCGGCGTCATTTTTTGTACCGTTGTCCGAATTTGCTCCCGGCAAACCTGTCGGTTTACTATCCGAACCTAACCCTAGCCAGAGAAAAATCATGCCTGTGACCTATAGTATGACCGCGTTCGCCCGGCGTGATATCGAGACACCTTGGGGCAGCCTCACCTGGGAGTTGCGGTCGGTTAATCACCGCTATTTGGAACTCGCGGCGCGCTTACCGGAAGAGTTGCGCGCGCTCGAACCGCGCCTGCGCGAAATAGTGTCGGCGCGTCTTTCGCGCGGCAAGGTGGATGGTACTCTGCGCTTTCAATCCAAGGAATCCTCGACGGGGGCCTTTGAGCTGGAAGAGGATCGTATCCGTCAGTTGATCGAAACGGTGGATCGTATCCGTCATGATGCCCAGGATGTCTCACAGTTGCGCGCCATCGATGTGCTGCGCTGGCCAGGCGTGCTCAAGGTACCGCCGCTCGATGTCGAGAGCCTCGGGGCCGCCGCGCTCGATCTGTTGTCCGCCGCGCTCGACGATCTCGTGGCCACGCGCGCGCGTGAAGGCGGGCGCACGCGCCAATTCATTCTGCAGCGGCTGGATACGGTGGAGCAGACAGTCGCTGAAGCACGCGCGATCCTGCCGGAAACTGTGCAGTTGTATCGCGAACGCATCGCCGTGCGTCTCAAGGAGATCAAGGAGCAGCTTGACCCATCGCGGCTGGAGCAGGAGATCGTGCTGTTCGCACAGAAGACCGATGTTGCCGAAGAGCTCGACCGGTTGACCGCCCACATCGCTGAGATTCGTCGGGTGTTCAACGGCACCGGCCAGATCGGCCGGCGTCTGGATTTCCTGATGCAGGAACTGAACCGCGAGGCCAATACCTTTTCCTCCAAGTCCGCGGACATTCGCCTGACCAATGCGGCAGTGGACCTCAAGGTACTGATCGAGCAGATGCGCGAACAGATACAGAACATCGAATAAGAAACCCGGCCAAATTTGGAACCCATGCCCTCCGGAAAACTTTTCATCCTTTCGGCGCCCTCCGGCGCGGGCAAAAGCAGCCTTGCCAAGGCATTGATGGAGGCCCTGCCTGATCTCGGCGTGTCGGTGTCGCACACCACGCGCGACCCGCGGCCCGGCGAGCAGAACGGCGTGCATTATTTTTTTGTCAGCCACGGCGAGTTCGATGCGATGGTCACCGCCGGGCGGTTTCTGGAGCATGCCACAGTTTTCGGTAATTCCTACGGCACGTCGCGCGCCGTGGTCGAGGACCTGCTCAAGCTGGGCAAGAGCGTCATTCTGGATATCGACTGGCAGGGGGCCCGTTCCATCAAGGCGCAAATGCCGCAGGCAGTGAGTATCTTTATCCTGCCGCCTTCGCGCACGGCGCTCGAAGAACGCCTGCGTAACCGCAAGCAGGATTCGGACGAGGTGATCGCCCGGCGTATGCACGAGGCGGTGTCCGAAATGAGTCATTACCGTGAGTTCGACTGGGTGGTGGTCAACGACGATTTTGCCGCCGCCCTGGCCGATTTGAAGGCCATCATAAGGGGGGGAGGGACCGGCCCCCGCCTGGTTACCATGGATATTCAGGCACTTCTGGCGGAATAGGTGGAAAAAGCGACCTGATATCAGTAAGATCAAACCGTATAGGCTTCTTGTGTGTCCTGGATAACCCACCCCACAGGACATGTTATGGTGTTAACGTCGCGGCCCCAGGCCGCGTTTCTTGTCTTTAAACTTCGAGGTTTTCAGGTATGGCCCGTGTTACGGTAGAAGATTGTCTGGATAACGTAGATAACCGGTTCCAGCTTGTGCTGGTGGCAACGCGGCGCGCGCGGCAGTTGATTGCGGGTGCCGAGCCGTGCGTCCCCAAGGGAAATGACAAGCCCACGGTTCTTGCCCTGCGCGAGATCGCCGGTGGATTTGTCACCAACGCCCTGTTGGAAGAGGACGTGCCGCAAGCCGGACTTGAGGCAGACGATGACACATCCGAGCAAATCCAAGGCGGACCTGCCGCCACCCCAGCCCCCGGGCCGGGAAGCGGAAGCGAAGCCTGAGACGATGACGCCAGCGGGCCTAGCGGCCGGCTGGCAACGGTTTCAGATCAGCGACCTGTGCGCGCTTCTCGAAACCTACCTCGAGCCCCGGGACGTCGCTGACGTCTATCGCGCCTACCTGTTCGGCGCCGAAGCCCACGACGGGCAGAAGCGCATCAGCGGCGAACCCTACATCTACCATCCCATCGAAGTTGCCCGCATTCTCGCGGGCATGCATCTCGACGCCAAGAGTATCGCCGCGGCGATACTGCACGACGTTATCGAAGATACGCCGACGGCGAAGGATGGACTTGCCAACGAGTTTGGGAAAGACATCGCCGATCTCGTCGATGGCGTCAGCAAAATCACCCGCATCGAGTTCCAGTCGCAGGAGGAGGCGCAAGCAGAAAATTTCCGCAAGATGCTGCTTGCCATGGCGAGCGACATCCGCGTCATCCTGATCAAGCTTGCTGACCGCCTGCACAACATGCGTACCCTGAGTGCACTCAAGCCCGAGCGCCGCCGCGCCATAGCGCGCGAGACGCTCGATATATACGCGCCCATCGCCAATCGCCTGGGCGTGCACGAATGGGCGGTGGAGTTGGGCGACCTGGCCTTCGCCGCGCTGCATCCGCTGCGCTACCGCATCCTGTCTGAGGCAGTACGCAAGCGCCACGGCAACCGCAAGGCGATCGTGGACAAGATTCGCAACGCCATCGCCAACCAGCTCGCGCAGGAGGAGTTGGCGGCAGAAGTGAGCGGCCGCGAAAAAAGCCTCTTCAGCATCTACCGCAAGATGGAATACAAGCACCTGTCCTTCGAGCAGGTTTATGACGTGTATGGATACCGCGTGGTCGTCGACAAGGCGGATACCTGTTACCGCACACTGGGCGTGATCCACAACCTGTACAAACCCATCCCGGGGCGGTTCAAGGATTACATCGCTATCCCTAAGGCCAATGGCTACCAGGCGTTGCACACGGTTGTGTTCGGTCCGTTCGGTGTGTCGATCGAAGTACAGATACGCACGAAAGAAATGAACCGCGTGGCCGAAGCGGGTGTGGCGTCCCACTGGCTGTACAAGAGCGGCAGTACGGACACCGACCCGGCGCAGCAGCGGGCGTTGCAATGGCTCAAGGACCTGCTAGAAACCCAGCAAAAGGCCGGCAACCCGCGTGAATTTCTCGAACACCTCAAGGTCGACCTGTTTCCGGACGAGGTTTACGTGTTCACGCCCAATGGCGAGATCAAGAAGCTTCCGCGCGGGGCCACGGTTATCGACTTTGCCTACGACGTGCACACCGACATCGGCAACCGTTGTGTCGGCGCCAAGGTCAACCACCAGCTCGTACCGCTACGCACGACGCTGCGCAACGGCGACCACATCGAGATCATCACGGCGGACTGGAGCCGGCCCAGTCCGGCATGGCTCAACTATGTCGCCACGAGCAAGGCGCGTGCCCACATCCGTAGTTTCCTGAAGAACCAGAAACAGAGTGAGTCCATCAAGCTCGGTGGCCGCCTGCTCGAGAAGGCCGCGGAGGAAATCGGGACGAATTTGTCACAGACGACCCAAGCGCAGCGTGATGAGTTGCTGAAGACGCTCAAATTCAATACCTGGGACGCTCTCCTGGGCGAGATTGGCCTCGGCAACCGCCTGGCGGCGGTGGTGGCGCGGCAACTCGTTCCCGAGGCGCCGGGAGTCGTGGCGCCGGAAACGGTGCAAAATGGAAAAGCGCCGGTACTCGCTATTCGCGGTACCGAAGGCGTGGTGGTGACCTACGCCCGTTGTTGTCGTCCGATTCCGGGGGATCCGATTCTCGGGTTCCTGTCCGCTGGGCGCGGTATTGTGGTGCATACCGAGGATTGCCCGAACGTGGCCAAGTATCGCAAGCACCCGGAGCAGTGGATCGACGTGCAGTGGGAATCGGAAATCAAGGGTGTGTTCCCGGTGTATTTCCGGGTCGAGGTCAAGAACCGGCGCGGCGTGTTGGCTTCGGTCGCGGCCGCGATTTCGGAGGAGGACGCCAACATCGACACGGTGAACTTCGACGACCGCGACGGCCAGTACACGGCCATGGATTTCACGATCGAGGTGCGTGATCGTGTGCATCTTGCCCATATCCTGCGCCGTATCCGCTCGCTGGAGTCGGTGGTACGGATCAATCGCAAGAAAGGCTAATCCTGTTAGTTTTATTTTTTAATAAAGAGAGGACAATGAAAAAAGAGACGATCCAGACCGGTAAGGCACCGAAGGCCATCGGCACCTATTCGCAGGCTATCAAAGTGGGTGACACCGTGTATCTCTCGGGCCAGATTCCGCTGATTCCGGAAACCATGGAGCTGGAGCAGGGCGACATGCGCGCGCAGATCCAGCGTGTGTTTGAGAATCTCGGCGCCGTGGCGCAGGCCGCGGGGGGTGACCTCGCGGACGTGGTGAAGCTCAACGTGTTCCTGACCGACCTGGCCCACTTTCGCCTGGTGAATGAAACCATGGCGCAGTATTTTCGCGAGCCCTATCCCGCGCGCGCGGCCATCGGCGTGGCCAGCCTGCCCAAGGGCGCGGGCGTGGAGATGGACGCGGTCATGATGCTGGATAAGAGTTCTCGCCGCCGAGACGCAAAGAACACAAAGAGCAAGAAAGCGAAAAAGCGCAGATAATTTAAATTGAAGACGCGGACACCAGTCAGACGCTCCTGACCCCGGTTTTGTTCGATTATCGTTTTCACACCTTGGTAATTTTTTTTGCGCCCTTGGCGTCATTGCGGCAAATGATCATATGGACATCGCCTCACTGCCGGTAACCGCCCTCAAAGGCGTAGGCCCCAAGCTCGCCGAAAAGCTCAAACGCCTCGGCTTGCGTACGGTACAAGACGTCCTGTTTCATCTTCCCTTCCGTTATCAGGACCGCACCCGCGTCACGCCCATCGGGAGTCTTCGACCCGGCATGGAGGCAGTGATCGTGGGAGAAGTCGAGTTGACCGACGTGGTCTTTCGCGGGAGGCGCAGCCTCGTCTGTCGCGTGAGCGACGGCACCGGCTACATTCACCTGCGGTTCTTTTATTTTAACGCCGCGCAGCAGGCGAATCTCGAGCGTGGGCGGCGCGTGCGACTGTTCGGCGAAGTGCGTTTCGGCCCCGTCGGGCTTGAAATCGTGCATCCCGAATACGAGCTGGTGGAGGGCGCGTCGTCACCGAAGACCGAGGAAACCCTGACGCCGGTTTACCCTGCCACCACCGGCGTGCACCAATTGAGCCTACGTAAACTGGCGCGCCTGGCGACAGAAAAATATCTCGACGCCATACAGGAATGGTTACCGGCTTCGGTATTGCAGGAGTTGCATCTGCCCACGCTCAAGGAGGCGCTAACCCTGGTTCATCGTCCACCGCCACAGACTTCGGTCGAGGCGCTGGAGCAGGGACATCACCCGGCGGTGCTGCGTCTCGCCTTCGAGGAGCTGCTCGCGCATCATTTGAGCCTGCGGCGTTTGCGTATGAACATGCAGCAGCACAGCGCCCCGGTCATGGACGGTGCTGGCCGACTCGTGCAAAGCCTTCTGGCGCAACTACCGTTTCAACTTACGCGCGCGCAGCGCACCGTGCTCGATGAAATCCTGCACGATCTCAGGCAGGGCCATCCCATGCAGCGCCTTGTCCAGGGCGATGTGGGTTCAGGCAAAACCGTCGTTGCCGCCTGCGCCGGACTTTGCGCCGTGGAAGCCGGGCTGCAGGTGGCAGTGATGGCGCCGACGGAATTGCTCGCGGAACAGCACCTGCGCAATTTTGAAGCATGGCTCGTGCCCCTCGGTATCACGGTCGTTGGCCTTTCGGGCAAGCTGAACAGTCGCCCGCGCCAGGTTGCGCTCGAAAAAATCGGCAGTGGCCAGGGTCAGGTCATCGTCGGCACGCAGGCGCTGTTTCAGGAAGGGGTCGAGTTCGCCGACCTCGGGCTCATCATCGTCGACGAGCAGCACCGGTTTGGCGTGCATCAGCGCCTGCAATTACGCGAGAAGGGTGCGGTCGGTGCGCGCCGTCCGCACCAGCTCATCATGACGGCGACCCCGATTCCGCGCACGCTGGCGCAAAGCCTTTATGCTGATCTCGATGTTTCGGTGATCGACGAGTTGCCACCCGGCAGAAAACCGGTCGAGACCGTGGCCGTTCCGGCGGCACGCCGCGCTGAAGTGGTGCGCCGCGTGCGCGAAGCCTGCCTGACTGGGCGTCAGACCTATTGGGTATGCCCGCTCATTGAAGAATCCGAGACGCTCGAGCTGGAAACCGCCACCGACACGGCCGAGGCGCTGCGCGAGGCGTTGCCGGAGATTTCCATCGCGCTGTTGCACGGACGCATGAAGTCGCAGGAAAAAGAAAAAATCATGGCCGCCTTCAAGCGCGGCGAAACCAGTCTGTTGGTGGCCACCACGGTAATCGAAGTCGGCGTGGACGTGCCGAACGCGTCACTCATGATCATTGAAAACGCCGAACGGCTCGGGCTATCGCAATTGCACCAGCTGCGTGGGCGTATCGGCCGCGGTACCGCCGCCAGCAGCTGTGTGCTTCTGTACCAGCCGCCGCTCTCGGAAATGGCGCATGCGCGGCTGGCCGCCGTGCGCGAAACGAGCGACGGTTTTGAAATTGCTAGGCGCGATCTCGAGATGCGCGGGCCGGGCGAGATGCTCGGCACGCGCCAGGCCGGCATGCCCGAGTTTCATATCGCCGACCTGTTGCGCGACCGCACGCTTCTGCCGCACGCGCAGGAGATCGCCGAAATGTTGCTCAGGGAACACCCCGAGAATGTCGATCCCATCGTCCGGCGTTGGCTGGGCCAGGCGGAGAGTTATAGCAACGTGTAACCGATCCGCACCGCGTGCCTTCCTGTAAGCGATGACCTAAAATTTGCGCCCGAGTTGCAACGTCAGGAAATCTTCCCCTATGTTCGGGCCGTGCCAGTGCAAAACTCTTTGCCCGTTTGAGTAGTGTGTCTCGCCGATCGAGAGAGTGTATTTCTCAAACTGGTGGCCGAGCGTGCCGTGGAAGAAAAACTGCCCCTGCGTGCCCAGATGGTCCGTGGTTCTTGTGACGTAAGCGATGCCCAGCTCGGTGCTGATGAAATTTTTCTGTGACCAGGGCCAGCGTAACCCACGAGCAACGCCAGACGCGTTATTGTGGTTGGAGCCATTCCAGGAACCCAGTGCTATTTCGTAGAAGCTGTCCTGATTCCATAACCTCGGTGCATCTTTTTGATAGCGCAAGAACGTGGCAGTGGCCTCCTGCGACTTGATATTGCCGTAACCCTCCCCGATCGCGAGGATGTCCGCGCTCGTGAGCGGCGAGCAGAGCAACATGCCTGTGGCGAACAGACCTGAGTGTGCTTGGATGACGATCGCACGCCTGATTTTTTTGGTTTCAGTTTTCATGGATCGGTGCGACAAGGTAGGATTATTCTAGCAGTGCCGGTTTTTTCGTAAAACCAAGACCCTTAAATATTGCCGAGAGTTGGCTCCGACAGGACGCTGACCGGGGTATCGGTTTCTGCTACGATTCGGGTTCCTTATTAATTGAAAACCCGTTTTGTATGGCCGTCGCCAGTATCACCGGACACCGCTGTGCGGAGCCGCTGTGGCGGCCAGTTCAGCGGTTGAACCGGTCCGAAATCCCCGAGAAGGTCTGGCCCTGGCTGCTGGATAAGACGTCTTTGACGGAGCGCATTATCGGCGCGTGCCCGGGCTGTTTCCGGGTGCAGGTAGTAAACCAGAAACGCGGGCGGGTGATGCACAATGAGGCGCGTATTTTGAATATGCGAGCGGGCACCCATGCCATCGTGCGTCAAGTACAGTTGGTTTGCGGCGAAATACCCTGGGTGTATGCGCGCACCGTCATTCCGCCGGTCACTCTCAACCGGCGTCTGCGGCGTCTGGTGCGTCTGGGTTCGCGTTCGTTGGGGTCGACGCTTTTTTCCGATCCTTCCATGAAACGTGGTGAAGTCGAGGTGACGTGCCTCACCGCCTCCGATGAATTGTATCGGTCCGTCACGGGCGGCCTGTCCCGAAAGCCCGAGACGATCTGGGGGCGGCGGTCGGTATTTCGGCTCGGTGGCAAACCATTACTTGTGTGCGAATTTTTCTTGCCTGAGATAGGTGAATTCACGGAATGAGTTTGTGGTTGCGCCTTAGGGAATACGCGTTGCTGATGCGCCTACATCGGCCGATTGGCAGCCTGCTGCTGTTGTGGCCAACGCTGTGGGCACTGTGGGTGGCTGCGCAGGGCCGGCCAGACCCGCGGGTGCTGGCGGTCTTTGTGCTCGGTGTGCTGCTCATGCGTTCGGCGGGTTGTGTGATGAACGACTACGCCGACCGCGAGTTCGATCCGCACGTGGAGCGCACGCGCGACCGCCCGCTTGCCGCTGGGCGAGTCTCACCCAAGGAGGCCCTGGTACTGTTTGTAGTGCTGTGCCTGATCGCCTTTGCGCTCGTGTTGACGATGAACTGGCTGACGGTGATGCTTTCCTTTGCCGGTGCGTATCTTGCCGCGACGTATCCATTCATAAAACGTTTCACGAGTCTGCCGCAGTTTTACCTCGGCGCGGCGTTTGGCTGGTCCATCCCGATGGCCTTTGCGGCGCAGACGGGTGGTGTGCCGACCCTGGCCTGGATTCTGTTTGTGGCCAATATCTTCTGGTCGGTGGCCTATGACACCGCCTACGCCATGGTTGACCGTGAGGATGATCTCAAGGTCGGCGTGAAATCCACGGCAATCCTGTTCGGCGCCTACGACCGCCTCATGGTGGGTCTGAGCCATGCCATGACGCTGGGGCTGCTTGCGTTCACGGGGTTCATCGCTGGGCTTGGCATGCTGTATTATGCCGGGCTGGCTGTCGCGGCGGGGTTTGCCATGTACCAGCAATACCTGATCCGCGATCGTACAAGCGACGGATGTTTCCGCGCGTTTCTGAACAACAACTGGTTCGGCGCCGCCGTGTTCGCCGGACTCCTGATGAATTACTGGCTGGAGGTTATGGGATGAAACTCTACGGTTCGCTGACTTCCCCTTATGTGCGCAAGGCGCGCGTCTTGCTCAAAGAAAAGAACATTGCCTGTGAATTTGTCGTGGTCGACGCCTGGGCTGCGGACAGCCCCATCCCGGCCATGAATCCGCTCGGCAAGGTACCGGTGCTGGCGCGCGACGACAGCAGCGTGTTGTTCGATTCGCCGCTAATTGCCGAATACCTGGACAGCCTAAAGGGCGAGCCGCTGATTCCACCCTCCGGCGAGGCCCGCTGGGAAGTGCTGCGCTGGCATGCGCTCGGACAGGGCATGCTCGATGCCGTGGTGATGCGGCTGCTCGAATCGCGCCGTGGTGAGAAGATGTCGCCGGAAGTCATCGCGCGCCAAGAGAGCAAGATTGCCGCGGCCCTCAAGTACGCCGATACACAGCGCAAGGACGGGCCCTATCTGTGCCTGAACCGTTTGACGTTCGCTGACATCTCCCTGGCCATTGCCCTGGAATATATCGATTTCCGCTACGCGCACGATTGGCGCCGCCGGCATCCGCGCTTGGCGGAGTGGCTTAAGGCCCTGATCGTGCGACCATCCTTCCTCGAAACACAACCGCCCAAGTAATGACCTTCGGACTTCTGGTTGTCGCACTGTTGATCATTCTGATCGGCGCGGAGGCCTTCACCAACGCGCTTGAGCATCTCGGCGAACGCCTGAAAATTTCCGAAGGTGTGACCGGCTCCATTTTTGCAGCGGTGGGCACGGCCCTGCCCGAGACCATGGTTCCACTGGTGGCGATTTTTTCCACCGCCGGCACGCAGGAAGTACGTGAGGAGGTGGGTGTTGGTGCGATCCTGGGCGCGCCGCTCATGCTTTCGACGCTCACGTTGTTTCTGATGGCGCTTTTTGCCGCCCGGCGGCGCGGCTGGATGGGGGATTTCCACCCGGAACGCAGCGGCCTCGTGCGTGACCTGTCCTGGTTCCTGCTGGCGTTCAGTCTGAGTACCATCGCCATCTTCGTTCCGCATCAGACGGCATGGGTACGTGCGATGCTCGCGATATCGATGGTGCTCGTCTATTTTATTTATCTCATGCTGACGATCCGTGCCTCGGCCAAGCTCGTGGCTGACGGGCACGGCACCGAGGCCGGAGAACCGTTGTTCCTCGTGCGTCTCCTCGGGCGTCTCGGCTTGTCGGAAAACATGACCATGGTATTGATCCAGCTTGGCATTGGCCTTGCGCTCATCGTCTTCGGCGCGCGCGGTTTCGTGCAGGGCGTGGAGCAGTTGTCGATATGGTTCGGTATCTCAGCCCTGGTGTTGTCGCTGCTGATCGTGCCGATCGCGACCGAGCTCCCCGAAAAGATCAACAGCATTCTCTGGATCCGCAAGCGCAAGGATACGCTCGCCTTCGGCAATATTACGGGCGCCCTGGTATTCCAGGGCAGCATGCTGCCCGCCATCGGTATTTTGCTGACTCCGTGGGAGCCGCGCCGGGAAGTGCTCGCAGGGTTGGTTCTGACGCTCGTGGCCAGCAGCTATCTGTTGCTCATGTTGCGGCGCGGGCATCTTAAGCCCGTGCACCTCTTCTTCAACGGTCTCTGCTACGCCGCCTACCTGGCAATGGTATTGTACTAGCCCCCGCGTGCCGGCCGGCCGCCGATGGCCTAGAATAGGCCGTAGGATTTCGGGCAGGGCGGTCACCATGGCGGAAAAAGAAAAACCTCTGGCGCGTTACGCGGTGATGGGCAACCCTGTCGCCCACAGCAAATCGCCCGTGATTCACAAGCAGTTCGCGCACCAGTTCGGTCACCACCTCGAATACACGGTGATCGAAACGCCGCTCGACGGCTTCACCCAGGCGGTGGAGCAATTCCGTGCGAGCGGTGGCAAGGGCATGAACATCACCGTGCCCTTCAAGCTCGAAGCCTACAAACTAGCCGATCACTTAAGCGACCGCGCCAAGCTCGCGGGCGCGGTCAATACCTTCTGGTTCGAGTCCGACGGGGCGATTTTCGGCGACAATACCGATGGTGCGGGGCTGGTGCACGACCTCACCAAAAATCTCGGCATACACCTCAAAGATAAAAAGATTCTGGTGCTGGGCGCTGGCGGGGCTGTGCGCGGCGCGTTGAGCCCGCTGCTCAAGCAGCATCCGGCATTGCTCGTTATCGCTAACCGCACCATCTCCAAGGCCAAACACCTCGCCCGGGAATTCGTCCATTTCGGAAAACTTGAGGCCTGCGGTTTTGACGAGCTCACCGGCAAGCATTTTGATGTTGTGATCAACGGCACCTCCGCGAGTCTGAAGGGCGAAGTGCCGCCGCTGCCGGTAAACCTCTTCGCCAAGGACGCCATCGCCTACGACATGATGTATGGCGACAAGCTCACGCCGTTTCTCGAATGGGCGGAACTGCATGGCGTCGCGAGAGTCGCGGACGGACTCGGCATGCTCGTGGAGCAGGCGGCGGAATCGTATTTCATCTGGCAGGGCGTACGGCCGGAGACGAAACACGTGATAGCGGCGTTAAGGAAAGGTGGGTAGTCTAAATTGTTAGGTTCTTCTGGTTTTAGCATGAGTCAGGACGGCAATGGTATTTGGAGAATCATAAATTAAGGGTATCCGGCTTTTAGTCGGGGAGGACTACCGGTCAAAAAACGGTTCAGTGCGCGCGTGTCGATAAATTTTCTGCGTTTTCTTTTTCGCACATCGAGCCGCAGACAACCACAGGATTTGCATTTACCGCGGCGCAAGTCGGTGGTGCGTGTTTGGGTGGTGTTCCCGCAATCGCAAAGACACAGCCACAGACGGTGTTGATGGACATCCACCCCGCAACGGCCGATGACCACCAAACGGCCGTAACGATTTCCGATGTTCACTCCCTTAAGCATTGATGCCGTTCGCTGCCAGCGTCTTACGGACTCGGTGCCGCCGTCGCGACCGACTTCAGTGTCTCATCTATAGAACTGAAGATAATGCTCGGAATCAGAGTATTCTTGGCAAACGCCATGTAACCCGAGTCCCAGAAGTACAGCTGCATACGCCACATCTCACCGTACTGCACCACCTGCACCTGTTTGCCGTCATTGATGACC
>Ga0315268_10002214_pt1 | contig 22132 bp, 20 predicted proteins | sample C1_top_MG_FD_204535 | JGI IMG/M metagenome (GOLD analysis project Ga0315268, IMG submission 204535) | Sediment microbial communities from Yellowstone Lake, YNP, Wyoming, USA - C1_top | ecosystem: Environmental > Aquatic > Freshwater > Lake > Sediment | place: USA: Wyoming | collected 2017-08-01 | reverse complement strand
TCTTTATGTCCACAATCTGTGCACCCGCCTCCGAGGCTATGGTATGTATGACACTTATGGTCCTCTCGAGTGTCCTGTCATCATACCCGCACACCCCCCCATCATCCTCCACTCCCAACACGTATATGGCTTTGCCTCCTCCGCACTCCAGCCGGTAGCGCATCTGAGAGACGAGCCTCTCCCGTCTGTCCTTCTCCAGGTGCACCTCTGAGAGTGAGGATTTGAATTCTATGTTTCTCCTCTCACCATTGGAGAGTATTTCATGTATGCTCACGGGAATGCTTTTTTGCGGGAAAAATAAAGCTTTGGGTGAAAAATTGCTGTATGTTTCGATTTGAAGGCTTTTTCATCCTGAATTAGTGTAAATCAAGGAAGGCATGCAGAAGTATGGGTGCAGGAAGTCTTTTCGTTCTGATAAAAATAAATCCTAATACAAGCCCTATTACGCAATCCCAGAGCGATCCATAAAACCCATGTTTATAGTAATGTAGAAAACCAAATGCAAAAGAAGATACAACAAGTGCAAAAAAGGTACCATAGTATCTCCCTTCAAACTTTTTTCTTATAAATCCCAGAAGCAACCCTCTGAACGTTAATTCTTCATCAAGCCCTATAACAAAATACGAAAAGTAGGACCCTATGGTGGAATCATATCTCTGAAAAATGTCATTGTAGAAATATTCAAGAATGTATCTTGAATTCCATATATCGATTCCGAAATTCAGTGTGAGAAAAATAATTTCTAAGAATATGAAACCACAAATAAGATATATAATATCTATTATGCTAATATTGAGAGTATACCCAATATCCTCTCTATTAAAGTTTCTTACAATCAGAAATAGAATCAAACACAATAAGATTGTTAATGGAGACCAGAACATACTCAAGAGTTGATTTGGGAAATCGGCATAAATGACTCTCATATAATAAATGATAAATTGACTACTAATAATAAAAAGAAGAACATAAAAGTCTCTAATAGTTGGTATTGCATTATCAATAGTCTTATTTTTCCACTTCAATAAAAGAAAAGGAGTACCAAAGAGGAGACAGACTAAGAACAATATAGCGGAAAACATTATTATATTGAATTCTGTAATTCTAAAATAGTTGATAGTAATCATTCCAATAATGATCACTAAGAATTTTACTTCAGTTTTCTCAGCAAAGAATTTTCTAAATAAATTTAGTCCCCTTGCGGTACCAAAGAATAGAGCAACAATAATTAATACAATCGGCGCAAAAGCAGACTGCAATAAGAATACAATAATAATTAGCACGATGAATGACATTATTTTCAGAAAATTCTTTCGAATCATTGTAGAAAATCTCCTATTTATTTGATTTATTTTCAATTAGGTTCGTTTTTCTATGCTTATGATATAACCAAAACATCCATTCAAGATACTCCCTAAAATTCTCACAATAATTGGGATTGTTTGACATATCAAATTTTCCGAAATGCAATTCACTTTCATAATAACATCCTCCACCGCAATAGTATCTCGCCCAGCATTTATTGCACATTATTCTTCTATCAACGGTCTTTCTTATAACTTTTTCTATTACTTTCCCCCTGATCTTGCTGGTAATAATGTTACCGACCTTATATTTTCCATTTCCTACAAATCTATGGCACAAGAATAAGTCACCTCGAGTTGAAACTGCCAAGAATTTTCTACCTGCACTACACTGATAATATGTCTTCATTAGGTTATGAATACTCTCAAGTAATGTCTTTGTTCTAGAATCAGCGAATCCTATTTTATTTTTAAATTTTAAATCATAATAAAGTGCCAATTTGCTATATTCGTTCCTGAGTGATTTAAGGTCATTGTGAGTCATCTGCAGATTGGTATCGTTTGTTGATACTGGCGCAATAGTAACATCTGAAAATCCTAATTCTTCAAAATGAGTTATAATGTCTTTTATTCCCATATACTTTTTTGTTAGTGTAGCCCGAATACCTATTTTTTTTCTAATATTTTTCGGAATTCTATTTATATTTTTCATGATAATATCATATGTTCCATTTTTATTTGGGAAGAATCTTAATTTATCGTGAACATCTTTTGGGCCATCTAGACTCAATATAATATTAAAATTATTTTCTATTAAATATGTAGCTATTCTATTATTCAGTAGGGTTCCATTTGTTGTTATAGAGAAATTAAACTCCTTGGAGCACTCCAAACCTCTATTTTTTGAATACGATACTGCATGTTTAATGGCATCAAAATTTAATAAAGGTTCACCTCCAAAGAATGATATGGAAACTTTTTTATACGATTTACTGTTGTTAATTAAGAAATTTATAGCAGATTCTGAAATTTTGTTATTCATAAAAATCGGTTTAGAATCATATGTTCCATTCTCTCCATAACAATATTCGCAACTCAAATTACAATCCTGACAAATCATCAACACTAAACCATCTAAATCTAATTCCTTTTTGATATTGTTATAAAGAGATTTATCTTCATCTGTTTTAGATCTTTCCTTATTTACAAGTAACAGTTCATTAATAACTTCGTCAATTTGCTCTTCCGGGTATTCCTTTATCAATTTTTTCTTCACAATGGCTAAATCCTTATATTTATCTATTCTTTTTATGAGATCATATGCTATGGTATCAACGGCAAAGCATTGTCCACTATTGATATTTAGGATAAATCGAGCGTTTGCTTTAACAAAATAATGAAATTGATTTAAATTAATATTCCTTCTATCTATCTTTACCTTATTCATTTCCTTTCATTACATCCTATTATATCTTGATTAAAATCCCTATTAACCTATCCAGCAACAACGCAATTCTCTACAGCCGCACCAACCGTCAAACTCCTTTACCAAACAGGAATCCCGCAAACCTCCACATCCGCCACCCCAATCTTCCATTCTGCATTCTACCATATTTATACCCTTTATTCCCTTGAGAGAAGACTGATTTATGGGTATCAAATGTATCATTTTTTTAACCTCCTTATCAGATGTCTATTTGGTTTACCTTAATAAACATAGATTACAAAATTCCATAATATATCTCTTATTTATGCAATATATACCGATTTTTGAAATATATTGCGAAAGGCTTAAATATATTAAAGAAATCATCTCTTTACTTCTATGAGCGTTTATGATCTGGGGTAGTGCTTACATGAGAAACGAAAAGCTATTCAAGCATCTTGAGGATGCAACGACACAGAAAATATTACTTCTACTTAAGAATGGCTCTTCTTATTTGGAAGAAATATCGCGAAGCTGTAAAATTTCAAGGGTCACAGCCTACAGAAAACTCAAGCCATTCATTGAATATGGTCTTGTAGTCGTGGAAAAAGAGGAATCTTATGGAGCAGGAAAAAGGAAATACTTCAGGCTTTGCTGTGATAGAATAATAATAGAAAATGATATTTTTAACATCATTTTCGAGGGGAAGAAATGATAGAGATAGAAGGATTGTCCAAGGCTTTCTTGAGGCAATCAAATAATAACAATTTCGGAAATTTCTTCAAAAAAAATAAAGAAAGGGTAATTGCTCTTGACGATATTTCTATAGAGATAGAAGATAAAAATATCTTTGGTCTTATTGGACCTAATGGAGCTGGAAAGACAACATTGGTAAAAACACTTTCCACACTCATTCTTCCAGATTCAGGAACGGCAAGGATAAATGGGTTTGATTTAATAAAAGAAGACAAAAAGATAAGGGAATTGATCGGGGTCATAACAGGAGAATATACAAGGTCTTTGTACTGGAGGCTTACAGGAAAGCAGAACCTTGAATTTTTTGCCCAACTTTACAATATGGATAAAAAGATAATGAATGAGAGATTAAAATTCTTATTTGAAATATTAGAATTAGAGGAGTGGGAAAATGAGTTGGTTATGAGGTACAGTACAGGAATGAAACATAAATTGGCTTTGGCACGCGCTTTAATGAATGATCCTCCTATTCTTTTTCTCGATGAGCCAACGACTGGCATAGACCCAAAGTCGAGTTATGAGATAAGGAAATTTGTGAAAGAGAAATTGAAAGACAAAACGATTTTATGGACCTCCCATTATTTACCTGAGATAGACGAGATGTGTGATAGGGTGGCAATGATAAACAAAGGGAAAATAGTCATAGAAGGAAATCCCAGGGAAATAAAAAGGCGATTCTGGGAATATGAGAAGATATTTGTAGAGATTTCAGAACCTAAAATAGAGCTATTTTCTTCTTTAAATAACATAAATTATATAAGCAGAAATTCTGCTGAGATAAAAACTAGAGATTTAACGGAAACATTACAGGTCATAGATAGAATTGTAAGAGAAAATAAATTGATTGTCAAAGATTTCAAGACCGTTTCCCCTTCTTTAGAAGAAATCTTTTTGAAAAAAATGGAGGAATCATGATGTTTTTTAAGAAACTGTTTGTTTTCATAAAGAGGGATTTCAATGTGATGTTTACCTACAAATCAGCTTTGGTCTTTAATTATTTGGATATGTTCATGAATCTTATAATATTTTTTATTTTCGCCAGAATGTTTGGAGAAAGGATGTTAAAATCTTTGGAGGGATATGGAGGAGATGTCATCTCTTTTGTTGTTCTGGGAAGCATGGGCTGGAGTCTTTTATGGAATACAATGGGTTCTGCCACAGGTGCAATTCAGCAAGAAATGAAGGCTGGAACCTTTGAAACATTGTTCCTAACTCCAACATCTCCGTTCACCATAGTGTCTGCTTATACCATGTGGGACCTTTTAATAAATATGGTTTCTATATTTCTTTTTCTGATTACAAGCATGTTTCTCTTTGAAATCCATTTCAAGGCAAACTATATTTTCACAATACTCTTTGTCATTCTGGATATTTTTTTAATGGCGGGATTGGGATTGATGGTTGCAGGGTTGGATGTCTATGTAAAGCAGGTGGGGGGAATCGTTTCTGTTGTACAAAGATTATCCTATTTTTTATCAGGGGTCATATTTCCCATCTCAGTTCTGCCAACCATTCTCCAACCAATTGCAAAAATCATACCTTTTTACTATGCCATAACAGCCTTAAGATCATCTCTCACGGGAAATGAGTTTGCCACACTTTTTCCTTATCTTATTATTCTTTCAATACTTGCTTCTGTCTCTATCTCGCTCGGGATTTATATTTTTAAGAAAGGTATAAATAGGGCAAGAATGGATGGAAGTCTGGCTTATTATTAGACAAGCAGTAAAATAGAAACCTTTATAAGCTATTATACATGGTAGTAGGTAAACTCCACTCAGGAGGCAAAAATATGGAATCCTGCCCTGGTCTTGGTGATTGAATGAAAAAAGCTATTGTATTTCTGGCATGTGCCGTTTTCATATTCAACCTTTGTGCCGATGGCCTCTCGCCAGCGGAAGATAAGATGCTTTCTGAGATTTCCGCAGAAAATCTTTCCGAAACCATAGGAAGGCTCGTTTCCTTCTCCCCGCGACTCATCGGTTCTGGAACAATGGATGACAGTGCCATTGGAGGTGACTATGAAGCCGCACAATTCATAGAGACTCAGTTGAAGTCCTATGGACTTGAAACGAGCATTGAATCCTTCGACCTGAAGGCGACACAGGTATATGAATACTCACTCGTCGTTGATTTTGACGGCGATCCCAAGACTCATGATACCATTGACCTCACCGCCAATTCTGCCCCCTTCATACCCAGGAGTTACTGGGATAATATTACCACCATAAACATGGTTCTGCAAAAGAAATTGCTCATCCTCAAAGATACCTCTGAGAAACAGGATACACATGATAAGATACTTCTCGCCTCAACCTATGATTTATGGAAGGACAACGAGAAACTCTTGAATGAGGGCGCATCGACCCCCGCATGGATCGCATATACGGAAGGCGTCCCCTATACCGTCATCTTCAACAGATACAATGTATTCAGCATAAGCGAGGAAGACTACAAGAAAATCCTCCAGAAGGCAGGAGAACAGACAACCGTCTTTCTAACATATAAGGCAGAGTTGAAAGCGTCGAAAGGGTACAACGTGATTGGAAAAATAGACGGCAGAGATGATAAGGAACTGATACTCACAGCTCACATCGACAGCGTGTACTCCAAGGGTGCCATCGATAACGGCAGCGGCATCTCAGCACTCCTCGAGGTCGCTCGCATCCTCTCAAAATATAAATTTTCACATGACATCGTCTTCGCCTTTGTCGATGCGGAAGAAGTGGGAGGGAATGGCTCGGAGTACTACGTGAGCCGTCATAGAGATGAACTCAGAGACGCCCTCGGCGCCATAAACGTCGATTGTATTGCATCAGGAACGCCTCAAGGTATGACAGTTGGATTCAACCACAAATACGATGACCTCATGAAGAGGTGGGGGAGTTTCTGGGAGAATCAGAGTACAGACAGGCGTCTTGATGATTTCATCCGCAAGGTCGCCCTACTCATTTTGAAGTATGAGCCACAGAGCATGTATGTGGAATATATCGCCGGCGGCTCCGACTTCGGGAATTTCTCTGCGAAGGGAATTCCCGCAACAGACGTGGGGTGGATAGGCACGGATGCGCTCACAATCCCTGCAGTCTCAGAAAAAAAAGAGACGGACTACTCAGAGATTCGCTGGGAAGTAGGTGGTAAAAAGTACTGGTCCACATTTGGCAGATTCAGTGAGGTCATTCCCTACATACACACTCTTAACGACACGCCCGAAAATGTCAACGTGGATTATGTGCTTCAATCGACGAAGGTGTTGCTCGTCTCTTCTGTGCGGCTCGCACGGCTGGATGATGGTAGGCAGACCGGCATTGGTATCGTTTCTGTGGTGATGCTATTGTTTGTCGTGTGGATACGCCACCGAAACCCTTAAATACAGCAACGTACATAATGTACGTAGTGTACGAATATGGAAAGCAAGGTTCGCCCGGAACTGGATGAGGAAAAGCTCGCCTACATACTCTCCTTCACGGGGGAGACGGTCATCTCGAAGTCCATACACAGGCTCGCATTGTACTGCAAGGGTCAGATTGAGAAAGGCGTCTATCTCAAGGATTTGGAACGGATGGATGCAAATCCACCAAAAAAAATAAAGCTCTATGTGAAGAAAGCCAACAAATCTGATGTGGGCAAAAACGTAATACGGCTCGACAAGACCAACAGGGATTTACTCGGAATAAGAGAAAATACCATAGTGGAAATCGTGACGCTCAAGGAGACCGACTAATTCTATGAATTGATCCCCTTTCTTCCATTTTCATCGCAGAATAAAAAAAAGGGTGAAGCAGATATTGTAGAAGACGAGCACACCCACCGAAGGTAGAATTTTTTTGTACACACTCAATAGATTGCTCCCGTAGTATTCGTTTGTCACTATAAGGCAGAGATGGAGGGGGCTTGCGAGGTATCCTGTATGTGCAGACGTATAGAGAATCGCGGCGAAGAGTGGTGGAGGCAGAGGAGAGAGAGGGAAGAGGATAGGAAAGGACACCCCGACTGAAAGCATTGCCAGTCCGCAAAAGAGGCTCACCACGAAAGGCAGTCCCACCATGAGCAACATGACCGGACGTCCCTTGAGCAACCTCATGATATCCTCTATCGCCCCTGAATCGTTTATGACCTGCCTAAAAAACAGTATCCCCACCATGGCAATCCCCATCTGAAGCGAAAACCCGACTCTTATGATATCCCACATCTCTTTCACACGCGACCCGCTCTCTACAAAGAGAAGGAGGATGCCTGCACAAAGACCCAACGCAAATCCAATATGGAAAAAGAGATTCAACACAATCACAAGTAATATGGGGGAGATGCCATAGAGGGCTTTCAGAAGACTTCCCGTCTCGCGAGTTGGTGTCGTCTTTATGGATTTCAGACCCATAAGGTATCCTACCGCAATGGCAATGAGGAAGAGAGGAAAAAGATACGCAATGACTGCATAGATATTGGTGCGGGCGAGGCTTGCAGTTAAAATGAGAGTGGAACTCAGGGGGAATATGAGAAAGAGGGAGTGACGGAACCATATGTTGATGTATGTTTTCTCTTCGGGAGAAAGCCCCAGCCTGTGTGCTTCTGGTTCTATGACAGGGGCAGACATGAGGGCACCCCCCGGGATGGGAAGCATGCCGAAGACTGCGGGAAGCGAGGCAAGCAACATTTTCTCACCGAATAATTTTCTCAGTTCCTCTACGGTGATATTGATGTGCCCCGTTTTCTTGAATCCATGCCCCAGTATGCCTATGAGGATGATTATGGATGTAAGGGTGAGCGTGTCCCTCGCTTCTATCGTTTCTGTAATCGAGGTAAGAAACTCGTGCGTGCCAAACCCATAAAAGAATCCAATGACGGTGGCTCCGCTCAAAACGGAGATGCCATAGGGAATTTTTTTTCGCACCAGTACGAGTATCACACAGAATGCGAGGGGGATACCGAGCAATGACAGCATCAGAGCTTCCAGATACAATGCATTCTTAAAAGTTTGCAATCGGTGCGAGGAAAGCTTTTTATAGAAATCAGAACACACTCCTACGATGACCAGTACCACTGTCATTAACACAGAAGGGTTATCCAAATCGTATGGAAAGACACAGGCGCTTCGTCACCTGAATTTAGAGATCATGAGAGGAGAGTTCTTTGGATTTCTCGGACCCAACGGGGCTGGAAAGACTACCACCATAAAAATCCTCTCAGGGCAAATGAAGCCCTTTGGCGGTAAGGCGGAGGTACTGGGTGTCGATGTGACGCACGCCATTGAGGTGAAGCGCGTCATAGGCATCGTCCCTGAAACGGTCTTTCTCCCCAGCTTCCTCACGGTGGAGGAGTATCTCGGGTTCGTATGCAGCATACGGAAGGTGAGTGAAAGCAGAATCGACTTCTGGCTCGACTTCACAGAACTTGGGGAAGAACGCGGCACCCTCTGCAAGGATTTGAGCCTCGGCATGAAACAGAAGGTCTCCTTTTCCCAGGCCTTCATCCACGAACCCCGTCTCGTCTTCCTGGATGAACCGTTTGCCGACGTGGACCCGCTCATGCAGAATAAGATGAAGGGATTCCTCAAAACATATGTGGGCGGGGGCGGCACCATTTTCCTCTCGACCCATATCCTTGAGATTGCAGAGAAGCTGTGCTCGCGCGTTGCCATCATAGACAGGGGAGAAATAGCGAGAATGGGGGTGATTTCAGACATCGTCGGTGAGGGGCATGATTTGGAAGAGGTGTTTCTTACACTGGTGAAGAAGAATGGGTAAGCATGTACTCATCTTGGAGCTTGAAGAGGAGTGGCGCATGCTTACCTCCTACTTCAGCTCGCGCACCCTCTTTTTCGCCTTTCCCCTCGTCCTCCTTCTTGTGGGATTCTCCATGGCTCTCCTCACTCCTCTCGTCAAAGAAGCGTTTGACATGAGGGAACTTACCATCGCACTTCACCTTTTCACCTGTATGTATGGGATGTTTGTGGGGGGGTTTGGATTCTTCGCAGAGGAGGTGGCGACGAGATGGTTCAGGGAGGCAAAACTCCTCATACACATGCATGCCATCCTTCCGGTCTCCTTCAGACGCATTTTTGTATTCTTCTACATCAAAGATATCCTCTATTACCTCCTCCTCACCATATACCCTTTGCTCATCGGGGCTCTCCTCTCCTTCACAATCCCCCCTGCGGGTTTTTTGAGAATGGTGCTCTCATTCACATTTTCTTTTCTTATCGGAATCTCTTTGAGTTTTTTCTTATCTTCACTGTACGTACGAAGCAGGCTCCTTTGCGCATGTGCCCTCATTCTTCTCCTCTTCTCTTTTTCGCTTCTCTCTTTTGAAGATTTTTTCCCTACAGCCTATTTCTTCAAGGGGGAACCAATTTACCTGCTGTACTCTCTTGTGACATTTCTCCTGTTTTCCGCCGCTTCACTCGCGATGGCAGAACCTGTCGAGAGAGCGACAAAGGAGCAATTCAGAAAATCAGGTCTATTTTCTGCCATAGACCCTCTCCTCGCAAAGGAGATTCTTGATGTATGGAGGAGCGGTACCTTCAAGATTGTCTTGACCTCTTACCTTTTCCCACTTCTCTTTCTTTCTGGCATGCTCTACTTCACGGAACGGCTGCTCAACTTTCACCTCGACATCTCACTCGTCTTCTATGCCGGATTTGTGGGATATCTGGGAACGCTCGTCTATAGCTGGCTCAATAACATAGATCCACCCTCCTCCATGGTCACCCTCCCCATCACCGATTCTGACATCATAAAAAGAAAGATAAAACTCTTTATGGGAACATCGCTTTCACTCTCATTTGTGTATCTTCTCTTTCTCGCGTTTTTAACGGACGGTATACCCTTACTGCCACTCTCTTGTCTTACCATGGGAGCTACCACCTTCTACGTCGCCTCTGTCACCGCATACCTTTGCGGACTGTACCCCAATACACTCCTCTTTGAAGGCACGATACTCGCCCGATACCTCGCCTCAATCCTTCCCGTGCTCATTTCTCTGAGCCTCCTCTCCTTCATGAAGGCGTATACGGCAATATTTTTCATATCCTTCATCGTGTTGCTTCTCTCCACTCTGATCTACAGGAGGCTGGACGGGAAATATGAGAGAATGAATCTTTAAAAGAATGCTGTTATTTGTTATTCTCGCCTACTCTATTTATAGAATAATCTGGAGAACCCTGGATAGGGAATCAGAGGAATGAGGTCAAAGGCAATCAACCCTTCTTTCACCAGCGGCAGTGTGTTAAGAACATTCTGGGCTTCCTCGACACTCGCGCACTCAAGTATCAATACGGCACAGGAACAATCCATATGGAAATACAGTTCACGAAAAATTCCCGCCTGGTAGAGCTCCCACGTCCTGGCTGCCTCTGAAGCTAAATGCAGTTTGAATTTATCTTCGGTCCCACCCGTCAGTTCTTTCTCTATTGCAAGAATTTTCACGGTATCACAGGAAGAGTTTCCTTTTAAGTTTTATATACTTTTTGGGGAGGTAATTTTTTGTTTTTTCTAACAACCCCAACGCTTATATCCCAACATAAAAATATTTTCCATGATTAGTGTAAATCGAAATGCCGTGCGAATCGTCGAGAAGATGGTGATGGAAAGGGAATCCCTTGGTATAACCATCCAACCTCTATCGTGTGGCGCAACGGTGCTCGATTGCACTTCGGGAAAACTTGTGGCGGGAAAACTCTTCTCTGAGGTCTGCATGGGGGGTCTGGGGAATGTTTCTTTTATTAGAGGAGATGTGCATGTGAGGACAGATCTTCCACTCATAGCCTGCATGGCTTCTCAGTATGCAGGATGGAACGTCAAGGTGAGGTACGCGAGAGACGGGGAGGAGAAGAAATTTTCTGCATCGGGGAGTGGACCTGCGCGTGCCCTCTCGCGCACAGAAAAACTCTTCGATGAACTCGACTATAAAGATGAGTGTGACAAAGCCGTCATGGTACTCGAGGTGAGGGATTTTCCCCGGGAAGAAGTAGCGCGATTCATTGCAGAGAAATGTGGCATTACGCCGAAAGACCTCTTCATCCTCTTTGCACCCACTGCGTCTCTCGTTGGGTCTGTACAGGTTTCTTCAAGGATTGTGGAGGTGGGGCTCCATAAGTTACGCCTGTTGGGATTTGATATGAGAAAGATTGTCTGTGCGTATGGCTCTGCACCCGTCGCCCCCGTAGGCAAAGACGACATGGATGCGATGGGGAAGACAAACGATTGCATTCTCTACGGTGGAGAGACGTACTATTTCGCGCACTGTTCTGACGAGGAGATCGAAAGAATCGTTCGGAATGTGTCATCATCCTCCTCGAAATTCTTTGGTAAGTCCTTTGGGAAGATTCTGGCTGAGCACAACTATGAGTTCTATAAAATCGATCCGACCCTTTTCTCCCCCGCCTCTGTCATAATAAATAATATAAAGACGGGAAAGACGTGGAGGGTAGGAAGGGTGAATGCTGAAATTCTTGAGGAATCACTCTACTCCTGATTTGTGGAGAATCCCTCCACCTTTTCTTTGAACTTCAAGAGCAGTCTGTGTATGGGTTCCACCTTATCCACAAGAAGGATGACAATGTCGCCAGGTTTTGCACTCTCCAGTGCAAATAACGTTGCCTCCTCCTCTGAAAGTATTGTTTTAATGTTTGCGGGTGCAAATCCTGTACTCAGGGCTGCCTTGGTGAGTATGTCTGCCACCTCTCCCTCCTTTCTCCCGCGTTTGTCTTTGTCCTCGCGCACAATGATCTTTGTGAGTGTTCGCCCCGCACGTGCTCCCATCCTCTCCAGGTCTATGTCACGTCTGTCACCAGGGGTTGCAATGACACCAATCTTCTCGCGCGCCTCCATCCTGTCGAGTAAACTCATTATGGCGTCGTATGAGGCAACGTTATGGGCAAAATCGAGTATGACGCGGAAATGACCGATGTTCATGAAGTTGAGACGACCCGGATTCTGGTAGTATGTGGAGTGGAAGGTGACGAGTCCTGAGACGATATCATTTATCTTTATGTCAATCGAGTGCAAGACGGCTATGGCGGCAAGACAGTTCTGCACATTGAAGAGCGCTCTTCCCTCAAGCGTTATGGGAATCTCTGCAGCCTCAATGACGGGTATGACCACGTCGCCCTTGAATATGGTGAGGATACCATCGTCGAGGACGACGCACATGCCACCCTTCTGTCTATGCTTCTTGATAACGGGATTGTCCTTATTAAGTGAGAAGTATACTACCTTTGCCTTTGTCCTGTAAGACATCTCTGAGGTGATGGGATCATCGGCATTGAGCACGGCACATCCTCCCTCTCGGACCATCTCTATGACGAGTGATTTGACATTGGCCATTTCTTCCATGGTGTCTATGTCTTTCAGACCGAGATGGTCTTCAGATATATTGAGGACGACACCCACATCTGCAAACTCATATCCCAGACCCTCTCGTAGTATGCCGCCACGGGCAATCTCGAGGACTGCAGAGTCAACGGAAGGGTCGCGCAGTATGACGCGCGTCGAGTATGGTCCCGTCATATCGCCCTTCACTATGAGTTCATTGCCTATGAATATGCCCTCCGTGGTCGTGAATCCCACGCGTTTACCCGTGCTCTTGAGTATATGTGATATCAGGCGCACAGTCGTTGTCTTACCATTCGTTCCCGTCACAGAGACTATGGGGATGCGTGAAGGAGTGCCCGGAGGAAAGAGCATATCTACCACGTACCTTCCCACATTTCTGTTCTTTCCCTCGGAAGGTTGGAGATGCATGCGGAACCCAGGTGCGGCATTCACCTCGACGATGACACCTCCTGTTTCTATCACTGGTTTTCGAATGTCTGGAGTGATGATGTCTATGCCCGCAATGTCTAGCCCTATCACTTTGGCGGCCCTCTCAGCCAGTGCCTTGTTAGCTGGATGGACGACGTCGGTAACGTCTGTTGCCGTGCCGCCTACAGAGAGATTTGCCGTTGTCTTGAGATTTAATCTTTTTCCTTCTTCAAGAATACTATCTTCCATAAGACCAGAGGAGGACAAAATGTTTTTGGTCATTTCTTCAATCACAATTTTTGTCAAAACATTCTCGTGTCCGAACCCGCGCCTCGGGTCCTCATTCACCCTATCCACGAGCTGCGTGATGGTACTCTTCCCGTCTCCGATGACATGTGCGGGGTCTCTCTGGGATGCTGCCACAAAGTGATTATTAACCACGAGGATTCTGTAATCGCTGCCTTCTATGTATTTTTCCACGACAACTTCCTGAGATAGTTTGAATGCTTCTTCATATGCCTTTGCGAGCAATTCAATGCTGTTAATGTTTACCGTCACACCCCTGCCCTGGCTCGCGTCGATGGGTTTTATAACGAGGGGAAATCCTAAAGTCTGTGCCTTCTCAAATGCTTCCCCCTTTGTTCTCACCACATAGCCTCTCGGCACGGGTATGCCTACATCGTCAAGAAGGCGTTTCGTCAAATCCTTATCGGATGCGATGTCGACTGCAATGGAAGCCGTGTGGGAGGTGATTGTCGCTTGGATGCGCTTCTGGTGGATGCCATAGCCAAGTTGCACAAGATTATATTCATTGAGTCTCATAATGGGTATGCCACGTGAAACAGCCTCATCAACGACGGAGCGTGTAGAGGGACCAAGCATGAAGTTCTCCCTTATCTCCCTAAGTTTCTGTATATGGGGTGCGAGGTCAAATGGCAGCCCACGCGCAATTGCATCAACGAGTTCAACAGCGACGCGTCCAGCCTCAAACCCTGCCTCCTCCACCTCATAGGCAAAGACTATATTGTAAACGCCTGTTTCCTTGGCAGAGCGAGTACGTCCAAATTCGACCTCCATGTTTGCGAGACACTGGAGTTCCAATGCGACATGCTCGATGACATGGCCTACCCAGGTGCCTTCTGAGACCCGTGAGAGGAACCCGCCCTTTTTCCCCTCAGAGCATGTGTGGTCATAGAGGCTTGGCATGAGCCTCTCGAGATTTTTTCTGAAATCGGGGAGCTTGTTGGTGGGTCTTTCCTCATATTCTCCAATGTCAATTTTCATGTATATGACAGGACGACGCCTATATATGTTGGGACCCCGCAGGGGTCGCAGTTCGAGTATCTTCATGGTTTCACCCCAGGGTCACCACCCTTCTCTCATTCAGATCCATGACGGAGCCATGGGCGAGCACGTGCATATGGATGTTGGTAGCTGCAATGGGTTTTCCCTTTTTCACCGTGGCGATGGTGGTGTCCCTCATGTGCAACCCATCCACGACGATTACGGAATCTGTACCCAAAACCTCAGCCCTGGATTCGTTCACAAAGAGGGCAGTATTCTCCCCCAGCCCTATGCCGAGAAGATTGGGATTGGAGACGACAACATAGATAAGGCGGGGAATTCGTCCCCTCTTCACGAAATGCGTATCTATGACTATATTGTCGAGAAGCCCAAATCCCGAGGTGAGTTCCACCTCCCCCTTCCTGAATCCCAGTCTTCCCTTGCCATCGTAGATCATGGGGTTGGAGAGAACTGTGGCTCCCGCAGAAACCCCCATGATGATGCCACTTAGAGCCTTTCTTTTTATGATTTCAGGAATGGGTGTACCTCCCAAAAGGGAGGTGAGTTTAAGCTGGTCTCCGCCAGTGAGGAGCAACATGTCTGCCTCCTCAATGGATTTTATATAGCTACCTATGTAGGCATCTTCACGCTTCTTTATGGGGAGAATGGAAATATCCCTGAATCCAAAAAGCTTTAGCGCATCTTCGTATTCATTCCCAATTTCATCAGGCGTCTCACTCGCGGTGGGTATGAGGACTATCCTTAAATCATCTGAAATTCTGTTTCTCAAAGACTTGAGGATGACAGACTTTTCTGACCTATCGAGATTACCACCAACCAGTATTATCATAATAATCTTGAGACAGAGGTCTTGTGCATTAAAAAACTTTCGGTCGTCGTGTCTGTGCCAAAAGGGAAATCTTCTTATGTACCCGCACCTACATCCTCCGTGCTCGCAGACCTCCATGAAAGGATACGCACCTGCACCCTCTGTTCCCTGCACGAGACCCGTACCCATGCGGTTCCGGGATGCTGCAATCCTCACTCACGCATCCTGTTTATCGGGGAGGCACCAGGCAGGCGCGAGGACGAGATGGGTCTTCCATTCGTGGGCAGAGCAGGCACATTGCTTGATGAACTTCTTTTCATGATAGGGCTCTCGCGAGAAGAAGTATTCATCACATCCATACTCAAGTGCAGACCACCTGGAAACAGGATGCCGAGGCTTCAAGAAATTTCTTCATGTACTCCTTACCTCATGCGGCAGATTGAAGCCATAGACCCCAGACTCATATGCGCCCTGGGCAGTGTAGCAAAACGATTTTTCGACATTAAATCGAAGAGGGGCACCCCTTTTCAATGGGAGGAGAGGGCAATCATCCCCACCTACCACCCCGCCGCGGCGCTCTACAACCCTGCCCTGAGAAAGGCACTGGAGGCAGACTTCAGAATAATACGAGGCATCATGGACACTCTCTGAATCATATCATGGTTTCTTTTCGTTCAAAACATGAAGGGGCGGCGGCAATTCAAGAATCCCAATCCATCTTTTCTGGTGACGCCCCCTTATCGCTTCTCTTGCTGCCTTTCCTCTCATGCCTGAATCGTAAGATACTGCCCTCCACAACTTTTTTATTGTATCCCTCCAATGTTTCCCATGTACTGCATCCTCACCCAGAATCCACTAGACTGGAACAATGCGCAACTCGGAAATGCCTTGGAGAAGAAAGGAAAAGAGGTGTTAATCTTCAGAATAACAGACCTCGTTGCCTCCAATGCAGATAAACCCTACATCAGGAATTTGACATACGGGTTCGACTCATTTGAAAAGGTATTCGTGAGGGGCATTCCGGGGGGCAGCCTTGAGCAGATCATATTCCGCATGGACATGCTCCATCGATTGGAGAATCTCGGCGTGGAGTGCATAAACTCTGCCTCCGCCATAGAGAAATGTACCGATAAATACTATGCCTCCTCTCTTCTCGAGGATGCCGGGCTGAGGGTTCCCAAAACAGTGTGCTGTGAAACCTATGAGGATGCTTTTGCCGCCTTTCTCAAGATGAGAGACGTGGTGGTCAAGCCCCTCTTCGGTTCCCAGGGCATGGGTATCGTAAGGATAAATGATGAAGACAGTGCGTATCGCATTTTCCGCTCCCTCGAGCTTCACCGATATGTCTTCTATATTCAAGAATACCTGGAGCACAACAATGAAGACATACGAATTCTTGTATGCAGGGATGAGATTATTTCTTCGATGAAGAGGAAGTCGGATTCCTGGAAAACCAATGTCTCGAGAGGCGCGCGAGTCGAAAAAGTTACTCCAGACGAGGAAATGCGAGAAATGGCTCTCAAAGCCTCAAAGACATTGGGATGCCATTACTGCGGAGTGGACATACTCGAATCCAGCGGTGAGAAATTCGTTTTGGAGGTCAACGCAATACCCGCCTGGCAGGGATTGCAGAGTGTGACGGATTCTGATATTGCCTCGCGGATAGTGGAGCTTTTGGGATGAAATGATTGTCACATCTATTCGTCGCAATGCAAACCCCGTGTTCTCCAGAATAAAAGTCCCACGATTCGGTTTCCTCATTGGAGTCCATGGAGGACAGAGAGTAGGGAAGAAAAGATTAAGGCAGTAAGCTGCCTCCCTGTATCTATATCCACAGAAATCCTTAAATGTTACTATCCTTCTTTGATTCATGAACTGTATCATCACCGAGGATCCCACCGAGTGGAACTGCAAGAATCTGATCAGGGCTTTGAATAAGGCAGAAAAATCATTCTTCTCAATCAGCATAAGAGACATCATCGCATCCCAAGGGAAAAAACCGTATGTGCGAGTCAAGGGGCATGACCTCGATGTGTGTAAGAAAATTTTCGTAAGAGGCATTCCTTCAGAGAGCCTTGAGCAGTTCATCTTTCATATAGATATACTTCACAGATTGGAAAATCTTGGCATAGAGTGTATCAACTCACCCTCTGCCCTTGAAAAATGTACCGATAAGTTCTATGCCCACTCGATATTCGAGGATGCAGGATTGAAAGTTCCTCTCACAGTGTGTTGTGAGAGTTACGACGATGCCTATTCCGCCTTTCTTGAGATGAAAGATGTGGTGGTCAAACCGCTCTGCGGTTCGTCAGGAATGGGGATCACGAGAATCAACGACGAAGATATGGCGTATCGCTTTCTCCGTTCTCTCGAGTTTCATAAGTATGTTTTCTTTGTGCAAGAGTTCCTCGAGCACAATAATGAAGACTTTCGCGTCTTGACCTGCAAGAATGAGGTTATCAGTACCTATAAAAGGAAAGGCCCCTCCTGGAATACCAATGTTCATCAAGGAGGCAAACCAGAGAAAACCCCCCCTACCGAGGAGATGATAGAGGATGCTCTCACGGCCTCTCGACTCTTGGAATGTCACTACTGTGGATTTGACATTATGGAATCTTGCGGCGAGGTGTACATCATAGAAGCCAATGGAATTCCGGATTTGGAATACAATCAGCTGATGGAAGATTTCGATGTCGTTTTAAGGGTCGTGGAGCTTTTAGGATGATATATTTGCCGCATCATTTCATCATTGTACATGCCCAATGTTCCCAAGAATCATAATCCCAAGATTCGATTTTCCTCATACGAACACATGAAGGCAAGGTGTTGAAGAGAAAAGATTAAGGCAGTAAGCTGCCTCCCTGTATCTATACCCACAGAAACCCTTAAATGTCACCGTCCATCTCTGATTCATGTATTGCATCATCACCGATGACCCCACCGAGTGGAACTGCGAGAGATTGATCGGGGCTTTGAAGAAGGCAGAAAAATCATTCTTCTCAATCAGCATAAGAGACATCATCGCATCCCAGGGGAAAAAACCGTATATGCGAGCCAAGGGGCATGTTCTCGATGAGTGCAAAAAAACTTTCGTGAGAGACCTTCCTGCCGAGACCGTTGAGCAGACCATATTCCGCATGGATATACTCCGCAGGCTCGAAAATCTCGGCGTGGAATGCATCAACTCGACTTCAGCCATTGAAAAATGTCTCGATAAGTTCTATACCACATCGTTGCTCGAGGATGCAGGATTGAAAGTTCCTCTCACAGTGTGTTGTGAGAGTTACGACGATGCCTATTCCGCCTTTCTTGAGATGAAAGATGTCGTGGTGAAACCGCTCTGCGGTTCGAAGGGAGCGGGAATCACGAGGATACAAACCGAAGACATGGCATACCGATTCTTTCGTTCCCTCGAGTTTCATAAGTACGTCTTCTATATACAGGAGTTTCTTGAGCACAAAAACGAAGACTTTCGCCTCATGACCTGCAAGGATGAGGTCATCTGCACCATGAAAAGGAAGGGTCTATCCTGGATAACAAATGTTCAGCAGGGTGCGCAACCAGAGAAATTCAATCCCACAGAAGAAATGGTCGAGATGGCTCTCACGGCTTCGCGCGTATTAGGCTGCCATTACTGCGGTGTCGACATTTTGGAGTCTCGCGGTGAATTGTACCTCATCGAAGCCAATGGAGTTCCGAGCATGTATGGTATTCAACAGGTGACGGATTTCGATATCGCCTTACGGGTCGTGGAGCTCTTGGGATGATGGATTTCTTCTTATATTTGGCCTTACTTTTCATCATGGGTCAAGATATTTGCAACTTTATGCTGTACCTGTTTTCAATCAGAGAACATGATACAGATTCTCCGAACACGCCCCTTCTTTCTGTCGTCATACCCATCTACAACGGCGCCACCACAATTGAGCGTTGCATCGCTTCGGTGCGCGACAGCCAGTATGAGAATTTTGAGGTCATCGTGGTCGACGACGGCTCGGAGGATGAAACGTCAGACATTCTCACCAGGACGGATGACATACTTGTCATCACTCAGCCCCACAAGGGGAAATACGCCGCGCTCAATGCGGGAATAGAACGGGCTAAGGGAGACATTGTCATCATCGACTCGGACACCATGATAGAAAAAGACACACTGCGCCATCTTGCCCGGGGACTCTCTTCCTCTCATGCAGTTGCTGGCAACCTGCGCGTTTCCGACGACGGACTCCTCGCCACATGTCAGGCCATAGAGCATGTGCGTGCCTCCATGTACAGACGCATAGCCTCGATGAGGGACAAGATAGATATGGTTCCTGGCCCCATAGGCGCCTTCAGGAGGGAAGTCTTCAGAAAGCTGCAATTTGAGAAAAACCTCGTCGAAGATTTTGACTTGACAATACGGATGAGAGATGAGGGGTATTCGATAGGGTATGAACCACATGCCATCGCATACACGCGCATGCCCACGACTCTCGGTGCATTCCTCTCCCAGAGGGCGAGATGGGCAGAGGGCAACCTCTCACTCGCACTACGGCGCAAGATTTCTCCCACAAAAATCATATACTCACTTCTCGTTGCATCCCTTGATTTGCTCATACCCATACTCTCTTTTGCCAGTGCACACTATGCAGCCCTGCTCATCTTTTTTTCTCTAGGGAGCCTCACGATGGTTGCCGGGAATCATTTGGAGAGGGGAAGGAAGGGTTGTGCCTCGCTCTTCTTCCCCCTCTTCATGTGGTTCTTAGATGCCACCATACTCCTCACCTATGCCCGCGCACTCATTCGTACCGCATCCAGCGGAGCATCTCCCCAACGGTAGGTCTCTTTCCAGTGGAGAGGATTCCTATCCTAAAAATCTTTGCAGCGACTCGTGTCATGAGGTATGTGGAGATGGCGAGGACTGCGGTGGTGGTGAGCAAGTCAGCGAGCGGAACCTCTGTGGTGGCTATCCTCATCATCATGAGGGTCGGGGTGAAGAATGGTACGTGGGAGAGCACATTGACAAGAAGAGAGTTCGGTTTGTCCATGACATAGAAGAAAAACATGACGGGAATGATGGCGAGAGAGGCGATGGCACCCGAAATCTGCTGGGACTCTCGAAGGGTTGTGGAGAGGGCACCCACCGCCGCATAGATGCTCGCAAACAGGAGGTAGCCGAGCAGGAAATAGATGAGGACTACGGGCATGATTGAGGCAGGAAGAAATTCAATTCTTATGGATGTTGCGGATTGTACATAGAAACTGAGTGTGAAGAGTCCACCTCCCCAGAGGAGCATCTGGGTGAGTCCGAGTGCTCCCAGTCCGAGAATTTTTCCCATCATGAGTTCCTGTGCCGATATGGAGGATAAGAGCACCTCCACAATCCTTCCCTCCTTTTCCTCCACCACACCCTGGAGCAGGTAGCCTCCCGACATGAATATGGAGATGATGAGGAAATAAGAGAAGAGAAAAACCTTGAAGAATGAGAATTCGCTTTCCTGCGTTTCCCCCTGCTCTGTGATTTTATAGGAATCTATGTCAACGCCCCTCGTTATCTCCTTCATTTTCTCAGACGGTATGTTGGATTCCTGAAGCACACTTTTGATGCGTGTGTAACGGAGTGAGGTATTCAAATCCTCAAGGACCAGTATATTGGTACTCTTGGACACATACTTTGCCCGGCTCGTTTCCAGAAAAGTCGGGGGGATGACAAGATAACCGGATATTCCTCCTTCTTCAAGAAGAGCGCGCGCCTCACCTTCACTTTCCATTTTTTGAAGGCTGTATCCTTTCGCCTGGCTCCCGCCATATTTTGAGGATTGAATGTCATCGTAATTTTTCACAATATCCACATAGAGTCTCCCGGTTTCGTCAACAATGCCAATCGTCTCTCCGGTATGGGAGGAGAAGACGACGACCAACGCAGGCACAAGCATGGCACCCACCATGAAAATGGGCAAGACCAATGTAGTGAAGATGAATCCTTTTCTTTTCACGTTGACTTTATACTCATTGAGGGCGACGAAGAGGAACTTATTCAACGGTGCCACCTACCGCGTCAATGAATATTTTATTGAGGGTCGGTTCTGAGAGTTCGAAGCGAGAGATTTCAACTTTCCCAACAAGCTCCCGAAGAATCTGTGAGGGAGATGTCGTTTTATCTATGGATATTTCTGCATATTTTCCATAATCGTCTATCGATACGACCCCTGGGAGTCCCCGAAGAAAGGATACGTCTCCCTCATAGGTTACCATGATGCTGCTCTTTCCGTAGTTTTTCTTTATTTCTGCAAGATTCCCAGAAAGAATGCGCCCCCCCCTGTGTATGAGGAGTATATCGTCGCAAAGCCTCTCCACCTCATCCATCTGATGCGTCGAGAATATGATTGTTTTTCCCTGCTTCCTTAAATCCTCCATAGTATCCTTTATGAGTTTTCTGTTTATGGGGTCAAGACCAGCGAATGGTTCATCCAGAATAATCAGGTCGGGGCGATGCAGTATGGTGGTGATGAACTGGATTTTTTGCTGCATGCCCTTTGAGAGTTCCTCTATTTTCTTTTTCTCGCAGTCGAGCATGTCGAACGTGGAGAGGAACCTGCGGGCTTCCTGTCGTGCCTCCTGCCTCTTCATGTTCTTGAGCATACCGAAGTACACGAGGATATCCATGACCTTCATCCTCTTGTACATCCCCCGCTCCTCGGGCAGATACCCTATTTTTTCCTTTGTGCTCTCGTTGAGCTTCTCACCATAAATAGAAATGGTGCCTGAGTCAGGGTAGATGATGTTCATTATCATGCGTATGGTAGTCGTCTTC
>Ga0315268_10002213_pt1 | contig 22138 bp, 12 predicted proteins | sample C1_top_MG_FD_204535 | JGI IMG/M metagenome (GOLD analysis project Ga0315268, IMG submission 204535) | Sediment microbial communities from Yellowstone Lake, YNP, Wyoming, USA - C1_top | ecosystem: Environmental > Aquatic > Freshwater > Lake > Sediment | place: USA: Wyoming | collected 2017-08-01 | reverse complement strand
AGCCGAGGCGCAGGCCGCAGGGCCCGGAGGTGAGTTGGCTGCTGCACTTGCTGCGGTAGTTGTAGGTTTGTACCGCGTCGCTATTGGCGCCGGTCGGGGCAAGCGCGCCGACTACCATGACCACGCCCGGCGTGCACGTCACCGCCGTATTTGGGTCGCAGCGGTAGAGTGTCTCGATTTGGAGCGTAAAGTCTGTGGTGGCGGGCCCCGAGCTCGCGGCGTAGCCGGTCAGGCCGTTGTCGAGCGCCTTGACGAGGTTATCGCGCATCACCGAGAGGGCCGTCGAGGCGGCGGTCAGGCGATAGCGCGCCACCATGACGCCGTAGCCGTCGAAGCTCGTGAAGTTGCGGCTAAACACCATCGTCATGCCGGTGGCCGCCGTGGCGAGCGAGGCCTTGTCGGCGGTGGCCTGAGCGATGGCCTTTTGCTTGAGCCGCTCGGCCGCGTCGGGGTAGGTCGCGGCGGTGATGGTGTTCGCGGCCGTGCCGGGCGCGCGGCGCAACACGAAGCCCGCGACAGCGTACGAGCCGTTGGCGTTGACGGTGTCATCGAAGACGAGGCCGGCGTCGCTCGTGCCGCGGTACAGCTTGGCGCTTCTATTGAAGCTCTGCTCGAGCGCGAGGGCGTAGTCGGCGACCTGCGAGTAGAAGACGTTGATGGGCTTCAAGTTGGCCGTGGCGCAGACCTTGAAGACGCCGTCGTTCACGTCGGTGATCGTATCGAGGTCGGTGTCCGGGTGTACGCGCGAGCTCTCGGCGAACAAGCACTTGCTGCCGAACGCCGTGCACGTCGTGCCGCTCCACGTGCAGCCCAAGCGGCCGTCGCAGGTGGCGCGTGAGGTGCCCGCGGTGCAGTTGCGCACCGTCGTGCCGGTGTCGCAGCCCGGGTTGTAGTTGTAGAGCACGCCGAGGTAGGTGGCGCCGCAGGCAGGCGACGTGCGGGCGTCGACGACCGGGTTGCCGGCGCCGTTCACTTGGCAGTCGACGAAGCCGTTGCCATTGACGTCTTCGTAGAGGTCGTCGACGCCGTCGGCGTCGCTGTCGGTGTCGCGGTAGTCGGGCACGCCGTCGGCGTCGTGGTCGACGCCGCTCGAGTTGAAGGTGGTTGGGTTGGCCGGGATGGCGCGCGCTTCGATGCTGTCCGAGACGCCGTCGGCGTCGCTGTCGAGGTCGAGGTAGTCGGGCACGGTGTCGCTGTCGGAATCGCAGGCCTTGGCTACCGAAGTGAGGCAGCCCGCCTGAACCTGCGTGAAGATGCCCGTGCCCGCCCCGACGCCGGTGTCGGTCTTCGGCGCCGTGCCGGCGCAGACGCCGGCGCGGTCGGACGCTTCGCAGCGATCGAGAATGCCATCCCCGTCGCTGTCCTTGTCGCGGAAGTCGGGCAGGCCATCGCCGTCGGTGTCGGCCGGCGCCGAGAGCACCTTGCCCGCCTCGAGGCCGTCGCCCAAGTAGTCGTTGTCGGAGTCGACGTCGCGGAAGTCCGGGATGCCGTCGCCATCGGTGTCGTAGGGGCTCGTGCAGTTCGAGTTGCACTTGACGTTGCCGGCGCATAGCGTCGCGCAGTTCGCCGGCGGGCGGCCTTCGACGAGGTCAGGAACGCCGTCGTTGTCCGAGTCGCGGTCGAGGTAGTCGGGGACGCCGTCACCGTCGGTGTCGGTCGCGGGCGCGCCTTCGGTAGCGTTCGACAGCTCGTCGCAGTCGTCATCGCTCGGACAGGTGGCGAGGCAGATGCCGCCGATGCATGCTTGGCCGGCGTTGCAGACGCCCGTCGGGTGCAGGGCGCTGCAGCCGTCCATGCAGGTGCCGTTCGCGCAGATCTTGCCGGCGTCCGCGCCGACGCAGATGCCCGTTGGATTGGCGAGCGAGCAGGTGTTCGGGATGCAGGTGCCGCGCTGAGCGTTGCCACATCCGGCGAGGCCGAGCGTCACGTAGTTATCGTCGCAGCAGATGTAGCCGCTTTGGCAGACGCCAGCGTAGTAGCGCAGGGGCGGACTGCCGATGAGCGGGTTGGAGGCGTCCTGGTTGCATAGGCGCGGCGTGCAGGTGCCTTCGATGCAGGCGCGGGGGCCAACGAGCGCGGCTGTGCAGCACTGCTGATTGCCCGAGCACTGGCCTTGCGGCTCGAGGATGCTGCACCCTGGGGTGATGCAGCCGCCGCTGCCGCTGCAGATCTGTTGCGGCGAATAGAGCGTGCCATCGACAGTGTAGCTGCCGACCGGCGGGGCGGCGCAGCTGCCACTCGGGTAGGTGCCGCTGCAGGCGGGCGTCTGGCACGTCGGCGGTGAGCCGGCGGTGCAGATTTGCAGTGGGTTGACGCACGGGGCGGTCGGGAACGCTGCGCCGCAGAGGTACGGCGTGCAGACGCCCGTGACGCACAAGCTCACCGGCGAGGTCGGTGGGCAGTCGCCCGTGAGGGACTCGACCGTCGGCATGACGCCGCACGGCAGGCGCACGCAGACGCCGCTCGAGCACATCTGGCCGCTGCCGCAAGCGCCGAACGGGTTGGTGAGTGTGCAGGGTAGATTCTGGCAGACCCCGGCCACGCAGGCGCGCTGGCTGTGCGTGATGGGGTCGTCGATGCAGGTGCCGCCCGGGTACGACGGGCCGCAGGTCGGCGTCTGGCACAAGCCGCTCGTGCACACCTTGCTGACGTCGGGTGTGCAGCAGGTCTTGAGCGGCTCGGTGACGCACGGCTTCGTGCAGTCGAAGCAGGTCGCGGTAGGGAAGAGCGGGCTACAGGCGTAGTAGATGCAGGTCGAGTTGCCGGTGCCGACGCAATTCGTGCCGTTCCATGTGCAGCCGGCCATGCCCGCACAGGCAGCGTTGTCGGGGGCGCTGGCGCAGGTGGTGTTGACGGCGCAGAGCTGGCGCGGAGTGGCGTCGTTGAGCACCGAGTCTGGGCACTTGCCGGTCGGTGCCGCGTTGGAGCAGTCCGCCGCCTGGCAGATGCCGGCGAGACACGTAAACCCGGCAGCGCAGGCGCCGGTAGGATAGAGCGAGCTGCAAGGACCCGGTTTGCACGTGCCGCCGATGCACAGGTTGCCGGTCGCGCAGGCGCCGCCGAGATAGGTGCCGCTGCACGCGGGCGTGGCGCAGCAGGGTGTCGGCAGGCCGAGCGCCGTGCAGGTCGCCGCGTTGCCCTGGCAGATCGTGCCGATGGCGCAGGGGCCGGTCGGGAAGGTGGGGCTGCACTCGTACGGCACGCAGCCGCCCGCACCGGTGCAACGCTCGATGCCCCATGTCGTCGGGACGTCGACGCACTCGCCACTCGGCGCGCTCACGCTACACGGCGCCTTGACGCAGACGCCGGCCTGGCAGGTGAAGTTGGTGCCGCAGTCGCCGGTCGTATAGGTCGCGCTGCACGGCGGCGTTCTGCATGTGCCGCCGGCGCAGATATCGCTGCCGCTGCACGCGCCGCCCGGGAAGCCTGCCGAGCACGGCGGCGTGGTGCAAACGCCGAGCGTGCAGGTGGCGCCCGCCGTGATGAGCGCCGCGCTACAGCACGTCTGCTTGATCGGGCACCAGCCGTCGGTGTGCGTCGCATCGCAGGGCGCCTGGATGCACATGTCGGTCGCGGCGTTGCAGACCTTGGGCGCGCAGTAGCTCGGCGGCTGGCCGTTGCAGTGGATCTTGGTGCAACCGCCTTGCACGCAGACTTCGTCGACGCCGGCGCAGAAGCCGTAGGGGAAGAACACGGTGCATGGCGCCGGCTGGCAGACGCCCGCTACGCAGTATTGGTTGGCCAGGCAGGCGCCGTGGACGTTCGTGGCCGAGCAGGCCGGTGGCGCGCAGGAGCCCATATCGCAGCCGGTCTGGCCGGCGAGCGTGGCGTCGCAGCACACCGGCGCCATCGGGTAGGCCGCGCAGCCGGTCGATGGGTTGCAGGTCGAGACGGTGGCGGGCCCGCCCGGGACGGGGCAGGTGCCGTTGGTGTTGGCGAGCTTGCATGGGCCTTCGACGCAGACGCCGTTTTGACAGACATCGAGCGGGTCGGGACAGGCGTTGTTCGGGTGCGTGGCGTCGCAGTACGGCTCGTAGCAGACGCCGTCGCGACAGATCCAATCGGACGGCAGGCACACGCCGTTCGGCACCGTGATCGAGCACGACGGCGGCAGACACACGCCCGTATCGCAGACGAGGGTACTATCGGCGCACAGGCCGGTCGGGTGCCACGGATCGCAGGGCAGAGGCATGCAGACGCCGGCCGAGCACCACATCGAAGGTCCGCACACAAAGCCGCCGTTGCCGCAGTTCGATTGCGTGCAGGCGCCGCTCGCGCAGATCGCACCGGAAGGACATAGACCGACCGGGTTGCTCGCCGAGCAGGCGTTCGTGACGTCGATGGTCACGCACACGCCGTCCTGGCAGGCCCCACCGACGGGGCACAGGCCGTGCGGCATAGCGGCGCTGCATTCGTTGCCCGTGCCGATGGGCGTGCAGGTTCCGACCACGCAGACCTCGCCGGTGTTGCAGCGCCCCGTGGGATAGGTGCTCGAGCAAAGGTCGGGCGGGATCGGGCCGATGCAGACGCCGCGCACGCAGAGCTGCCACGATGGGCAGCTGCCGTCCGGCTGGAACTCCGAGCATGTATAGTCCGGCACGACGCACGCGCCGTTGCGACAGATCGGGTAGACGATGGTGCCGTCGGGCCTCGTTTCGGGCGGGCAGTAGCCGTCTTTGTAGGTCGATGAGCAAGCGGGGGGTACGGGGAAGCAGGTCCCTTGGACGCACAGCTCTTCAGGCGCGCAGTCGCCGTTCTGGAAGGTCGAGCTGCACGGCGTGAGGCTCACCTTGCATTCGCCGTCGATGCACAGCAACACGCCCGGGCAGCGGCCATCGGGGATCGTCTTGCTGCACGCCTCCTTGGGCGTGGTGGTGCACTTGCCGTTGACGCAGACCTGGTTGTAGTTCGCGCAGTAGCCATTTGGCCACAACTGGCCGCACGGGCCGGTGTCCCCGCCGACGCTCTTGCACATGCCCTCTTGACAGACCGTGTCGCCGGTGCACGGCACGTCGGGGCATTTCTTGCCCTGCTCGGTAAAGGGCACGATGAGCTGCCCTCCGCAGCTGCCGCCGACGACACCGACCAAGAGTAGGGCGAGAGTAATGCGCGCCATTTCGATCCTCACTTACGTGGCTCAGACTGTCTGCGCGACTAGCATACTCGACGGTCAAACGGTTCTCCAGTGGGAGTGAGATCCCCCTGTCGTGCGGCCGCGAGTGCCAGGCTTGACAAGAAGCGCGAATGTACCGGAGGGGCCTTGCGCGCGAACGCGCGGCGTCGCGCGCGTGGCCCCCGTCCGCTCGGGCGGTCGATCTAGCCGATGACCGGCCAGCGCCGCGTGGCCTCGCGGCGGTCCATCATTTGTTGCAGGCGCGCTTGCACGGCGCTACTGACGCGCTTTGCCGCCTCGCGATCGTCGGCCGCGTCGACGCCATACTCGTCAAACGTCATGGGCTCGCCGACCTCGACCGTAATCTTCGCGGGCAGTGGCAGGTGGAAGATGGGTCCGAAGCCGATGCCGAAAGGCAGGCCGAGGAACAGCGGGCACGATTCGCTGCGCAGGTACTTCTTGAGGCCGAGCAGGCGCGCGAGCGCCGCCCCGCGCTGCAGGACGAAGAACGTCTCGTGGCCACCGACCGAGAGCACCGGTACGATTGGGATGCGGTGGCGCAAGGCGAGGCGCGCGAAGCCGGTCTTGCCGCCGAAGTCGACGCGGAAGCGTTCGCGAAACGGACGAAACGCCTCGTAGTTTCCGCCCGGAAAGACGACGACCTTCTGCCCCGCCGCGAGCACGGCGTCCGCGGCCTCGTGCGCCGCGCGCACCACGCCGAGCTTGATGAGCATGTTGCCGATGACGGGCAGCGCCACCATCGCGTCGTGCGCGAGGAAGCGCAGGTTGTCGCGACCGTTCGTGTACTGATTCCAGGCGTGGCCGAGGAAGAACGGCTCGATGAAGGTGATGCCGGCGTTGTGGTTGCCGACCACGAGGGCGGGGCCGCGCGGCATGTGCTCGAGCCCCGAGACCTCGGCGCGAAAGTACTTCTCGATGAGCACCAGGAAGGGCTCGGCGATCGCCAGGAGCTCTTGGTCGACCGCGGCGAGCGTGTCGGCCGAGAGGCGTGGGCCGGCGAGCTCGCGCAGCTTGCCGAGGGTGGCGCGCAGGCTCTCTTCGAGCGCGTGCAGGGCAGAGGCAGCGCCGCCATCGGCACCTGCCGTGAGGCGCGTGACGAGCTGCTCGGCATGGGCGCTGACGCTGCGACGCCGATGCGGCGCGCTTTGCGGGGTGGCGCGATTCGCGTGCGCCTTGCTGCTCGCCACGACGGGGCGAGCGTCGGCGCGCGCGACGTCGGCTTCGGTCGCTACGTGCAGGCGTTCGTTAATCTTACTGGCCATCTTCTTGTTCACTCCACTTTCCTGCGGCCGTCCGCGGCACGCGTTTCGCGCACCGCATCGGCGATGACGCGGGCGGCGCGTGCGACCTGCTCGTCGCTACCGGCGTAAAAGTCCATGTGTTGAAAGCCCGACAAGCGTACCACAGCCGAGGCCGCTTCGCCCGCCGCGGGAGGGGTGAGCGAATCCTCGTCGGCGATGACGATGCGGCCGATCGCGGGCAGACGCTCTTGCAGGTTGCGTAGCGCCGTCGCGCCTGGAAACAGGTCGCGGCAGGCGGGCACGAGCGCGGTGAGCGCCGAGGCGATAGGTGCCCCATGCAGGGGCGTGGCGAGCAGGATTGGGCCTGAGATGTCGGGCACGCTTCGCTGCTCGTCTTGCGCCGCGAGAATCGTGGCGAGGGCGATGATTCCGCCCAAGCTGTGGCCGACGAGGGTCACCCGGGCGAGGCCTTGGCGCGCGAGGGCCTCGAGGTCGGTGAGCAGCGCGGCGACCGTGAACGTCAGGCGGTCAGTGTTGGCGAGCACGCCGTGGTAGAAGGCGAAGCGTCGTGGCAGGTGCACGTCGAAGCCGAGGCGCTCGAGCTGCCGGCCGAGGCGGTTGTAGACGCTCGGTGTGCAGAAGAGGCCCGGAATCAGCAGCACGGCCGGGCCGCCGGTGTGCGCGTATTCGGCCGGGGCCGCGAGCGTGCTGAGGGACTGCACGACGGCGCCGCGCAGGAAGCTCGGCAGGCGTCGGGCAAACGTGGACGCGGGCATGCCGACGAGGCTTTGTGAATTCATCACGACGATTGACCAACCCAAACTCCCCCGCCGAAACGCCTATGACGCAATGAGTCTAGCGTGTTTGGGCTGGGAGTCAAAGCGGATAAAAAAAGGGCGCCACCGAGGCGCCCTTATTCGATCCATACTATGAGGATGTGCCCGTGCCCGGCGTGCGCCGGGCGCACTCGCCTAGAACGCGGTGAGGAACTCGTCCCAGCTCGAGAGCTGGCTCCACACGGCGCCCGCGGCGCGATAGTTCGGGTCCATCGTGGCGCCGGCGCCCTTCAAGTAGATGGCGATGCCGTTCGAGCCGGCGTAGTTGCTCTGCGCCTTGTTCGAGAAGGCGCTCACCTTCACCTGTGCCATCACGGCCTGCGCCGCGGTCTTGAGCGTCGCTGGCAGGGCGCTCGTGGCCGCGATGCGCTGCGCGAAGTCGTACAGGTCGCGGTTGTTGCTGTAGTAGAAGGCGCGCGAGGCGTCGCGCGCCGTCTTGATCTGCGCGCGGTTGCTGCCGAGTGCCTTCGTGAGCTCGTCGCCGAACGCGCTCACCACTTGGTTGAGCTGCGGTACGGTCGCAAGATCGACGCCCGAGAACGTCGCGTTGTTGCTGGCCGCGGCGTAGTAGGTGTCGGTGATCTTGGTCGCGAGCTCCCTCGGGGTCATGAGCGGGTTGGCGATGAGCGGCGCGAGGAACTTGTCGTAGGGCCAGCCGGCGGCCGGTTCGGTCTCTTCCGAGGCCGAGAGGATGTCGGCGTAGGGGGCCGAGGCGTTGGCGAGCTCCCACATGGCCATCAGGCAGGCGTCGAAGCCGACGATGTCGATGGGACGGCCAATCGCCGCGGTGATAGGCGCGAGGCCCGCCGCGTACTGACCCTTAGCGACCGAGATGATGTGGCCGCTCGAGTCGTCGCTCGAGATGGCCTTGACCGCGTCGGGCTCTTGCGTGAGCTTGTCCCAGCCGCTGCCGTGATCCCACAGGTCGAGCAGGTAGTGCTTGGCCGGGTAGTTGGTGACCGCCCAGACGCCGAAGTCGGCCAGCGTCTCGGCGACGCCCATGTCGATCTCACCGAGGTCGGCGAGCACCGTGCTGCCGCCCTTGTTGACGAAGAGCTTGCGGGCGCGGCCGCTGTTGGCGTTGGCGGTGTCCATGATGACGACGAGGTTGACCTTGGCGTTCGAGCCGATCTTCTCCATCTGCGCGAGGTTGTCGAAGCCGTCCGACTCGAGGTTGTTGTCGGCGTTCAAGTAGACCATCACGGTCCACTCGGGTAGGTTCGGGTCGGCGACGCAGGTGCCGCTCGCCTGCGGGATGTAGCCCGCGTCGCAATCGCAGCTATACTGCGCTGGGCCATCAATCATACACTTGCCCTTGTGCGCCTCGGTGCAAGGATTCGGGTCGCACGGGTTGTCCATGCAGCCGCCGTTGTTTGGCACCTGGCCCGCCGGGCACTGGCAGGTGTAGCTCGTCCAGTCGGCGGCCGGCACGCAGTCGGCCGCGCCGCAGGGGTTGCCCGTGCAGGGGTCGGCTCTCATGCTGTAGGTGAGCGTGTAGACGCCGCCGGTCTTGTAGCTGTCGGCGAAGAGGAAGTAGGTGCCGGGTTGCAGCACGAGGTTGAGGCCGGCGGCCGAGCCACTGGCGTCGTCGTTGCAGGCGACCTGCGAGCTTGGGGTGGCGCAGGCGGTGCGCAGGTGCAGCACGCTGTCGTAGCCGGTCATGTCGAACTTGGCCTTGACGGCGGCGCTGAGCGTGAAGGTGTAGATGCGGTCGGGGGCGCCTTGTGAGACGCTCTGGCAGCCTTGGCCCGAGCCCGTGCCGTGGTCTTGGCCATTGACGTTGGTGCCGGTGACCGAGCCTGAGCCCGCGGCGAGCACGATGGCGTCGGCGCAGCTGTTGCCGGCCGTGCCCTTGGCGCAGGTGAGGTCGGCGTCGTCGCACACGGCGGCGCTGACGTCGCGCGTGCCGGCGCTGCCTGGGTCGATGGGAGCCGCATCTTGGCAGGCGCCGAGGCTCGAGGCCATCACGCCGGCCACGATGGCGCGCCATAGGTAGTTCACATTCGAGTTTGACATCATAGGTGCAATCGTCATGTGTGTCCTCACCGCTTGTATGCTGTTCGGTACCTGATCTGGTCGCCGAACGTACATGAGGCGTTGCATCATGGCTAGGGGAAAATTGCGGGGGTGATCCCGGCTATTTACATCCGGCCCGCCTCGGCCGATGCTAGCCGCCATGCTCACCTCCATGGTTTTCGCTCTGGCGCTTGGCGCCGCCTCGCCCCGCCTCACCGTGGCTGTGGCTCCTTTTACGGCAGTCGAGCCGGCGGCCGCCTTTGCTGCCGAGGGTCTCGCGCACGCTTTGACCGAGCGTCTCTACGAAGTGCCGAGCATGAACGTCGTCAGCGTGCGCCAGGTGAGCGCGGCGCTGCGCGCGATGGGCGAGAGCGGTGGCCTCGAGACCCCGGGCGCCGCCGAGCGTCTGTCGCGTGCCGTGGGCGTCGATCGCCTGGTGACGGGTCGACTCGACCGGGCGCGCGGCGAGCTGCGCTTGCAGTGGTTTGTGTTCGGGGACGAGCGCGCCAACCGCGCGGCGACCGTCAAGGCCGAGAAAGGTGCGCCCATGATGACGGGCCTCGAGCGGGCGGCGGCGACGACGCTCGCCTCGTGGCTCGCTTTGCCTGATGAGGGGGGGGCGCGCGCGGCTTTCGTGGGCGCGATGACCACCGCGAGCGATCCCGCCTGGCTCGCCTTGTTCGAGGCCGTGGCGCTCCTTGGCCCGCAGTCCTTGAGCCCGCGCTCGGCGAGCCAGAGCACGCCCCCGGCGCTCGACGCCAAGGCCCGCGCCATCGTGCGCGGTCTGCTCGGTAAGGCGCTCGCGACCGACCGCACGCTGCGCTCGGCGCACTCCTGCCTCGCGGTCATCGAGGCGCTCGAGGGCAACGACAAAGCGGCGGGCACCGAGCTTGGCGCGGCGGCGGGTGGACCGCAGCCCATGACCACGCTCGCCGCGGCGTTCGTGCACATGCGCGAGGCCAACGCCGAGCTCGCGGCGCGCGCTTACAGCGACGCCATCGCGGCCCGCCCTGGTTTCTTGCACGCGCGTGGGAGCCTCGGGCAGCTGTACAATCACGTCGGCCGTTTTCGCGAAGCGGCCGCCGTGTTTCGCGCCTACGCGCAGGCGGCGCCCCGCCAACCCTGGGCCCTCGCGCAACTCGGCTATACGTTAGCGCGGCAGAAGAAGCACGACGAAGCGCGAGCGGTCACCGAGCAAGCCTTGGCGCTCGACCCGACCTCGACGGCCTTGCAGACCGAGCTCGCGAGCCGCGCCATCGACGCCGGGCGCTTCGATGACGCGGCCGCGGTGCTCGGCAAGGTGCTCGCGGCGTGGCCGCAGGACGGCAAGGCGCTCGTGCGCGCGAGTTACGTGGAGCTCTTGCGCGGCGGTGATGAGCAGGCGGTCGTGCTCGGCAAGCGGGCGCTCGCGGTCATCGACGCCACGCGCGAGCGACAGGACGCCATGTATGCGCAGGTCAATCTGGCGCGGGCGTATGGGCACAAGGGTGACCTCGACGCGGCGGTGGCGGCGCTCGCGGCGGCGAAGGCGCTCGGGCTGCACAGCGGCGATGAGCTCGTGGCGGACGCCAAACTCGCGCAGCTCGTGGCTGATCCGCGCTATCGCGCGCTTGGATTGTAGCCTCGGCGTGCCGTCAATGCCTCGCGTGTCAAGGCGGCGATCGAGGGCGGCCTTGGCACAGCATGCAACTGCGGGTAAGAATCTGGAGTGCAGGGCAAAGCGCCCTAGCGTGAGGTTCGCGATGCGGAATCCCTCGTTCTCGTCGGTGGTCGTCGGTTCGTTGGCGGCGGTGATGATTTTGGCGGTCGGCTCGCTCGCGCATGCGGCTGCGCCCGTGTTGACGTCGACGGGCGGCCAGACGATGACCTCCATCAACGAGGACAACGTCACCAGCGCCGGTCAATTGGTGTCGGCCATCGTTGGCACGACGATCTCGGGCGGTTTCAAGGGCGTCGCGGTGTTCTCGACGTTCGAGAGCGATGGGTGCGGCAGCGGCACGTGGCAGTACAAGCTGCTCGTCGGCGACGCCTGGACGGCGTTTTCGGCGGCGGCGACGGTAGATGCGACTCAGGCGCTGCTCTTGCCGCCGACCGCCTACGTGCGCCTGCTGCCTGACACCTGGAACGGCTTTCCCGCCACGTTCGACTACTACGCTTGGGACGGTTCGACGGGCATAGCGGGCGGGCGGGGTGACGTGTCGGGAACTCTTGGCGGCACGACGGCGTTCAGCCTCGCCTCGGACACGGCGACGCTGGTGGTGTCCAATCTCAACGACCCACCCCAGCTCGACCCCATCGCCGCGCAGAGCGGCAACGAGCTCGCCCCGATGAGCTTCATCGCGACGGGCTACGACGCGGACTGCAGCGATTCGATTGCCTTCTCGCTCGACGGGTTGCCGAACACGACGGCCGTCGGCGCGGGCATCGCCCCATCGACAGGCGCTTTCTCCTGGACTCCGACCGAGGCGCAAGGACCCGGCTCCTACGTCGCCCGCGTCCGCGTCACCGACAATGGCGCAGGGGCGCTCTCGACGTACCTCGACGTCACCATCACAGTGAACGAGGTCAACCAGGCGCCCGTGCTCACCGCCCTCGCCTCGTCGTTGACGGCGGTCGACGAGGACGTCCTGACGGGCAACAACCTCGGCGCCCAAGTCCTCGGCCTCATGTCCGCCACCGATCCGGATCTGCTCCAGGTCGCCGGCATCGCTGTCTCCGCTGTCTCGAGCGCCGTAGCCGGCGGCGGGTGGCAGTATCGACCGAACGGTCAGCCTACCTGGGTCGATTTCGGCGCCGTGAGCGCCACGAGCGCGCTGCTGCTCATCAAGACCGACTGGGTACGCTTCATGCCGAACGGCACGAATGGCGGCACCTCCACCTTCAGCTTCTACGCATGGGATGGCTCGAGCGGCGTCGCCGGCACCTCGGCGAATGTCTCGACGCGCGGCGGGGCCACGCCGTATAGCGTGTTGAGCGACACGGTCAGCATCGCAGTGACGGCGGCCAACGACGCGCCCGTGCTCACGGCGCCTGCTGCGCAGAACGCGTTCAAGGCGCAGCCCTTCGTCCTCACGCTCGCGGCGGCCGACATCGACCGGCCGGCGCAGACGTTGACCTTCTCGATCGTTTCGGGTGCGCCCTCGGGCGCGCTGCTCTCAGCCGCCGGTGTGTTCACCTGGACGCCGTCGCCGGCGCAGGTCGGCAAGTCGTTCACGGTGAGCGTCAAGGTCACCGACGACGGCACGCCGCCGTTGTCTGACACCAAGTCGTTCACCATCTCGGTGGCCGAGCCGACCTACACGCCGATCGCCGTCGGCGACCTCTACGGCACGGGCGTCGACAAGCCGCTCGTCGTCGCCGACCCGGGCGTGCTCGGCAACGACTCGGATCAGGACGTGGGTGACGTGCTCACGGCCGCCATCGGGGTGCTGCCGGTCTTCGGCACGCTCGTGTTCACACCGACGGGCGGCTTCACCTACACGCCGAGCGCTGGCTACAAGGGCAACGACAGCTTCACGTATACGGTGAGCGACACCCACGGCAACCTCTCAGACGCGGCCACGGTCTCGATCGCCGTCGGCGCCGACGGTGACGTCTGCACGTCGCCGGCCGCTGCAGTGCTCGGCACCGACGCCAAGGGATCGCTTGCCGTGCTCGCCAACGATTATTCGGCCGAGAGCTGCGCCGCCGCGCCGCTCGCTGGCGCCGACGCGTTTTGGAGCATCACCGTGCCGGCCCCCGGCAAGTACAAGGTGACGCTCACGCCGAAGGACGCGGGCGCCGACCTCGCGCTCGTCGAGGTCTCGGGCTGCACGCCGAGCGTCGAGTGCGTCAGCGTCGTCAACGTGACCGGTCCCGGTCAGCCCGAAGTGCTCGGGCCTATCGATGTCGCCGGCACGACGCTGCTCGTCGCGGTCGATGCGGTAGTGACGCCCGCAGTGAGCGACTACACGTTGCGCATCGAGGCGGTCGATACGACGACGGAGCCGCCCCCCCCGGGCCCGGCGAAGGGCAAGAGTGGCTTGTGCGCCGCCTTGCCCATGAACTCCGTGGCGGTGCTCGGGCTCGGGCTCGGGCTTGTGGCACGCCTGCGGCGACGGCGGCGGTAGCGCGCCGCTCGTGTTAGCGCGGGGCGATGAGATCGACGCTCGGGAAGTACGTGCGGTAGCGCGCTGGGTCACGCGTCAGCAGGCGGTAGCCGGCGACGGCGGCGTGGGCGCCGATGTAGAAATCGGGTAGCGGCGCGTGGCGCGTGCCTCCGTGGCGGCGGTAGCGCAAGAACGCCTTGCCGGCCAGAAAGCCGGCCTCGTAGGGCAGGGGCTCGCGGCGAAACGCCTCAGCGGGCACCGCATCGTCGAGGTCCTCGATGCGCGCGAAGCCGACCGAGACCTCGGCGTAGATGACGGGGTTGATGACCAACTCGGCCTCGCTGCCGCAGGTCGCAAGGTGCTGCGTTGACCAGGCGAGCCATGACGGGTCCAGCGTGGCCACGTCGAGGATGACGTTGCTGTCGACCAGCACGGGTGTCATGGGTCGCCGCGGGTGAGCTTCATGAGCTGTGCGGTGCTCATGGTCGTGGTGGCCCGTCCCCGCAACTTCTCGACGATGCGTTCGCCGCGGGCGTTGCGAGTGCCGGGCGCGCGCCGCATCTTCACCGCGTTACCGTCGATCTCGAATACCACTTCGGTGGCAGGCAGGAGGCGAAGTCGTTCTCGAATGTCCTGAGGGATTGTGACCTGGCCCTTGGTCGTGATGCGCATGTTGGTATGACCTCTACTGGTAAGAGTATTACCGGACGGGCGGCGAGGCAAGACGCGGTCGAGCCAGGGTCGCAACTGCGGATAGGGCCCAGCCGACATTTCGAGTCGAGGAGTCGCCATTGACAACCGCCCGCCGTTGCCCCATTGTTTCGAAGCATCGAACATTCGTCCGGGTGAGAAGTTGTGCCGCTTGCGAAAGATAAACGGGCCGCCGTCGAGCTGAGCGAGACGCTGCGTGAGACGCTGGCGCTCATCCACCAGCGCTCGGTCGGTGATACCCTGGTCATCATGAACGACGCCGGCATCACCATGGCGCAGATGGTGACGCTGTTCGCGCTCGGCAAGTTCGGTGAGCATTCGGTGTGCGACATCGCCGATCGCTTGCATCTGTCGGCGGCGGCGGCGAGCCACCTCGTCGAGCGCCTGGTGGTCGCGGGACTCGTCGAGCGGGTCGAGGACGCGGGCGACCGGCGGCAGAAGCGCGTCTCGATTAGTAAGAGCGGTGAGCAGCTCATCAGCCGACTCAACCGCTCGCGCGTCCTCGAGTTCACCGTGGCGCTCGCCAAGCTCTCGCCCGCGCTGCGTGGCGTGTTGCGCGAGGTCTTGGAGAAGGTCAACTTCGAGCTACGCGGCAGCGAGCCCGGCCGGCAGCCGGTGCGCGTACACAAATCCGCGTGTCTGCGCGCCAGGGCCAAGAGAAAGGCGACACGATGAACGCTTGCGGTGCAACGTTTCGGTGGGTGCTGGCAGCGACTCTGTGCTTCGGCGTCGACGCGCGCGCCACGGAGGCGCCAGCGCTCGTGCTGACGCTGCCGCAGGCGCTCGACAAGGCGTTGGCGAAGAACCCGACGTTGCTCTCGGCTCGCGAGACCGAGGCCGCGGTCAGCTATCGCGCCAATCAGGCTCTGGCGGCGTACCTGCCGCAGGCCAATGCACTCGTGCAGTACTCGCGCTCGACCGCGAACTTCGTGCCGCGGCCGGGCCTCGACATGTCGAAGATCATCGGCGGCTTGTTGACGACGCTCGGCGCGCCGCCGGCCACGGTCGCCGCGGCCTCCTCGGGTACGGCGTCGGAGTCGATGACCTCGATGAACTCGTACACGGCGCAGGTCAACGTGAGTCAATTGCTCTACGACTTCGGCCGCGCGACGGGCACGATGGACGCAGCCAAGAGCGACGCGCAGGCGGCGGTGGCCGATGCTGATGCCGCGCGCGACGCGGTCGCCATGCTCGTCAACACCACCTTCTTCGGCGTTCTCTTGACACAGGAGCTGCAGCAGGCGGCGCAGCAGACCAAGCGCCAGATGCAGCAGCACTTGGAGCTCGCGCAGGCGCAGGTCCAAGCCGGGGCGCGGCCGCTCATCGATGTCACGCGCGCCAAGGCTGACCTCGCGAACGCGAACCTCGCGGTCTTGCGGGCGAGCAACGGCGTGGCCATCGCCAAGAGCGCGCTCAACGCGGCGATGGGCGAAGACGAGGCTGTGGCGAGCTATCGCGTCGAGCGGCCGGCGCCCGGCGCCGTGCTCGAGGTCGTCGGTGTCGAGGAGGCCGTGCGTGCGGCGCTCGCGATGCGCCCCGAGTATCGGGCTCTCGCAAGCCGCGTCGGCTCGTTGCGCGAGCTCGTCGGCGTGGCACGCGCCGGGTACTTCCCGACCCTCAACGCCGTCGGCAACGTGACCTATGCCGGCATCGAGGTCAACAACCTCGTGTACAACTGGGCGGCCGGTGTGAACCTGTCGTGGAACTTCTTCTCCGGCTTCGCGACCCACAACGCGGTCGACGAGTCGCAAGCGCGCGTACGCGCTATCGAGGCCTCACTCAAGAGCCTCGAGCTCGCCATTCGCAACGAAGTCGAGACGGCGTTTCTCTCGTATAAGGAAGCTCAGGAGAAGATGGCGCCGACCCGCGCCGCGCTCGACGCTTCGCAGCAGACGCTCGAGCTCGCCGAAGGCCGTTATAAGGCCGGAGCAGGGAGTATCGTCGAGGTCACCGACGCCGAGTCGCTCTTCACCTCGGCGCAGGCGGCCGATATCGCCGCCGCTTTCGATCTCGAAGTGGCGCGCGCCCGCCTGCAAAAAGCGATGGGACAGGTTGCCAAGACCTCTGTAGGAGCTTCACCATGAGAACATCGATCCCCGTCTTCGCCCTCATGCTCGCGGGCGCGGCGCTCGGCTCCGCCTGTCGAGGTGCTACGCAGGCGCGTGCCGACAAACCGCTCGCCGTACAGCCACTCAGCGTGACCGTCGGCGAGGTGAAGAGCGAGAAGATCGAGACCCGCGTCGATGTGACCGGGACCTTGGCCGGCTCGCAAGAGGCTCTCGTCTCGCTCGAGGTTGAGGGTCGCGTGGCCGAGATTAGCGCCGACCTTGGCGATGAGCTCCTGCGCGGCGCGGTGCTCGCGCGCGTCACCCCGGTCGAGTTCGCCTGGCGCAAAGCGCAGGCCGACGCCGACCTTGCGGCCGCCGAGGCCGACTACAAACGCCTGACCGAGATGTCCGGCAAGAACCTCATTTCGCAGCAGCAGCTCGACGAGGGTCGACGGCGCTTCGACATCAGCCGGGCCGCGGCCGATCTCGCCGACAAGAAGTACTCGGATACGAGTTTGCGCGCGCCGTTCGCCGGGTTTGTCGCTAAGCGCGTCATCAACGCCGGTGAGTACGTGCGCGTCGGCACGCCCGCGTTCACGATGGTCAACGCCAACCCGCTCAAGCTCAAGGCCGAGGTGCCCGAGCGCTTCGCGGGCGACGTGCGGGTCGGCGATGCCGTGCAGGTCTTCGTCGATGGGCGCCCGCAGCCACTCGAGGGCAAGGTCGTGCGCGTCGGACCGGCGGTGGCGCTCGATACGCGCTCCTTTGCGATCGAGGCGCGGGTCGACAATCCCGGCAACGGCGTCAAGGCCGGCACCTTCGCACGCGCCGCAATCGTGACGAGTACGCTCAGCGACGCGGTGACCATCCCCGAGAGCGCGGTCACCACCTTCGCCGGCAACCCGCGCAGCTTCGTCGTCGAGGGCGATACCGTCAAGGAGCAGCCCATCGAGTTGGCGGGCAAGTCGTTCGATCGCGTGCTCGTGGCCAAGGGCCTACACGCCGGGCAGAAGGTGGCGACGAGCAGCGTCGAGCTGCTGACCGACGGCCGCAGCGTCACCGTGCGTGATGCGGCCACGCGCTAGCGAGGGCATTCGACCATGGACGCGCTTACCCTCTTCATTCGGCGACCGGTGTTGGCCTCGATGGTCACCTTGTTGCTGCTCGTGCTCGGCTTCTTCTCCTACCGTCTGCTCGGCGTCGACCTGATGCCCAAGATCGATTTCCCGATGGTCACCGTGACCACGGTCTTGCGCGGCGCCTCGCCCGAAGAGGTCGAGTCGCAGGTGAGCAAGCCCATCGAGGAGGTAGTCAACACCATCTCCGGCATCGACGAGCTCTATGCCTATAACTTCGAGGGCGTCTCACGCGTCATCGTGCGCTTCGTACTCGAGCGCCCCATCGCCGAGGCCGTCCAAGACGTGCGCGACAAAGTGGCGACCGCCATGGCGCGACTGCCCGTAGGCACCGACCCGCCCGTCGTGTCGCGCGTCGACTTCGATTCGTTTCCGATCATGACGCTGTCCGTGTCGGCCGACCGTGATCTCAAGGAAGTCTCGGAGATCGCGCGGCTCAAGATCAAGGAGTCGATCGAGAGCGTCAATGGCGTCGGCGCCGTGTTGCCGGCGGGCGCTTGGACGCGCGCCATCAACGTCGTCGTCAGCCTCGACCGACTGCAGTCGTACGGCATCGCGATGGCCAAGTTGAAGACGGCGCTCGCTACGCAGAGCGTCGAGATCCCCTCGGGCCGTATCGACCGCGGCCCAAGCGAGCAGGTCTTGCGCACGATGGCGCGGGCGGAGACGCTCGATGACTTCGCCAACATCGTCATCACCAATCGCGGTGGCCGGCAGATCACGTTGCGTGACGTGGCGCGCATCGAAGACTCAGTCGCGGAGCCGCGCTCGCTCGCGCGGCAGTGGGACGCGGGCGACGCCGGTCGCGGTCGGCCGTCGGTGGCGCTCACCCTACAGAAACAGTCGGGCGCCAACACCATCGAGGTCGTTGATCGTGTGCTCGCGCGTCTCGCTGAGATCAAGCCGAACCTGCCGCGCGACGTGACCGTGAGTGTCATCTCCGACCAGTCGCGCTTCATCCGCGAGTCGATTCGCGAGCTCAACGTGCACCTCGTGCTCGGCGGCTTCTTGGCTGCGCTCGCCGTGCTCTTGTTCATGCGCAACGTGCGCTCGACCCTCATCGCCGCCGTCGCCATTCCGACCTCGCTCGTCGCGACCTTCACCCTGATGAAGGCGTTGAACTTCACGCTCAACAATATGTCGTTGCTCGGTCTCACCCTGGCTGTCGGTATCGTCATCGACGACGCCATTGTGGTGCTCGAGAATATCTTCCGGCACTTGGAGGAGGAGCACCAGACGCCGATGCAGGCGGCCATCGACGGTCTCAAAGAGATCGGCCTCGCGGTCATGGCGACCACCACCTCACTCGTGGTCATCTTCTTGCCCGTGGCCTTCATGCAGGGCCTGACCGGGCGTTTCTTCTACGAGTTCGGCCTCACCGTGGCCTTCGCCATCGGCGTCTCGCTCGTCATCTCGCTGACCCTGACGCCCATGCTCTCGTCGCGCTTTCTCAAAGAGGCGACGCTCGGCGCTACGTCGAAGCAGAATCGCCTCTGGCGGACCATCGAGCGCGGCTACGACTGGCTCCTCAAGTGGACGCTCGCGCATCGCCTCATCACGGTCGGCGTCGCGGTGCTCATTGTACTGTCGACGGGTCCCATCGCTGGCGCGCTAGGCAAGGACTTCTTGCCCATCGACGACCGCAGCGAGTTCCAGGTGACGCTCATCGCGCCGGCCGGCACCAGCCTCGCCGCCGCGAGCGAGCTCTTCGGCCGCGTGGAGGACGAGCTGCACAAGGTCGAGGGCGTCACGCGCACGCTCACCCAGGTCGGCAGCGCCGACACGGGAGCCGAAGATGTCACCCGTGCTTCCATCTACGTGACCATCGTCGACCTCGATGAGCGCAAGTATCCGCAGACCGCCGTGATGAAGCAGTTTCGCAAGGTCTTGCTCGGCTTCCCGGAGGTTCGCTCGGCTGTCAACGACATCGGCGGCCTGAGTGGCGGCCGCTCGCAGGCGTCATTTTCGTACACCATCACGGGCCCCGAGATTGAGCCGTTACGGCGCTACTCCGCGGCGCTCGCGGTGCGGCTCAAGCAGACCCGCGGCTTCGTCGACGTCGACACGTCGCTCGCGGCGCGGCAGCCCGAGGTCGACGTGCGCTTCGATCGTTCGCGCGCCGGCGACGTCGGCATCAGCGCGGCCGATCTGGCGATGAGTTTGCGCACGATGGTCGGGGGCGAGATCGTCACCAAGTTTCGCGAAGGGGTCGAGCAGTACGACGTGTGGCTGCGCCTCGCGGCTCCCGATCGCGATCGCGCCTCCACGGTGGCGCGTCTGCCGCTCATGACGGCGAGCGGCGCCGCGGTGCAGGTTGGCCAGATTGCGGCGTTGAGTGAGGCCTTTGGGCCGACCGAGATCGATCGTTACAATCGCCAGCGCTTCGTCGCGGTCACCGCCAATCTCGATGGCCTCGACGCCGGTCGCGCCAACGCCGAGGCCGATCGCATCGTGAAGGAAGAGCTGCACATGCCGCCCGCCTATCAGGGCGTGTCGCTCGGCCGCGCCAAGATGATGGCCGAGACGATGCGCAACATGGGTCTCGCCTTCTTGCTCGCCTTCATCTTCATGTACATCGTGCTCGCCGCGCAGTTCGAGAGCTTCTTGCACCCGGTGACGATCCTCCTGTCGTTGCCGCTCACCTTGCCGTTCGCGCTGCTCTCGCTGCTCATCATGGGTGAGAGCATCAACCTCTACAGCATCCTCGGCGTCTTTATGCTCTTCGGCATCGTCAAGAAGAACGGCATCTTGCAGATCGACTACACCAACACGCTGCGGGCGCGCGGCAAGGGTCTGATTGAGGCTTTGCTCGAGGCCAACCACGCTCGCTTGCGCCCGATCTTGATGACTACCTTGACGCTCATCGCCGGCATGACTCCGATCGCGCTCGGTCAGGGCCCGGGCGCGGCGGCGCGCGCGTCGCTCGCCAAGGTCATCATCGGCGGTCAGGCGCTCTCGCTCGTGATTACGCTCGTCATCGTGCCGGTCGCCTACTCGGGCTTCGAGGGCGCGAAGGCGCGCCTCGGTCGGTGGCGGATGCGCACGAGGGACGCGGCGGCGCGCATCGCCGCCTGACATCGACGCGCACGCGTCAAAGGCCGACGAGAACTCGAAGGCGCACGTGCGCGTGGGGATTGCAATTGTGCGTGCGCGCCAGTATGCGACTGCGCGAAGGAGTCCTCGCACGTGACCCAAGAGCAAATTGCAGCGCAGCCCTCTGTTGAGACGCCCGCGGTCGGTGAGACAACCGGGGCCAGTGAGACGCCCACGGTCAAAGGCAATGGCCGGGCCGGCGCCGCCGACGTGGAATTCGAACTCGCTCGTCTCGTCGAGCTCGCCACGAAGTACCCGGAGATTGGGCCGCCGCTCGCCGAGCTCGCCTTCAAGCTCGCAGAGACCGAGCTCGGCAATCGCATCGTCCGCATGGGGCTCGAGCGCGGCGTGCGCGGCCTCGAATACTTCTTCGTCGCGGCCAATGTAGCGCGCCGCGAAGGGCGGGCGCACGACGTACTGCAATTCGCCAACGACGCTGTGCGTGCCTTCGCCGACGCCGAGGATAAGGACCTCGCCGAGGATGACGGCTCGCGCTTGTTGCACCTCGTGCGCTTGGCGTTCGCTACCCTGTTGTTCGACGTCAAGGACGCGGCCGCCGATAAGGGCTTCGTCGCGGCGCTCACGGCCGATATGCCTCGCCTCGAGGGGCGGCTCGGCAATGACCCGTTCTATCGCTCGCTGCTCGCCCAAACCCTGTGGTACGCCGACAAGCAGAAGAGCGAGGAGGAGTGGGAGCGCGCCGTGGCGCTTGGTGACGGCGAGCTCGCTTGGAACGCGCGCGGCACGTGGTACAAGGAGGCCGAGCACGACTTCGAGAAGGCCTGCCGGGCCTACCGGGACGGCCTCGGCAAAGTTCCGCGCAGCGCGCTGTTGCACCACAACTTGGCCCAGGTGATGCTCGAGGAGAGCGAACGCACGGGTGAGGCCGAGGTCAAGCGCAAGCTGTTGCGCGAGGCCGACGAACTCCTGCGGGCAGCGCTGCGCGAGGATGCGCCGAAGGGCCTGCGGCGGCACATCTATTCGACCCGCGACCGCCTGCAAGCAGCCCGCTCGAAGTTGCCGCCCCGCGAGGCCGGTGCGGCCGAAGAGCCCGCAACGGCGGCGGAGCCCGTGCAGTTGCCGAACGTGGGTGATGTCGTGCACGGCCGGGTTGTCTCGCTTACGGCCTATGGTGCCTTCTTGTCGGTGCCCGGTCGTGGGGTCGGCCTGTTGCACAAGTCGGAGATGGCGCATGAGAACATCGGCGACCCGGCGAGCATCTACAAAGTGGGTGACGATATCGAGGTGAAGGTCCTCGATGTGCAGGTGCAGGACGGCTCGCGCACGCGCATTGGCCTATCGAAGAAGGCGCTCACGCCAGCGCCGCCGAAGCCCGAACGCGTGGCCGGGGCGCAAGCGCCGCGTGACGGTGAGGCGCGTGCGGCCGGTGGTCGCGGGCAGGGTGAGCGCGGCCGGGGACCGCGTGGCAACGGGGGCGGGCAACGCGATCGACGCGGCGGTGCTGCCGCGGGCGCCGGTCGCGGAGGCGGAGGCGGAGGCGGAGGGGCGAGCCGCGGCGCTGGCGGCGGCGGTGGTGGCGCGGGACGCTCCGAGCACAGCGGCCGCAGCGAGCGGTACGATCGCAATGACCAGCGACCGACCCGTCTCGTGAGCGGCGATTCACCGCGACGCGATGGCGACAAGGTGCTCGACGCCAAGCTCGCGAGCCTCGGCGAGATGTTGCTCGCTAAGATGCGCGAGCCGGAGACGAAGTCGTAGGACGACACTCGGGGCGGGCGGCAGTTCGCTCGGCGGCTGCGATACCGGATGGCCTTGGCTGCGGCCGGCTCTTGACGCGTGCGCATCGCGGTGATCTCGACGCGCCAGCGCCAGCG
>Ga0315268_10002212_pt1 | contig 22139 bp, 17 predicted proteins | sample C1_top_MG_FD_204535 | JGI IMG/M metagenome (GOLD analysis project Ga0315268, IMG submission 204535) | Sediment microbial communities from Yellowstone Lake, YNP, Wyoming, USA - C1_top | ecosystem: Environmental > Aquatic > Freshwater > Lake > Sediment | place: USA: Wyoming | collected 2017-08-01 | reverse complement strand
TCACCCGCGACGACCTGGCCAAGCTCGTTGAGCGCCTTAATGTCAAGCCCTGGCCCGCGGCAGCTTCAGCACTCTGAGAATACGTTAGCGAATTTATGAAGTGGACTACTTAGGCGCCAGACCATCCAAAAGCGCCGGCAAGCCGCCGCAGTCCAAGACGCTTCGCGCATATCCACCCAACCGTCATTTTCTGGTCAGCCGCCATCCCGCCAGCGGCGGCGAGCGGCGCGGCAACCCAGCCACCCTGCTGCCGCCAGCACCCCAAGCGTAATCGTGGACGGCTCAGGAACGAGGGCGATGACCTGGGCGCCGAAATTGGCCGGTGGATGACCGCCGAAACTATACAAGCCCCACTGCCCGTCCACTAATTTCCAGAAGTCAGGGTAGCTGCCGATAATGGTCTTTCCCATGTAGGGCGGCAATTCCGCTCCGACCGTGGGCGGGTCGTAGATCATTAGCCCTGCTCGGTCACCCGGCACCTGTGTCAGCCCGACGAACTGCACCGTATAAGTGAACGTGTTCGGAACCAGGAGCTTGGGGATGAGCAGTGGGATGGTGTTTACGTTAGTGCTGATCGCCAGGAAACCGCTGTCGTAGAGCACTGTGCCCGGCTCGAGGTATTTGGGGTATGGAGGATACGGCTGCCCATCCTGGGCGTAGATGCGAAAGCGGACCTTTTCGTCGCCCGAGGGGACGAAATCGCCAAAGTACTCGAACAGGAAAGCCACCACCAGCCGGGCCGTGCCAGCGAGCGAAATCTCGTCCCCGTATTCATTGGTTGAGGCAAGGAACGTTCCTTGGTAGTTGGCGGGGGTCGTGTTGTCGTAAACGATGTCGGCCCTTGCCCCCAAAACGACCGCCAGCCCCGCCAGCAGGCCCGCTATTTTCCACCTCAGTTCAGATTTGACTTCCACAGCAGTGAATCGGTTGCGTCTCGTGCTGAAGGACACGCGCTGCCCCCCCGGGCGGTGTTCCTCCCGCGAGTGGTACCCCGGCTAGGACTCGAACCTAGAACCAATTGATTAAGAGTCAACTGCTCTGCCAATTGAGCTACCGAGGCGCTAAATCAACAGCGTCAACGGCTCTATCAATAGCGCGCTTGGTCTGGCTTGTCAAGCTTCGGCCGCGCCAGCCGGCGCGCCCTGCCGAAAACAAAACGAGGTTGGCTGGCGCCAACCTCGTCTCGTCGGCTTACTTCTTCCCAGCCCGCCAGCCGCTTAGTAGTCCATGTCGCCGCCCATGCCCCCGTGATGGCCCGGCCCTTGAGCTTTCTTCTCTTTCTCCGGGATTTCGGTCACGAGGCACTCGGTGGTCAGCAGCAAACCGGCGATGGAGGCCGCGTTCTGCAGGGCCGTGCGGGTCACCTTCTTGGGGTCAACCACACCCGCCTTGACCAGGTCTTCATAGACGTTGGTGCTGACGTTGTAGCCCTCGTTCCCAGTGCGGCGCTTGACTTCTTCGACCACGACCGAGCCTTCCACGCCGGCGTTGTTGGCCAGTTCGCGGGTCGGGAACTCAACCGCGCGCTTGACAATGTCCAGGCCGATCTTCTCGTCGCCGGTCAACTCCAGCTTGTCCAGGGCCGGCAGGCAACGCAACAGCGCCACGCCGCCGCCCGCGACAATGCCTTCCTCAACGGCGGCCCGGGTGGCGTGCAGGGCGTCTTCGACGCGGGCTTTCTTTTCCTTCATCTCGGTCTCGGTGGCCGCGCCGACGTTGATGACCGCCACGCCGCCGGCCAGTTTGGCCAGGCGCTCCTGGAGCTTCTCGCGGTCGTAATCGGAGGTGGTCTCCTCGATCGCGCGCCGGATTTGGTTAATGCGGCCCTGGATTTCGGACGGCTTGCCGCCGCCTTCCACGATGGTCGTGTTTTCCTTGTCTATCACGATGGACTTGGCGCGGCCGAGGTCATCAATCTGGAGGTTCTCGAGCTTGATGCCCAGGTCCTCGGTGATGCACTTGCCGCCGGTGAGGATGGCGATGTCCTCGAGCATGGCCTTGCGGCGGTCGCCGAAGCCAGGGGCCTTGACGGCGCAGCAACTGATCGTGCCCCGGAGCTTGTTGACCACCAAGGTGGCCAGCGCCTCGCCTTCGACTTCCTCGGCGATGATTAGCAACGGCTTGCCCACCTTGGCGATCTTCTCCAGGATGGGCAGCAGGTCCTTGAGGCTGCTGATCTTCTTTTCGTTGATCAGCACGTAAGCCTCTTCCAGCTTGCACTCCATCGTCTCGGCGTTGGTCACAAAATAGGGCGACAGATAGCCCTTGTCGAACTGCATGCCTTCGACCACTTCGAGGGTGGTCTCGATGGACTTGGCTTCCTCAACCGTGATCGTGCCGTCCTTGCCCACCTTATCCATCGCGTCGGCGATGATCTCGCCAATGGTGGTGTCCCAGTTGGCCGACACGGTGGCGACCTGCTTGATTTCTTCTTTGTCCTGAACCTTCTTGGTGGCCTCGTTGAGCTGCGCCACAATGGTTTCGACGGCCTTTTGCACGCCGCGTTGGATGCCGATGGGATTGGCCCCGGAGGTGACGAACTTCAGGCCTTCCCCATAGATCGCCTCGGCCAGGATCGTCGCGGTCGTCGTGCCGTCGCCGGCCTCATCGCTGGTCTTGCTGGCCACTTCGCGCACCATCTGGGCGCCCATGTTTTCAAAGGGGTCTTCCAGTTCGATTTCCTTGGCGACCGTCACGCCGTCCTTGGTGACCGTCGGGGAGCCGAACTTCTTGTCCAGCACCACGTTGCGGCCCTTGGGTCCGAGCGTGGCGGTAACCGCCTTGGAAAGCTTGGCTACGCCCTTGAGCACCGCCTGCCGGGCGGCCTCGCTGAAAATGAGTTGTTTTGCTGCCATAATGACTGTGTGCTTTTGAGTTGGGGAGTGGTTTACTTGGTTTTGCCGGGGGCTGGTTCGGCAGCCTCCTCGGTGATGGCCAGGAGGTCGTCGGAGCTCAGGATTTTGTAGTCCTTTTCGTCCAACTTGATCTCAGTGCCGCCGTATTTGCTGATGAGCACCCGGTCGCCAACCTTCACTTCGAACTTCACCTTCGTGCCCTTCTCGGTGGTCTTGCCAGTGCCCAGCGCGCGAACGACGGCCTCGGTCGGTTTCTCCTTGGCGGAGTCAGGGATAATGATCCCGCCCTTGCGGATTTCCTTCTCTTCGACCGGTTCAACCAACACCCGGTCGCCGAGCGGTTTGACTTTGATTGCCATACTTGACTTTGTGCTTTTGTTGTTGCTTGGTTTGATCACTGAATCAAATCCCGCCGCACCCGCTGCGGGAAAATCCGTGCCCACGCTTAGCGGTCATCCACGACCTCGGCGTCAATAATCGGGCCTTCGGCCTTCTTGCCCGCCGTCTCGGCCTGGTCGCCGCCGGCCTCGGTTGGGCCGCCGGGGGCCTTGCCGGCCTTGGTTGGGCCGCCGGGGGCCTTGCCGGCCTTGGCCCGCTCCGCCGCCGCTCTGTAAAGTTCGCCCGAAACCGCCTGCCAGGCTTCGTTGAGCCTTTCGCTGGCCGACTTGACGGCGGCGGTGTCGCTGCCCTTGAGCGCCGCTTTGACCTCGCTGACGGCTTTTTCGATCTTAGCCTTGTCGCTGCCGCTGATCTTGTCGGCGTTTTCCTTGAGCATTTTCTCGGAACGATAGACCGCGCCGTCGGCCTCGTTGCGGAGTTCGATTTCCTCGCGCTTGCGGCGGTCATCGTCGGCGTGGGCCTCGGCGTCTTTGCGCAGGCGCTCCACTTCGTCTTTGCTCAGCCCGGGGGCGGTGATGGTGATTTTCTGCTCCTTGCCGGTGCCGAGGTCTTTGGCGCTCACGTGCACAATGCCGTTGGCGTCAATGTCAAAGCTCACCTCGATCTGCGGCACGCCGCGCGGGGCGGGCGGAATGTCCGTCAGATGGAACCGGCCAATCGTCTTGTTATCCCGCGCCAGCGAGCGTTCGCCCTGCAGTACGTGAATCTCCACCGCCGGCTGGTTGTCTGAGGCCGTGGAGAAAATCTCCGATTTGCGCGTAGGAATAGTGGTGTTGCGCTCGATCAGGCGCGTGAACACCCCGCCCAGCGTTTCGATGCCCAGCGACAGCGGCGTCACGTCCAGCAACAGCACGTCCTTGACCTCGCCCTTAAGCACGCCCCCCTGGATGGCCGCGCCCACCGCCACGACCTCGTCGGGGTTCACTCCTTGGTGCGGCGGCTTGTTGACCAGCGAGTGGGCCGTCTCCACCACGCGCGGCATGCGCGTCATGCCCCCGACGAGCACGAATTCGTCAATTTCCTCGGCCTTCGTCTTCGCGTCCCGGAGGCAGTTGTGCACCGGCCCAACGGTGCGCTCGAACAAGTCGTCGCACAATTGCTCCATCTTGGCCCGCGTCAGCTTCATGCTGATGTGCTTGGGCCCGGTGGCGTCGGCGGTGATGAACGGCAAATTGATCTCGAATTGCTGAGCGCTGGACAACGCGATCTTGGCCTTTTCCGCCTCCTCTTTGATCCGCTGGAGGGCGTCTGGCTGCCGGCGCAGGTCCATGTTGTGCTCGCGTTTGAACTCGTCCAGGATCCAGTCCATGATCCGCGCGTCCCAGTCGTCGCCGCCCAGGTGTGTATTGCCGTTGGTGGCCTTGACTTCGAAGACGCCCTCGCCAATCTCCAGCACGGAGATGTCGAACGTGCCGCCGCCAAGGTCATAAACGGCAATCTTCTCGTCCTTCTTCTTGTCCAAGCCGTAGGCCAGGGACGCGGCGGTCGGTTCGTTGATGATGCGCAAGACCTCCAGGCCGGCGATCCGCCCGGCGTCTTTGGTGGCCTGGCGCTGGGAGTCATTGAAATAGGCCGGCACCGTGATCACGGCCTGAGTGATTTTCTCGCCCAGCCGCATCTCCGCGTCCGCCCTCATTTTGCCTAGGATCATCGCTGAGATTTCCGGCGGACTGAACTGCTTGGCTTGGCCTTCGACCTCCACCTCGACGGCGGCGTCCCCGTTGGCTGCGCGCACCACCCTGTAGGGCACCCGCTTGATTTCCTCCTGCACCTCGTCGAACTTGCGGCCCATGAACCGCTTGATCGAATAGACGGTGTTGCGTGCGTTGGTGACAGCTTGGCGCTTGGCCGCATCCCCGACCAGCCGCTCTCCCGACTTGGCAAACGCGACCACCGACGGGGTGGTCCGCTTGCCCTCCGAATTCTCCAGGACCACCGGTTCGCCGCCTTCCATCACCGCCATGCAGGAATTGGTGGTCCCCAAGTCAATGCCAATAACCTTTGCCATAGAATCGCGCGAGATTCGTGGCTCTATCTGAGCAACAGCAGTGCCAGCTCCCAAGGCCCACGCCTAACCCATTGCCGCCCAAATGGTTGCTCCGAAAATGCTGCTCGATAGACAACCTTTGGACCCCGATAGTTGCGCCACAATGTCGCACTTCAAGGCTCGCCCAGAGTCGTTTTGACTCGCAGAAGATAAGCAGGCGATAACCGCCTACGACGCATCGCTTGGTGCTGGCAGACGGCAGGTTGAGGCAGCAGATTGAGGACCTGGCCCATCCGAGGCACGCGGTCGAAAAGCTCTTCACTGTTCACCCGGAAGCGACGTTTGCCCAACCTTCCGAAGTTACTAGAGTTGTTGAAACGTGACCGCTTGGTAGAGCTTTCTTGACACGTTGCCCGAGACAGAATCCGTGAAGTGGGTTGGACGATTCCAATCCTGGGGCTTGACAACGGGAGGCCGCGGCAAGTAGTGTCGCGCCCCGCGAGCAACGAACCGGAGGACCCAGACAATGGCTTCGTGCCCCCAATGCCCTTCGGTTCAAACTTGGGCGAGAAAGGTCAGCAGAGACCGACTTAAGGGCGACAAAGCTGGTCCTCCAAACGGGGATCACCTCACTGTCCACAACTGGCGGGCACAGGTGTGAGCACCGGCGATCCTCGGGTGAGAGTGCCCCTGGGTTTGTTGGCCCTCGGCGCGCAGCGTGTGATTAGACCAAACGTAACTCCATGAAGACACCTAATCCGATGAAGACACAAACTCTCTTGGTGCCTGCCTTGACATTGGCGGTGGTTCTGCTTTTCGGCGCGGAGCTGCTCGGGGCTGAGCCTCTGGGCACGGCATTCACGTATCAGGGACAACTGACCGAAGCTGGCGCGCCGGCGACGGGTCACTACGATTTACAATTCACGCTTTACGACGCGTCCAGCGGCGGGACCCAGGTGGGCCCGCGGCTCAGCACTAATGCGCTCGCGGTAAGCGAAGGGCTCTTCAGCGTAAGTCTGGACTTTGGCGCGGGCGTCTTCACCGGCAATGCCCGGTGGCTGGAGATTGGCGTGCGCACCAATGGCGGGAGCGCCTTCACGGTGCTGCTCCCGCGCCAAGCGGTCAACCCGGCGCCTTATGCGCTTTACGCGCTGACCCCTGCTGGGCCGCAAGGGCCCAAGGGTGACACTGGGGCAACTGGCGCTGCCGGCGCGCAAGGCCCGCGGGGGTTGACGTGGCGCGGAGTCTGGAACAGCAGCAGCAATTACGTGGCGGATGATGCGGTACAGAACAATGGTTCGGCGTGGCTGGCCAAGCGGGCCAACAACAACGTCACGCCCACCGAAGGTGCGGACTGGGGATTGCTCGCGCAGAAAGGCGACACGGGGCCGCAGGGCGTGCAAGGGGCAACCGGGCCGCAAGGCATCCAGGGGCTGACGGGCGCGACGGGACCGCAAGGGCCAAAGGGTGACACCGGGGCCACTGGCCCGCAAGGGCCTCAGGGGCTGACCGGGGCGACGGGAGCGACGGGGGCCCAGGGGCCGCAAGGGCCGCGGGGGTTAACGTGGCGCGGGGTCTGGAACAGCAGCAGCAATTACGTGGCGGATGATGCGGTACAGAACAATGGTTCGGCGTGGCTGGCCAAGCGGGCCAACAACAATGTCGCGCCTACCGAAGGTGCGGACTGGGGATTGCTCGCGCAGAAAGGCGACACGGGACCGCAGGGCGTGCAAGGGGCAACCGGGCCGCAAGGCATCCAGGGTCTGACGGGGGCCACCGGACTGCAAGGGCCCAAGGGTGACACCGGCGACACTGGCGCTACCGGCGCGCAAGGACCGCAGGGGCCACAGGGCCCGCGCGGTTTGACGTGGCGCGGGGTTTGGAACAGCAGCAGCAATTACGTGGCCGATGATGCCGTGCAGGACAGCGGTTCGGCGTGGCTGGCCAAGCGGGCGAACAACAACGTCACGCCCACTGAAGGTGCGGACTGGGGATTGCTCGCGCAGAAAGGCGACACTGGGCCGCAAGGGCCGCAGGGAGTGCAGGGGCCGCAAGGGGTGCAGGGGCCACAAGGCATCCAGGGTCTGACGGGGGCCACCGGACTGCAAGGGCCCAAGGGTGACACCGGCGACACTGGCGCTACCGGCGCGCAAGGCCCGCAAGGACCGCAAGGCCCGCCGGGACCTAATACCAGCACCAATAACACGTTTTATATCGGCTCCGATCAGAACGGCTCCCAATCTGGCTCCAGCCTGGCGCTGGGAACCGATAACCAACCCATCCTGACGCTCCTGGAAGGCGGCTATGTGGGTATCGGCACGACCACCCCCACCAACAGCCTGGAGGTCGTGGGGACGGTGCGCGCGACGACCTTCGAGGGTAGTGCGGCCGGGCTGACGGGCATCCCGCCTGCGGGCTTGTCTGCGGGCACGGTCAGCAGCAGTCTGGTGTTCAACAATCCGGCCAATCAATTCGCCGGCAGTTTCGACGGCCAATTGCAGAAGTTGGACGTGGCGGAACAGGGCGTAGCCACCGTGCGCGCCTTTGACCTGTGGTTCGGGCACTCGACTCGGCGCGGAGCGCCGGGGCGGGCATTGGTGGACAACACCGACGCGTTGGCGCTGAACTTCGATAGGGACTGGCCGTACCTGGAGCTTTTCGGGCAAGTGGTGGTGGACCCGTGGAGCCAGAACACCAACGGTGGGCTAAGCCAGGCCATTTTGTTTGGTGGCCGGGGCAGTGGCGAGGGCATCGCCTCCAAACGCAGCGAAGGTGGGAACCAGTGGGGGCTGGATTTCTACACCTTTTACCAGCCGCGCCTCTCCATCGCCAACAACGGAAGGATCGGCATCGGCATCGGGACCAACCAACCCGCGACGCAGCTTGACGTGGCTGGCAACGCGCAATTCGCCGACGATGTGCGCATTGGCTACGTGAGCGGCGGCGATCCGGGCTCTGCCGGATACGGCAGGCGGCTCGATTTTTCGGGCGGGCCGAACCTCATCTCTGACTCGGACTCGGAGAATACCGATCCGCTCTGGCTGGCGCGCTACAACACCGACGCCAACGTAACCGAGTTGCGCCTCAACGTTGGCGATGATTTTGGCGAAGGCGGCTCCGCTCCCGATAGCTTCGTGGTTGGGGTCACCGATTACCATGACGGGAACTGGAAGCCGTTGTTTACGCTTTCCTCCTGGGGGAACGTCGCCTTCGGGAGCACCAACCAAGCCGCGACGGTGGAGGTGACGGGCACGGTGAGCGCCGACACGGTGCAGGTCGGCGGGCTGGTGCTGACCAACAGCGGCGGCGCGCTATGGGTCAACGGGCAGGGCATCACCCCTGCCGGCACCGCCTGGAACCTCACCGGCAACGCCGGCACGGCGCCAAGCACCCATTTCCTGGGCACGACCGACAACAACGCGCTGGTGCTTCGGGCGAACAATTACATCGGCTGGCGCCTGGTGCCATACAGTGTGAATCCGTACGGCGAGGATTGGTTTTTCGGCGCAAATGTGGTCGGGGGCTACGAGGGAAACTGGGTGGATGGCGTGGGCGCAACTGTAGGTGGTGGGGGTGGATATGGCCCATGGGGTGAAAGCATCTACGAATTCATAAACCAAGCGGCTGCCGACCTCGCAACTGTGGCGGGAGGCGGAGCAAACTATGCCGGCGGTGGTGGTGCAAGCGTCGGTGGAGGTGTTTTCAATTACACTTCCGGGAGGGGTGCGACCGTCGCTGGAGGCGAGAACAACTCGGCCTCTGGTATCACGTCAGCCATTGGCGGAGGGGCGTACAACTCTATCGGGGTCGCTTCGCGGTCAACCATCGCCGGCGGCATTTACAACGCTATCGGGGATTATGCTAATAGTTCAACCATCGGCGGGGGCTACCAGAACTCGATCCAGACCAGCGCCTACTCCTCAACCATCGGCGGGGGCTACCAGAACTCGATCCAGACCAGCGCCTATGAGTCAACCATCGGCGGGGGCTACCTGAACTCGATCCAGACCAACGCCTCGTACTCAACCATCGGTGGGGGCCTGGTAAACACGATCCAGACCAGCGCCTATGAGTCAAGCATCGGCGGGGGCTATTACAACACGATCCAGACAAGCGCCTGTGAGTCAAGCATCGGCGGGGGCAGCGGGAACACCATCCAAACGAACGTCTCGAACGGAACCATCGCTGGGGGCGCCAACAATTGTATCGAGGCCAACGCCAGCTTCTCCACCATCGGCGGGGGGTACTGGAACACCAACACCGGGGGTTATGCGACCATACCCGGAGGCTGGCGCAACTCGGCCGCGAACTATGCCTTTGCGGCGGGCTATCGCGCCAGAGCCAAGGACACCGGGTCATTTGTCTGGGGAGATTCCACCGATGCGGATATTTCCTCCACCAACGCCAACTCTGTGACCTTCCGCGCGGTCGGAGGGTACCGCCTCTTCTCCAGCGCCGGATTAACCAACGGCGTATCATTGGCGGCTGGGGGCGGTTCGTGGACAAGCATGAGCGACCGCAATGCCAAAGAGAATTTCCAGCCGGTGGACCGGCTGGAGGTCTTGGAAAAGGTCGCGGCTTTGCCGGTGAGTTCGTGGAACTACAAGAGCCAGGATGCTTCGGTGCGCCATCTGGGGCCTACCGCCCAGGATTTCCGCGCCGCCTTCGGCCTGGGCGAAACCCAACTGGGCATTACCAGCATTGACGCCGATGGGGTGGCGCTGGCGGCGATCCAAGGGCTGAACCAGAAGCTGACCGAACAGCTTAAGGCCAAGGACGCCCGCATCAGCGCGCTGGAGCAAGACGTGGGCGAGCTGAAGGCCCTGGTGCGCTCCTTGGCCGGCCAACTCAAAGGAGGTGGACAATGAAGGCCTTCCGGACTCACTTGCTACGGCCGTTTCTTCGCCGGCTCGCCCGCACGAGTGGGCTGGCCAGAACATGGGTCTGCGTGGCGCTGACAATGTTGGGATTGGCGGTGGTTCTGGTGGGGGCGCCGCCGCAGTTCGCGGTGGATTGGTCGGTGGTTGCCGGCGGGGGTGGCACCAGCGCCGGTGGGGTCTATGCCGTGAGCGGCACCATCAGCCAGCCCGGCGCCAGCACGGTAAGTGGTGGCGACTTTACCTTGGTGGGCGGCTTCTGGGGCGTGATCGCTGCCGTGCAAGCGCCGGGTGCGCCCACGCTGTCGGCCGCGCTCACCGCCCAGAACACGGTGCTGGTCCTGTGGCCGGCGCCGGCGGTTGGCTGGCGGCTCCAGGCGACGGAAAATCTCCTGAACGAGGGCGCCGTTTGGACGGAGATTCCTCCGCCTTACCAGACCAACGCGGCGAACATGATATTCTTCACCGAACCTGCGCCCGAGGGCAACAAGTTCTACCGGCTGCACAAGCCCTGAAAATGGCATGGGGCAGGGCGGAACTTCCGCTCTGGCCATGCTTTGGGCGGCGACTGGCTGGCGCGAAGCGTTTGGAGTGCGGGAGCTTGCTCCCGCTTTCGCGCGCCTCCGAACATCCAAAAGCGCCGGCAAGCCGGCGCTCCGGCTTTCCTGAATTGGCCTCGCGCCACGCGCACATTGGGCTTGATTCGGCGGCGGATTCGCCTAAATGAAGCCGGCTGCGATTCAACGCCATGATCCAATACCACCAATTGCTGCGCCTGGTGCTGGCAGAAGGCAAGTTCAAGGCCGACCGCACGGGCACGGGCACTTACGCCGTGTTCGGCGCGCAGGCCCGCTTTCCCCTGGCCGACGGCTTCCCGCTCGTCACCACCAAGAAGCTCCACCTCAAGTCCATCATCCACGAACTGCTTTGGTTCTTGCGGGGTGACACCAACGTCAACTACCTGCACGAGCACGGCGTGAGCATCTGGGACGAGTGGGCCGACGCGGCAGGGAACCTGGGCCGCATCTATGGCGCCCAGTGGTGCGATTGGCGGACGTGCGACGGACGATCCATCAACCAGATTGACGAGGTTATCGCCCAGCTCAAGGCCAACCCGGACAGCCGCCGCCTGATCGTCACCGCCTGGAACCCAGGTGAACTGGACCAGATGGCCCTGCCCCCCTGCCACACCCTGTTCCAATTCTCCGTGCTGGAAGGTGAACTCAGTTGCCAACTCTACCAGCGCAGCGCCGACTTGTTCCTGGGCGTGCCCTTTAACATCGCCTCCTATGCCTTGCTGACCCTGATGGTGGCCCAGGTTTGCGGGCTGAGGCCAGGCGCATTCGTCCACACCTTTGGCGACCTCCACCTTTACGCCAACCACCTCGAACAGGCCAAGCTCTTGCTCTCGCGCGCGCCCCGCCCGCTGCCCCGGATGATCCTCAACCCGGCCGTGCAGAACATCCATGACTTCAAGTATGAGGATTTCAAGCTGGTGGGCTATGAGCCTTACCCGGCCATCAAGGCGCCGATTGCAGTTTAGCTGCGGCCTCGGTCGCTTTATGGGATTGCCAGATCGGACACCTTGTGAAATACTGGTTGCATGAGTGAGCGCGAATTGGTGCTGCGGGCCGTGGGCCAAATGCCTGAACAGGCCTCGATGGCAGAGATCCTCGATGAATTAGCCTTGTTGGCCGCCGTCAACGAGGGTTTGGCTCAGAGCGAGCGCGGCGAGGGTGTCGCCCACCAAGAGGTGGCCAAGATGCTTGACCAATGGATTACAAAGTGATCTGGTCGCCCCGGGGCATTGCTTGCCTGAGAGAGTTGGTCCAGTACATCGCCAAGCATAACCCTGCGGGCGCCCGAAAAATCGGCGAAGCGATCTTGGAGAAAGTGGGCCTCTTGGAGCAGTGGCCGCGGATCGGCAAGGTTTTTCGCCGGTGTGGCCGAGAGGATACTCGCGAGATCCTCGGTTCGCCCCTATCGCATCATCTATCACGTCAAGGACTGGAATCGAACCGTGACCGTTCTGGCAGTCTGGCATGGTGCTCGGCAGGAACCGGAGCTGGACGAGAATGAACTGCGCTGAAGCCAAGGGCCATCTCATCGCCGTGTCCAAACCGCAGGTCTCGTACCGCATCAACCACCGGCGGCTGGTTCCGCGGGCCAGCGAACGCCGCAGCAAGATGATTGCCTTCGGCTACTACGGCGGCAAGTTCGCCCACTTGGATTTCATTCTGCCCCTGCTGCCCACCCACTTTGACCACTTTTGCGAGCCGTTCGGCGGCTCGGCGGCGGTGCTGATCAACCGCCCGCCGGCGCCGCTGGAAACCTACAATGACCTTGATTCGGAAGTGGCGAACTTTTTTGAGTGTCTCCGAGATCGCGGCGATGAGCTGGCAAGCAGCACTCCTTCCTTGAGCACAGTCGCAAAGAAATGGTCTCCCACGGCCTTTTTCTCCTCGAGCCTGGACGGCGTGATGGGGATGAGCGTAAACGCCGGGCAGGTTTGGATGTCCCACAGGACGCGCCTGAACTTTGCCGCCGCCTCGAACTGCCGCTCCGCGCCGTCGCTCACCAAGCACAAGTCCACGTCGCTGTCGCGGCGGGCTTCGCCGCGCGCGTGGGAACCGAAGAGGATCGCCCGGCGCAACGGCAGGGCGCGATCCATCGCCTCCAGGCACCGCGCCAGCGTCTCCCGCTGCGGCTGCAACGAGGGCGGCAAGTTTTCCAGCAGCAATTTCACCCGGCGGAACGTAGCCCCAGCCGTGTGTTTTGGCAAGCCTGCACTCGCCACTTCTGGATTCAGCCGACGGGCTTATCCGTGTTCCATCCGTGGCTCAAGAACCTTTTCAACTCAGTCCTGGGCGAACGCCCGTCCACGCAAGCCGTCCCAGAGCAGGTAGAACAAGAACAGGCTGTTGTATTTGAGGTAGCGGCCGAGCAGGCGGCGCGGCTCTGAGGCCAAGCGGAACAGCCATCCCAGGCCGGCTTTTTGCAGCCAAAGCGGCGCGTCGGGCTTGGTGCCCGCGTTCACATCAAAGGCGTAGCCCGCCAAAAAGATGACGCCGCGGCGCAACGCGGATTTATGGCGATACGACCACGCTTGCTGCTTGGGCGTGCCCAGGCCGATCCAGATGAAATCCGGGGACAAGGCGTTGAGGTCTTCGATGATGGCGGCCTCCTCGTCCGGGCGAAAATACCCATGGTGCGCGCCGACGACCCGGAGATTCGGGTTTAATGCGTGGAGCGCCGATTGCAGCCGGGCCAGACAATCCTCCGAGCCGCCCAGGAAGTAGTGGGTCAATGGCGCAGGCGAGGCGAGCACGCACTGGCGCAAGAAGGTCGGGCCGTAAACCCGGTCTTTCATCCGGGCGCCTTGGCGGTTCAAGCACCAAACCAGGGGCATGGCGTCGGGGATGAAGAAATCCACCCGGCTGGTCAACTGCCGGAACTGGGAGTCGTGCCGCCGCATCGTCAGAATGTAGGTGTTGGTAAAATCAACGACAAACGTCTGGTGTTCCTTGGCCAGTTGATGACATCGGGTAATCCACTCGGTGTAAGAGGTGATCTGCAAGGGCGTGCCGAGCACGTAACCAACCGCGCCCGCTGGCTGTTCTGTGCCGCTCGGCGATGTCGCCTGTGCCATGGCTACAATCCTCAGATACGGTAGGGCGCGCAGTCCTCTGCGCGCCGCACGCCACGGCCCGGACGGAACCCGGCGCGCAACGGAGTGCGCGCCCTACCAACCCACTGTCGTCCCATAATATCCAAGAAGCTCAGCCCGTTCACCTGGTTGGCCACTGGTCGGCCGCGGACTCGGCGCGCCTCAGCTCGGGGCGGAGCGGGCCATGCGCTCCAAGATTTGATCCAAAGACCACTGGAGCCGCCAATTTGGGTAGTGGCTTTTGAATTTGCGCAGGTCGCTGATGTAGCAGATATGGTCGCCCAGGCGCGGTTGGTCCACGTAGTTGCGCGCCACCCGTTTGCCCAGCAGCGCCTCAATCTTGTCCAGACACTCCAGTATCGAAGCGCTGTTGGCGCGCCCGCCGCCCAGGTTATAGACCTCGCCAGGGCGCGGATTGCGGGCGAATTCCACAAACGCGCTAATGACATCGACACTGTGGATTTGGTCGCGCACCTGTTTGCCTTTGTAGCCGAAAATGGTGTAAGTGCCGCCCGCCTCGGCGACCTTCAGCAGGTAAGAGAGGAAGCCGTGCAGTTGGACCCCTGAGTGGTTCTCGCCCGTCAGGCAACCGCCGCGAAAAATCCCCACCTTCAGCCCGAAATACCGGCCATATTCCTGGGCCATGATGTCGGCGGCGGTCTTGCTGGCCCCGAAGACGCTGTGCAGGGAGCGGTCAATCCGGCAGTCCTCGCGGACCCCATTGTAGTCCTCGGGGCGGGCATAATCCCAGCGGGTGGGCAGTTCGCGCAGCGGAATCTCGTTGGGCGCGTCGCCATAGACCTTGTTGGTGGACATGAAGATGAAGACCGCCTCCGGCGAGTGTTGGCGCGTGGCCTCCAGCAGGTTCAAGGTGCCCAGGGCGTTGACCTCAAAATCCACCAGGGGAATCTCTCTGGCCTTGTCGTGCGACGGCTGGGCGGCGCAGTGCACGACCAGATCAAAGCATTCCCGCTTGAAAAGCTCAAAGACCCTGGGCCGGTCGCGGATGTCCATCTCCAAGTGCGTGAAATGCGGGCATTGCTGCTGAAGCATCTGCTGGACCCAGCGGGTGTCCCCTGCCGGGCCAAAGAACTCCCGCCGCATGTTGTTGTCCATGCCAAACACGGCGTGGCCCTCCCCATCGAAATGCCGCACTGCTTCGGAGCCAATCAATCCGCTGGAGCCTGTCACGAGTACTTTCACCGGCCTGAGCTTAGCGACTCCATCGCCCCAAAGCACGGCCTTTTTGCTCCTCTCCCACACCGGGGGAAGGATTGAGGTGATGGGGCGATGAAACCGCCGATTGGTTTACTCCTCCGATCCGGAGAAGCGGCCCCCTCACGCTGGCTCTCTCCCCCGATGGGGGAGAGGCGCGGCTGGCTAATCAGGTCACCGGGCCCGCCCGCCGCGGCGCTACTGCTTGGGCTTGCCATCCGCCGGCCCTGGCGACTTTTCGATGGCCTTTCGGCAGTAGGCGTCATCGTGCGGTTGCTTCCAGCCGTCGGTCGGGGCGGCCAACGTCGGCCGGTGCTGCGCCCACATCTCATTGACGAACGCGTCCCACGCCTGCCCTTGGCGCGCCCAGTCCTTGTTGTAGTCTCGGCCGGTTGCCTCTTTGATGGTCTTGATTAAGCCCGTGTCGTCCTCGTACATCCAACGGTCAACGTAATCGAGGAAGGCGTCGTGGCCCCAGGCCTTCTCGGCGTGCATGAGCCTGAGGGCCAGGGCCTGGGCGACCCAGCCGATGCTGACGGAAGTCCGGCGATAAGCCTCGCTGGTGTTCTGGTCCTCCTGCCATTGCGAAGGGTGCAGATGCTCGTAAGGACCCCAGGCGTGGCCGCGCCCGCGATTGCGGCCCACTCCCGTCGCGGCGTCAATCCCCGAATGCCCGGCGAAGACGACCTTGGCCCCCGTCCAGCAATCGCCGTAGGCGGTTTGCTCATCCTCGCCGAAGCTGGCCGTTGGAAAAGAGCGGTTGACGTTGGCCAGTTGGTCATCGCCCAGGAGGAGTCCGGCAAAGACGATGGGGAGCTTGCGGCCGCTGCCGTGTCCGCCCCAACCCGTCCAGCCGGGATGGCCCGCGCGGATGATGCCGCCCAAGTCAATGCCCACCTGAACGTAGTTGACCAGGAGCGGTTCCTTCTGCTCCGGCTTGAGGTCAGTGCACAGCAGCAGGGCACAGATGCCCGCGACGCGGCCATACTCCAGGCCGTATTGCGGCATGTTCTCAACGGGTTCCTCGAAGCCGAAGAAGCCCGTTCCAACCCAAGGCCGCTGGGTGAAGCGGATGTATCGCGCCACGTTGGGCAGGCTCTTGGTGGCGGCGGCCCCGGGCAATAATTCGCGCTTGAGGTCGCGGGCCAGATAGATTTTGGCGCGGCGGTCGCAGAAGGCCGGCCGAAAAGCGTCCGGCGGCTGCGGCTCGCTCACGCAGGTGAGGACCGCGGCGGTGCGGATCGGGCTGCTATCGTCCACGCCGCGCTCGATCTTGTTTCGCAACTGGGCGTGGAGCACCAGGCCCTTGGGCATGCTGATGGTGGAGACGAGCGAATCACCGTGCTTCATGGCCACCGGCAGCCGCTGGATGAGCGAAGGGTCGAACCAGTTGCGGACGCCGCTGTCGTAAGCGACCTTCATTTGAGCGGGCGGATTGAGCATGAAACCGTTGCGCACGCGCTGGCTTTCCGGGCGCTCCTTGTCCATGTGGTCCAACTGAGATTTCGGGATTTCTGCGCCATAAAACGGCCTTGGAGCCAGTGCCAGGATCGTCACCGGCCCCACGACGTACCAGTCGCCATTGATGAATTGCCCGACGCGGGCCGGCTGCGCAAACGTCCAGGTAATGCCGTATTGCGATACGCTTTGCCTGAGCGGCAAGTCCGTGAGCTTCGGTGTGGCGGGGGCATTGGCACGGGTGTAAATCACGACTGGCCGGCTTGTGGCAGTGTCCGCGGCCACGGCTCTTTCATCGTACGGGTCGGCCTCGCTGGCGGCGACGAGCTTCGCCGGGCCACCCAGCGTGACCGACAAACCGGCCAGCCAGATGGTCTGCTCGTCGCTCGTGCCGTTGTCGCCCCAGACGGCGACGGCGTTGAAGCCGCCGAGGCCCGTCTTGCCAGCGTCAACGGCGTTGACCTCTTTATCGTTGTGGAGAACTTGCAGGCCCGCCTCCGCGTCGAAGTCGAACGTCCACTTGTGCCAACCGGCAGGCGCGCGGTTCACGCCCAGCCAGAACAACTGATCGAACCACTTCTGGCCGTCGCTGGCGCTGGCGGTGTAACCTTCGGCGCCACCGAGATAACTGGCGTAAAGGATGCCCACGGCCAACACCTTGCCGTCCCTTTGAACCAAGCCCCAGCGCGGGCCGACGCGGGCAGCCTTGAGGTCTCCGGGCTTGGCGCCGTCATCATACACCCAGCACTCGACCTTGCCCGACCCGTCGTCCTCGCGCAGCTTCAGCACGGCCCTGCCGCCCGGGCCGACCCTCAGCGCCCCGCCCTTGTCTTCGCGGGCTATGGCCGGGTCAACACTCACGTCGCCCGCGAGCGTCCAACCGGCGAGGGCCTCCTGGCTTTCAAAGGCGAACTTTTTGACTGCCTGGCCGGCCGAAGGCTGGGCGGCGGGCTTCTCCTGGCTGCGGATGGCGACCGGCGCTCCCGCCACCGCTGCCAGCAACAAACTGACCACCAACAACTGTTTCAACACGACCACAATCCCAACTCTAACGCGTCGTCCCTTCAAGCCAATTCCCCGCCTAGAGAGCCGTCAGTAGGATGGGCTACACTGCCGTGGTAGGACGCGCACCCCGTTGCGCGCCGCTGGTCTGTTTTTTGGGCTCTTTTTGGCGGGCTGGGGACAGCGCGCTACCGGCCTGTCGCGCGCCCGTAGCAGGCTTCATTTTCCGCCCACCAACGGTTTCATCCGCGTTTCATCCGTGTTTCATCCGTGGCTGGAATCCCTGGTCGGCATCACTTCAGTTTGATTTCCGCAAACGCCGCCCCATAATCCGCCCGGAGCAGGCAATATGAACATCCAACATTCTCTGAGACTCCTGTCCGTCCTTGGCTTGGGCGCGGTTTGCCAAGCCGGGCAGCAGCCGTCACTGCGGGCGACATGGGACATGCCCGCGCATTGCGACCCTCTCGCGCCGCCGCGCATCGCGGACCTCAAGGAAGAACTGCGCCAGACCGGCTACCGGCTGCTGATCGCCATTCACCCGGACAAACCCCCAGACGACAAGGGCGAGTATCCCCCGCGCGACCTCTACGTGGTAAACGCCGACGGCTCGGGTCTCAAGCAACTCACCAACACGCCCGACCGGGAAGAACGGGCGCCGCGCGTCTCGCCCGATGGCAAATGGTTCACCTGCAATTACGGCGATTTCCTGGGGGACACCAAGACGCTCAAAATGCGCCCCGCCGAAGGCGGCTACGTTTGGGCGCCCGACAGCCGCCGCACCGTCTCGTGTGAAAAGCGCGGCTTGGTTTTTACCGATATGCAGACCGGCGCCAAGAGCGAGCCGATCCCGGTCAAACGGCGGGTGGACATAGTTGATCTGTCCGCCGACGGCAAGTGGCTCATCTTCGAAATCCGCGACTACCTCGGCGCCCAATACACCATTGACTTCATGTCCGCCGACGGCGGCGACATCCGCAAGTTGCCCAACCACCCCATCCGGGATGGCGAATGCCACCCGGCCTTCTCGCCCGACGGCAAGTGGATGTGCTGGAATGCCGGCAATAGCCTGGGTGTGCGCCGCTTCGACCCCTCGCTGCCGGACGGGACGGATGGGAAAATCATCACGCTGCCCAAAGGCAAGCTGGGACAGGACCCGTGTGGCCGCTGGTCACACTGTGGCCGCTACATTGCCTACGTCAGAATTCCGCACCTGGGCAGTTGGAAGGTCCATTCCCCACTGCACATCGTGCGGGTGGCCGACGCTGCGATCATCACCATCAGCCCTCCCGGCTGGGTCGGCCACCACTGGGATTATGACTGGCTGCCGCCGGCGGACGGACAATGAATAGCCACTCGACGGTGACTGCGCCCGTGCGCTCATCTGTAACCACCGGCCTGCTGCTCGGCGGCCTGGCGCTGGCCGTGATGAGCCCTTCGTGCAGCCGCAGCGACGCCCCCACGTCAACGGCCAAACCGCCCCCCATCATCTTGACCAAAAGCGGCCTCGCGATCGTCGCGCTGCCGGGCGGCTGGTTCGACATGGGCACCGCGGCCGGCGGCGAGCCGGACGAAACGCCCCACCGCGTCTATGTCAGCCCCTTCTGCATGGACCAGTGCGAAGTGACCCAGGAGAGCTTTGCCAAAATCATGGGCCGCAACCCGTCGCGTTGGACGGCGCCGAAGAATCCGGTCGAGCAAATCCGCTGGCGCGACGCCGCCGAGTATTGCAATGCCCGCTCACGCCTTGAGGGCCTGACTCCGTGTTACGATACCAATACGTGGAAGTGCGACTTCGCCGCCAGCGGTTACCGGCTGCCCACGGAGGCCGAGTGGGAGTTCGCCTGCCGTGCGGGCACGCAGACCAAATACTACTTCGGCCAGGACCCGGCCGAATTGGGCAAGCACGCCTGGTTCAAGGGCAACAGCACGCGCGGCCCGGCGGCGGTGGGCGGCAAGCCGCCCAACCCGTGGGGCTTGCACGATATGTATGGCAACGTCTGGGAATGGTGCAACGACTTCTACCAGGAAGACTACTACCGCCGAAGCCCGCCGCGCGACCCGCGCGGACCCGACACGGGCGCGGCGCGGGTCGTGCGCGGCGGCTGCTGGAATTCGCGCGCTGAGGCCTGCCGCTCCGCCTACCGCCTGGACGAGAACCCCAGCTACACCGACGCCTGTTTCGGCCGCGACGTCCGCGGCTTCGTCGGCTTCCGCTGTGTCCGCCGGCCATAGTCCGCACGGAGGACAACAGGTCAGATCTCCAAAGTCTTCAACTTCATTGCGTGGGCGGCTTCGCGATTGAAAACGTCCACGATTCTTGACGGATTCTCTTCAATGGAAGCAACATCTCGCCCGTCGAGAAGCACGAGACACAAGTTGGAGTCGGTCATCACCTTGTTGGCATAGCGCCGTGCCGCTGGGCCGATGTCGCCGGTGCCAACCACGACGATGACGTTGCTCTTGAGCATGTGCGTCAGGCCGACTTCCTTGGCAACGTCGTCGAGCGCCACGGTCGCCGTGTTCTTGCACTGGACTTGCCAGCGCGAGAAGACCAAGCGGCTCGATTCAAAGATGAGGTCCACTTCAGCCCCGCCGGTGGCTGTGCCGCGTAACCGCGTCGCGACGTAGCCCATGTCGAGAAGCCTCATCAGCTTGAACGCCAGCGCCTCCAATGCCAACCCGCGCAAGTGTTTATCTGCAGCGTCGAGTTCCCTCAGAATCTCGGCCAACGGCTTGCGGAGTAGGCCACGCAGGTCGGACTCGGTCTGCTTTTCCAGCTGTTCAAGCAGCGGCCCGATGACTTCTTTGACTAGCTTTTCAGTTGGAGAGACCAGAAACGGCTTCGCGCCCCGGCCTTTCTCTCGTGTGCCGCGTTCCAGCTTCACGTAGCCCGCATGTTCAAGCGGATAGAGCACCTGCTTCGGCAGGTTCTTCTCGTTGAACTTCACGCCGAAGGTGGCCGTGGCAAGCTTCTCGACATCGTTCGAGGCGTACGGTCCAGCGCCTCCCACGTTCGCCAGCGTCTTCAGGTAAAGCCGCTGCTCCCGACTGAGGGCACCCAAAGCGTCAAACTCCGCGCTGGCCGTGCCAATGAGTTCTTTCACACGCGCGTCATTCACCTGCCAGCAAAGCAGACGAAACCCCGGCAGGCTAAACGCGCGGGTCAACGAGTGTCCACTTTCTGTTCTTCAAAGCAATCCGTCCTACCCGCCTCAAGAATACCTGAGCGTTACGAACGGTATGCTTCCACTGTTTCCCAAACCTCTGCCCGTTGATGACCAATTCGGTGTCATCACTGCAAAGATCAGGAAGCAATTGAGCGATCTTCGGGTGGAGTTCTTCCGTCGAGAGCGGCGTTTTCGAGAGCAGGTAAACCATCGCGTCGGCAAACAGACCATGGGCTGTCCGTTTGCCGACTTGAGCACTGAGAAACTGCCGTTGTGCCTGCCGAAGCGTCTCGCTGAATCTCGACTTGAGCCTGCGGCTCGTGGCTTTAGTCACCTGCTCGTATTCCTCCTTGAGTGTCTTTGCCACTCCGAGGAGAGATGCAAGCTCGGCATCGGTCAAAACGCTCCCAAGCTGCGCATAGGCCTCCAGGTCATCTCGCACCTGTCGAACAAGGGCCAGGTCATTGAGGCAGACGCCGTACTCAAAGTTGCCGTCAAGCCCGGCCGGAGTCAGGTTCGCGGAAGTGACCAGCGCACGCCGAGTGTCCGCGACATAGACTTTGGCGTGCAGCCGCGGCAGGGAGACAATCTGCGCACCACCCGGCCGGTCACCGAACGCAACCAAGGCTTCGAGGTCCAAAGACCCGCCCAGAACGCTGTCACTCCGAATGTCCGTCAGCACCTTGAGCCGGCATGTGCCGGCCGCTGACCCTATCGCCAATTCGTGGCAGACCCACTCGGCTTCGCTTTCCTTAATGTACGGCGCAGCGATCAGCAGTTGCTCGCGTGCGGAAAGAACGACTTCCGCGAGCACAGCCCGCAATGGTCTGCTGTGGAGAGTCACCGGAGCCTCTCGAGACGCTGCCTTGCCGGAACGGTGACCAAGGCCAAGGGGGCTTGAATGGCTATCGTCTCTCGTAGCCGGCGCGGGCTGCGTTCCAGACAACGGAGGTTCGGCCCGTCAAGCAGGATCACCTGGAAAACAGTTCTGCTCGTGACGTATGCCGCATACCGCGATGCCGCCGGGCTGACTCGTCCCGTGGTTGCAACCAAGGCAACGCGGTTGCCATACCCTTGAGCGATTCCCACTTCCCTGGCTGCGTCTTCCATCCTCAGCTCTTCGCAGTCTTTGAAACGGACGTGCCAGGTTCGCATGAGCAACTCACGACCCCTAAAGAGCATGTCCACCTCACTTCTTCGCCGTTTCCTCGTTCGGAGGTGCGAGAGCCCAGCAGCCCGCAGAATTCGAATCGCCTGCCTCTCGAGCGCTATTCCGCGGCGTCTTGCTTTGCCTTGAAGCTTCATGGGGACCTCAATCACTGCCCACTGTGGAGGCAGCAGGCGCCCGGAGCATCGGCTTGTAGCCCTTGACAAGGAGTTCCCTCATGCTCTCCGAGTAGGGCTGCAACACCCGCCTGTTGCTTGCCTTTGGCCATGGCGTAGGCGAGAGCCACCAAATGCAGTTGATGGCGTCTTTCACCCGGATCCGGCGCACCGTGACCCATTCGG
>Ga0315268_10002211_pt1 | contig 22146 bp, 15 predicted proteins | sample C1_top_MG_FD_204535 | JGI IMG/M metagenome (GOLD analysis project Ga0315268, IMG submission 204535) | Sediment microbial communities from Yellowstone Lake, YNP, Wyoming, USA - C1_top | ecosystem: Environmental > Aquatic > Freshwater > Lake > Sediment | place: USA: Wyoming | collected 2017-08-01 | reverse complement strand
GGGAGTATGCGCTCTCGTCTCTGTGAGGCGAGAGCGTTTTTTATCAACTCATTAAGGAACAGACATGGATTGTACGATTCGCGAGGCTACACAAGCAGACTATCCAGGCCTGTGCGAGCTGTTTGCAGAAGCCGACGCACATCACAGCCAAGCCGTGCCGAATGTATTCCGGCCCGCCAATGGCCCGGCCCGGTCGCCCGAGTACATCGCCGACATCCTGGCAAACGAGAACTCGCGGCTGTTCATTGCCGAACGTGCAGGGCAAGTAGCAGGCTTTGTTCAGATTGATCTACGGGAAGCGCCCGATCGTCCCATCATGACGCCGAGGCGATATGCCAAAGTGGATAGCCTGGTAGTAGGAAAAAGCTTTCGGCGCTCCGGCATTGGCCGATCGCTGATGACAAGAGCGCATCAATGGGCCTTGGAGCGAGGAATACATGAAATCGAGCTGAACGTTTGGGAGTTCAACCGGGGCGCAATCGCATTGTACGAGAAACTTGGCTACACGACGGCAGCTCGCCGGATGTGGATCACGCTGTAATCGTATTCGAGGAGAGAACGATGTTTCAACCAGTCACTACTCAAGACTTTCCCGCCATGGAGCAGGACATGCTGCGCTTTTGGCGCGAGACGCGCATGTTCGATCATCTCAGGCAGAAACTCGCCGGGCGACCCAAGTGGTCGTTCCTAGATGGCCCCATCACGGCCAACAACCCGATGGGCGTACATCACGCCTGGGGACGCATGTACAAAGACATGTATCAGCGCTACCGGGCCATGCAAGGTTTGGATCAGCGCTGGCAAAACGGCTTTGACTGCCAGGGGTTGTGGGTCGAAGTCAACGTCGAAAAAGAGTTGGGCTTCAAGTCCAAGCAAGACATCGAGGCTTATGGCCTGGACAAGTTTGTCCGCCTGTGCAAAAGCCGCGTGCTGCACTTTGCTGCCGTCCAGACGCAACAGTCCATCCGGCTGGGCATGAACATGGACTGGAACGATCCCGACGCGCTCGAAATGCTCGCGGACAAGATCGTTGAATCGCCACAAGAGGTGGTCACGCTCGGCGGCCCGCTGGGGCCGGTCACAGACACGGTCGAGCAGCTCGTGGGGCGATTGGGATTGCCGGAAATGGGCGGCTCTTATTTCACGCTCTCGAATGAAAACAACTATCAGATCTGGAGCTTTCTCAAACGCTGCTTCGAGCGCGGTTGGGTTTATAAAGGCCGTGACGTGATGCCCTGGTGCGCTCGCTGCGCGACGGGTATCAGCCAGCACGAGATCGTGACCGAAGGTTACATCGAGCGAAGCGATCCCGGCCTCACGGTCCGTTTCCCGCTGCGCGGGCGGCCGGGCGAATCGCTGCTCGTATGGACGACGACGCCGTGGACGCTCACGAGCAACGTCGCCGCTGCCGTCGGCCCCGAGTTGACCTATGTGCGCGTCAAACAGGGCGACGAAATCTTTTATCTGAGCAAAGGCTGCCTGCACATGCTCGCCGGCGCTCACGAGGTATTGGGACACCTAAAAGGCGTCGAGATGGAAGGCTGGACGTATGATGGCCCGTTCGACGATCTGCCCGCGCAGCAATCGTCCGGCTCGGCGGCCGACCACCGCGTCGTCTTGTGGAACGAGGTGGGTGAGGAGGAAGGCACCGGCATCGTCCACATCGCGCCGGGCTGCGGCGCCGAAGATTTCCAACTGAGCAAGTCACACGACTTGCACATCCTTGCGCCCCTGGACGAGTACGGTGTATACGTGGCTGGCTTTGGCTGGCTCACCGGCATGGACGTGACGACGGTGCTCGAACCCATCGTGCAAGACCTGAAGCGCAAAGGCCGCTTTTATCGCCTGGAAGATTACAAGCACCGTTATCCCGAATGTTGGCGCTGTCACACGCCGCTCATTTTTCGATTGGTGGATGAGTGGTTCATCAGCATGGGGCCAAGCTATGACAAGCCGCGCGAGCAACTGACGAGGGCAGAAGTGGACGCCAGCCTGCGCTATCAGATGATGGATGTGGTGGATCAGATCCGCTGGATTCCGCCGTTCGGTTACGACCGCGAGATGGACTGGCTGCGCAACATGCACGACTGGATGATCAGCAAGAAACGCTACTGGGGACTGGCGCTGCCGATCTGGGAATGTTCGCAGTGCGGCCATTTCGACGTGATCGGCAGCCGCGAGGAATTGCAATCGCGCGCTGTGCAAGGTTGGGATCACTTTGAGGGACACGCGCCGCATCGCCCGTGGGTGGACGCGGTCAAGATCAAGTGCAGCCAGTGTGGCGCAATCGTGAGCCGCCTCGCCGATGTGGGCAATCCCTGGCTCGACGCGGGCATCGTGGCCTATTCGACCATGCGTTATCGCACCGACCGTCCCTACTGGGAGAAATGGTTCCCGGCCGATTTCATCACCGAATCGTTTCCGGGGCAGTTTCGCAACTGGTTCTATAGCCTGCTGGCGATGAGCACCGTGCTGGAGCGTCGCCCGCCCATGCTGACGGTGTTGGGCTTTGGCACGCTGCTGGCCGAAGACGGCCGCCCGATGCACAAGTCGCTCGGCAACATGATCGAGTTCAACGAGGCGGCGGATACAGCGGGCGTGGACGTGATGCGCTGGGCGTACTGTTGCCAGCGGCCCGAATCGGACATGCTGTTTGGCTATCACGCGATGGACGACGTGCGGCGGCGCTTTCTCATCCCGCTGTGGAACGTGTACTCGTTCTTTGTGATGTATGCCAACGCCGACGGCTGGACGCCGACCGGGGGACGCCCCGGCACGTTCAGCGTGTTGGATCGCTGGATCATGGCGCGGTTGTCGGAACTCGTCGCCGAGGTCACAGCGGCGCTAAAAGATTACGACGCCGTCCGTGTGACCAAAGCGGTCGAGCCATTTCTGGACGACCTGAGCAATTGGTACGTGCGGCGCAGCCGCCGCCGCTTTTGGAAGTCGGAAGCCGACGCGGACAAGAACGCGGCCTACAGCACGCTCTATACCGTGTTGACCGCGCTCAGTCGTCTGCTCGCGCCGCTGACGCCATTCGTCACCGAGACCATGTACCAGAACCTGGTGCGCAGCGCGTATCCTGATGCACCCGAGAGTGTACACCTCACCGATTGGCCCCAAGGCGAGCCGCTCACCGAGGCCGACCGTGCGCTCCTAGCCGACATGGCCGCTGCGCGACAGGTCGTGACGCTGGGCCACGCATTGAGGGCGGCCTCCAACATCAAAGTGCGCCAGCCGCTGGCCCGCGCGCTCGTGGCGACCACGCCCGAACAAAAGGCCAGCGTCGCTCGACTAGCCGACATCGTGGCCGACGAACTGAACGTCAAGGCGGTCGAGCTGGCCGAGCGCGAACAAGACCTGGTGAGCTACAAGCTCCTGCCCGATAACCGCGTGCTGGGCAAAAAGTTTGGCAAACAGTTCCCCGCCGTGCGCGCGGCGCTAGCCGCACTCGAGCCATACGCTGCCGCTCATGCTGTCCACGCCGGTCAATCGCTCACATTAACCGTCGAAGGGCAGGCCGTCGTGCTTGCGCCGGAAGAGGTGTTGATCCAGGTGCAGCCGCGCGAAGGCTTTGCCGTGCAGGCCGAAGGTGGCGTGGTCGTCGCGCTCGATACTCACTTGACGCCGGAACTGGCTATCGAAGGGCAAGCGCGAGAGATCGTGCGCCGCATCCAGACACTGCGCAAAGACGCCGGCTTTGAGTTGACCGATCGCATCGAGACAACCTATCATGCCACAGGCGATGTCGCGCGCACATTTGAAGCCTGGGCCGACTATATCAAGGCCGAGACACTCGGCGTGACACTGCTGCCCAGCGACACACCAGCCGGAGAAAAGGTAGAGTCATTCAAGCTCGATGGTCAGCCTCTGACGCTAGCAGTGAAACGGACCACTGCTCCAGTCCCGTGAGAATGACAACAAAACGCCGACAAAGCGTGACGGCGTGATATAATCGTGAGCATGGGAATCTAACCACAAAGACACCAGGCTTTATGAACTTTGTGTCGTGGTGCCTTTGTAGTAGAGGGAGTCGCCATGTCGTCGTGGGATGCTTTTCCAGCAACCTACCGCCAACGCCAAGTGTCGCAAATCGCTACATGGATTGACGCCGGCGAAAGCGGCCTGGTCGTCGGGCTTTCGGGCGCGGGTAAGTCGAATGTGTTGGGATTCATTGCGCACCGATTGATCTGGTCAAGCACATTGCTTCGACCACTGCTCGACCTGAATCGCTTGCCGGAGCCGACGTTGGGAGCATTCCTGCGACAATTGCTAGCCGCGTTTGACGATGCTGCCGTAGGACAAATATCGGGCGAAGCGCAAGAGCGTTTGAAAGCCGTCACAGACAAGGGGCTGGCGCAGACCGATGCGTTCTTGCTGGGGCGTAGCGTCGAATCGGCGCTCGACCTCTTATGCGGCGAGATAACACTCCGCACGGTCATCTTGATTGATCGCTTTGACGTGGCATTAGAGCACATGCCGCCTGCGTTCTACAACAACCTGCGCGCCTGGCGCGATGCTCACAAAGCTCGCCTGAGCTATGTCATCGCTGCGCGGCGCGACTGGCCCAACTGGCCCAATCTCCCTGCGCTGTCCGAGTTCACCGATTTGATCGCCGGGCGAACGTGTTGGGTGGGCGCACTCTCGCCAGACGATGTGCGCTGGAACCTTGAACGCTTTGCAGGAGAAAAAGCCAACAAGAAACTGGTCGAGCGGATGGCAGAGCTTTCCGGGGGACACGCTGGACTGCTCAAGACATTATGGGCGGCAGGCGCGGGACGTGAGTCAGGTGCACCGGGCGACTGGGTCAAGCAGAGCGGCGTGCGGCGACAGTGCCAGGAAGTGTGGGACGATTTGCCCGCGACCGTTCATGGATCGCTGCGGGCATGGCAGATGGGCATAGGTGCACCGCAAGACGCAGCCAGAACATTTCTGCTCAACACCGGTCTGGTCGTCAAGCGTGAAGATGAGCTGCGACTGGCAAGCTCAGTCTTTGAAGCATTTGTCCGCGAGCAAGCAGGCGCCCATAGCGGAACTTTGCATCGAGATGCCGCCACCGGTGAGGTGTATCGCGGCGGAGTCAAATTGCCTGCGGAACTCACGCCGCAAGAGGACAAGCTGTTGGCGTACCTGCTCGCTCATCCGGGCGCGGTGTGCGATAAAGATGCGCTGGCCGAAGCCGTTTGGCCGGACGAGGTGCGGGTGGATGGCATTCGCGACGACCGGCTGGCGCAGCTCGTGCGCCGCTTGCGCGACAAGGTTGAGCCTGACCCGCACTCGCCGCGCTATATCGTGCCGGTGTGGGGGCGCGGCTACCGGCTTGTCCCGAATGGCGAATGACGAGTGTCGAGTGTCGAATCCTGTCTCGCGAGGCAGCGCCGGTTATGCTTGAAATATAGCTTGTGTCATTCGAGTCGCTGCGCAATGGTTTCGACCAAAGCCTCATGCGGGCACGGGTGAAACGGCAGACACTCCATCATGCAAAAAGAATGTCCCTGACCGCACTATCGTGATATAATCTCGGCCAGAGCGTTCAGCCATCAGCGATCAGCGAGCCAGCGCCATGACTAGTCTGCGCCCCGTCGCAAGACAAAAGGCTATCCGACATTCGACACCCGAAGCGGGCATTCGTCGTTTCGTCATTTTCGCTGCCATCATCGGATTGCTGTTGCCGCCCGCAAACACGCCCGCAGCAGCGCAGAGCATGGACGACCGCGTCGAACAAATCCTCGCGGCCATGTCCGACGAGCAGCGTGTGGGCCAGGTGTTCATGGTGGATTTTCTCGGCTCAAAAGTCGAGCCTGACTCGGCCATCGTCCACCTCATCCGCGAATACCACGTCGGCGCAGTCTACCTCACGTGGCTGAACAACGGCAGTACTGCCCAGGGTCTCGGTGCGCCAGCCGAAGTTGCCCGGCTCACCAACTCGCTTCAGCAACTCGCCTGCGAGGACACACACTTACCTAACGTCGCGGATTGCATTCCGCTGTTCATCGCGATGGATCACGAGGGCGACGGCTACCCGCGCACGCACCTGCGTCAAGGCGCAACGGCGATCCCTTCGGCGATGGCAATCGGCGCAACGTGGAAACCGGAAGACGCGCAAGCCGTGGGTCAAGTGGTGGGCCGCGAACTCGCCGCGGTCGGCGTAAATCTGCTGCTGGGGCCGGTGGTGGACGTGTTGGAGAGTCCCCACCCCGAGGGCCGTGGCGACATGAACCTGCGCGTGTTCGGCGGCGACCCAACGTGGGTAGGTGTGATGGGCCGCGCGTACATTCGCGGCGTGCACCTCGGAGGCAACGGGCGTGTACTCACCACAGCCAAACATTTCCCCGGTCACGGCTCGTCCGACCGCAACCCAGACGAAGAAATCTCTACCATCAGCAAATCGCTCGACGATCTCGAGCGCAGCGACCTGGTGCCATTCTTTGCGGTGACCCAGCCGGCTGACGACGGCACGCCTGACAGCACGACCGACGCGCTGATGCCTTCGCACATTCGCTATCGCGGCTTTCAGGGCGATGTCTCGCAACTCACCAAGCCTATCAGTCTCGACCCGGAAGGCATGCAAGCCTTCATGTCGCTGCCTGCACTAGCGGCGTGGCGGCGCGAGGGATTGGTCGTGGCCGATGCGTTGGGCGTGCGAGCGATCCAGACCTATTACGATCCGACCCTGACGACTTTTCCGGCGCGGCAGATCGCCAAAGATGCGCTCATGGCTGGCAACGATCTCTTGCCCATTGTCATGTTCTCGCTCGACCGTAACTATGAGCATCAACTCTCCAACATGGTCTATACGATCAGCTACTTTCAGGACGAGTACCGCGCCGATCCTGCTTTTCGCCAACGCGTGGATGACGCAGTGCGGCACGTCTTGCGCGCCAAGCTCAAGCTGTATCCTGGTCTCTCGGCGCAGTCGGCGCAGGTCAACGTAGAGCAGGCGGCTTCTGCTGCGGGCAAAGGCGATGCAGTGATGCGCGCGGTGATGCAGGATGCGCTGACCATCCTCCGCCCAGAGAGTGGACGCCGGTTGCCGCCCCCACCGAACAGCAGCGACGACATTCTGATCATGGGCTGCTTTTACGGCTGCCTGCCTGGCGCGACGATGCCGGCGACGGCGATTCAAGATACACTCGTTCGCTTGTATGGCCCAACAGGCAACGGCCAAATTGACCCGACGCGCGTTCACACGATCCAGTTCGATCAACTGGATGCGCTGATGGCGGGGGAACTGACCGCCGGCGAATCGGACCAACTCCGCAAGACGATTGACGAAGCGGACTGGATCGTGTTGGGCATCGTCGCCTATCTGCCGGATGCGATTCCCGCCAGCGCCGCTTTCAAACGCTTCCTGCGCGACCCGTCGTTCGATCTGCGCAACAAGAAACTCGTTGCCATCGCATACAATGCGCCGTATTATTTGGACGCCACCGAGATCGGCAAGCTGACGACCTATCTGGTCGTCTATAGCAAAGTGCAGCCCGCGATTGAGGCTTCGGTGCGCGCACTGTTCGGCGAATTGCCCGCCCGCGGCTCGCCGCCCGTGAGCGTGCCCGGCGTGGATTATGACCTGGCTACGCAGTTGCAGCCCGATCCCTCGCAACGCATTGCGCTCAATGTGCCACAGGCCGCCACCTGGCAAGTGGGCGATGGCTTGACAGTGCAAGCCGGGCCGCTGCTTGACCGCAATGGACGCATGGTGCGCGACGGGACGCCGGTAAATGTATCTGCTCGATACGGCGAGTTGGGTGTGGCGCTCGCGCCGCAGGTAGTCACAGCCACAGCGAACGGCATAGCGGCTGCGACGTTCAAGCTCACTTTGGCTGGTTCACTTGATCTCGTCGCGCAAAGCGGCGATGCGCGCTCAGAGCCAGTGCGCCTAGTTGTCGCATCGCCCGAGGTCGCCCCCACCCCTGCCCTCCCTCCACCAGGGCAAGAGAGCACACCCGCGCTTGCGGTTGCAACGCCAGCTCTTCCCACACGAAGCGAGACGAGCGCGGCTATGCCGTGGGCAGGGCTGGTGATCGCGGTGGTGCTTCTCCTGGGCGGCGCGATCCTGGTTCGCGCAATGTTCAGACGCGCCAAGCCTGCGCCCAACCTGGACGCGACCGCGCGCGGCGGACCCTCTGTCGAACAGGCAGCCGGCGTGACACTTTCGCCCGCAGAGCGTGTAATCTTGCGCAACGTGTTCGGCAAGTATTCGCGCATCACGGTAGACGCCGAGTTCCGCTCCGGCTATAGCGGCGCGCACACACTGCTCATCCTACCGATCAAGCCCGACGGTCGCGCCGACGCCTATGCCATCGCCAAGCTCGCGCCGCAGTGGCTCATCCGGCAGGAGCTTGCAAACTATGAGACGTTCGTCAAGGACACGCTGCCGCCCGTGACGGCGCGCATCGAAGACACGCCCACGCTGCCCGAAGGCCAAGCCCTCGGCGCACTCCGTTATACCTTCGTCGGCCAGCTCGGGCCAGCGCGCACCCAAAGCCTGCGCGAGTTTGCATCCACGCACTCGCCTGAAGAAGTGGCGGCTATCGTCGAGCACAGACTGTTTGAAGTATTTGGGCGCAACTGGTGGATGCAAAGGCGGCCATTTGCCTTCCGGCTCGGCCAAGAGTACGAGAGATTGCTGCCAGTGAATTTGGTGGCGGAGATTTCTGCGGCACGGCCCGAAGTAACGCTCAACGCCTCAGCGCGCGAGTGGCCCGACACGCGGGCGCTCGCGGCAAATCAAGTGGTGCGGTTGGAAGGCTTTACGGTCGAAGAGGTCAGCGCAGATGGAAATGTCGTCACGCTCACGTTGCCGGTCCCGTCGTCACATCGTTTCCGCGCGCGGGTGCGCTCAAGCGCCAAGTCGCATCTACCATCCGTCAAAACCGGCGAGGCGCAAACCAGTCCACCCGTCACCGCGGCCATCGTCTCCACGCGCACGATGCTGCTGGAAGCTGAAGCGCGCAAGGCATTCAATGTCCGCGCATCCGACGAGTCCATCACCTTGAATGAACAGCGTTACCCCAATCCGCTGCGGACCTATGCGGCTTTGTTAGACGAGCGAGTGTTCGGGACGCTTTCGACGATTCACGGCGACCTGAACCTGGAGAACATTTTGATTGACCCCGGCGGCTACACGTGGCTGATTGACTTTGCGCTCACGCGCGACGGGCACACGCTGTATGACTTTGCGCGGTTGGAGACAGAATTGGTCACACGACACATCGCGCCGATGATGGGTCGCGAAAGAATGGCCGCGCCGGAATTTGCGCGTGTGATGGCGTGGCTGGATCGAGGCGACCGGTCTCTGCCGCCCGCGTTGGGTCACGCTGCACTCGACGACGCGGCGCTTGTGCTGGCCGCCGTGCGGCGAGTGGTGAACCGCTGTCTGTTCGATCCATCGCGTCCCGATGAATACACGCGCGCGCTGCTGATCTGCCAACTGGGCGCGCTCAAGTTCGCCAACCTCGATACGGCCCCCGAAGCGCCTCTCCCCAAGCAGCTGGCGTTTGTTGCAGCGGCATATCTGAGCAAAGCAATCTAATGGCGGGACGGACTCGCGTAATGCGGGAACGTCCCCATCAACCGCTTGATGCCGAGGTTGCCATTCATGCCCAGCGCCAGGAAACGCGGATAAGAGAACGTGCCTTGCAAAAGCGCATCCGCGCAATAAGCCACGTCAATCTTGCGCTGCATGAGATTGAGATAGAACCCTTCATTCTTGAACTCGCCCACAAAGATTGCGCCCGCGAGCTTGCCACTGTCGAGAACGATTTTGTGATAATAGTCCTTGCCCCGATCGCGCTTGACGATGGGCGCATCGCCGTCCAGCTTGCCCTTGCCTGCAGCAAAAATGGATAGATCGAACACGCCCATCACGTTCCGTCCGATGCTGCCAGGGTAGGCGACGGCGATGCCGGCCATATTCATCGCGGCAATGTGCCCCTGTTCCACCGCCGTCGGCCACAGCGCATTGCAGCGCCGATCATGATAAACGACGTCCATCGTTTCGGTGCAGTCACCGGCGGCGTAAATGTCCTTGACCTTCTGGATATTGACTGGCTTGTCTGCAATGCTATTGTCCATTACAATGGGCACACTGCCCGGAAACGGAAAAGCGTAGGGGCAGACCTGCGTGTCTGCCCTCAGGCAATCCGTCTCGCAAGGGGCGACCACACAAGGGCCACCACATAGGGTCGCCCCTACAAAAACTACATCCATCCGGAAATCACTCTGGATTAGATGATGGTGGACAGAGGTAGCGTGACAACAAAACGACTGGCTGTAGTTGATGCGGAACGCTGTGTAGGATGTCAATCGTGCATGTTTGCCTGTGCGCGCCGGATGGGCGAAGGCGGCCTGGCGGCCTCGTGCATCGGAGTGCACTCGGCGGGCGGTGTACGCAAGGGCTTTGTGGTCGTCGTTTGCCGGGCCTGTTCCGACCCGCCGTGTGCTCGCGTCTGCCCGACCGATGCGCTGCCAGTGCGCGTGGGCGGCGGCGTGCGCCTCAAAGCCGACCTGTGCATCGGCTGCGGCAACTGCGCCGAAGTGTGTCCCTTTGGCGCTATCTTTTGGAATGGCCACGAAAGCAAACCCCAAATCTGTGTCTACTGCGGCTATTGCGCACCTTACTGTCCTTACGATGTCCTGGCGGTTCAAGAAATCGCGGAGGTGAGCCATGCTGCCCAATGACACGCTGCGCCGCATCTTGTATGTTGATCTGACCCATCGCAAAAGCTGGGTGACTGAGCGACCTGATCTGTTCGAGGCGAGCCTGGGCGGAACGGGCGTTGGCATCAAACTGCTGGAAGAAGAATGTCTACAAGGAACTGATCCGCTCGGGCCGAATAACCCCATCATCCTTGCAGTGGGCCCGCTGGTAGGATTGTTTCCTCTCGGATCCAAAACAGTCGCGATGTTCAAGTCGCCGCACACAGGCAATCTGGGCGAAAGTCATGCCGGTGGTCGCAGTGCTGTCGCCATCCGCATGGCCGGCTACGGCGCGATGGTCATTCGAGGTGCTAGTGCCACGCCGGTCTACCTCGTTGTGGATGGCGACCAGGTGCACTTGCGTGATGCTTCTGCGTTGTGGGGATTGCGCAGCGCCTATACCGTCGGCTCGGTACTGCGCGAGCGAGAGGGCGGCTCCGGTGAACGCACCATCTTGCGCATTGGGCGCGCGGGTGAGCGCCAGGTGACGTATGCCAGCGTCATTGCCGAAACCTATCGCCACTTTGGCCGGATGGGACTGGGCGCGGTGATGGGGAGCAAACGGCTCAAGGCGTTGGTGATCAGTGGACGCCGCTCGCTGCCGCTGGCCGAGCGCAAAGCCTATCACACGGTGTACGACGAAATCTACCAAGCCGCGACCGAATCCTCGCTGATGAAAAAGTATCACCAACTCGGCACGGCTATCAACGTCATCCCGCTGAACGAAATCGGCGCCCTGCCCACTCGCAACTTGCAGTCTGGGCGCTTTGAAGGCGCACAGGCAATTTCCGGTGAGCGATTGGCCGAAGCGTACCTGGGGCGTCGAGTGGCGTGCGCGCACTGTCCTGTGGCCTGTGTGCACCTGGCAGCGCTACGCTTGCCGTACCAAAACGATCCCTACTTTTGGAAGACCTCGATGTTGGGCTACGACCACGAGCCGATCTATGCGACAGGCAGCCTCTTGGGCATTGGCGATGTGCCAGGCATGTTGCAGTTGATGGACGAGATGGAAGTGCAAGGGCTGGACGTGATGAGCGGGGGCGTGGCGCTGGCCTGGGCGACGGAAGCATTGCAGCGCGGCTTGATCACCACCAAAGAGACCGACGGATTGGCGTTGAATTTTGGCGACGCGGCGAGCTATATCGCGGCAACGCAACGCATCGTGAGCCAGCCGACCGATTTCTATCGCGCGCTCGCGCGTGGCGCGGAGTATGCCGCGTCAGTCTATGGCGGAGCCGAGTTTGCGCTCACTTTTGGGCGCAACGAAATGCCCGGCTATCACACCGGCCCGGCTTGCCATCTGGGCTACCTCACTGGGGCGCGGCACAGTCACCTGGACAGCGCCGGTTACAGCCTGGATCAAAAGGCTGCGGCCAAGGGCGAATCGCTCACACCAGAGGGAGTGGCCTCTGCCTTGTTGAACGAGGAACGCTGGCGGCAGGTGCTCACCAGCCTGGTGATTTGCCTCTTTGCGCGAGGCATCTACACGGAGGACGTGGTGCTCAAGGCATTGGCCGTCGCCGGGTTCAATTGGTCCTCCGAGGAATTGAGCCGGCTTGGCGCAGAGACGTTGCGGCTCAAGCATCAATTCAAGGCGCGCGAGGGATTCGACCTGACCCAGGTGCGCATCCCGCATCGCATCCTGGAAACGCCGTCGCCGCTGGGAACAGTGGACGAAACCTTCATGCGCCAGGCGCTTGCCCGGTTTGCGGCTGAGCTGCAAACGACGGCAGCATGAACATACAGATCAGGCTGACACGAAGGAGAAATATCTCGTGAAACGAATTGCCGTTCTCACATCCGGCGGCGATGCGCCGGGCATGAACGCCGCCATCCGCGCCGTCACACGCTGCGGACTCGAACAGGGATGGCAAGTCTCGGGCGTACAGCATGGCTATGCCGGATTGATCGGCGGCCAGTTTGTGCCGTTCAATGCGCGCTCGGTGGGCGGCATCATCCAGCAAGGCGGCACAATCCTCGGCAGTGCGCGCTGTCCCGAATTCACCACTGAAGAAGGTCGGCAGAAAGCTCTGCGCGAGCTCGACCGGGCGCAAGTGGAAGGCCTGGTCGTCATCGGCGGCAACGGATCGCAGGCTGGCGCGTATGCTCTGGCGCAGATGGGATTCCCGGTAGTTGGTGTTGCATCCACCATTGACAACGACCTGGTCGGGAGCGATATGACCATCGGCGTAGACACCGCACTCAACATCGCGCTGGAAGCGATTGACCGGCTCAAGGTCACGGCGTCGTCGCACGAGCGAGCCTTCTTGATCGAGGTGATGGGCCGCAAGTGCGGCTATCTCGCGCTGATGGTGGGCATCGCCGGCGGCGCAGAGGTCGTCGTGATCCCAGAAATCCAAATGGATCCAGAACAACTCGCGCGCGAGTTGCGCGCGGCCTACGACCGCGGCAAGCCGCATGCGCTCGTCGTCGTGGCAGAAGGCGCACGCTATAATGCGGAAACGTTGGCGGCCTATTTCCGCGAGCATCAGGCGCGCATCGGTTTCGATTTGCGCACCACCATCATCGGTCACGTCCAGCGCGGCGGCGAGCCGACGGCGTTCGACCGGATTCTGGCTTCGCGGCTAGGCGCAGGAGCAGTCGCGGCGCTAGCGCGCGGTGAGACGGGCGTGCTGGTAGGCATGAAACAGAACCACGTGACCACGACCCCGCTTGCGGAAGTGGCTGGGATCCAAAAGCCGATTGACCCCGAGCTGTTCGAGTTGGCCAAGGCCCTGTCTCAATAGGAGGATGAGCATGGAAACTCTTGGAACCCATCATCTTCCCATTGAACACGCCGCCGACGAGTTAGAGACTCATTTACACCTGGGGCTCACCAGCCAGGAAGCTCAAGCCCGGCTGGCAAAGCACGGCTTTAACGAATTGATGGAGCGCCCGCGTCCCGGCTTTCTCAAAATGCTGTGGGACCAGTTTGGCGATTTTTTGGTGCGTATCCTCTTCGTCGCAGCCATCGTATCGCTGTCTCTGGGTGAGGTGATTGACGCTACGGCCATTATGGCGATCGTCGCGTTGAACGCCATACTGGGCGTCGTCCAAGAATCGAGAGCAGAGCAGGCGCTCGCCGCGCTTAAAAAGCTGGCTTCGCCCAACGCGCGCGTCGTGCGCGACGGCGAGGAGAAAAACATCCCTGCACGCGAGTTGGTGCCGGGCGATATTGTCCTGCTGGAAGCAGGCAATTATGTTCCGGCGGACATCCGCCTGGTCGAGAGCGCCAACTTGAAGGTCGAAGAGGCTTCGCTCACGGGCGAATCGGTGCCGGTCAACAAGGACGCGCGCGTCGTGCTGGACAAAGAAGCTGCTCTTGGCGACCGCAAGAATTCCGCCTTTATGGGCACGCTCGTGACTTATGGGCGCGGTCGAGGGTTGGTGGCCAACACCGGCATGCACACACAGATCGGCATGATCGCCGAAATGATCCAGTCCACCGAAGAAGAGCCAACCCCGCTGCAGAACAGACTGGAAGAATTGGGCAAGTCGCTGGGCGTCGTCTCGCTGGCGATCTGCGGCGTCATTTTTGTGTTCGGCATCGTCCGCGACACGCAGCCCATGACCGTCTTGACCGGCGGCCTCCTGGCGTATCTGAAAGCCGAACAAAAAGACATTGTCAACCTGTTCATGACGGCCGTGAGCCTGGCAATTGCCGCCGTGCCAGAAGGGCTGCCAGCCATTGTGACGATTTGTCTGGCGCTTGGGATGCAGCGCATGATCAAGCGGCATGCCCTCATCCGCAAACTGCCCGCCGTCGAGACGTTGGGCTGCGCCACCGTCATCTGCTCCGACAAGACCGGCACGCTCACGCAAAACGAGATGACGGTCGTGCGCGGCTGGGCTGGCGGCAAAACACTCCGGGTGACCGGCGAGGGCTACCATCCTGCGGGCGACTTTTTTGTAGGCGGCAAGCCCTTCGACCCGCGCACCCATACGGCCACGAATCTCCTGCTGCACGGCGCTTTGCTCTGCAACGACGCACGGCTCGAACAGAGCGGCGAGGAAGACGGGCAGCCAACCTTCCGCATGGTAGGCGATCCGACCGAGGGCGCGATGGTTGTGGCTGCCGCCAAAGCCGGGTTGTGGCGCGAGAACGTGATCGAAGTGTTGCCTCGCGTCAGCGAGATTCCGTTCGACTCGGAGCGCAAGCGGATGACGACGATCCACGAGATCAAAGACCTGACAGGTTTCCAAAACCTGTCAGGTCTGGGTACATCGCCCTACCTCGCATTCATCAAGGGCGCGCCGGACATCACGCTTCAATTCTGCGACACGCTTGTGGAAGGCGGCAAGGTTCAGCCGCTGACCGAGGCCAAGCGCAAGGAGATTCTGGCTGCAAACCAGGACATGGCTTGCCAAGCGTTGCGCGTGCTGGGCGTGGCCTATCGTCCGCTCGCCGAGTTTCCCGAAGCGCCCACGTCGGAAAATACCGAAGTGAATCTGACTTTTCTGGGGCTGATGGGCATGATTGACCCGGCGCGGCCCGAAGCCAAAGTGGCCGTGGGCGTTGCCAAGGGCGCGGGGCTAAAGACCATCATGGTCACGGGTGACTACAAAGATACGGCGGAGGCGATTGCCCGCGAGATCGGGCTGCTCGAGCCGGACAGCAAGGTGCTCACCGGGGAGGAACTCGACCGGATGACTGAGGAGCAACTAGCCGAGATCGTCGAGCACGTGGACGTTTACGCGCGCGTTTCGCCCGCGCACAAGATGAAGATTGTGGATGCGCTGAAAAAGCGCGGGCACGTGGTGGCGATGACGGGCGACGGCGTGAACGACGCGCCCGCGCTCAAGCGGGCCGATATTGGCGTGGCCATGGGCATTACCGGCACGGACGTGTCCAAAGAAACAGCGGACATGGTGCTCACCGACGATAACTTTAGCAGCATCGTCGCCGCCATCGAAGAAGGCCGCATCATCTATTCCAACATCCGCAAGTTTGTGTTCTACTTGATTGCGTGCAATATTGGCGAGATTCTCATCATTTTCCTCTCGATGGTGGTAGGCTGGCCGATTCCGCTGCAGCCCATTCAACTGCTGTGGCTGAATCTCGTCACCGACGGCGCACCTGCGCTTGCGCTTGGACTGGAGAAGGGCGATCCGGACATCATGAAGCGCCCGCCCCGTCCGGCCACAGAGCCGGTCATCAACCGCAACATGCTGTTGGGCATCATTACCATCCCCCTTGCCGACACTATCGCAGTGCTGGGTGCGTTCGTTCTGGCTCTCAATCGCTTTGGATGGGACCATGTAGCAGTTGCCCAAACGGTGGCCTTTGCTACGCTAATCTGTTCAGAGCTTTTGCGAGCCTACACATCACGCTCCGAATACTATTCAGTGCTTTCTGTCGGTTTGTTCTCGAACAAGTGGATGGTCTACGCAACGACTGCCTCGCTCCTGTTGCTGCTTTCGACGATGTACATTCCAGTTTTGCGGCCGTTCTTTGGCACAGTGCCCCTGAACTTGAACGACTGGTTGATGATGTTGCCGTTCATGTTCATCGCTCCAATCACCGCCGAGATCACCAAGATGTTCTTGCGACGCCGGGCCAGAAAGCGCCCGCCTGCCGCGGCCAAGACCGCTGCATGAGTTGTGCGCGTCCATTGCCAGTTCACCGCTCCACCTATCACCCACGCTATATGCGTGGGTCCTTTTTGCGCGGCGTGTGGTCGAACGTCGGCGGGATCACCCTTTTCTTGACCCTTTCTTGACCGCGCACCTCATTTCCTTGCCCCCTGATTGACGCACTTTTGAATATACTTGTCTGCGTTGCACAAGACTGCGGAGGTAATTCGATGAGCGATTTACTCATGGTGGGCCTGAGCCTGCTTTTCTTTGCTGCCGGCTTTGGGTTGCTGGCCCTATGCCAGCGGTTGATGGAGGGATGATATGACGGTGCTGTATATCATCGGCGGCCTGATTTCGTTGGGCCTGCTGATTTATCTTTTCGTCGCGCTGCTGAAACCGGAGATGTTCTCATGACGATCTATGGATGGCTTCAAATCGGCTTATACCTGGCCGTGCTGCTGGCCCTGGTCAAGCCGCTGGGCTGGTACATGGCCCGTGTGTACGAGGGCGAGCCAATCGGGCTGGACCGAATACTGGGCCCGGTAGAACGACTCCTCTACCGCTTGAGCGGAGTGCGCCAAGACGAGGAAATGGATTGGAAAGGTTATGCCGTCGCGTTCCTGCTGTTCAGCGCGGTTGACTTTATATTTCTCTACGCCTTGCTGCGCTTACAGCAGTTCTTCCCGCTCAACCCGCAGGGCTTTGGGCCGATGTCACCCGACCTGGCGCTCAACACCGCTATCAGCTTTGTCACCAACACCAACTGGCAGTCCTATGGCGGCGAGACGACGCTTGGCTACCTGGCCCAGATGCTCGGGCTGACCGTCAGGAACTTTATATCGCCCGCGGTGGGCATGGCGATCCTGGTCGCATTCATTCGAGCGCTCTCCCGCCGCTCGACCCAAACCATCGGCAACTTTTGGGTAGACCTGACCCGCGGCATACTGTACATTATGCTGCCGTTGTCCGTAATCCTGGCGCTCGTCCTGGTGTCGCAGGGCATGGTGCAAACCATGTCAGCTTATCCCTCGGTGACGCTCGTCCAGCCGACCACTTACGATCAGCCCAAGCTGGACGCCAACGGTAACCCGGTGCTAGACGCGAGCGGCAACCCGATTACCGAGACTGTGCCGGTGACGCAAGTGGTGGTTGGCGTTGGCCCGGCGGCTTCGCAAATCGCCATCAAGCAGCTCGGCACGAACGGCGGCGGCTTTTTCAATGTCAACTCGGCGCACCCGTTCGAAAATCCTACGCCATTGTCGGACTTTCTGGAGATGCTGGCTATCCTTCTCATCCCGGCGGCGTTGTGCTACACCTTCGGCAAGATGGTGGGCGACACGCGCCAGGGCTGGGCACTGCTTGCGGCGATGACCATTATCCTGGTTGCGCTGCTGGCGCTTGCCGTAGGCGCTGAGCAAAGCGGCAATCCCAGGCTGGCCCAATTGGGCGTTGACCAGGCCGCCAGCAATCTACAGCCAGGCGGCAACATGGAAGGCAAAGAAGTGCGCTTTGGCATCGCCAACTCGGCGCTGTGGGCCACGGCGACGACGGCTGCTTCGAACGGCTCGGTCAACTCGATGCACGACTCGTACACGCCGTTAGGTGGACTCGTCCCGCTCATCATGATGCAGTTCGGCGAAGTGATCTTTGGCGGCGTCGGCTCGGGCATGTATGGCATGTTGGTCTTTGCCATCGTCGCTGTCTTTATCGCCGGGCTGATGGTGGGCCGCACGCCTGAATACCTGGGCAAAAAGATCGAAGCTTACGAGATCAAGATGGCCTCGCTCATCATCCTGTTCATGCCGTTGATCGTGTTGACCCTTACAGCGTTGGCTGTAGTCACAGATGCCGGCAAGGCCAGTATTTCTAGCGCCAACTCTGGCCCGCATGGCTTTAGCGAAATTCTGTATGCGTTCACCTCGCAGGGCAACAACAACGGCAGCGCCTTTGCGGGCTTGAACGCCAACACTCCGTTCTATAACGAGACCGGGGCGCTCGCCATGTTCTTTGGAAGGTTCTTCCTGGCCGTCCCGACGCTGGCGCTGGCTGGGTCGCTAGGGCACAAGAAAATCGTGCCGGTCAGTGCGGGCACGATGCCGACTCACACGGCGTTGTTTGTCGTGCTGCTCATCAGCGTAGTGATTATCGTCGCGGCGCTCACCTTCATCCCAGCCGATGCGCTGGGACCGATCGTCGAGCAGTTGATGATGGCAAGGTGAGGGAGGTGACAAGGTGACGCGGTGATGCAGATCACCTTGTCACCGTGTCACCTTGTCATCACACGATGACCATGCTGCAACAGAAGGTATGTATGTCTGATAAACCCAAAGCAAGACCGCTGTTCGATCCGCCTATCGTGCGGAAGGCGATCGTCGAATCGTTTCGCAAACTCGATCCGCGCCACCAGGTGCGCAACCCGGTCATGTTCGTGGTCGAGGTCGGCAGCGTCTTGACCACCGGGCTGTTCATCCAGGCGCTGATGGGGAAAGGCGAAGCGCCGGCCAGTTTTATCCTGGCGATCTCGGCCTGGCTGTGGTTCACCGTGGTGTTTGCCAACTTTGCCGAGGCAATGGCCGAGGGACGCGGCAAGGCCCAGGCCGAAGCCTTGCGCCGCGCGCGACGCGAAACCAACGCCAAGAAACTGGCGCAACCGCAGCACACGGCGTCCTACCAGGCAGTGGCGGCGGGCGCGCTGCGCAAAGGCGATGTGGTGCTCGTCGAAGCCGGCGACTTTGTTCCTGGCGACGGCGAAGCCGTCGAGGGGATCGCCTCGGTGGACGAGAGTGCTATCACAGGTGAAAGCGCCCCCGTCATCCGCGAAAGCGGTGGCGACCGCAGCGCCGTCACAGGCGGCACGCGCGTCCTTTCCGACTGGCTGGTCGTGCGCATCACGGCCAACCCTGGCGAAACATTTCTCGACCGGATGATTGCGATGGTAGAAGGCGCCAAGCGGCAAAAGACGCCCAACGAGATTGCGCTCAACATCTTGCTTGCTGCGTTGACGATCATCTTTCTGCTGGCGACGGTGACCCTGTTGCCCTTCTCGCTCTACAGCGTGCAGGCGGCGGGTCGAGGCGCACCCATTACCGTCACGGTATTGGCAGCGCTGTTGGTCTGCCTGATCCCGACGACGATTGGCGGACTGCTCTCGGCCATCGGCATCGCCGGCATGGATCGCATGATTCAAGCGAATGTGATCGCCATGTCGGGCCGTGCAGTGGAAGCCGCCGGCGACGTGGACGTGCTGCTGCTCGACAAGACCGGCACGATCACACTGGGCAATCGCCAGGCCACCGCGTTCATACCCGCCGATGGCGTGAACGAAAAGCAGTTGGCCGATGCCGCTCAATTGGCGTCGCTTTCGGACGAGACTCCCGAGGGCCGCTCTATCGTGGTGCTGGCGAAGGAAAAGTACGGCCTGCGTGGGCGCGAGATTGAAGCAATGGGTGCAACGTTTGTCCCGTTCAGCGCGCAGACGCGCATGAGCGGCGTCAACCTGAATGGGCAACAGATTCGCAAGGGCGCTGCCGATGCGATCGAGCGCTATGTGAATAATCAGGGCGGGCAGCTTCCGCCGAACGTGCGGACGAGCGTCGAGGGTATCGCCAAACAGGGAGGCACGCCATTGGTGGTGGCCGAAGGCTCCAAGGTGCTCGGCGTGATTCAACTCAAAGACATCGTCAAAGGCGGCATCAAGGAGCGCTTTGCGGAACTCAGGCGCATGGGCATCAAGACGGTAATGATCACGGGCGACAACCCATTGACGGCGGCTTCCATCGCCGCTGAGGCCGGCGTGGACGATTTCCTGGCGCAGGCCACGCCCGAAACCAAGCTCAAGCTCATCCGCGACTATCAAACCGGCGGGCGGCTGGTCGCCATGACGGGCGACGGCACGAACGACGCGCCCGCCTTGGCGCAAGCCGATGTGGCCGTGGCGATGAACACGGGCACCCAAGCTGCCAAAGAAGCGGGCAACATGGTGGACTTGGACTCGAACCCGACCAAGCTGATCGAAGTCGTCGAGATCGGCAAGCAACTGCTGATGACGCGCGGCGCGTTGACGACGTTCAGCATCGCCAATGACGTCTCCAAATACTTTGCTATCATTCCAGCGGCATTTGCCAGCACCTATCCGGCGATGAAGGCGCTCAACGTCATGCAACTCGCAACGCCTCAAAGCGCAATTCTATCAGCCGTGATCTTTAACGCTCTCATCATTATCGCTCTCATCCCGCTGGCGCTGCGTGGCGTGCGCTATCGCCCCATCGGCGCGGCAGCGCTGCTGCGCGAGAACCTGCTTATCTACGGCTTGGGCGGGCTGATTGCGCCGTTCATCGGCATCAAGTTGATTGATCTGCTCCTGGTGGCATTGCATCTGGTCTAATGAAGGAGGCGTCCTGTGAAACGAATCCTGTCGTCTTTCTCGCTTGAAGCGCTCTCGCAGTCGGTGCTGGCCGTGTTGGTCGTGGCGGCGACTACCGGCGGGCTGTGGCTCATCGGGCGCGACACGCTCGGCGAGGCCGTCATCGCACTGTTATATCTGGTGCCCGTAGGGTGGAGCGCCTCCCGGTGGGGACAAGGCCCCGGTATCATCGCGGCGGTTGCGGCTGCGTTGGCCTTTGATTTCTTTTTCATCCCGCCGTTCTACACTTTTGCGGTCGGCAGGTTGGAAGGCTGGCTGGTGCTAGCGATCTTTTTGGCAGTGGCCGTCGTCATTGTGGGCCGCATCCAAACCGTGCTATCCAAGGCGCTAGCCAGCGAGCGCGACGCCATCTTTATGTACGAGATGAGTGCAGCGCTCGCCGGTCTGCGCACGCAGGGTGCCGTCGCCCACACGCTGGCCCGGCAGCTTCAGCAGATGTTCCAGGCTTCGCGGGTCAAGGTGGTCATCCAGCCGGAAGGGCAGTCGCCGAGCTTTGTCGCCAGCGAGCCGCGCGAGGGCGTGGGCAAAGGCAAACCCGACCGCGTCCTTCCGATCTTGAACGCATGGGGACTGGTGGGCGAGATCCAGTTGTGGCGCGGCTACGGAGGACTGCCGCCAGAAGACAGTCGTCTGCTCCAGAATTTTGCGTCGCAGGCCGCGCAGGCGCTCGAGCGCACGCGACTTGCGGAAGCTGAAGATCGCGTGAAGGCTCTGATGCCGGCCGCAAATGTGAAATAGAGGATGGATATGCTTACTCAACTTAGACCCGCGATTGTCTTGTTTGCGCTACTGGCGATCATAACTGGTGTGATTTACCCGTTCGTCATCACAGGTGTGGCCCAGGCTGTGTTTCCACAACAGGCCAACGGCAGCCTGATCTATCGGGACGGGCAGCCGGTTGGCTCGGCCCTCATCGGCCAGCCGTTCGATGACCCGAAATACTTTTGGGGGCGGCTCTCGGCGACCACGCCATTCCCGTACAACTCTGCTGCGTCCTCCGGCTCAAACTACGGCCCGCTCAGTTCGGCCTTGACGGACGCGGCCAAGGCGCGCCTTGCTGCGCTCAAAGCGGCTGACCCCGGTAACACCGCTCCCATCCCGGTGGACCTGGTGACATCCTCAGCCAGCGGGCTTGACCCGCACATCAGCGTCGCAGCGGCGCTCTACCAGGTTCCACGTGTGGCGCGGGCGCGCGGCCTGAGCGAGGATCAGGTTCGAGCGTTGGTCGGGCAGTTCACCGAAGGCCGTCAGTTCGGAATCTTGGGCGAGCCAAGAGTGAATGTGCTCAAACTCAATCTTGCGCTGGATGGTGTACAATAGAGACTGCAGACGACCGACCGCCGACCGCTGCTGGTCGCTTTGCGGTCTGCCGTCTGCGGCAAACTTTGAGAGTAACCGTTCAGTCGGTTTTCCCGCCACATGCACGGGATTAGCAGTCGGCAGGC